>Ga0207691_10005968_pt1 | contig 11764 bp, 17 predicted proteins | sample KBSM13metaG_FD_184327 | JGI IMG/M metagenome (GOLD analysis project Ga0207691, IMG submission 184327) | Miscanthus rhizosphere microbial communities from Kellogg Biological Station, Michigan, USA - KBS M1-3 metaG (SPAdes) (version 2) | ecosystem: Host-associated > Plants > Roots > Rhizosphere >...
CCTTGCTGGCGCGACTGAGAGCAGGCGAGGTCGAGGCGGTCCTCGCGCACGAGCTCGGCCACTTCAAGCTGCACCACATTCGTCGCCGCATGGTGACGATGGCGATCCTCAGCCTGGCTTTCTTCGCCCTGCTCGGCTGGCTCGTCACGCAGCAGTGGTTCTTCACCGGCCTCGGCGTCATGCCCAACCTCGGCCTGCCGAACGACGCGCTCGCGCTGCTCCTGCTGCTGCTCGTGAGCCCGCTCTTCGGCGTCTTCGCGGCGCCCTTCTTCGCGGGCCGGTCACGCCGCGACGAATTCGAGGCCGACGCCTTCGCCACGATCCATGCCGACGGCGGCGAGCTCGCCTCGGCGCTGCTCAAGCTGCACGAGGACAACGCGGCAACGCTGACGCCCGACCCCGTGTACGCGCGCTTCTACTATTCCCACCCTCCCGCCGTCGAGCGACTTGCCGCGCTCGGCGCGCGCCGTTCCGAGGCTCTCCCATCATGAGCAACTTTCTCGAGCAGAAGTGTCAGGCGCGCGCAAACGCGCTCAGCGAGCGAGCGATCCGCGACCATCTCGCGCAGATGAGCGGCTGGCACGAGGTCGGCGGGGCGATCGAGAAGACGTTCGCGTTCAAGGGCTGGCTCGAGACGGTCGCGTTCGTCGACGCGCTGGCGTGGATCTGCCACGTCGAGGACCACCATCCCGACCTGCGAGTCCAGTTCGACCGTTGCGTCGTGCGCTTCTCGACCCATTCGGCCGCCGGCATCTCGATGAACGACTTCATCTGCGCCGCGAAGGCCGATGCCCTCGTCGCCTTCCTCGGCTGAGGCGCCGGGCAGGGTCGTCTCCGGGCATGGCAGGCGGCTCGTCGTCGAGGCCGGCGACGGCAGCCGCGTCCTCTGCCACACCCGCGGCAAGCGAAGCGACGCGGTCGTCGGCGACCGGGTCCGCTGGCAGGCGTCGGGCGACGAAGGGGTGATCGACGAGGTCCTGCCACGCGCGAACCTGCTCTATCGCCAGGACGACTGGAAGACCAAGGCGTTCGCCGCCAACATCGACCAGCTGCTGGTCGTCGTCGCCGCCGAGCCGGTGTTCAGCGAGTCGCAGCTGGCGCGTGCCCTGATTGCCGCGGCCGAGGCGGGCATCGGCGCGCGCATCGTCCTCAACAAGCGCGACCTGCCGGCATTCGCCGCAGCGCAGGTACGTCTCGCGCCCTATCTCGGCTTCGGCGTCGAGGTGCTGGCGATGGCGTTGCAGAAGGAGCCCGACGACGCGCGGGCGCGCCTCGCGCCGCTGCTCACCGACCGTGCCACGCTGGTGCTTGGGCCGAGCGGCGCGGGCAAGAGCACGCTCGTCAACCTGATGGTCGCTGATGCGAAAGCGCAGATCGGCGAGATCTCGCAGGCACTCAACACCGGCCGCCATACGACGACGGCGACACAGTGGTACTGGCTCGACGACACGCGCAGCGCGGCGCTGATCGACTCGCCCGGCTTCCAGGAATTCGGGCTGCGCCACATCGAGGCCGGTCGCCTCGCGGCGCTGATGCCCGACATCGGCGCGCATGCGAGCGCGTGCCGCTTCTACAACTGCAGCCACTTGCACGAGCCCGGCTGCGGCGTCCTCGCCGCGCTCACCCGCGGCGAGATCGCCGAGTCGCGCTACCGCATCTACCGCGAGATCCTCGCCGAGCTGTCGGCCTGAGGCGAGTCGACGAACGCGAGCGCTCGTGTGGCGCCGGCCGCGCTAGCCCACCAGGTTGGCGAGCGACAACAGGGCCAGCAGCAGCATCCAGAGGACGACCGAGCGCCAGACCAGGCCGACGACGCTGCGCAGGTGGCCGGTCTGCGGCGGAACGCCCGGCGTCGAGCCTTCGGCGGCGGCCGAACCCGGCGGCGCGCCGGCTTCGAACGTCTTGGCCCGGTCGGGCGTGAGCCCGGGTGCCGCGCCGCCGCCGAGCCGGATCCCGACCGCGCCCGCAGCCGCGGCGAGGATCACGCCTTCGTTGTCGTACTTCCACAGGCTGGCGTCGCGGCGCCAGCAATTGACCGCCTCCTCGAAGTTGCCGACGACCGCGAAGCCCGCCGCAGTCATCCGCGCCGGCACGTGGTCGAGCAGGTGGAACAGGCGCAGCGAAAGCGCCATCAGGCGCTCGTTGACGGCGATGCCGGCGCTGCCACTGCGGTACGACCAGTAGCGGCTCACGAATTCGGCGAGCCGGTACAGCACCGCGCCCGCCGGACCGAGGCCGAAGGTCGAGAGCAGGACGAACCAGAAGAACACGCCGAAGACGTGGCGATGCGCCGCGAGCAGCGAATGCTCGATCACGTGGCGCAGGAATTCCGAGGCCGGCAGATCGCTCGCGTCGAGATGACGCCACTCGGCAAGAAGCCGCCGCGCCTCGACTTCGTCGCCGCGCTCGAGCGAGCCGCGGATGTCGGTGAAGTAATGGCTGAACTGGCGAAAGCCGAGCGTGAGGTAGAGGACCGCGACGTCGAAGGTGAGGCCGATGAGCGAGTGGATGCGATCGAGCGCGACGAAGACGGCGCAGCACAGGAGCGTCGGCACCAGCACCGTGATCGACCAGACGACCCAGGCGTGGCTTTGCTTGCCGGCGTCGAAGTTGCGGGCGGTACCGCGGATCCAGCCGGTGAGCGCGTCGTGAACGACGTTGCCGCGCGGCAGTGGCTTCACCTGCTCGAGCATGAGAGCCAACAGGACGGCGAAAAAGCTCATCCCGGCCGATCATAGCGGCGGCCCTTTTTCGCGAGAGGCTCGCGAGCGTGGCCGCGCGAAGCGTCAGGCGACGAGAAAGCGGTAGAGGTTGCGCAGCATCGCCGCGGTCGCGCCCCAGATGAAGTAGTGGCGCGCCGTGCCGCCGGCGTCGATCGTTCGCCAAGGAATCGACAGGAACTCGCGCGTCGCCCCGTCGATTTCGATCGCGTGATGCTGGTGGTTGGCGGGATTCATCAGCCAGGCGAGCGGCACCTCGAACACTTCGGCCACCTCGATCGGGTCGAGCTGCAGCGCGGCGCCCGGCTGCACCAGGCCGACCACCGGCGTGACGATGAAGCCGGTGCCGGTGGTGTAGGTCGGCAGGCTGCCGAGAATCTCGACCTCGAACGCCTCGAGGCCGACCTCCTCGTGCGCCTCGCGCAGCGCCGTGGCGACGGCATGGGCGTCGCTCGGCTCGGCGCGGCCGCCGGGAAAGCTGATCTGGCCCGGATGGTCGTTGAGATGCTCGGTGCGCTGCGTCAGCAGCACGGTCATCTCGGCGCGCAGCACCAGCGGCACGAGCACCGATGCGTGCGCCGCCTCGCGCTCGACGAACCGTCGCTCGACCTTGATCTCCGGCTCCCAGAGCGGCGGCGTCGCGAAGCGCTGCCGCAGGGCGACCGGATCGATGCTCGCCGACAGCGGCGCCGGCAGATGCGAATCGACGCCGAGGACGGGCAGGCTCTGCGGATCGAAAGCCGGCCGACGCGGCGTGCTGGCCGGCCTCACCGGGCCGACGGCGTCAAGCCAGCTTCTCTTTGATGCGGGCCGACTTGCCGGAGCGATCGCGCAGGTAGTACAGCTTGGCGCGACGGACGTCGCCGCGACGCTTGACCTCGATCGAGGCGATCAGCGGGCTGTAGGTCTGGAATGTTCGCTCGACCCCTTCGCCGCTCGACACCTTGCGGACGATGAAGCTCGAGTTGAGGCTGCGATTGCGCTTGGCGATGACGACGCCTTCGAACGCCTGGACGCGCTTGCGCGTGCCTTCGACGACGTTGACGCTGACGATCACGGTATCACCCGGGGCGAACGCCGGGATCTTGCGATTGAGGCGAGCGATCTCTTCGCGCTCGAGGGTCTGGATCATGTCCACGGAGGGCTCCTGGCGATCGTGCACGCGCGCCGTGTGGCGTGTGCTCGGCCGATCAGGCGGCCGATGCGCTGTTGTGGGAGCCGAAGCCCCAGCGCGGCAGAGGATCGAAAAACCCGAAATTATAGCTTTGCCGGTACGAGCCGGGCGAGCATGGCCTCGTCCCGGGCGTCGATGAGCCCTTCGGCGCGCGCGCCGGCGATCAGTTCCGGCCGCCGTGCGGCGGTCAGCGCAAGCGACTGCTCGCGACGCCAGGCCTCGATCGCGGCGTGGTTGCCGCCCAGCAGGACCTCGGGAACCGGTGTGCCGTCGGCCAGCCGTTCCGGACGGCTGTAGTGGGGAAAATCGAGCAAACCAGCCGAAAAGCTGTCCTGCTCGTGCGAGCGCGCATCGCCGAGGACGCCGGGCTGGAGGCGGGCGATCGCATCGAGCAGGACCAGCGCCGGCAGCTCGCCACCCGAGAGCACGTAGTCGCCGACGCTCAGCTCGAGGTCGACATGGGCGTCGATGAAGCGCTGGTCGACGCCTTCGTAGCGGGCGCACAGCAGGACCGCGCCGGCGCCGGTCGCGATGCGCCGGACCTCCAGCTGGCGCAACAGCGTTCCGGCCGGCGAGAAGCTGATCACAGGCGCGGGCACGGGCTCGGCGCGGGCGGCGCGAATGGCAGCCAGGGCTCGCGCCAGCGGCTCGGCGAGCAGCACCATCCCGGGACCGCCGCCGTAGGGCCGGTCGTCGACGCGGGCGTGCGGCGGATCGCCGAAATCGCGCAGCGGCCAGAGATGGACGTCGATCTTTCCCGGCGCATAAGCCCGCCGCGTCACGCCGTGCACGAGGTGGGCCGAGAACAGCTCGGGAAAGAGCGTGATGATGTCGAAGCGCATGACTAGTAGTCGAGACCCCAGTCGACGACGATCCGGCGCGACGGCAAGTCGACGCTGTCGACGTAGGCCGACACGAACGGGATCAGTCGCTCTTCGCCGCCCTCGCCCGCCGGCTCGACTCGCAGCACGCTTTGCGGCCCGTTGTCGATCAGTCCGACGACCGCGCCGAGCGCGACGCCCTCGCGATTGCTGACCGCCATCCCGATCAGGTCGGCCCAGTAGAACTCGTCGGCAGCAGGACGCGGAAAGTCGGCGCGGGCCACGAAGATGCGCGCGCCGCGCAGCGCCTCGGCGGCGCTGCGGTCGGGCACGTCGGGCGAGACGGCGACGAAGCCGTCTCCCTGATCACGAACGCTGCTGACGCGCAGCGTCGCGGGCGTCGCTGCAGATGTGACGGCGCCGCGCGGCACGCCATCGGCGGGACGCAGGTGCCAGCGCGACGCCGAGCGCAGCGCTTCGGGCGGATTGGCATAGGGCAGGACGCGAAATCCGCCCTTCAAGCCCCAGGCTTCGCCGATGCGGCCGACCTCGAGCGCGTCGTCGGGCCAGGGCGGCGGGCCTGCAACCACGGCGCGCCGACCGACCACGCCAGCCGGACTAGCCGGCGGCCTTGGCCTGCTCGACCAGGCGCTTGACCGTGGGCGACATCTGGGCGCCGTTGCCGGTCCAGTGGTCGACGCGGTCGAAGGCGACGCGCAACGGTTGCTCGCTGCCCGAGGCGACCGGGTTGTAGAAACCGACGCGCTCGATGAAGCGGCCGTCGCGGCGCAGGCGCGAGTCGGCGACGACGATGTTGAAGAAGGGGCGCTTCTTCGCCCCGCCGCGGGCCAGCCGGATGACGACCATGTGATGTACCTCGATGACGGGACGTGTCCCGCGAAAAACCGCGCATTATAAACTTGACTCGAAATGCGCCTGCCATGCCTGCTGTCCTGATCCGCCCGAGCGTGGCGGCCGATCTCGCCGCGGTGACCGAGATCTACGCCTGGAACGTTCGCCACGGCACCGGCACGTTCGAGCTCGAGCCGCCCGACCAGGCCGAGATGGCACGACGCCGCGACGACGTTCTCGCCAAAGGACTGCCCTGGCTCGTCCTCGAGCACGAAGGCTTGGTGCGCGGCTACGCCTATGCCAACCAGTTCCGGCCGCGACCTGCGTACCGGTTCTGCGTCGAGGACTCGGTCTACCTCGCCGGCGACGCGACCGGTCGCGGCTTCGGCCGGCTGTTGCTCGTGGAATTGCTGGCGCGCTGCGAGGCCGCCGGGGCGCGCCAGATCCTTGCCGTCATCGGCGATTCCAGCAACGCCGGCTCCATCGGCGTGCACCGCGCCCTCGGCTTCGGCCATGTCGGCACGATTGCCTCGGCGGGCTGGAAGTTCGATCGCTGGCTCGACGTCGTCGTCATGCAGCGGGGGCTCGGCATCGGCGCGGCGGCGGCTCCCGCATGAGCGCGGTGCCTTCGGCCACGCCCGCACGCTCCAAGACCATCGCCACCTGGCTCGCGCTGCTGGGCGGCAGCCTCGGCCTGCACCGCTTCTACCTGCTCGGCTGGCGCGACCCGTGGGCCTGGCTGCATCCCTGGCCGACGCTGGTCGGCGCCTACGGCTTCTGGCGGATGCGCACTTTCGGCGTCGACGACGCGCGGGGCAGCGCCCTGGTGCCGCTGCTCGGCATCATGCTGGCGGCGACCATGTTGCAGGCAATCGTCTACGGCCTGACGAGCGACGAGCGGTGGGCGGCGCGCCACGGCGCACCACGGGGCGGCGCGCCGGCATGGCCGCTGGTGCTCGCCGTGATCATCGCCCTGGCGGCGGGCGCGTCGATCGCGGTGGCGACGATCGCCTTCACGGCGCAGCGCTATTTCGAGGCCCGCGGCGCGATCAAGTGAAGAGAAACAGGCTGATCGCGTAGAAGATTCCGGCCACGAACGCCGACGCCGGGATCGTGAAGATCCAGGCCCAGACGATGTTGCCGGCCAGGCCCCAGCGCACGGCCGCCGCGCGCCGCACCGAGCCGACGCCGACGATCGCGCCGGTGATCGTGTGCGTCGTCGAGACCGGGATGCCGAGGGCGGTGGCGAGGAAGAGCGTGATTGCGCCGCCAGTCTCGGCGCAAAAGCCGCCGACCGGCTTCAGCTTGGTGATCTTCTGCCCCATCGTCTTGACGATGCGCCAGCCGCCGAACATGGTGCCGAGGCCGATCGCGATGTAGCAGCTCCAGATCACCCACGCCGGCGGCATGCTGGCCGATGCCGAGGCATAGCCCGAGGAGATCAGCAGCAGCCAGATGATGCCGATCGTCTTCTGCGCGTCGTTGCCGCCGTGACCGAGGCTGTAGAGCCCGGCGGAGACCAGCTGCAGGCGGCGGAACCAGTTGTCGACCCGTAGCGGCGAGGCATGACGGAAGATATTGGCGACCAAGACCATCAGCAGCGCGCCGAGCAGGAAACCGAGCACCGGCGAGACGAAGATGAAGATTACCGTCTTCCAGATGCCGGCGGCGATGAGCGAGCCGGCGCCGGCCTTGGCGATCACCGCGCCGACGATGCCGCCGATCAGCGCGTGCGACGAGCTCGACGGAATGCCGAACCACCAGGTGACGAGGTTCCAGGCGATCGCGCCGATGAGCGCGCCGAAGATGACGTGATGGTCGACGACGCCGGGATCGACGATGCCCTTGCCGATCGTCGCCGCGACGCTGAGGTGAAAGATGAAGATCGCGACGACGTTGAAGAAGGCGGCGAAGACGATCGCCTGTTGCGGCTTGAGCACACCGGTCGAGACGACGGTGGCGATCGAGTTGGCGGCGTCGTGAAAGCCGTTCATGAAGTCGAACGCGACCGCCAGCACCACCAGCATCGCGACGACGCCGAACGAGATCTCGGTTCCTGCCATCGGCGCGGACGGGCTCAGGAATTCTCGAGGACGACGCCCTCGATCAGGTTGGCGACGTCTTCGCAGCGGTCGGAGATCGACTCGAGCTGCTCGTAGATCGTCTTCAACTTGATCAGCTCGCGCACGTCGTTTTCCTCGCGGAACAGGCGCGACATGGCCGAGCGCATGACCCGATCGGCATCGGACTCGAGGCGATCGATCTCCTCGCACGTCTTGAGCGCGGCTGCAGCGACGCCCGGCTGGCTGATCTTGGGCAGCAGCGACACCGCATGCTGGACCCGCTCGCAGCACTTCGCGCTCAGATCGCCGAGGCGCAGGATGTCCTCGTTCATCGCCTGCACGTCGTAGAGCGACATCGTTTCGCTGGCGTCCTGCAGCAGGTCGACGATGTCGTCCATTGCGTTGATCAGGCCGTGGATCTGCTCCCGGTCGATCGGCGTGATGAAGGTCTTGTGCAGCAGCCGGTTGACCTCGGCCGTGATCTTGTCGGCCTGGCGCTCCGCGGTGCCGACCTCGCTCGCGTGCTTGTCGCGCAGTTCGGGGTCGGCGTAGTGCTGGATCAGCCGGATGAAGGCGCGCGCTCCCTCGGCAATGAACCCGGCGTGCTGATTGAAAAGCTCGAAAAAGTTCCCCTCGCGCGGCAGCAGCTTGCCGAACAGCATCGCCTCTCCCTCCGGTCAGTTCTTCGGCCCGAGTGTACGAGCGCTCACAAACACGAGCGACGAGGGGATGCGCGTTCCGCGACAATTGCGGCCGCACCAAACAGGACCGGCGTGACCGAGCGATCGACCAGCGAGCCCCAGGCAGCCACCGCGGCGGATGACTCCGCGGCAGTGCTGCGCGTGCGCGGGCTCTCTTGCCGGCGCGGCGATCGCCTGCTGTTCGAGCCGACGAGCTTTACCGTCGACGCCGGCGCGATCGTCTGGATCCGCGGCGCCAACGGCCAGGGCAAGACGACCCTGCTGCGAACGCTGGCCGGGCTGGCCGCGCCGTCGGCAGGAACGGTGTCGTGGCGCGACGCGCCGGCGATCGAGCCTCGGCCCCTGTATCTCGCCCACGCCAACGCCTTGAAGGAAGACCTGACCGCCGCCGAGTCGTTGCGCTTCCTGCTCCATCTCGGCGGCAGCCGCGTCGCCAGCGCCGACGTCGACGCCGCCCTCGAACGCTTCGGTCTGGCGAGCCGGGCGAATGCGTTCGTGCGCACGCTCTCGCAAGGCCAGCGCCGGCGCGTCGCCCTGGCGCGCCTGGCGGCCGAGCGCGAGCTCAGGCCCTGGCTCCTCGACGAGCCGTTCGACGCCCTTGACGCCGCCGGGGTCGAGGTCCTCGCCGGGCTGATCGTCGGCTACGCGCGCCGCGGCGGCAGCACCGTTTTGACCAGCCACCAGGCGCTGCCGATCCATGACCCGGCGCCCGTGACTGTCCAGTTGCATGAGCCTGCCTTTGCATGAGCAGCACGTTCGTCGTGCTCGTCGCGCGCGACCTGCGCCTGGCTGCGCGCCGGCGTATCGACGCCGCCTTGCCGCTGGCGTTCTTCACCGTCGCCGTGAGCCTGTTTCCGCTCGGCGTCGGGCCCGAGCCGCAGATGCTGCGCCAGATCGCACCGGGGGTCGTCTGGGTCGCCGCGCTGCTCGCGGCGATGCTGTCGGTGACGCAGCTCTACGCCAGCGACCTGAGCGACGGCTCGCTCGAGCAGATGCTGCTCGTTCCGGGCGGACGCATCGCCATCGTCGCCGCCAAGGCCGTCTCGCACTGGCTTCTGACCGGCTTGCCGCTGGCGCTCGCGGCGCCGCTTTTCGGCCTGCTGTTCGACGTCAGCCCGGCGGCGCTGGTCGCGCTGGTGGCAAGTCTGGTCCTCGGCACGCCCGTGCTGAGCCTGCTGGGCGGTCTCGGCGCGGCGCTGACGCTCGGACTGCGCAGCGGTGCGGTTCTGTTGATCCTGATCATCGTCCCGCTCTGCATCCCGGTTCTGATCTTCGGTGCCGGCGCGGTTGCCGCGATCGACGCCGGCCAGTCGGCGCGAGGGCACTATTCGCTCCTCGGTGCCTTGCTGATCTTCACCGGGTTGCTGGCGCCGGTGGCGACGGCCGCGGCGCTGCGCATCGCCACCGAATGAGCTGGAGCGAACGACGATCTTGAGCACGAGCTGGCGCTTCTTCCGCTTCGCCTCGCCGGCGGCGTTCTATCCGCTCGCCGGCATGTTGGTGCCGTGGTTCGGCGTCGTCGCCGCGGTGCTCGCCGCAGTCGGCCTCTATCTCGGCATGCTGCGCGCGCCGACCGACGCGACCCAGGGCGATGCCTACCGGATCATCTTCATCCACGTCCCCGCCGCCTGGATGTCGATGCTGCTCTACGTCGTGATGGCGTTCTGGGCCGCCATCGGCTGGGCCTTCAACGCCCGGCTGGCATCGATCGTCGCGCGCGCGATCGCGCCGACCGGGGCCATGTTCACCTTCCTGGCCCTCTGGACCGGCGCCCTCTGGGGCAAGCCGACCTGGGGCACGTGGTGGGTCTGGGATGCGCGGCTCACCTCGGAGCTGATCCTGCTCTTCCTCTACATCGGCTACCTCGCCCTGGTCTCGGCGATCGACGACACGCGCCGCGCCGACCGCGCCGGGGCGCTGCTCGCGGTCGTCGGCAGCGTCAACGTGCCGATCATCTATTTCTCGGTCGTGTGGTGGAATACCCTGCATCAGGGCGCCAGCGTCAGCGTCACGGCGGCGCCGAAAATGGCGAGCGTGATGCTGATCGCGATGCTCCTCATGACCCTGGCCTTCTGGGCCTACGCCTTCGCGGTGATCTTCGTTCGCACTCGGGCCATGTCGCTCGAGCGCGAGACGCACGCCTCTTGGGCCAACGACGCCGTGCGCGCCGCGCCCGCCGAACCGGGAATGTCGACGTGAACTGGAACAGCGCCGGTGAGTTCTTCGCCATGGGAGGCTACGGCCTCTACGTCTGGGGTGCCTATGCGGTGACGATCGCCTGCATGGCTGCCGAGCCGGTGCTGGTCGCGCTGCGTCATCGCGCGGCGCGGCGCGCGCTGGAAGGCGCGGGGGGCCGGCGGTGAAGCCGCGCCAGAAACGTCTCGCCGTCGCCGCCGGCATCGTCGCCGCGGTCGGCGTCGCGGCCGCGCTGGTGCTCAACGCCTTCCAGAGCAACCTGGTTTTCTTCTACTCGCCGTCGCAGGTCGCGGCCCACGAGGCGCCGAGCGCGCGAACCTTTCGTCTCGGCGGGCTGGTCGAGCAGGGGACGCTGAAGCGCGAAGGCACCAAGGCCACGTTCGTCGTCACCGACACCGCCAAGTCGATCGAGGTGAGGTACGAGGGTATCCTCCCCGACCTGTTCAAGGAGGGCAAGGGCGTCGTCGCCCAGGGCCAGCTGCAGGGCGGCGTGTTCGTGGCGCGCGAGGTGCTCGCCAAGCACGACGAGAACTACATGCCGCCCGAAGCCGCCGAGGCATTGAAGCGCGCCCAGCAGGGCAACCCGAAGCTGGCCGAATCGATGAGCGGCGAGCCGCTGAAGAAGTGACGCCTCTCCTCCTCGCCAGCAAAGCCCGACCATGATTCCCGAGCTCGGCCATTTCCTGCTCTGGATCGCACTCGGCGTCGCCGCGGTGCTCGGCGTCATGCCGATGCTCGGCGCAGCGCGCGGCCGCTCCGACTGGATGGCGCTGGCGCGGCCGTCGGCACGGCTGCTCTTCGTGCTGGTGGCCTCGGCCTTCGTCTGCCTCGCGCTGTGCTTCGTCGGCAACGACTTCTCGGTCCTCAACGTCGCGACCAACTCGAACCGCACCCTGCCGCTGCACTATCGGATCGCCGCGACGTGGGGAAGCCACGAAGGCTCGATCCTGCTCTGGCTGCTGATGCTGACGATCTGGGCGCTCGCCGTCGCGACGTTCAGCCGCCATCTGCCCGACAAGGTGATGGCACGGATCCTCGCCGTCATGGGCCTGCTCTCGTTCGGCTTCCTGCTGTTCCTGCTCGCCACCTCGAATCCGTTCGATCGCCTGTTCCCCGCGGCGCTCGAAGGGCGCGAGCTGAACCCGCTGCTCCAGGACCCGGGCATGGTGATCCACCCGCCGATGCTCTACATGGGCTACGTCGGCCTCTCGGTCGCGTTCTCGTTCGCCGTCGCGGC
>Ga0207691_10005969_pt1 | contig 11762 bp, 8 predicted proteins | sample KBSM13metaG_FD_184327 | JGI IMG/M metagenome (GOLD analysis project Ga0207691, IMG submission 184327) | Miscanthus rhizosphere microbial communities from Kellogg Biological Station, Michigan, USA - KBS M1-3 metaG (SPAdes) (version 2) | ecosystem: Host-associated > Plants > Roots > Rhizosphere >...
GACATCGCTCGCCACCTCGGCGCCGAGGTCGTGCACCAGGGCGACATCATGACTCGCCGAGCGAAGAAGATCACCATGCTCGCGCGCACCGTGCCCAATCTCATCGACACGCTCGTCGCCGGGTCCATCCTGGTCACGCCGGGTGATCGTGCGGACGTCGTGCTGGCCGTGGCCTTGGCTGCCATCAACAAGGTGCCTATCTCGGGCTTGATCTTGACGGGCGGCATCGAGCTGCCCCGCGCCATTCTCGATCTGTGCCGCTCGGCCCTGGCGACCGGTTTGCCCGTGCTGAAAGTGAAGAGCAATACCTGGGAGACCGCCACCCAGCTCGCGCAAATGAGCCCGGAGATCCCGATCGACGACCTGGAGCGTGTCCTGCGCGGGATGGATTTCGTTGCCAGCCACATCGACGCCGATTGGATCGCCGCCCACTCGCAGATCCCCGTGCAGAAACGCATGTCGCCCGCGGCGTTTTGCTACCGCCTGACCGAGCTCGCGCGCGCCGCGAAAAAGCGCATCGTGCTGCCCGAGGGCAGTGAGCCGCGCACCGTGCGCGCGGCCGCGATCTGTGCCGAGCGAAAGATCGCCCGCTGCGTCCTGCTCGGTGATCCCGCCGAGATCCGCCGCGTTGCCGACGCGCAAGAAGTCGAGCTGCCTCCTGACGTCGAAATTCTCGACCCGGCTTCGATCCGCATGAACTACGTGGCGCCGCTGGTCGAAATGCGCAAGCACAAGGGCCTGTCGGTACAGGCGGCAACCGAGTTCTTGGAAGACAACGTTTGGCTCGGCACGATGATGCTCGCGCTGGGTGAGGTGGACGGCCTGGTTTCCGGGGCGGTCCATTCGACCGCAAATACCATTCGACCAGCGCTGCAGCTGATCAAGACCAAGCCGGGGGCACAGGTCGTGTCCTCGATTTTTTTCATGTGCCTGCCGGAGCAAGTGCTGGTGTACGGGGACTGCGCGGTGATTCCGGATCCCGACGCGGCCACGTTGGCGGACATCGCCATTCAGAGCGCGGAGTCGGCGGCCCGTTTCGGAATCACCCCTGAGGTCGCCATGATCAGCTATTCGACTGGGGAATCTGGCTCAGGCAGCGACGTCGACAAGGTGCGCGAAGCCACGCGCATCGCACGAGCGTTGCGACCCGAGCTCTCGCTCGACGGACCGCTGCAATACGACGCCGCGGCGATCCCGGAGGTGGGAGCGAGCAAAGCCCCCGACAGCCCCGTGGCTGGGCACGCGACCGTGTTCATCTTCCCCGACTTGAATACGGGCAACACGACCTACAAGGCCGTGCAGCGCAGCGCGAACGTGATCAGCATCGGACCGATGCTTCAGGGGCTCAGGCGCCCCGTCAACGACCTGTCGCGCGGCGCGTTGGTCGAGGACATCGTGTACACTATCGCGCTCACCGCGATTCAAGCCGGCCAGAGCTGAGCGAGCCCTCGCTACTCCGCGACTCGCACCGCATTCTCGAGCAAGATTGGGTATTTGTAGCCGATGCCCACATCGAAATCGGTACGGAGCGTGCCTTCGAAGGTCGCGACTTGACCGCGTTCCGGCGTGGAGTCCGAAGTCACGACCAGGTCCGTTGCTGGGCCCGGATCGCTCGGGTTGCCGTCGCGTAGGTGAAAGAACGTGCGGCCCTGCACCCCGGCGGTCACCTTCGTGACTTGGCCTCGGACCCGCACGCGCTGACCGGCGAGCTGCGCCTGCTGTGCAGACAGTTGTGCGATGGCGCGCGCGTTGCTGCCGCGCGCAGGCGCGACCGCGACCGCGGGGACTGCGGACGACGAAGCCGTAGCTGGTTGCCCGTGAGGCGAAGCACTCGGACCGCCGATGTCGGGATGCCCTGCCGGCAAGGCATCGGAGCTGCCGACGGCGCCGAGCGCGGGGTTGCCGACATCGGGATGGCCCGGGGGCAAGTCTTGCTCGTCATCGTCGTGGTCGAGCGCATCAGCCGGTGAAAATCCAGGCGCTGCCAGCTTCTGGCTGCCGGCGGCGGCCAGCGTGCCGAAATAGATGACGTCGAAGGTGCGCTTGAGTGTCGTGCTCTTGAAGGCCGTCATGCGCGAGGCGTTCTCGATCGTGACCTTTGCCCCCACCGCGACGGTCGCGCTTGGCACCGCGGTCCACATTTCGCCGCTTTCGGTCGCCAAGCGCAGGTACGTGTACTGGCTGGCGGCCAGGGTCTCGAGCACCGACCCGGTAACGACCGTGCTGTCCTCGCCCGCGGTCGGCGTGGAAGGCCGCGCCTGCGCTGCGGGGGCCCGGCTTTCCGGTCGCACGGGGGTGACCGGCGCGGCATGCGCATTGAACAGCGCAGAGCCGGCGCCGGCGGCGACTGCGATGCCGAGCACGGCCGTCATGCCGAGACTCGCTTTCCGAGCAGGCGATAGTGGCTTCATGGCCGGGTTTCCCTTTCCAACCCGTAGTTCGATACGTCTTTGCGACAGCGGTGACAAGAGATAAACACGCTCGTCGGCGGGAGCTCGAATGTGGCATTCTCGGTGCCATGGTTCAGCGCGCGAAAAGGTTCGAAGGTTTTTCCCGTTTCGGCGGAGCTCTGGCTCTTTCTGGCATCCTTTGCGCGGCCGCTTGCGCGTCCAGCACGCCTGCGCCTGCGTCGGCTGCCTCCGGGCCCGCGCCCGTGCCCGAGACCGTCGGCGAAGCACACGCCCCCGAGGGCGTGAGTCTATTCGTGGTGCACTTGATGAGCGACTTCGACGCTTTCAAGAAGTACTTCGAGGAAGGCGAGGCTGCGCGCACGCAGGCCGGGATCAAGGGGCACCTCTTGACTCGGCTGGATGACGGCCGCGTCGTCGTGCATCTTTTCGCGGACGACGTCCAGAGGGTGCAGAATGTGCTGAGGTCGCCCGATATGGAGCGCTACCTCAATCGCAAGGGCGCGCCCGAGAGCTCGCTGCTCTGGGTGACCGAAAACGAAATCATCAAGGTTCCGGCCACGCCTCCCAACGTGCCGACGTTCAGCCTCTATCTCAAGCTACGGCTCACGGATTTTGCCGCGCTCGAAAAGGGCTTCAAGGAAAACCAGCCCTTGTTCGCTGCGCACGACGTGATCGGCGAAGGCCTGCACAAGAGCTTCGATCGCGACGTCGCGATCCTGCACTTGATGGGCACGTCGCACGACAAGCTCGAGGCACTGGCGACGCGCCCGGAGTTTGCCGAATTTTTGGCACGCGCCGGGAGCCAGCCCGAAGTGAAAGCACTGATTGGAACCGACGTCTCGCGCAGCCGGCCGGCGACCTCGGTAAACACCAAGTAAGTACCGGTGAACGCAGCTCCGAACCGCGCATGACAACCTGCGCCAGCCCGGCTAACGTCGGGCTGGTGAAGCAAACGAACAGGGTCAGGGCCTTGGGGAAACTGTTGCTGACGCTGCCGCTCGCGTGGGGCTGCGGGTCCAGCGCGCCCCCGGCCGAAACAGCGCCGCCGCCAGCGGCTCCTCCCGCGCCAGTTTCGGCGGCTTCGGTCCTGCCTGCAGCAGCGGCGCCCGACGCCAAGGCTGTCGAGCTCGAGGCCCTCGGGTTCGATGCCTACCTGTGGGGCTTTGCCATCGTCGAAAACTACAAGGCTATCTACGCCTACAACGTGAACACGAGCGGTCCAGAATACAAAGGTCCGCTCAACAAGCTCGCGAGCTCGGCGCGCGTGTACACGCCCGCGGACAAGGCCGTCATCACACCCAATTCGGATACGCCCTACGGGTTCGTGACGCTCGATTTGCGCGCCGAACCGCAGTTGTTCGGCGTGCCCGCGGTGCAGAACAACCGCTATTATTCGCTGCAGTTCATCGACGCGTACACGCACAACTTCGCGTACGTGGGCACGCGCACGACGGGCAACAAGCCGGGGCGTTACCTCGTCACTGGGCCGAATTTCAAGGGCCCGAAGCCCGACGGTGTCGATCAGGTCTTCGCTGCGGAAAGCGAGCTCGTGCTGGTGATTTACCGCACGCAACTGTTCAACCCGCAAGACATCGAGCAGGTGAAGAAGATTCAAGCGGGCTACACCGTGACGCCTCTGCACGAGCTCACGAAGTCGCCCGCGCCGCCCGCCCCGCCGCCGTTGGATTTTCCGGTGTGGAATGCCGAAGCGGTCAAGGGCATCGGCTTCCTTTCAATCCTCGATTTTCTGCTCGATTTAATGCCGGTAGCGGCCGAGGACGCGGCCATCCGCCAGCGCCTTCTCACCGCCTCCGTCGGTGCTCCCGGCAAATTCGAGCCGAAGGCGCTCCCGGAGTCCGACCGCGCTGCGCTGCTCACGGGCCTGCAGCGCGGCCAGAAAAAACTCGCCGAGCTCGCGGTCGACACGCATTTTCTCGGTCACGAGGTGACGGCAGGTGATCTGTTCGGCTCTCGCGCACACCTCGGCGGTGACGTGCGACGCCGCGACGTCGGAGCCCTGCTCGGCATCTACGGCAATTCGCGGGAGGAGGCGCTCTATCCGATCTACCGCACGGACTCTGCCGGCAAAGCGCTCGACGCGAGTCAGGCCAGCTATACGCTGCATTTCGCCAAGGGACAGTTTCCGCCCGCAAAGGCGTTCTGGTCGCTGACGATGTACGACGGAGCAAGCAAACTACTGGTCGAAAATCCGCTCCAGCGTTACCTGATCAACTCGACCATGTTGCCGTCGCTGAAGCGCGAGGCTGATGGGGGCATCACGCTCACGATTGCCCATGCGTCACCAGGCAAAGGCAAGGAGGCGAACTGGCTGCCCGCACCGAACGGCCCCTTCTACGCCGTGCTCAGGATCTACAATCCCGAGCCCTCTGCCTACGACGGCAGCTGGAAGCTGCCGAGTCTGGTCGCAATTCCGAAGTGAGCGCGCGTCAGCTTGCGACGCGTACCGCTACCGGTTGAACGCGGCTCTTCAGCAAGCTGATCACTTCTTCCTTGCTGCGTATGGGCGCGCCTTCCAGGTGCACGAACTTGTCCGCCAGAAAGCCCCAGCGGCCGAGCATCATGTTCAGGAAGATCTCGAAATAGTCGACGCCCTCGAACACGATGGCGTCGTGCGCGGCGTACTCAGCCAGCGCATTTTCGAACTCGAGCGGATGCTCGGTCCAGTGCGCGCGCGGCTTGATGTGATGCAAGATGTGGTAGCCGTCGTTGAAGCAGCGCCGGTTGTAGCGGGTATTGATGCAGGTAATGCTCGACTGAAACGGGTCTTCCGGGTGCTCCTGGCTGATGAAGCTGTGCTGCGTCCAATTGCCCATCATCATCACCGTGCGGATCAGCACTAGCGGGATCAAAAACACCGCGAGTGTCGCTTGCGGACGCAGCCACAAGCCAAGACCCACCACCGACCAATAGGCGCCCTCACCGACCAATACCCGGCGGAACAGCTTCCAGTTCTTGCGCTTGTAAAAGTAAAAAGTCAGCTCGGGCAGCCCGACTAACAGAAACCTGAGGTAGTAACGCAGCCAATGCGTGAAGCGATCGCGGGTGAAGCGCATCGTCGAGCTCAAGTCGTCCGGAAGGTTTTCTTCGCGGTGATGCATGCCCATGTGGTGCGCGAAATACGTGTTCGGTGTTTGCCCGAAAAAAGGACCGAGCAGCCACGGAATGACGTGGTTCAAACCCTGATAGCGCTTGTTGAACAGCTGCCGATGCGACGTGAAGTGCAGCATCAACGTGAAGCGGTCCATCACTGACACCACCACCAGCAGCCAATACAGCGGCGCCACGTACCAAACCGAGATCCCCGTCGCCTGTGGCCAGAAGAACAGCGAGACGCCGACGCCCGCGACCAGTGCGCACTGGAGCATCAGCCAAACCACGGAAGTATCTCGCGCGTCGTTCAACATGCGCGCCGTGCCACTGATGAAAGTGGGCGCGGACGCAGTGCGAGGATCGGTCAGGGTCATTTCGGCGGTACTTATTGGCCAAACTGGAGGCGCGGGGAAATCGCGAACTGAGTCTGCGTCCTAAGTAATTGTTAATATTAGAATTTATGTCTGAGGTCAGGCGCCTTTTCAGGGCTGGGCGCCGAGCCAGACGCGCTGCTGGGCTGGTCAGGCCGGAGCGCAACTCCGCATGGTAATGTCTTTTCATGGCTCGACGTTCGCCCAGCGCCACGCTCGGGGTGGCGCTCTCGGTCGCCGGAATGGCTGCGCTATGCGCCGGCTTCAAGCTGAGTGCGCTCGGGCTCTTCGCGGCCGGGATCCGTGTGCTCGAGAAGGACTGGCGGGCTCGTCATCCCGATTTCGCGGGCAGCGCCGCTGAACGCTGGCAGGCGTCGCTCGCCTTCTATCGCGAGACGCACCAAAACGGGACGAACCGCACGCTGCACCAGATCGGGATCCCCCTGATTCTGGGCGGTGCCGCCGGCCTGTTCCTGGCCAAGCCGTTGAGCTCGTTCCGGGGCCCGCTGTGGGCTGGTTCGTTGGGCGTGTTTGCCATCGGCTGGGGCCTCAACTTGGTCGGGCACGCCGCCTTCGAAAAGCGCGCCCCGGCGTTCAGCGACGACGGCCTGTCTTTTATCGCCGGGCCGGTTTGGGATCTGCAAGAGCTGCTGAAGCTCGGACGCGCGTCCTGAGGTCGCGGGCTCGGGCGTTCAAAGTTCCGCCGCCCCGGCCCGGTCAATCCGCCTTTGTCGAGGCGCCTTAACTTTAGCCAGGCGGTATGGGAGTCTACCCGCACCTTGCCCAGGCCGAGCTCCCTGTTGCGGATCGCCGCTGCCTTCGTCCTCACCGTTGCCCTTACAGTTGCTTCGCGATCCGCACTGGCCGAGCCCGGAGCCCCGCCCAGCTCTCCCAGCGCGGTGGGCTCGAAAGGTCCCGAGGCGGCCCTTGCTAGGGGTTCGTCACTCCGGGGACTCGATCTGTTAGCGACAGTCGGGTGGGGAGCCACCACGGCCAACACCCGTCAGCTCAAGCTCGAGCCGTACGGTGCGAGCTTCGGCTTCAACGTGGGCTACACCTGGGCTTCGGGCTTCCGCTTGGGTGCTTACTTCGACGATTCGCTCGGCCTCGCCGCACCACAGCATCGCGATCCACGCGTCGGACCCGAGGACGATTTCATCGCCGACACTTCGAGCATCAACACCGGCCTGTCCATGGGCTGGTCCGTACCCGTCTATGCCCTCGTGCTCCGCTATACGTTGAGCGTCGGCGTGACTGCCATGCGTTGGGAAATCCCCCCCAGCACGGCGGCAAGGTCCGTGAGTGTCGGCAACGGGACGAGCCCGACGATCGGCGCTCATTTCGCCCCGGGGGTCGCGCTGCTTTGGCCCATCCGCTGGTTCGAGACGGGCATCGGCTATGAGTATTTGGCTCAGGCAAAATCCGCGATTCCCAGCGGGTTTGTGGTCAAATTGCTGATCGGAGTGAGACTGTGAGCCGAGTCGAGCGCGCTTTCGCGTTGGCATTTGCCGCATTCGCTGGTGCTTCTGCCAGCTCCGCCTACGCATTGGCTGCTGACGTGGCCGTGGCTGGTGCGCCTGAGCCCGCCCCCCCAGCACCCGAGTCCGCCCCCGCGCCACTTGCTGCTGCGCCCGCTGCGCCCGCTGCGCCCGCGCCACTTGCTGATCCGCCCGCTGCGCCCGCGCCACTTGCTCCTCCCGCGACGGCTGTGCCGGCGAAGGAGCCTGCCCGCAGCGAGGGCGATCTTCAAAGCCCCGAGCAAGTGAACACTCGCTATTCGGCCTATAGCTTGCCCGCGCGTCAATGGAGCATCAAGACTGGCGCGCTCGGCGTGGGCGACGGTGACGTGTTCGCGCAGTTGGCCGTCACCTACGGCCTAGGCGCCCGAGTGCAGCTCAACGCCAACCTCGCGCACATCGGCGTGGGTCTCATGAATTTGAGTGCGGGCTGGCACTTCATCGATACGCGCTACTTCGATCTCGGAGCCCGTGTCGGTGTTTGGTATGGCCACGGCAAGTGGTTTTGGATCGCCAATTCCGTGGCCACCAAGCTCGTGTCCAAGATCGATGTCATCAAAATTCCCCTCGAGCTTACCGCCAGCAGCACGCCCACGCGCTGGCTCGAGCTCGATTTCGGTGTGCAGTACACGTACGCGACGCTGTTCGGGGCGACCGTGAACGAGGGGTCCCTCTTTGCGGACAGCGAGCTCGGGACGGAGCAATTTTTCGTGCGCCCGGGAGTACGCCTGTTCATCACCGACAACACTGCGTTGGAGGTGTTCGCGAAGCTGCCCGTGTACAGCGCGCTCCACACTGACAGTGGTCGCTCGAAAGTGCCGTTCGAGCGCGTCTGGGCGTTCGAGGGAGGGCTCCGCTCTCACCTGGTGCGTGGGCTCTTCGGCAATATCCGGCTGCAGTACGCCGCAATTTCCGACGTGCTGTACGGCGCGCGTCTCTACCCTGCTTTCGATATCGAGTTCCGCCCCTGACCGGTGGCAGCCCGGTCAGTAGCGGATCCCGAACGCGAGCTCAGTAGGGCCACACCCAATTGACGATTTCGGGCCGGTCCGTGCCGTGCTCGTGCGCGTACTGCGTGCTCTCGATGATGGCGTTGCGCATCTCTTCCTTCAGATGCGCCGCCTTCGCGTGCAACTGCGGCACGCGATCGATCACGTCGATCACGAGGTGGAAGCGTGACGTCTCGTTCAAGATCGCGAGCTCCAGCGGGGTGTTGATGTTGCCGCGCTCTTTGTAGCCGCGCACGTGCATATTCTTGTGCCCCTCGAAGCGGTAGGCGAGGCGGTGAATCAACCAGGGATAGCCGTGGAAGTTGAAGATGATCGGCTTGTCATCGGTAAATAGGCTGCTGAACTCACGTTCGGTCGAGCCGTGCGGGTGCTCCGATGCGGGCTGCATCCTGAACAAGTCCACGACGTTGACGAAGCGCAGCTTGAGGTCCGGCACGCCTTCGCGGAGGATTGCGGCCGCGGCCAGTGCTTCCATGGTGGCGACATCGCCGCAGCACGCGAGCACCACATCCGGTTCCGCGCCCGCATCGGTGCTCGCGCGAGGCCAGATCCCGAGGCCCTTGGTACAATGCGTGATGGCCTCGTCGATGGTGGTAAATTGCAGATGCTTCTGTTTGTCGGCGACCACCACGTTGACGTAGTCGACGCTGCGAAAGCAGTGGTCCATGACCGACAGCAGCGTGTTGGCGTCGGGTGGCAGGTAGATGCGCACCACGGAGGAGCCCTTGTTCGTCACCAGATCGATGAAGCCGGGATCTTGGTGAGAAAAGCCGTTGTGATCTTGGCGCCAGACCGTGGAGGACAAGAGGATGTTCTCGGACGCGACCGGGGCGCGCCACGGCACGTGGTTCTTCGAGATGTCCAGCCACTTGGCGTGCTGGTTGAACATCGAGTCGATCACGTGTGCGAAGGCCTCGTAGGTGTGAAACAGGCCGTGACGACCGGTGAGCACGTAACCCTCGAGCCAGCCGAGCAGGGTGTGCTCGGACAGCATCTCCATCACGCGTCCGTCGCGTGCAAGCTCGCCGCCATCGGCGTCCTCCGGTAGAAGGTCCGCCATCCAGGTCTTTTTGCTGGCCTCATACACCGCCTGCAGGCGATTGGATGCGGTTTCGTCCGGGCCGAAGACACGGAAGCTGGTCGGGTTGAGCTTCAGGATATCGCGCAGGAACTCGCCGAGCGGCTTGGTGTTTTCGTATTGCACCGCGCCGTGCGCGGGGACCTCGACCGCGTAGCTCCGAAAATCCGGGAGCTTGAGATCTTTGCGCAACACGCCGCCGTTGGCATGTGGATTGGCGCTCATGCGACGCTTGCCTTGGGGGCACAGCGCTTTGAGCTCCGGCACGAGCCGCCCCGTTTGGTCGAACAGCTTCTCCGGTGCATAGCTCTTCAGCCAATGCTCCAGTAGCTTCAGGTTGTCGTTGTTGCCGCGCACGTCGGAGAACGGAACCTGATGCGAGCGCCAGGAGCCTTCGACCTTATGGCCTCTGATCTCTTTCGGTCCCGTCCAGCCTTTGGGCGATCTCAGGACGATCATGGGCCAGCGTGGGCGTTCGGTCGCGTTCGATGTGCGAGCCGCCTTCTGATGAGCGCGGATCTCGCCAATCGCGGTCTCCAGGATGGCCGCCATCTTCTGGTGCATCGGCTCCGGCTCCGTGCCTTCGACGAAGTAGGGTTTGTACCCGTAGCCCACGAACAGCGCCTCGAGCTCTTCATGGCTGATGCGTGACAGGATCGAGGGATTGGCGATCTTGTAGCCATTCAGGTTCAAGATCGGCAGCACCGCGCCATCGCGCGCCGGGTTGAGGAACTTGTTGGAGTGCCACGCGGTCGCGAGCGGCCCGGTCTCCGCCTCGCCATCGCCCACGACGCAGGCAACGATCAGATCCGGATTGTCGTACACCATGCCGTAGGAGTGCGACAAACTGTAGCCGAGCTCGCCGCCTTCGTGGATCGAGCCGGGTGTCTCGGGTGTCACGTGGCTGCCGATATGACCGGGAAAGGAGAACTGCTTGAAGAAGCGCTGCAGCCCGTCCAGATCTTCGCTCTTGTCCGGGTAGACTTCGGAGTACGTCCCCTCGAGATACGCCGGTGCGAGCACTCCGGGCGCGCCATGGCCGGGCCCGGCCACGAAGACCATGTCCAGATCCCATTTGACGATCAGGCGATTCAAATGGACCCAAGTAAAGGACAGGGCAGGGCTCGCGCCCCAATGTCCGAGCAGCCGCGCTTTCACGTGCTCGGGCTTGATCGGCTCGCGCAGGAGCGGATTGTCTTGCAAATAGATCATGCCGACGGCCAGGTAGTTGCAGGCCTGCCAGTAGGCATGCATGAGCGAGAGCTCCTCGGGCCGGAGTGGCGCATCGACAGTGGCGGACTTTTTTTGCTGAGCAGACGACGCGAGTTGATTCACGACACTTCTCCCTATGGTTTGCTAAGCGCGGCTTGATGGCCAAAAACCGAGCTCGTTCTCGTGGCAGTTGCGAGCCACTGGCGCACTTCAGTCGAACGCGCGCCAACACGCGCATGGTAGCCGAACAGCGCTGCTCCTGTGCTCCGAAATGCATGCTGTGTTTCGCGCGCGGCCGCTGACACGCAGTTACACGAACCCAACTGCAACACTGACGTTTGTCGCTCCCGGCCCGCAAGCCCGCGCTGCGCGTTTGGCTCAGGCTGATTTCCCGAGGCGGATCTTGGCGGTTGGCGCCGTTTTGTCGACGATCTCGTGTTGTTACCCATTTGACGTTACCGTGTCACCGCTGGAGCTCCCTAGCTGCAGTAAGCGGAGCGCCTGCCCGCCGCCCGAGAAAGCGAGCCCTCATGGATTCGAGAGAGAGCCAAGACTTCTTCCTGAGCCGCGTGACCGCGGGCACGATTCGCGTCGTGCTGCTGGGCGGGTGGATCGCCTGGTGCTTGCAGATCATCCTGCCGTTCTTGGTGCCGATCTTGTGGGGAGCCATCATTGCGACGGCCGTGTATCCGCTCAGCCGACGCTTGTCGCTGCGGCGTCCCGCGCTCGGTGCCCTGAGCTTCGGGGCGGTGGCGCTAGCGGTAATCGTCGTGCCGGCCTACCTGTTCTTCGACTCGGTCGGCAGCTTCGTCGTGCGCGTCGGCCGCCAATGGGCGCAAGGTGAGCTCAAGCTGCCGCCCCCGCGCGCCGAGGTCGCCAATTGGCCGCTCGTTGGTGAGCGCATTTACGGGACTTGGATGATGGCCGTCAATGCACCCGCGTCGGTCGTGGAAGCGCACTTGCCGCAGTTGCGAGAAGTTGGCCGCTGGCTCGCGCAATCCCTCGGGGGACTGAGCATCGGCATCCTGCAGTCACTGTTCGCGGTAGCCCTG
>Ga0207691_10005970_pt1 | contig 11761 bp, 14 predicted proteins | sample KBSM13metaG_FD_184327 | JGI IMG/M metagenome (GOLD analysis project Ga0207691, IMG submission 184327) | Miscanthus rhizosphere microbial communities from Kellogg Biological Station, Michigan, USA - KBS M1-3 metaG (SPAdes) (version 2) | ecosystem: Host-associated > Plants > Roots > Rhizosphere >...
CCGACGTTCACACGCAACTGAGCTTCAGCGTGTAAATCCTGGACCCAACCGTCTAGTTTTCCTCTGTGAACGGAGGCTCACTCGCGTCGCCTAGCGCTAGTGGGCGAATACAAGGCGTATGACCTTGGCTGTCACCGGCCTCATCTAGCCTGCGATCATGGAAACAGCCCTGTTGCTCGTCGCGTTCGTGTTGGTGTCGGTTGCTGTCGTCATGAGCGCGTTGAGCCGGAAAGACGTGCGATCGCTCGGCACCGATATCGAGTCGTTGCCGCGGAAGATGGATGCGACGCTTCGCGATGAGCTGCGGCAGCATCGAGCAGAAGCCTCGGAGTCGGTCCATCGATTCGGTGATTCGCTCGTGCAGGCACAGACGGCCCTCGGTCAGACGCAGGCCCAACAGATCGAGACGTTGCGTGCCGGGCTCGAACGGCAGGTCGATGCCCTTCGAGTCACCGTCGACGAGCGCCTGCGCACCATGCAGGACGACAACGCGGCGAAGCTCGATCAGATGCGGCAGACGGTGGACGAGAAGCTGCAGAGCACGCTCGAGTCACGTCTCGGCGAATCGTTCCGTCAGGTGAGCGAGCGGCTCGAGCAGGTCTACAAGGGTCTTGGCGAGATGCAGGTCCTCGCAACTGGTGTCGGCGATCTGCGGCGAGTCCTCGCGAACGTGAAGACTCGCGGCACCTGGGGCGAAGTGCAGCTTGCCGCGCTGCTCGAGCAGGTGCTCGCACCGGATCAGTACGCGTGCAACGTCGCGACAAGCGATGTTGGTGGTGAACGGGTCGAGTTCGCGATTCGTCTTCCCGGGCGCGACCACGATAGGCCGATGTGGCTGCCGATCGACTCGAAGTTCCCGCTGGAGGACTACCAGGCGTTACTCGAGGCGTCGGATCGATCTGATGCGACGGCCATCGAGGAAGCTGGTCGGCGACTCGAGGCACGCGTCAAGGGATCGGCGAGGGACATCTCTTCGAAGTACCTGAATCCGCCGAACACAACCGACTTCGCGATCATGTTCCTGCCCAACGAGGGACTCTACGCCGAGGTGCTTCGCCGTCCTGGTCTCGCCGATTGTCTCCAGCGCAATCACCGCATCGTGATTGCCGGGCCGACGACGCTGTGGGGGATCCTGACCAGTTTCCAGATGGGCTTCAGGACACTCGCGATCGAACGGCGCTCGAGCGAAGTGTGGGCACTACTCGGGGCGGTCAAAACGGAGTTCGCGCGGTTTGCCACGGTGCTCGACGGGATTCAGAAGAATCTTCACCGTGCGGCCTCGAAGATCGACGAGGCGCGCAAAGGCACCAGGACCATTCAGCGGAAATTGTCTGACGTCCAGGAACTCCCCTCGACTGAAGCCTCTGCACTTCTTGACGGGCTGGTGATCAATGTCGAGGAGGGTGAATTGTTACCGGGCTGACGCACAATCTGACGACAGAGGAGAGCTATGAACATTCTGTTGTGGGTGCTTCAGGTGCTGCTGGCCGTGGTGTTCATTGCGCACGGACTGCTGTTGCTCATGCCTCCGGCGGAGATCGCGGCGCAAATGGTCATGAGCCTTCCGCGCGCGTTCTGGGTATTTCTGGGTGTGGCTGAAATCGCCGCGGCGATCGGTCTCACGCTACCTGGGCTGACTCGGGTGATGCCGTGGCTCGTCTCGTGGGCAGCCGCCGGCATCATGATCGTCATGATCTCCGCGACCGGTTATCACATCGTCCGTGGTGAAATCAGCTCGGCGGCGGTCACATTCGTGCTCCTGCTCATGGCGACGTTCGTGGCCTACATGCGCCTTCGCGTGATGCCGATCGCAGCGCGCCGATCCCTCGCGTGATGCGGTTCTCACGAGCCGCACCGGGCTTTCGACTCCAGCGCGACCTGCACGACCACGTTAGCGATCTGTGCATAAGTTGCGTAGGCTGGGCTTCATTGCTTACAACGGCGGCCTCGAAGTGCACGATTCGCTGCTCCAAGGTGATCCTGTGCGACCAGGCACCCCAGGCATCTCCCCCCGAGCAATCCTGACCAGACGTCGATAAGGAGGCGTCCTGACACTCGTCGTCATGGGCGCCCACACCTGCGGCCGCTACATTGCAGTGGATCGCCCTGACCATGCGCTGGCACGTCCTCATAGCGATGGGAGACAGGCGGCTGTTCAGCTCCGCCACTTCAATCAAGTCCCGGTGATCGTTCACTAGCGATCCCCCTGATCGAGGTCGTTGATCATCGAATGCCTCATACCGACTGAGGCTGTGGTCGTAATTCAGTCCCCACGATCGCAGGAGGCGACGACATGTACCACCACGTAAAAAAACTGATGTACACGGTTCGCGTTGACGAGGCGGATCCCAGATTCGGAAACATGCTGCTCGAACAATTCGGGGGCGCCAACGGTGAGCTTGCGGCGGCGATGCAGTACTCCATCCAGGGCCTCAATTGCGACGATGCCGAGCGCAAGGATCTGTTGATGGACATCGGCACTGAAGAGTTGAGTCACCTCGAGATCGTCGGGGCGCTCGCCCGGCTGCATCTCAAGCCGATGAAATTCGATCGCGAGAGCGCCGAGGCGGATCCGCTCATTGCCATCGCCGGGGGCGGTGGCGTCAGCCTCTGTAACTCCATGGGCAACGCGTGGACCGCGGACTATCTGAAGATCACGGGCGAGCTCGATGTCGATTTGAGGAGCAACATCGCTGCTGAAGCACGCGCCAAGATCGTCTACGAGCGTTTGATCAACTTCACGAACGACGCCGGCACCAAGGACGCGCTGCAGTTCCTGATGACGCGGGAAATCACTCACATGAAGGCGTTCACCGCCGCCCTGGAGAGTTTGAACAAGCCGCGTTTCTCGATTGGAAAGATCCCGCCAACGCCTGGCCTGGTGGACCAGTTCTTCAACGACTCGACGGGTGAGGGTGAAGACGGCGAGATCGACGCACGTGGTCCATGGAATCAGGGCGCCGACTGGCAACTCGTGGACGCTCCCGCGTTCCAGGCTCTCGGTGCCACCGAAGACGACCTCTCGGAGGCGCGAGTCGACGATCGAACGACGAGTACCGCCAACGAACCAGAGGTGGTTGAGGAGCTTCTGGTCGAGGAGCTACGCGACATCCTGAGCGCCGAGGGTCAGCTCGTGAAGGCGCTGCCGAAGATCGCGAAGGCGGCCAACACCGAGAGTCTCAAACTGGCGTTCGAGCATCATCTCGAAGAGACCAAGGAGCAGGTGGATCGCCTGAAGGAGTGCTTCACGTTGCTTGGTGCGCAGCCGAAAGCGAAGCCATGCAAAGGCATGGCAGGCCTCCTCGAGGAAGGCGACGAGGTTATCGAAGACGGCAAGGAGAAGGACGACCTGTCTGCGGATTTGGCGCTGATCGCGGCAGCGCAGAGGGTTGAGCACTATGAAATCTCGGCATACGGCACGGCGCGCGCCATGGCGGGGCAAGTCGGCCTTCCGGAGGTCGCCGCGCTTCTGAGTCAATCACTTGCGGAAGAAGAAATCGCCGACAACCTCATGACCCAGATCGCGCGAGAGCTGATGTCCGAGGCAAGAACCGGCACAACGAAAGAGCCCAAGCGAGCCTCTGCGCTCAAGACCGTCGATGATGATGAGTAGCTAACGCCTCGCTACATGTAACAAGGAGAGAAGATGATCGGCCTGTACTCGAATCGGCTGGGGTGCCTCGGGTCGATCATTTTCTCGATCGTGGCGTCGCTTGTTCTGGCGGTTCTGCTTCGTGGCTGTGGCGTGATCGCCTGGTAGCTGCGTGACGCGTTCCATGACATGAGCTGGAATGGCCGGCGCAATACAGCCTGGGGAGCAGAATTGCCGAGAGCCTCAGCGAGGACGCGGGAGCGACGCCGCGACGCTCTTGATCGTCCACGTCTCTTCGCACTGGCGGCACCGCCAGAGCGTCGTCACGGTGATGACCTTTGCGAGCGTGTCGAAGACGGTCCCTTTACAAGAGGGGCAATGAGTTGGGCGCGCGACTGTTTGATTGGATGGTGACTCAGGCATCGTCTCTCTTCTGACAGGTCCCCGCGGGGATGCCGCGCGGGCTCGGCGCCTACACAAGCAACAGCTGGCTCGACACCCACAGAGCAAAGCCGCACGCGATAACAGTTGCCACCGCCGTCACGCGCTTGCTCCTGCGGAGATCACGCAGCTTACCCATGGCGATCCACTGTTCCCATTGGTCGTCAGATGTGTTGGCGTCCGCCCGATCGACCATCGCAGCAAGAGTCGTCATGCCTCATGCTGTCCGCATCAGGACTTGCCAGTCTGTTCGTTTCTGCACAGGGGGTGCTGGCAGCGTCGGCATCGACTGCGCTGGACTGTTCAAGAGTGAACAGTGCTTCGTAAGAGGTTCTCCTACCATCGGTGGGGTTCCGGCCGTGACTTGAGCATGTGACAGCGCTCCCTCGTTCCCGTTCGAACTGACATTTGATGACAACCACTTGCCGCGTTCGCATGCGATGACTCGATCCGCACGATCGAAATCCGTCGCGCCGAAATCGCTGCTTCCTTTTGATCTGCAGGGCTTTCTTGATTCGGCCGGTGTGTCGCGCCGAATCGTGCGTTTCCGGCGCGGGTCAATCGTCTTCACGCAGGGCGCCCAGGCGAACAGTGTCTTCTACATCCAGCAGGGTGGAGTGAGGCTGTCGGTCCTGTCCCGCAGAGGCCGGGAGGCGATCGTGGCCATGCTCGCGCCAGGTGACTTCTTCGGTGAGGGTTGTCTGGCAGGGCAGTCTCTCCGGATGGCCACCGCAACGGCGTTGGTGCCGACGACCGTGCTGAAGATTCACAAGCGCGAGATGATGCGGACGCTGCACGAACAGTCTGCGCTCTCGGACCGATTCATCGCGCACATGCTGACCCGCAACATCCGGATCGAAGAGGACCTCATCGATCAGCTCTTCAACTCGAGTGAGAAGCGGCTGGCGCGAACCCTCCTGCTACTGGCGCAGTACGGCCAAGCCGGCGACTCCGGCCACGTCCTGCCAGCGATCTCCCAGGAGACACTCGCCGAGATGATCGGCACCACGCGGTCACGCGTGAACCTGTTCATGAACAAATTCCGGAAACTGGGATTCGTCCGCTACAACGGTACGCTCACCATCAACAGCTCGCTGCTGAGTATCGTGCTCCACGACTGAGTCGTCGCTGGCCGTGTGCTGTCCAGGACAGACAGGCACATCCCACCGTGTCAGGCTGGAGGTGTAGTAAACCCGGAGTCCTGTCATGAAGCGTGCATATGGTTTCCTCGTCGCAGTGAGCCTCCTCAGCGGGCCGACAGTATTCGCACAGGATCTGTCGCGCTATCGTGACTTCGTTCTGGAAAGCAGCGTCGACACGGTGGCAGCGGCGAGCGGGGTGCGCGCGACCGAGGCTCAGACGCTTCACGCGCGACCTGCAAAGATTCAGGAACTGCAATGGCGGGCGCCGTACGTGAACCCAGCGAGTCCAGCCGCCGATCCGGTTCGCGAGGTCGCGTTCACGTTCTTCAACGACGCGTTGTATCAGGTCGTCGTCACCTACAATCGCGACCGAACTCAAGGGCTGACCAACGACGACATCATCCAGTCTCTTTCGGCCTCGTACGGCGCGCCAGGACTGAAGTCGGCTATTACGCGAACCGGTCTTCCAGTGGGCGCACTCCTCGAAAACAACGTGCTGGCACAATGGAACACCGCCGTTTCGTCGTTGACGCTCCTCCGCGATACCTACTCCCCTGAATTTCAGTTGGTCCTGAGTTCGAAGGCGTTGACCGCACAAGCCCAAAGCGCGATTCGTGAGTCCGTCAGGCTGGATGCCCTGGACGCGCCACGACTCGAAGCGGAACAGCGCAAGAAGGAAGTTGAAGAAACCGACGCCGCTCGCGACAAGACTCGCTCGACGAACAAGGGCGCATTTCGCCCCTGAGGAACTCTCAGCGGATCTGTCGCGTGGCTTGCCCGCTGCGCACGAACTGGACGGGAGCGGCGTTGTCGCCGGCAGTACGCCGCGACGCTCCCGTGTGAGCTCGGTCACGGCTGGCGCTCAGGGGATCCGGCGCAGGGTCGGTGACGAACAAGCGACGACATGGCCGGGCGATCCATCGCGCCCATCGGGCGGAGCGATTCGTTCGCGCGCTGTCGGTGGCCATGCCGGTGTTCGCATACATCTGGCGATACAACTTTGAGATCAGCATGAACGCCAGCCTGGACCGGAGCGAACGGAGAAAGTTCGATCGTTGCCAGATCAGGCGGATCGAATAGAACTCGTCCCAGGTGTGCTGTGTGCCCCGACGGATTTCATCGTTGGACATCGTCGGGTGGGGTAGATACACCTTTGGTCGCTTGCCGGGCGGCACGAGCCAATAGCGCGTCAGCGGCACACCGTCGATCTGTTGAACTCCCGACCCGACTTCCTTCTCCCATTTCGCAAAGTCGAGGGTGCCGGGGAACGGCATCAGCATGACGAACTGCGCGAAGCTCACGCCCGCTCGCTGGGCGAGGTCGGCAGTCGCGTGAAAGGTATCGGCCTTGTCGGTCGGAAGCCCGAAGATGAACGAGCCCAGGATGTGGATGTCGTGCGTGCGGAATGCCTGCAGGCGGTCCACCAGTGCTTCTCCTGCGTCATTGAAATTCTTGAAGACCGCCTTGAGTCCTTCCGGGGTCACCGATTCGACGCCGACAAGAGCACCACGGATGTGCGCCTTGCGCATGGCGTCCAGGAACTCCGGGTCCTCGGCCGCTTCCATCGTGATCTGCGTCATGAACACGAAGTCATCAGGCAGACGGGCGAGCTCCTCCATGAGGTCGAATCGTTCCGCGCGAAGCGCCTGGAGTTCCTCCAGCCGGCTTTGATCGCTCCGCCGTCCGGCCAGTCGAAGATCTTCGAGCGTAACTGGATAGAAGTTGTCGTCGGCGAGCAGAATGAACCGGAAGCCAAGCCGGCGCAGTTCCAGGACTTCCTGGACGACTGCGCCCGCCAGCCGCTGTCGCGGCTGCTGACCGTCCGTTCTCCAGACGGAGCAGAACGAACAGTGCTTCGGGCAACCCCGGACGGTCTGAACCGATCCAAACATGTAGCTCGCGCGCGGCAGCAGGTCCCATCGGGCCGCACGAAACGTTTGCCCGCTGACACGTCCGCCCTCGTACACAGGCTTCGGGCGCCCAGCGGCGCAATCCTCGAGCGCCTCGGCCCAGACGACGTCGCCATCGCCGCGCACGACACTGTGGGCGGCGCCGTGCTCGCGCGCTTCATCGGGGAACAGCGTCGCATGAATGCCGCCGAACACGACGTGGGCACCGCGCTCGCGCGCAAGCCGGCCCAGCGTGTATCCGCGGAACGCATTGCTTGTGTGAATGCCGATTCCGACGACATCTCCCGGCCCCACGGCATCGAGATCCAACGGCTCGAGGGTTTCGTCGACGACGATGGGATCGCCATAGGCGGAGGGAGTCGCCGCGGCCAGCACATACAGCCAGCGCGGCGTGATTACTGCCGTGCCGAACGACACATCACTTGGATTGACCAGGAATACCGGCATCAACCTGCGAAAGATGGACGGAACCGCCGCAGCAGCCAGAACACGCCGGTTCCGACCGTTTCCCAGGCATCGGTCTTGTCCGCCTCAGCCAGCGAGAGCAGGCGGGCCAGGGCAAGCGCCTTCTTGCGCTCTCCAGCAGTTATGCTCTGGACAGAGCCGTCGCCGATGCTGCGTCGCACGTTCCAGCTGTAGCCGGTCGGGCTCAATATGTAGTCGCCGTCAGGCGGGTTGATTGTGAGAGTCTCGCGTCGCCACATCGGCTACGAGGTCTTGGACGCGCGGTACTCGGCATTCCATGGCGTACTCATCCGGCCGAGACTGGCCTCGTGCATACTCCGGGACGCCCGCCCCAGGTAGATGAATATCGCGGCACTCACTACGGCGAAGAAACCGATCGTGGATAGCATGATGTAGAAGGATCGTCCCAAATCTGAGGATTCGCGTCTGTTCAGTTGTGCACATTGTCTTTACAATGCGGTGCGAGACGGGCAGGGTGGCTCCGCGTCGGCAGTCGTGGGATGATCCCGGTTCAGATGGCTAGAAAACCGCCAAGCACCCCTCCGGATTCGTTCGACGTTCAGGCGTTCCTGAAGTCGGCGGGTGTTTCTGCCCGTACGGTCAGGTTTGCGACCGGCGCCCTCGTGTTCTCGCAGGGGGCGCAAGCGAACAGCGTGTTCTACGTCCAGGAGGGTGGTGCGAAGCTTGCCGTGTTGTCGTCGGCTGGAAAAGAGGCGGTCGTCGCCATGCTCGGTCCCGGCGACTTCTTCGGAGAAGGCTGTCTAGCCGGGCAGCCCCTGCGCATGGGGACCGCCAAGACCGTGATGCCGACGACACTGCTGCGCATTTCAAAGCGCGACATGCTTCGCCTGCTGCACGACCATTCAGAGTTCTCGGACCGATTCATCGCGCACATGCTCACGCGCAATATTCGAATCGAAGAGGACCTGGTCGATCAGCTGTTCAACTCCAGCGAGAAGCGGCTCGCTCGTACGCTTCTGCTCCTGGCACGATATGGAAAGGAAGACACCACTCAGCGAGTGCTGCCCAAGTTGTCGCAGGAGACTCTCGCCGAGATGGTGGGGACAACGCGCTCGCGTGTGAACTTCTTCATGAACAAGTTCCGCAAGCTCGGTCTCATCGAGTACAACGGCCGCGGACTCAAGGTCAACAGCTCGCTGCTCAGCGTCGTCCTTCACGACTGAGACCGGCAGGGACGAGCAACCGTGCCGCACGGACGTCACCGTCGTGCGTCGTTGATGCTTTCGCTCATGGTTCGCGTCGGTTCATTCCACAAGAGCAGGAAGGCCAGTGGCGGGAGCAAGCCAAGGCTGGCGATGAGGACGCCCCGTGACCATGACATGTCTACGACGAGCGCGATCATAGTTGCGATGAGCACCCATACAGCTGAGACGGTCATCTTGATTCGCTGGAGAGTCATGATGCTCACAGCATAGGGTCCGCTCGGGTCGCTTGTCTGTTCAATACCGCACTCGGGCTCTGTGGGTCTGGCTCACGCTAGAATCCTCGAGGCAAGTCGGATCCTGCCAATCCGTTCGTGCATCCGGTCCGTAGAACGTGACAAGGGACTCTTACCTGCACGCCCCAGCTATCGGCGCGACGACGACCGACGCAGATCTACGTCTGGTCGGTCGGCTGGCATCCGGCGACCTGGATGCCGCGGGTGAGCTCTACGATCGGCACGCAGGCAAGATTCTGGCGCTGGCACGCCGGATCCTCCGAGACGAGGGCGATGCCGAAGACGTCGTGCAGGAGGTGTTCTCACAGGCGTGGCGCACCGCGACGCGCTTCGAGCCCGGTCGCGGATCGGTCGCGGGCTGGCTGCTCATGATCGCGCGCACGCGGGCGATCGATCGCCTGCGCGCACGGCAAGCCCGACCCGATACGACAGGGGACATCCTGCTCGAGACGATGCCAGGCAACACACTGGCCCCGTCTGATCAGGCGATCGCAAACGAGCAATACGCGCGCATCCGTCAGGGACTCGGCGCGCTCCCCGCCGAGCAGCGGACCGCGCTCGAACTGGCCTACTTCGAAGGGCTGTCGCAGTCCGAGATCGCCGACCGATTGGCGGCACCGCTCGGCACGATCAAGACTCGTATCCGAACCGCGCTCACGAGCCTGCGCCGGAGCCTGCGGCCATGACCATGGATCGCCACGACACGATCGGCGCGATGCTCGACGAATACGCACTGGGACAACTGTCGCAGGACGAACGGCGCGACGTCGAAACACACGTCCGCGAATGCGACGTGTGCGCCGCCGATCTGCGCGAGTTCACGATCGTGATGGAAGGGCTCGCGCATTCGCCGGATCCGGTGACGCCACCGCCTGACCTCAAGCAGCGCGTCCTCGCGTCACTGGCGACCCAACCGCAGGAGTCGCCACGCCGCCCTGCCGACGCCAACGTCGTCGCTATGCCTGCGATGCCGACTGTGGTTCGCCGCGGTCTGCACTCCGGATGGCTTGCCGCCGCGGCACTCGTCATCCTCGGACTCGCAGCAGCGCTCTATTCCGCGAACGCGACTCGTCGTCTGCTCGTTGACGATGTGCAGGAGGCGCAGGCAGAGGCGGTGGATCTTCGTCAGCGACTCGATCGGTATGAAGGGCAGGCGGACCTCGCAGTCTCGATTCTCACGGCGAACGACATGCGGCCGATCACCATGAGCGGAAAAGAAAACGCGACGGCCTCCACCGCGCGCGCCTACTGGAGTCCGACTCGCGGTCTGCTCATCGTCGCCAACGATCTCCCCGTCCCGCCGCCTGGGCGCATCTATCAGGTGTGGGTGATTGGGGGAGGGAAGCCGTTCAGCGCCGGACTGCTTGGTGAGCAGGGCGCCGGACGAGGCATGCTGATTGCTCCGCCGCCGAGCGGGGTTGCGCCCGGGGCAGTGACAGTGGCTGTGACCGACGAACCCCCCGGAGGACTGCCCGCGCCGAGCGGGTCGATCCGACTCGCTGGTTCTCTCTAGAACGCAACGCAATCGCCGCTCTGGTCACGCCGCTTCGCAAAACCGGGGAACTGACGCTGCCCAAGCACGGTTTTGCTCCGGGCATGACACAGAGCAGCTTTCTCGCACATTCGACTCAGTTACTCGACGGACGCACGTTGTCGAACCCTGAACTGTGAACTGCCTACTGCATACAGCGTACTGCCTACTTCCCGGGCGGCCTGTGCTTGACGTACTGCCGCCCCGATAGCGAGAATCGCGCTCTCATTCTCACTATGAAGTCATGAAGAGAGCACACACGGCATCATCGGCGGTCTGTCTTCTTGCGATTGCGGCGTTCCTGTTCGGTGGATGGGAACATCCGACGGCCGCGCAGCAGGCAAGCGACGAGCTCGATCTGGTTCAGATACGCCCGAACTTCTACGTCATCGCGGGCGCGGGCGGCAACATCGTCGTGCAGATTGGACCAGAGGGCGTCATCCTGGTCGATTCGGGTGCGACGGAAGCGGCGGACAGAGTCCTCGCGACGATCCGCCGGCTTACACCCTTACCGATCCGCTACATCATCAACACGAGCATGAATCCCGATCACGTCGGCGGGAATGACAAGCTCGCCAGGGCCGGACTCAGCATCCTCCCGGGCGCTGTTGCTGCCGGCGCGGGATTGGACGACGACCTCGTCTCCAACTCGGGCAGGGCCAGCGTGCTGGCTCACGAGAACGTGCTCACCCGAATGACGGCCGCAACGGGTCCGCAAGCGCCGCCGTTTGCGCTCTGGCCGACTAAGACGTTTGCCTACAGGCTGTACTCGATGTACCTGAACGGCGAAGGCATTCAGGCCCTCCACATGCCCGCCGCGACCACTGATGGCGATCTGGTGGTGTTCTTCCGTCGCGGCGACGTGATTGCGACGGGCGACATCATCGACACGACACGTTGGCCGTTCATCGACACCAAGCGTGGCGGCACCTTCCAGGGAGAGCTCGATGCATTGAACCGCCTCATGGATTTGGCCATCCTCAACGTCCCGATTCAGTGGAACCCCGACCGCACACTCCTTGTGCCTGGGCACGGCTTCGTGTACGACAAGCTGGATCTGCTCGAGTACCGCGATGCCGTGACGGTCGTCCGCGACAGAGTTCTGGATCTGATCGACGAAGGGAAGACGTTGGCTCAGATCAAAGCAACCAATCCCACGCTCGGATATAGAAGTCAGTACGGTGCGGACACGGGACCTTGGACTACGGACATGTTCGTCGA
>Ga0207691_10005971_pt1 | contig 11759 bp, 10 predicted proteins | sample KBSM13metaG_FD_184327 | JGI IMG/M metagenome (GOLD analysis project Ga0207691, IMG submission 184327) | Miscanthus rhizosphere microbial communities from Kellogg Biological Station, Michigan, USA - KBS M1-3 metaG (SPAdes) (version 2) | ecosystem: Host-associated > Plants > Roots > Rhizosphere >...
GATGCGTTTGTGTTTGTGCTTGAGCAGCGACTTGGTCGCGAGGTAACCGCCGAGCTCGTTGTTGAGACTGAAGCAATGATCGGCAAGGCCACGCACCTTGCGATTCATGACCACGATCGGCGTGGTGTTGTGGTCATGATCCACGAGGAACTTGTCGGAAAGGCGCTCGACGTGAACGATGAGCGCGTCGCAGTTGCGGCTCACGAGAAAGCGGATGGCTTCGCGCTCCTGCTCTTCCTTGCTATGCCCCGCCGCCACCATCACGAACTTTCCAGCGGCCTTCAGCGACTGCTCGATGGCGCTCAGCATCGCACCGAAGAATGGGCCATGCAGTTCAGAGACCAGCACCCCGACGGCATTGGAACTGCGCGTGGCCAGCGACTGCGCAATGGAATTGGGCTGATAGCCAAGCTGCTGCATGGCGGCCAGCACCTTCTGGCGCGTCTTGTCGCTGACTTTGGCGCCCGGATTGATGACTCGTGAGACCGTAGCCAGCGAGACGCCGGCCAGCTCCGCGACTTCATAGATGTTCGCCATTACTCGCTATGTGCCTTGCAGTACTGCTCGACGTAAGCCTGATGTGCCGGTAGTTGGGACAGCGTTTTTTCGACGTTTGTCCTGATCTCTTCCAGAAAGCGCGACAACTCCTGGTCTCCCATTAGATCGGCCACTGGATGATGCTGTTGTGGCTCGATGCCCTGCCCCAACATAACCTGAATCCAGGAGTTTTCGGCGAATAGTTCGCTCGGCACGCGGAAAACACCGCCCGTCTCCCGAAACAACTCGATCCGATGGCGCAGCGAGTCGGGAATGTCCATGGCGCGACATGCGCGCCAGAACGGCGTGTCCTGGCGACGGGTCACGTGATAGTGCAGCACGATGAAATCGCGAATATGTTCGATTTCGATATTTGTTTGGGTGTTGTATTCATCGACGTCAGCCTGACAGATAGCGTTGCGCGGGAACATCTGCAAAAGCCGCATGATGCCGCGCTGAATAAGGTGAATGCTCGTGGATTCGAGCGGCTCGATGAAGCCGCTGGACAGGCCGATGGCGATGCAATTGCGTTTCCATGTCTGGCGGCGCTGGCCGGGCCGGAACTTGATGACGCGCGGCTCGGTGAGCACCTTGCCCTCTACGTTGGCCAACAACCCTTGTTTGGCCGCATCGTCGGCGAGATAACGGCTGCAGTACACCATTCCGTTGCCGACGCGATGCTGCAGCGGGATGCGCCATTGCCAGCCGGCTTCGCGCGCAATGGATCGTGTGTAGGGGATGGCCGGACCCACCGACTCGGTCTGGAGCGCCACCGCGCTGTCGCAGAACAAGTGGTGAGACCAGTCTTCGTAGCCCACGTGCAGCGCGTTACCGATGAGCAGGCCGCGAAAGCCCGTGCAGTCGATGAACAGGTCACCTTCGAGCAGATCACCCGAATCGAGTTTGATCGAGGAGATGTTCCCCGACGCCTCGTCCAGCTTTACATCGACGATCTTGCCTTCAATGCGCTTGACGCCGAACCCTTCCGCGAACTTGCGCAGGAATTTCGCATACAGGCCGGCGTCGATGTGGAAGGCATAGTTCATGCCGTTGCGCGGAAGATGCGAGAAGCGGCCCTCGAGTGACGCGCGCAGCTCCAGGCAGTAGTCGCCATAGTCGGTCGCGAGCTTGCGGTCGCGTCCCTTGAGCCAGAAGTGCTGGAACCCCGCCGTCCAGTGATCCTTGCCAGTGAGGCCGAAAGAATGAATGTAGTTCTCACCGAGGTCGCGCCAGCTTTCGAAGCCGATGCCGAGCTTGAACGTGCCCTGGGTGGCGGCCATGAACTCCTGCTCGTTGATTCCCAGCAGACGGTGGAACAACACGAGCGTTGGAATGGTCGCCTCGCCTACTCCCACGGTTCCAATCTCGTCGGATTCCACCAGCCGGATGTCGAGCAGCTTGCCGAGTATCTTCGACAGCCCAGCAGCGACCATCCAGCCCGCGGTACCGCCGCCGGCGATTACCACGCGTCGTACCCGTGTCTCACTCAGGTTCTGCATGCTTGCCCCATCTACCTATTGAGCCGCGCAAGGACGATTTCACGCAGCCCGGACACAAGGTTCGCGTCCAGCGCCCCGAGCGAGCCCCGCGCATGTTCCGGAATGTGCGCCGTGGTTTCATCACCGGCGCGGAAAACGTAGTGCCGAAACAGGTTTTCCCACGCCGCGCGTTGCTCCTTCGGCAGGTCGCGCACCGTCATCAGCGCGAGCATGAGTGCGCCGATCGGTGCATCCATGTGCGCCGGCGACTGGCGCCACCAGTAGTTCACCAGCACGTTGAACGCATCGAGCGATTCGATGTGGTGCCACCACATGCTCGGGATGAATATGGCGTCGCCAGGGCCAAGCTCGGCAAGCCGGGCGGCCTTGAGTGCCTCGGCAAAACGCGGAAAGCGTCCGTAATCCGGGCGCTCGAAGTCCACCAGGCTGATCGGCTGTCCAGCGGGCGTGAAATCGAGCGGCCCCACGTACAGGTTGGCGAGCTGCTCTGGGGGAAAAAGCGTGAAGCGGCGATGGCCCGCAACGACACAGGCGAGGTTGTCAGGCAGATCGTGATGCGCGGCGATCCGTGTGCGATTGCCGATCCAGATGCTGGCGAGCGGAGCGCGTGAGCCGAAATTGAAGTCGTTCTCCGCGCGAAAGCCGGGCAGCACGGTGTCGATCGCGGAGGAACCTACGTACGTCGACGGCGCGTTCGAGTGGCCAGCAAAGCGCGCAAGCTCGCCGAGCACGAGATCGAGCCCTGTGCGGTACGTCTTGAAGTTCAAGCCGGTCAGGTCGTCGTTGTAGAAAAAGCGCCCGCCGATGGCAGGTTCGCCCGACATGACCACCACGCTCGAGTCTTTGTAGAAACGTCGCAGATAGGCGGTGGCCGCAGCCTGCGATTCGAGGGCGGCGCGCACCATGCCCCAGTCGGCGGCGAGGCCTCGCAGCACCAGCGGCTCGGTGGACGCAAGCACCTCGTCGGGCAAAGCGCGTGGATCCACTCCCGCCACCTCGCGGATGCGTTCAGCGTTGGGCAGCATCGAGCCGGCCTGCGCGCTCACTCAGCGCGCGGAAATTCGAGAGCGAGGCAATCACTATGGATACCGCCTGCCACGCGCAAATCGCGGTGTTTTGCGTTGTTCAGAGGAGGATGTCGGATCACGGGCGGGTTTCACAGGATTGGGCACGCTGAGATGCGCTTGTCGACTGGCAACATTCGCGTCGTTCGCGCCTCCGGTGAAGAAGTGGGAATACTTTCACCCCGGAGCGGCGCAGGTCAACGCGAAGGCAAGAATAAGGAGCCGCTGACTGACAGCGGCTCCTCTACGACTAACCCTTGAGCCTCAGAACTTGTAGCGAGCTCCGAACATGTATCGGGCCCCGATCTGGGTCGCGAACAACAGCTGGTTATCGTTACGTCCATGCAGCCGCTGAGTCTCATTCGTGAGGTTGATGGCCTCACCGAACACGGAGAGGTGTTCGTTGACCCCATAAGTCACATTGAGATCCAGCTGCCCGTAAGGATCGGTGTAGACAGCGTTCGGACCCAGGCCATCGCCGGTAGCCGTCAGGAACTCATCGCGCCAGTTGTAAGCTGCACGAACCTGCCAATCGTACTTGTCGAAGAACGCCACCAGGTTGTACGAATCCGCCAGACCCACCATCGGATACTGAGGAGTCGTAGTGTTGGTGTTGTCGTACTTGAAGCCCGAATCGACCATCGTGTAGTTAGCCTGAACGCCAAAGCCACTGTCGCCGAACATCTGCTGGATGTTGAATTCCCATCCGTCCAGTTCGTCCGACCGCATGTTCGCCGGTCGCGACATCCGGAACGTCGCAATCGGATCACTCTCCTGACCAACGATTCTTCCGTTCGCGACATCTACGCCCGGAGCCGTCGGGTGATTCGCGAAGATGTAGGCGCGAATGCACGGTCTTTCATCGGCAGAGCCAACGACACACCCGCCGGTGGTGTGAGCCTCGTTCCACAACGCGCCCCCGGCGGGCGTATGCATGCTGAACGGGGTCTCCTCGGTGATGACACTACTGATGAAGTTGGAGATCTCCTTGCGGAAATAGCCAACCGACGCGTAGCTGCCTTCGCCGTAGTACCACTCGACCGACAGGTCATAGTTGGTCGATTCCAGCGGCTTGAGGCCGGGATCACCCGACGAGCCGGTACCGCCGTCGAAGCGAAGCTGACCGGCAAGGTTGGCTCCGCCCTGAATGTCGTTCCAGCCAGGTCGTCCGATAGTCTCGCTATAGCTCGCGCGCACCACCAGGTTGTCCCTGACGTCGAGCTTCAGGTCGAGAGACGGCAGCACATAGTCGTACTTGCCCGAGCCCGCGTCGAACCCTGCCTCGGGTGCAAACCCGATATTGAACTCGTTGGCCGCATCCCAGGAAATAGTCTGGCCGATCCGCACCAGTGACTCCGAATCGACTTCGGTTTCCTCGTAGCGAACTCCCGCCGCGACGTGGAACGGCATCTTCGTCTCGAACGACTTGGTGTACTGCAGGTACGCGCTCTTGGACTTTTCCACGCTGCGCAGGTCGCTCGTGAACTCATCCGGGGCCCGGAACATCGCTTCGTCCCCCGCGACTGCAGCCGCCTCTGCGCGCAGGCGGTTGAAATCGAACACCAGGAATGCATCCGTAAATCGGGAATCGTTGTGCCCCGACATCAGATCGAAGTAGTGCCCCATGCTGTCGTTGGTCCAGATGTCATCGCTGTAGTCGTCCTCTGTGCCGAGTCCGCCCCAGGCGTTCTGCTGCATGACGGCCGCCGCAGTGCGGTTGTTGACCTCGGTCGCGCTGATTCCGAAATCCAGCCCGGAGTTGTTCTGGAACTCCCAACGTCCGCTTGCCTGGATCTGTTCGACCTCGGACTTGTTGTAACTGCTCTGGAACACCGAGCCTGTGACTTTCGCGTCTGCCGCACTTACGGGCCCGGGCAGCGCGACGTTCAGGATCGGAAAGTCGCCAGAAAAATCGATTGTGGTAGTGCCGCGAACGAAGTTCGCAACGCCCAGCACGCCGGCGGAACCGAACTCGCTGTCTGGCGACGATTCGGCGGTGGAGTCGTGATAGTCGAGCTGGAGAGTCAACGCATCGTTCACTTCCCAGGCGACGTTGAAGCCAAGCGAGTTGTTTTCGTTCTTCGTTCCAAGGTTCATGCCGCCCATGGACAAGTCCGAGCCGGTCATGTCTTCGGAATAAACGATCGGGCCGGCGACTGGCCCGTCAGTCCACGAACTGGTTCCCGGGCCCCAGTTGAACCACACCGACAACTCACTGCGCTCCGTCTGCACCTTGTTTTCGGCATAGGTGTAGTCGAGCGTCGTTGTTAGGCTGTCGGTCGGCGCGAACTGCAGCACCACCTGGGCGTTTGTGCGCTCCCGCTGGACGCCGTTGACACTCAATCCGAAATTCTGCGGGCGCCCGTAGACATCGGTCGCGCCCGGCGCATTCGTGATCGTATAGAGTGGGTAGGTAGCGTCCCCCGGCCTCGCCAGGTGCGCCCCGTCAGTCGAGTCGCCGGTCATCGTCTTCCAGCCGTTTGCCACCGCGGCCTGGCTGAATCCCGAATCGCGCTCCTGATAGCTCGCGCTCAGGCCGATGCCGAACTTGTCGTCGGCGAATGTGTTGCTGAAGATGGCCGACACTTCAGGCGTGAGATCGCTGCCCGAAGCGTTGTCAGGCAAGTTGGTCGCCGAGGTATCGTAGACTCCCTTGACGCCAAAGGTGGTGACGAGGCCGGGCTTGTCCAGCGGACGCGCCGTCTTGATGTTCACGGTTGCGCCGATGCCACCTGTGGGCGTCTCGGCACGGGAAGTCTTGTACACCTCGATCGCAGACACGGCATCGGACGCGAGGTTGGAAAGATCATAGGCGCGCGAGTTCGTCGTGCCGCCGCCGCCGGGGCCAAGATTCGATGCCGGCATCTGGCGTCCGTTCAGCAGGATCAGGTTGAAATCGGGGCCAACGCCGCGAACCGTGATCTGCTGTCCCTCACCACTCGCCGTACGGTTGATGGATACGCCGCTAATGCGTTGCAGAGACTCCGCGAGATTGGTGTCCGGGAACTTGCCGATGTCTTCCGCGACGATTCCGTCAACGACGCCCTGGCCCGCACGCTTGAGATTCATCGATGACTCGAGTGACGCGCGAATACCCGTGACAACAATTTCGCCAACATCCTCCGGCGTACTGCCCGCGTCCTGCGCAAATGCTGGTGCTAGTAGAGTTGACCCCAGGATCAACGAAATCGCGCGCGCAACAGGCGTGCGGCTGAATGCATTCGTCTTATTCATATGCCCCCACTGTGAAAAATGTGTAAGCGTCGAAACAAATAAATGTAAGCGCTTACAATTTTTACGCTAACATGCGCTGTACACTCAGGCAAGCAAACAAGAGCTGACAACTTCATGTCCTGCATGTCTTTTTTGATGTCTCTAATTTCGACTTTCATTAGTCAAACGAATTCAGCCCGCTGGTTAGGCGTGATAGCGGTAACCACGGCACTCTTCTCGTCGGCTTGCGGAGGTGAAGGCCCTGGCAGTCCCCCTGTCTCTCCACCAACGCCTCCGCAGCCGACGGGTCCTGGCGTCCCCGCGATTTCCGAAACTGGTGGAATTCCCGCGGGCTTCAGGCTGGTCTGGTCCGATGAGTTCGCCGACGCCGGGCTGCCCGACGCGACGAAATGGAACTACGACACCGAGCGCAACGCGGCGGGCTGGTACAACAACGAACTGCAGTATTACGGCAACGCGCGCCTCGCGAACTCGAGCGTAACCAACGGCCTGTTGACAATTACCGCGCGGCGCGAAGACCTATCTACTGCAGGCTTGCCGGACTGGGGTGGCCAGCGGTATTCGTCGGCGCGACTCATCACGCGCGACAAGGCATCCTGGACCTTCGGATTCTTCGAAGTGCGCGCCAAACTACCCTGCGGCGTCGGCACCTGGCCCGCAATCTGGATGCTGTCGACGCCGCCGCAGACGCGCTGGCCGGACGACGGCGAGATCGACATCATGGAGCATGTCGGATTCGATGCCGGCGTCGTCCACGCCACTGCCCACACGGGCGCGTTCAATCACACGCGCAACAATCACCGCACCGCCACCACGACGATTCCGGATGCGTGCAGCGAATTCCATCGTTACCAGATGACCTGGAGCGCGAATCGCATCACCGTCGGCGTCGACGATCGCAACTACTACCAGTATTCGAACGACGGCTCGGGCAACGCCGAGTGGCCGTTCGACAGCCCGCAATTCCTGATCCTCAATATCGCCATCGGTGGCGACTGGGGTGGGCAGATGGGCGTCAACGACGCCATCTTCCCGGTGCGCATGGAGATCGACTACGTGCGCGTCTACCAGTAGCGGTTTTTACATTTACCCGCGCCAGCGCAGTGCACGAGTACGCTCGCGGATCGCTTCCAGTGCACGACGATACTGGGGCCGCCATTTCTCGTCGGGCGCACGATTCACGTCGTGCCAGAAGAATTTAAAGTCGTGGCCACCATCGTCGGCGCAGTGATGGGTCCAGGTGTCCGGCAGTTTGGTGAAGGTGCACAGCTGAAATGACCAGATGTGGCCGTTGTGCTCCGAATGCCAGGTGCCAAGGTCGCTGGCGATCGCCATATCGGCGATTCCGGCCTCTTCCTGCAGTTCACGCAGCGCAGCAGCACGGGCGTTTTCACCTGGCTCGATGCGTCCCTTGACCAATTGCACGCCGGCCTCCGGGTGCTCGAAAGCCAGGATCTGCTGAAGCGAGGGATCGCGAAACACCACCGGGCATGCCTTGTCTGCAAATTTCATGGGGTTTACTCCTTGATCTTTCTCCATCTCTCTAACTTCTTTGCAAAGGTCATGCCCGCGTGGGCAGGGCTGGTTGAAGGCATGGACACGTAACGCAGCATGGCGAATTCAGATGACAATCCGGGTAGAACGAAACGGCCATACAACTCCTCGGCCTTGCGACCGTTGAAATATACGAAGCGGATTTGCGGATGGGCCCGGTAGAAAGCCGCGAAGTCATTCGCAAACGCTGATGCGTGAACGATCGAGCTGTCGAGACTGCCGGGCCGCTCAGCCGCAGCGAGAACATCCCACAGCGCAATGCGATTCTCCGTCAGGAGTTTCACCCTGCGGGTGTAGGGCAGCGGCCACTCGGCGCCGAGGATCTGCGTGATGAGTCTCCAGAAAGCGTTTTGAGGATGCGCGTAGTACTGCTGCATCTCGAGTGATTTGCGACCGGGCAGCGAGCCCAAAATGAGGGCCACGGCTCCGGGCGTTGCGACCGGATCGAAGCAGCAATCCCGTCTGCCATTACGATTGATTTGCCTGACCATGGAACCTATTTTAGGAGTCGGAGACGGATTCGTCCTCAGGCCGGCGTCTAACCGGACAGCGGTGCTCGATCGCAGGCACCATCGCGGAGTTCCAATGTCCTCGCATGAACCAGCCTCAGGCTGGCGAAGAATAGGTTTGCATCACGCGACGCGACGTGTGCTGCGCGGGCGAACCAGAATCGCTCGCATGGGGATTGCATTGGCCGTGGGCGTGCTGGTCTGCTCACTATCCGGGACTGCACCAGCCAACACGACCTCGTTCGATCTCGCGCGCCATCACGGACGCGTAGTAATCGTCGATTTCTGGGCCTCCTGGTGCAAACCGTGCAGGCAGTCCATTCCATGGCTCAACGCGATGCGCGCGCGGTACGGCGCAGACGGACTCGACGTGATCGGAATCAATGTCGATGCCAATCGCGACGACGCCGATCGCTTTCTGCGAGAAGTACCGATTGAATTCGAAATCGTTTTCGATCCGCGCGGCGAACTCGCGAAGGAGTTCAAGATCCGAGGTATGCCCAGCTCCTACGTTTTCGATCGCACCGGCAAGCTGGTCAAGACACACGTCGGCTTCCGCGATGCGAAAAAGGACGAGAATGAAGGTGCGCTCAAGGCGCTGTTGCAGCAGTCGACCCAATGACGAGAGGAAAGATGACGCGAAAGATTTTCTTGCTGGCGGTCGCCAGTCTCGCACTGCAAGGTTGTGCAAGCATGGGCGTACAACCTTGGGAGCGCGAAGTCCTGGCGCGCGATGACATGCAACTCGATGCGAACGCGCTCGACACCGCTTTCGACGATCACATCTATTTCAGCAAGGAAGGAACCAGTGGCGGTCGCGGCTTCGGCGGCGGTGGCTGCGGGTGTAACTGAGGTGGCGGAAAAAGATCTCAGGATCGGCGCTGCGCTCGCCGCCGCCACCTGCAGCTTGTTAGGCACTGCGGCGCCGGGCGTATCGATCGCCGCCGATGCCGAAGCCAAATGGGACATTGATTCCGCGTTTCTCTACTACGGGGAGAGCGATGGGCGCGTCAAAGACCTGAGCCTGAGCGCGCACGCCACGCGCGACTTCGGCGACGAACGCAAGCTTGGATTGGACCTGAGCATCGACTCGCTCACCGGCGCCTCTCCGAGCGGCGCCATCGCAACCGGCGGCGCGCAGACCTTTACCAGCCCTTCAGGCCGCGACACCTACACCACACCGGCCGGAGAGATCCCGCTCGACACCAGCTTCCTCGACACGCGCTTTGCCCTCAATGGCAGCTGGTCGCAGCCGTTTGCGCGGCTGTACACGATGAACGCGGGCCTCGGATTCTCTTCCGAGTACGACTACCAGCACATCGGCGCGGACTTCGGAGTGACGCGCGATTTCAACTTGCGCAACACAACCCTCAGCGCGGCGCTGGCCTACGCGCAGGACACGATCAAGCCCGTCGGCGGCCTGCCCTTGCCCCTCGCGCAGATGACCGATGCCGTCGGCGAAGACCAGGGTCCCGGTAATCGCGGCAGCGGCGACGACAGTAAGAACGTTCTCGACGTGTTGTTAGGCATCAGCCAGGTGCTCGGCCGGAACACGGTGATGCGCGTCAACCTCTCGTACTCCGATTCGAGTGGCTATCTCACCGATCCCTACAAGTTTCTCAGCGTCGTCGACCCTGTCACCGGCGATCTCATCGGGCGAACGCCGGCGCCCGGCGCATCCGGCCCCACTGGCGTTTATCGTTTCGAGAGCCGCCCGGATTCGCGCCGCAAGGAAGCGCTGTACGCGGAATTGCGCCATGACTTCTCGGGCAAGGTCCTGCAGCTGGGCTATCGGTATTCCACCGACGATTGGGAGGTGGATTCGCACACGCTCGAATCGCGTCTGCGGCTGCCATTTGGCAGCTCCAGCTATCTCGAGCCGCATGTGCGCTACTACCAGCAGACAGCGGCTTCGTTCTATCGTTACAGCCTGGCGGATGGCACCCTGCCCGAGTTCGCGTCGGCCGATGCGCGTCTTTCCGACATGAGCGCGTTCACTGTGGGGCTCAAGTACGGGCACGAGACTGCCGGAGGCAATGAATGGAACGCGCGACTGGAGTTCTATCGCCAGACGGCAGAGGCGCCGAACGAAGTGCTGATCGGCAATCAGATCGGCAACACGCAGATGCCGGATTTCGACGCGGTGATCCTGCAGTTCGGCTACCACTTCAAGCTCTGACGCGCGATGGCGGCCTGTGGATCGGCCGTTTTCGCGCCATGGGTGGCCCTTGCGAGGTGCTCGCGGAGATAGCCGAGGAATCGGTAGCGCGCAAAGTCGTCGAAGCCGTCGCTGCCTGCGCCTGGCGCATCGAAGACAAGTTCAGCCGCTATCTTCCCAACAACATCGTCGCGCGGATCAATGCCTCCGCTGGCATGCCCGTCGAAGTCGACAACGAAACCGCAAACCTGCTGGATTTCGCGGCGCTGATGCATCGCCTGTCGGATGGACTGTTCGACATCACTTCTGGTGTCCTGCGCCGCGCCTGGATCTTCGACGGCGGCCATCGCGTGCCGGCGCGCGAAGAAATCGATGCCCTCCTTCCGCTCGTCGGATGGTCGAAGCTCAGCTGGAAACGCCCCGTGATCACTCTGCTACCAGGCATGCAAATCGACTTCGGCGGAATCGGCAAGGAATATGCGGTGGACCAGGCGATACAGCTGGTTGCGCAACTCAGCGGCGCCGCGGTGCTCGTCAACTTTGGCGGCGATCTGGCCGTCACTCGCGCACGCGAAGGCGATCGGCCCTGGCGCGTCGGCATCGAAGGCATCGATCCCGCGACAGGCGCTGAACCGAACGCCGCGCGCCTCATCGATCTCGCGGCAGGCGCGCTGGCTACCAGCGGCGACACCTACCGATTCGTGGAATCGCAAGGTGTACGACTGCCTCATATTCTCGATCCGCGCGACGGGCATCCGATACGCGACGCACCGCGCTCAGTGACCGTCGCCGCCCCGACTTGCACGAACGCTGGCATGCTCACCACGCTCGCAATGCTGCGCGGGCGGGGCGCCGAAGAATTTCTCGCCCGCGAGGGAATACGTCACTGGGTACAGCGTCAATAGACACGCGCGCGCAACCGCTGTGTGAACAAGGCGGCGAACCGATCCCGGCCGCAAGTGGCTGATCTGCCAAGGCCGGGCGCGCACATACAGTATTGAGCGCGGCTGGGTACTGGTTATGCACGAGCCGCCCTCGCCGCTTAAACTCCGCGGTTTCCATTCATTCGCGCGAGAAATTCCCGTTGACCACACAACAGATCCGGATTCGCGGCGCACGCACTCACAATCTCAAGAACATCAGCGTCGACCTGCCGCGCGACAAGCTCATCGTGATCACCGGCTTGTCCGGCTCCGGAAAATCA
>Ga0207691_10005972_pt1 | contig 11759 bp, 13 predicted proteins | sample KBSM13metaG_FD_184327 | JGI IMG/M metagenome (GOLD analysis project Ga0207691, IMG submission 184327) | Miscanthus rhizosphere microbial communities from Kellogg Biological Station, Michigan, USA - KBS M1-3 metaG (SPAdes) (version 2) | ecosystem: Host-associated > Plants > Roots > Rhizosphere >...
AAATGTGGCCCGGGACAGCGAGTCGGTGGTGCTGACGATGCTGCCATTGCCCGCCAGCCCGACCAAGGCAGTTCCGGCACTGGCTCAGCAAGTGCAAGACCTCATCGCCAGGGAGGAACTCAAGAAGGGACGGACCACCGCCTTGCTCGAAGAGGTGCGTCACCTGCAGGACGGCCGGGAAGTGTGGGTGCTTCAGTCACTCGGCGGAGGCGTCGCCTATATAGTCAGCTTCTCCGATCCTTCGAATCCCAAGTCACACATCAAGATTGAAGGCCCGACTACCTATTCGAAGTGAGGCCATCTTCTGGCGGCCATCTGTTGACGGCGACAGAAAGTCTGTCGTGACGAGTCCTGGCAATTCTGGTATTCAAACTACAAAAGAATTCGCCAATGACCCGCTGGGAACACGATGTACAAGCTCCACGCCTTCGCCCAATCCGGAAACGCTTACAAGGTCGCGGTCCTTCTCCAGGCGCTGCGCCAGCCCTGGACTGCCGTCCACATGCCGTTCGCGGATTTCGCCAGCGGTGTGCCACGATCCGATGCCTTTCGGCAAGACGTCAATGCCATGGGAGAAATCCCCATCCTCGAGGTCGGCGACCGCAAGTTGACGCAGTCCGCGGCCATCATGCTGTACCTGTCCAACAAGCACGGCGCTTATGGCGGACAATCCGAAGACGAGCGGCAGGATGTGCTGCGCTGGATGTTCTTCGACAATCACAAGTTCACCAGCTACTTCGCGTCCTGGCGTTTCACAAAGTCATTTGCGCCGGTCGCGCCGGATCCTGCCATCGAGAAATGGCTGCGCGGCCGGATCGACAATGCCTTCGGCATCGTGGAGCGGCATCTCGCCAATCGTGAGTACGTCGTCGGCACGCAACCGAGCATCGCGGACATGTCGCTGTGCGGTTACGTGTACTACCCGCCGGAAGAGAGCGGCTACGACCTTGCGACGCAGTACCCTGCAATCTCGCGCTGGGCCGAGCGCCTGAAACAGCTCCCGGGGTGGAAACCGCCCTACGAATTGCTTCCGGGCGAGCGCGTGAAGCCACGCTGGTGATCGATGAATTTCCACAAGAGTGACGGCGGCTTTCCTCGATAAATACTTCAGGCGTAAAAAAAGCTCACGGGTCCTGGTCCTTCCACACCGAACTCGTCTGCCAGTTGAACCGGATGGTGAGCACGCGGGCCACGAAAAATGCGGACACGGTGATCCAGGCCGCGCGATTGGGGGCCACGTCGGCCTGGATGGTCAGCAGCAGGTAGACGCCGCACGCGGCGAGCAGCGTCAGCGACGCAAACTGGCCGGGCCTGAGCAGCGCGGGCACGTCCCGCACCACCACATCACGCAGCAGGCCGCCGGCTACTCCATTGGCCACGCCGACGAACACGATCGACATGAGCGGCAGGCCCGCCTCTTCTGCGAGATGCATGCCGAACACCGCGAATGCCGGCGTTCCGAGCGCATCGATGTAGTCGACGATCTTCTGGATGGTCTCCGGCCCGATGAGGTTGCGAAGATATCTGGCGAACACCGCGGTGATGATCGTCGCGCCGGCTATCAATGATAGATAGGCGGGATCGACCAGGAAGACGGGCGTGCGGTTGAGGAACATCGTGTCGCGCAGCAGGCCACCTCCGATGGCGGCCAGCAGTGAAACGATGAATACGCCGGTGATGTCGAAGCGCCGACGGATGGCGACGATGGCGCCGCTCACCGCCCAGGTGAAGGTCGCGACATAGTCGAAAAGTACGGGGACCTGGAAGTCCGAATCTGTCATGGCGCACGGATTGTCGGCACAATCTGGCAGTCATGCCAGCATTGCCACGCGACCCCGATGGCACAATCCCGTCGGCCCCGTGTCGAAAGTGCGGGTAGCCATTCGACCACCTCGGGCGGTGACATTGCCGCCCTCCGGAGCGCCCGAATGAGTGAGTCTCCCTATCGTTGGGTCATCGTGGGTCTCGGCGGCCTCATGGGCTGCGTCGCCGTCGGTGCGATGTTCTCGCTGGCGGTGTTCCTGACGCCGATGTCCGAGGCCACTGGCTGGTCGCGTGCCGGCATTTCGTTCGGGATGACGATCAATTTCATCGTGATGGCCTTTGGCTCGTTCGGCTGGGGCGCGGCAAGCGATCGCTGGGGCGCGCGCGTGGTCACGCTCTGTGGCGCGGTATTGCTGGGTACGGCGCTGACGGTGGCCAGTCGTGCGAATTCGCTGCTGGCCTTCCAGCTCACCTACGGCGTGCTCGTGGGACTTGCGGCCAGCGCGTTCTTCGCGCCCATGATTGCGACCGTGACCGGCTGGTTCGAAACGCGGCGCAATCTCGCGGTGTCGCTGGTGTCGGCCGGCATGGGCATGGCGCCGCTCACGATCTCGCCCTTCGCGACGTGGCTGATCACGCACCATGGCTGGCGCTCCGCGATGTTCCAGATCGGTGTTCTGGCCTGGGTGCTGCTGATTCCGGCGGCATGCTTCGTACGCCGTCCGCCAGTGACCCGCGCGCCCGCCAATGCCGCGGCTTCATCCGCGGCTATGAACAAGCCGGGCAGGGGCAAGCCAGACATCGGCAAGGCTCTGACCTCACCGCAGTTCCTGGTGCTGGGCTTCACGTTCATGCTGTGCTGCATGGCGCATTCAGGACCCATCTTCCACGTGGTGAGCTACGCCATGTACTGTGGGATCGGCGCGATGGCGGCGGTGAGCGTGTACAGCGTCGAGGGCCTGGCCGGTCTCTTCGGTCGCATCCTCATCGGACTGCTCGCGGACCGCTTCGGCGCAAAACGCATCCTGATCACGATGCTCGCGGCGCAAGCGCTGGCGATCGCGGCCTATCTAAAGGTAAACGAGCTCAATGAGTTCTACACGCTCGCCGTGATCTTTGGCATCGCCTATGGAGGCGGCATGCCGTTGTATGCCTCGCTGGCGCGCGACTACTTCGGGCAGCACATCATGGGGACGGTGTTCGGTGCGGCGACCATGCTGTCGAGCCTCGGCATGGCGATCGGGCCGGTTGCGGGCGGTTGGGTATTCGACACCTTCCACAACTATGCGTGGCTCTACATTGCATCTTCGGCAGTTGCCGTGGGTGCGGTGATGCTCGCGTTGCTGTTTCCAAAACCCAGCGTCTCGACCCCCGCGCCCGCACTTCAGTGCTGAACGTGCCCGGCGCCGGCTGGCGTCTCCGTGTGGATCACGCACTTCCAGCCCTCGGGTGTCCAGATCCAGGTTGAGGTGTCGTTCATTTCCTGGGTCACGGCGTTGCCCGCGCCCCGCGGGGCCAATTTCTGTTTTGCGTGGTAGGTCAGCACCGCGGTGTTCTCGTTCGGGAAGACGATCTGCATATTGCTGAGCTCGAATGCCGTGAGAACCATCGCACCTTGCTCGGCCATTTTCCGATATTCGTCGTGGTCGAATTTCATGGTGCCGCGTGGGCTCACCATGAGCGCGGGTTCGCAGAGCATGTCGAGCGCCGCGTCGGCGTCCTGTTCGACCATGGACTGCCAGAACTTCCTTTCGAGATCGACGATGGTCTTGGTGGGTGTCTGCACGGCTGACTCCTTTGTGTAGACCGCCTGTGTAGACGCCGGCCGCGGCCGGGGCGAGCGGGCGGGGCAGACACTGTTGGTCAGACAGTTCTGGCAGGCGCGGATTGCCGTGCAGCTGCGTGCGGGATTCGTTTATTCTCCGTGCCAGCCAACCCATGACAACCAAATCAAAACAGGTTGGCGCGACCTGAGGGACGTCATCGGATGGTCGTCGATCGCCGCTCAAGTGGGCATGCGTCGCCCTTGCCGCACTGTGGCAAACCTGCTGCTTCGGAGAATCCAGCGTGTACATGACGGAAGGATGCACGAAGTACAAACACCCCGAGATCGTGTTCGAAGCGGGCGAGGGCGTCCCGGACGTGGATGCGCTGCACTTCAAGTCGACGCTCGAACAGATGGTCGCCTCGGGCAGCCGCTTCAAGGCCGGCGAGACCTTCCAGCTCGCATGGATGATCCTGCGCTTCGCCGAAACAGATAAAGGCCGGCTGACTCTGCAGGAGCCGGACATGAAGGGCATGCCGATCCAGTACGTCAATGGTGTCACGCGGGCGCTGCGCTTCATGCGCGCGCAACGCGACACGGCCGACAGTTTCGGACTGGCCGCGCAGATGAAGCTCACCACGTTCATGGACATCATCCTGGTGCCGGAGAATCCGGACCAGATCCAGGTTCCGCAATTGCATCGCGGGGAGCCAGAAGCGGCAATGTCCGGCTGGTTTCTGCTGGAGGCGGGTCACGATCCGCCCAAATTCCGGCCAATGTCATTGTACGAACTCGCGTTGAGCCGGCCCGACCTGGTCAAGTTCTTCGCGCTTCCGCCGGGCACGGATGTGGTCGTCGATGCCACCGGCCAGATCAGCGTCTTCTCGGACGGGAAGCCGCTCATTGCGGCAGCGGGTTCGTTCGTCGATCAGTTAAATCACAGGGCCACCGAGCGTTAGAAGAGGAATTCAGATGTCACACAACCCCTATTCACCCCCCAAGGCTGAGGTTGCGGACGCGCAGATCTCCGCGCTCGATGACGTGGAGGGCCGGCGCGATGTCTACCGGGCATGCACCCTGATGTGGATCAACTTCGGCTTTGCGCTGCTGTCCACGGGCATCGAAGTCGTTCGCAACCTGGGAACCACGCAGACCGCGGAGTACGTTGGGATGGTGATCGGCATGTCCATCGCCTTCCTGATTTACTGGTGGTTTACCAGCAAGCTCAAGGCGGGGCGGAACTGGATGCGCATCCTCATCACCGTGCTCACGGTCCTGGCGTTTTGCATGATTCCCCTGCTGTGGAGTGTCATCGTCAAGACCGTGGTTCCGCTGTACAGCCAGTTTCCGCTCGACATTGTTCTCTCCGGCATTCAATGGATCCTGAGCCTCGTGGTTCTCTGGCTGCTGTACACCAGGCGCTCGCGGGAATGGTTCGCGGCGGTGAGCGGCTGAGCGGGGAGGGAAGACTTGAACCTGATGAGTATTGCGATTGCCATGGTTTCAGGCGCCGTGGCGGGCGCGATTGCCTACATGATCGCCGGCGCCCCGAAGGTTGATCGCGGCAAGTTCAGCGTGACCTTTGTGATCACATTCGCCGTCATCTATGCGCTGTCGAGGGTGTTCGTCCTGCCGCCGGCGAATGCATGGTACGGAATCAGGAGTGCCGAGGCGGAGCTTCAAAGCCACGCGGCCTTCCGCGCGATCAAGAAGTACGAAGCGAAGACCTACCAGGCCATGATCGATGACATCCGCAAGTCCCTCTTGAAGGGTGACAGCCAGGAAGAAGCGATCGCCGCCTCCAGGATCCACATGATTGGCATCGTCCAGCGTCGTCTGCCTACTGCGTCCAATGAAGCGGTTGCCGGCTACATGGATGTCACGATGGCTGAGCTCGATGCGCTCCAGAAACAAGGCGGCGATTTCTGCTACCGGTTCCTCTATCCAGAAACGGGTGCGCCGCTCGATTTCTCCCGCCAGATCTCGAAGAAGATGCAGAAGGACGATCTCGATGCGCTCGCCAAGGTGATCGAGAGCTCCGCTTCCAATCCGCAACCCCTGCCAGACCAGGAGGAGGTTGTCGCCAAGCTCAAGCCCATTTATGGGCGGCTGGTGGAGGAGTTTGGTGAGGACGTCGGATTGCTGGACAAGGCCGCCCGCGTTGCTTCCGAGGCCGACAAGCGCAAGATCTGCGCAATGACCGGCAGCCTGTTCGACAAGATCCTCGCGCATCCGGCGGAAGAAAGCGGCGGCATCCTGCGCTACATGCTGTCGCAGAGCTGACGGTGACATGAGCACACGCAGCGCACCGATCGTGGGTGCCGTTATCGGGGCGGCGGCTTTCGTTTTCTTTGCCGCCCACCCGGGCGGCGGATTCATGCTCTATCTCATCGCGCCTTTTCTGGCGATCTGGTTCCTCTACAGCGGCTTCATCTTCTGGAAGCGGCCAGAGCGCCGGCGCGTGCATGCAATCGCCACTGGCATCTGGTTGCTGGGGGTCGCGGGCATCGCCGTCGTGCATGTCTGGTACTTCCAGCAGGCGCGCATGGCGGCGCAAACCGTGGTGGCGACCGTGATCGATTTCCGGCAACGCCACGGCGTGTATCCGCCTACAGACCAGGCGGCCGGTATCACTCCAGGGTCCACCGCGGACAAGTGGGGCATTCGCTATGACATCCGGAATGGCGTACCCGAGGTCTTTTACTTCTCGACCTTCCAGATCTTCGCGTCGTACTCGTACGACTTCAAAAGCCGCGCCTGGACGTACTACACCGACTAGCGGCAGTCCGCGTCCGAAGGGTTATTTGCCGACGGCGATCGAGTATTCGATGTGCAGGTCGCAGGACGATTTGCCCTGGCGTCCACGCGTGCGCTCGCCCGTGCAGCGGATGTGGCCCGCGGCGCTGGTCTTCTTCGAATCGGCAATCTCGGCGACGGATGCCGCGAGATCGAATTCGCCGTTGCAGCTCGCATACGGACACGGATAGACGAAATACGCGCGTGCCGGCGGATGCAGCACGACGGCCTGCGGTGCCGGCGGCTGTGACGTCTCGTCATTGAAAGCGAAATCGAGACGAATGGAGGAAAACTGCGGGAACTGCATGCGCAACTCTTTGGCGGCGAGCCGATTGCGACGCTGCTTTTCGCGCAGGAGATTGCGTGCCCCTTCGGGGCCGACGGTGCTGAATTTCATGTTACGCGCGCGACAGGCGGGCGGGCCGTGTGGCCCGCCCGCATGATCGCATTCAGTGCGTTACCGACGGCCGTAGCCGCCGCCGCCACCACCGCGGGGCTTGTCCTGCGCTTCGTTCACCTTCAGCGGGCGACCGCCGAAGTCCTTGCCATTCAGGGCCTGCATTGCGCGCTGCGCATCGGCGCTCGACATTTCCACGAAGCCGAAGCCACGCGGCTGACCGGTGTCGCGATCGTTCACCAGCGCGACCTTTTCGACCGTGCCATGGGTAGCAAACAGGGCGCGCACCGACTCGTCGGTCGCGGAGAACGGAAGATTTCCAACGTAAAGTTTCGTCACAAGAATACTCACTGTAAAAGTAGATAGGCAGGCGAGCCCTGCGAGGCTGGTTTGCGGTTACTTCGAGGTGGCAGACTCTGGTCAAACGAGGCGTCGGAAGGACGCGACCAGGGAACGGACAAGACGCGGAATCACAAGCCGGCCGCAAGGGTACAGGATTTTCAGCCCCGAGTTTCGGGAGTCTGCAAAAACGCCCGTTCCCGGGGCCCCGCCGCCCGCCGCGGGCCCGAAAACGCCAGTTTGGGCGGGTGGCAGCGAGGAAATTCCCGGGAGACCGGCCCCTCCCGCGGCCGGGAAGGGCGCTCGGGGGCGACGACTGGCAGACGGGGTGGCGCCGCAGTCCCTCCGGCCCACTACGAAGACTCCCCGGGGGTGAGACTTGGTCTAACTACGCACGCCAGGTCCGCGTAGGAATGGCGCACGCCGCCTAACCACTTTCGCGTACGAATTTGTCGGAGACAGGCATGCGCGCATGCCGGCGGAAAATTCTTTCCCGCGTGCGACGCAAAACTTGCGCCCTAAGGTGCGCGTGGCGACCCGCCGATCGGCTGCTCGACGCCCGGGCTGCGACATTGTCCCATGGCGCACTCCTTGCAAGTAGTTCCAGGAATATCTCGGCCAACCGCTGGCGGCGCGCCAGACTCGGCCTACACCCGAAGGGAGCAGCTCATGAAGTTCAGGGTCTCATTGTGCGCGCTGCTGCTGGGCGCCTCGCTCGCGGTGCATGCCGACAGCCGTGTGCATACGGTCCAGGCTGTCCAGTCCATCGGGCTCTCGGATGATTTCGACGAGCCCGGTCGCGTCGCGATCGATGGCAATTTTGCAATCGTCATCTCGTACTACGGCGGTGGTCGGCTGGCCTATCTCTATCACCGCGGCGCGGACGGGGAGTGGACAGCACGCGCGACCTTGCTCGCGGTCCAGACCTCGACGCCGGTGCAGAATGACGACGTCGCGATGGCCAATGGCATCGCGGCGCTGCGCATAGGTCCCCTGCTTCACATCTATGAGCTTAGCGGCGACACCTATGTCGAAGCCGACACGGCGGGCACACCAGCCGCGGCGCCCGGACTTGCGATCTCCGGTCGCAGCATCCTCGCGGCGCGACTCGGCTGTAACTATGACGCCGATGTGTACGAGAAGTCGCTCGGCAGCGGTGTCTGGCGTATCAACGGCCGCATTTCGGGAGCGGTGGGCGCGTGCAACAACCATGGCGCCGCGCTCGACCTGGACGGTAACGTCGCGCTGGTGCGCAATTCACCCACCGAGATCCGCGAATATCGGCGCAATGGCACCGACCTGCAGTGGGTGCAGGTCGGCACGATCACGCCGCCGGCGGGCGCGAGCTTTACGCTCGGTGCGCCGACGCTCAGCGGCAACATCGCATTCGTATCGGAGGGGCGCTACTTCGAGCGTGTGGGTTCGAGCTGGACGTTTCGCGGCAGGGTTGAGCCGCTCGACAGCGCGCTCGGCACGGTACCTTACGCGGCCGACTACCGCGGCCCACTGCTGCTCAGCGAGTCGGTGGATAGCTTCTTCCGGGCGACATCGCGACCGTACCTGTATATGCGCAACAGTGCAGGCGGATTCGATCACGTTGCGGTGCTGAACACAGCAGACGGCGGAGTGTACGTCGACGTCAGCGGCAATCTGGCCGTGGCCTCGAGCGCCGGCCTCTTCGGGGGAATTTCCCTGAGCTTTTTTGAACTGCCCGTCCCGCTGGTGGCTCCCGCCGCGATCGCCAATGATTTCGAAGCACACGACATCACGGGCTGGCAGCCGCAGCCCGGCAGCCAGTTCGGACTGGCCACCACCAGCGCGGGCACCGTCTATCGCCAGTCGAGCCTGGTTGGCAAGTCAACCTCACTACTGACGGGCAGCGACTGGGCGAACGCACAGTCGATCGAGGCCGATATCAAGCCGACCGCCGTCGACGGCAGTGACCGATGGGTTGGGCTGGCAGTGCGTTATTTCGATGTCAACAACCAGTACTACGTCACGCTGCGCGGCTCCAACAAGTTGTTCCTGCAGCGCATGGTCGCCGGGTCATTCACGACCCTCGCCGAGGCCGCGCTGCCTTTCCAGCTGAATCGCACCTATCACGTCAAGCTCATCGCCAATGGCCCGCATCTCCTGGTTTCCGTCGACAACAAGTTTTCGATGTCTGCGTTCGACAACTCATTGGTACATGGCCGCGCGGCTCTCATGACGTACAAGGCACGTGCCGACTTCGACAACGTCTACGCCGGAACCACCGCGCCTTTCGGACTCGCGTCTAAGGACTTCGGAGATCCCTTCGACCCCACTCCAAATTTCACCTTTCTGGGTGGCACCTGGACATTCGTCGACCAAAACCCCTCAAACAATGACTCAGACGTCGCGTTCGCGCAGACCGACAACAACGCCGATGCACGCGCATTCATCGGCAAGCCGACCGGCGACCAGGTCGTTGAAGCCAAGGCACACCTCGATTCCTTTGCCAGTACGTCGGCCGGCTGGTTCGGACTGCTGGCGCGCTGGGTGGACACGCACACCTATTACTATCTCGCCGTGCGCAGCAACGGACGCCTCGATATCCGCAAAAAGGTCAATGGCACGATCACGGTACTCAAGTCGGTACCCTTCTCTGCGCAGCCGGGCACCTACTATCGCTTCAGGTTCGCCGTGGTTGGCAATGAGCTGCACGCCTACGTCAACGACGTGTTCGTCGCCGGCGCCCTCGACAGCGCGATAGCGAAGGGCCAGTACGGCATCGGCACCTCGGGATCCGCGGCCACCTTCCAGAACTGGGGGGCTCAGCAGCCGTGAGTCCGGCTGCTAGACTCGGCGGGTGCGTCTCTGGTCATTGCACCCGCGGTATCTAGATGCGAAAGGGCTGGTCGCGCTGTGGCGTGAGGCGCTACTGGCGCAGGCGGTGCTGCGCGGCAGGACGCGCGGCTACACCCGCCATCCGCAACTCGAACGATTTCGCGCTCACCCGTCGCCGCGTCTTGCGATCAATGCCTATCTCGCCGCGATTCACGACGAGGCGACGGCGCGCGGCTACAGTTTCGCGCGCAGCAAGGTAGGGCGAATCAGCCGGGTAAAACCTCTCGCCGTCACGCGGGGTCAGCTCCGCTACGAGTGGAAACACCTGCTCGGCAAGCTGGCCACGAGGTCGCCCGCGCTGTTCGAGCAGTTGAAGGACCACAAGAGTCCGCTCTCACACCCGCTGTTTCGATCTCGCGCCGGCCCGGTAGCCGGATGGGAGCGCAGCAAGGCTGCGAAGTCCGGCCGCGCCGTATTGACCGTTCCAGGCGGCGCGCGTAGCTTGCCGGCGCATGTCAACACCGCGCGAACAACTAGCTAGCCGGCTGCGCCGGATCCAGCAGCAGATCGGTGTCAGGGCGGATGGTGTGCTCGGGCCGGAGACGCTGACGGCCCTCGAAAGGCGGCTCGACATCGAGGTCAGCAATCGCGCGGCGAGCCTCGAGTGTTCGTGCGCCAGCCTCGAGCTCGTCGTCAGGTTCGAGGTGGGATCGCGCCAGCAGTACGAGAAGAAATTCCGCAAGCCCACCTGGCCCGGCGGCACGAGCGGCGTGACCATCGGCATCGGTTATGACCTTGGCGTGACAGCGAAGACGCAGATCACTTCCGACTGGGAGCGTCAACTGTCCGAGTCCGAGCTCGCGGCGCTTCTGGCGGTGCAGGGCGTGACGGGCGCGGCGGCAAAGCGCCTGCGGCGACGCGTCGCGCACATCGTGATTCCGTTCGCGGTGGCCGAAGAGGTCTTCTATCTGCAGACGCTGCCGCATTTTGCCGCGCGCACGCGCGCCGCGTTTCCCGGCGTCACCAAACTTCCGCCGGATGCGCAGGGCGCCATGCTCTCGCTGGTCTACAACCGCGGGGCTTCGCTGTTGGGAGAACAACGGCGCGAAATGGCCGAGATTGCCAGGCTGCTGCGTTCGCCCGAAGCGGACCTCGAAGCCATTGCGCGGCAATTCGAATCGATGAAGCGGCTCTGGCCGGACATGAAGGGCCTGCGCGATCGCCGGCAGCGTGAGGCAGAGGAGATTCGCGGCGCCGATCGGGACTATGCGCCCGGCGAAATCACTCGCGTCTGATTCGCGCGAAACGCAGCACCAGCGCGGTGATCAGCAGCGCGCCGGTGACATACAGCACGATGACCACTGGTGTGTGGTACGCGCGGTACAAGGCAGTGAAGGCCAGCGGCGCGATTCCCCCGGCGAATACGCCGGCAAACGTATAGGCCAGCGAAGCGCCGGCGTAGCGCACCGGCGTCGGAAATTGCTCGGCGATGAATGCCGCCTGCGGTCCGTACATGAAGGCGTGGATGCAGAGGCCGCTGACCAGCGCCGCGGTGATGATCCATTCGACTTTCGAATCCAGCATGGGAAACAGCAGCCAGACCCAGACGAGGGCGCCCGCGACGCCAGCACCGTAGACGGCGCGACGACCATAGCGGTCCGAGAGAATGCCGGCGATCAGGATCAGGACTGCATTGCACGCAGCACCGATGGTCAGCGCGGTGACCGCGAGCGTGCGTGACAGGCCGAGAATGCTGGTGATGTAGGTAAGCGTGAAAACGGCCACCAGCGAGTACTGCACGTCCGGGCCCATGCGCGCGCCACCGCCGGTGATCAGGCCGCGCCAGTGGTGGCGCAGTACCTGCGACAGCGGCGCGCGGGACTTTGCGCC
>Ga0207691_10005974_pt1 | contig 11757 bp, 9 predicted proteins | sample KBSM13metaG_FD_184327 | JGI IMG/M metagenome (GOLD analysis project Ga0207691, IMG submission 184327) | Miscanthus rhizosphere microbial communities from Kellogg Biological Station, Michigan, USA - KBS M1-3 metaG (SPAdes) (version 2) | ecosystem: Host-associated > Plants > Roots > Rhizosphere >...
TGGGCGGACGAGCTCGGCTACCGCGTGAAGTTGCTCGGGGTTGCGGTGCGGACGGACATAGGCATCGAGCAGCGCGTGCATCCGACCATGGTGCCGAAAGACACTGCGATCGCGCAGGTGATGGGCGTGACCAACGCCGTAACCGTCGATGCCGATGCGATCACGCCGATCACGTTGGTCGGCCCGGGTGCAGGCGGAATGGCGACGGCGTCTTCGGTCGTTTCCGATATTGGTGACATCGCCCGCGGCGTGCGCACCGCGCCCTTCGGCCGGCCGGCCGCACGGCTCACCGTCAGCAAGAAAGCGCCGATGCAACGCCACGAGGGCGGCTACTACATCCGTCTGCTGGCGGTGGACAAGCCGGGCACCGCCGCCACCATCGCCAAGCGCCTTGCGCAGCAGAACATCTCGCTGGAGTCGATCGTGCAGCGTCACCGCGGCGAGCGACCCCATGGCGGAGATGTTCCGGGACGTTCCAGCGAACCGGTGCCGGTGATCCTGATCACCTATGCGACCACGGAGGACGCGGTGCGCAAGGCGCTGGCAGCCGTCGATCGCGACAAGGTGGTCTTGGGGAAACCGCAGGTCATCCGGATCGAGAAAAACTGATACTGTTGTGCCTTACCGTTATCGCCCAGTCTCGACCCGAACGGCGCGGCACGACAACGTGGCAAATGGGGCGTGAGGGGTAAGCACATGAACAAAGAGCGACGCGACAACGTGCCGTCGATCACCGTGCACGCGGACTTGGCACTGGAACGCGTTCTCACGCTCGAGCTCGTGCGGGTGACCGAGCGGGCCGCGGTGTCGGCTGCGCGATTGAGCGGCCGCGGCAACGAGAAGGCGGCCGATCAGGCGGCGGTCGACGCCATGCGGCGCGAGCTCAACAAGCTTCCGATCGACGGCACCATCGTGATCGGGGAGGGCGAGCGCGACGAGGCGCCCATGCTGTTCATCGGCGAGACGGTCGGGAACAAGCACGGCCCACGGGTCGATATCGCAGTCGATCCGCTCGAAGGCACGACGCTGTGCGCCAAGAACATGCCGGGCGCAATCGCCACGATGGCCATGGCCGAAGGCGGCACGCTGCTCAACGCGCCGGACGTTTACATGGAGAAGATTGCGATCGGCCCCGGCTATCCCATCGGCCTGGTCGATCTCGATGCGCCGGCCGAGGAGAACATCCGCAGGCTCGCCGAAGCCAAAGGCGTGCAGCCGTCCGACATCACCGCCCTGATCCTGGATCGCCCCCGCCATGGCGACCTCATCGCCAGCGTGCGCAAGGTGGGCGCCGCGGTGCGGCTCATCACCGCCGGCGACGTCGCGGGTGTCATTCACACGGCCGATCCTGCCGATACCGGAATCGACATTTACATCGGCGTCGGCGGCGCCCCCGAGGGGGTCCTTGCGGCGGCGGCGTTGCGCTGCATCGGCGGCCAGATGCAGTGCCGGTTGGTGCTCGATACCCAGGAGAAGCGCGGACGCGCCGCGAAAATGGGTATCAAGGATCCGCGCAAGAAATACGAAATTGCCGACATGGTGCAGGGCGACTGCCTGTTTGCGGCGACCGGCGTCACCGACGGCGCTCTGCTCGATGGCGTACGTTTCCGCAAGAACGTGATCGAGACCGAGACGGTGGTGATGCGTTCGGTCACCGGCACCGTGCGCTGGATCAGGGCGGAGCACCGGCAGCGCGAAAAATTCTATTTGGATTGAGGCGGCTTTCGGTCACACCATTCCTCGCCGCGAGCAGTGGACGAACTTCATGCCGTCGCGCAACGTCCATCTCGTCGGCAGTGTCCCCCTCGCCAATGCGCACGACGTATTCGTGACCGTGAGCGCGGCCCTGGGGCCGCGCCTCCTGCGCATCCCCGACGGCGAGACCGGTGAACGCATCGACTGGATCGCGCATCTCGAGCCGCTGTTTGCGAACCATCCGGCGCTGGAGAAATCGGACGAAGTGTTTCGGTTGCACCCGACCGCGCCGGGGCGCACGCGCTACCGATTGAGGCCGGGCGCATCGGAAGCCGGCGTGACATTCGGAAATCTGTTCTATGCCGACGTCGCGATCCGGTCGTACCAGGATTTCGCACGACTCAAGCAGAAGGGAAAAATCCCTGCGCACTGCCGCTTCCAGGTCGATCTGGTCCCGGCGCACTCGGTGATCTGGTTGTTTCTGCAGGATAACCTGCATCGGGTGTTCGATCCGATCTATAACGACGCCGTGCGGCGCGAGATCGACAAGCTCGCCGAAGCCATCCCTCACGCGGAGCTTGCGATCCAGTTCGATGTCGCCTCCGCCGTGTTTGCGCGCCTGCAGCGGAACGAGCCCAACGCCTACGGCCGAAACAAGGACGAAATGCTCGAGGCGTTTGGAGCGATCCTCGGCAAGCTTGCCGATCACGTCCCGGGCGATATCGAACTCCTGTTTCACTTTTGCTACGGCGATTCCAACCACCGCCACGTGGTCGAGCCGATCGACATGGGCGATATGGTGGATCTCGCGAACCGTCTCGCGGGCGGGATCAACCGCTCGATCGAGCTGATCCACATGCCGGTCCCGCGCGACCGCTCGGATGACGCCTATTTCGAGCCGCTCACGCGGCTCAAGCTGAAGCCGGGCACGCAGCTCTGTCTCGGTCTCGTGCACCACACCGACGGGCTCGCGGGCACGCGCCGCCGCCTCGCCACGGCGGAAAAATATGTGAAGAACTTCTCGATCGCGACTGAATGCGGGTTCGGCCGCCGGCCCCGGGATACTATATCTGAGCTGTTGGCAATTCACGCCGCAGCGGCGGATTAACGCCCGCAGCGCTCCCGGATCGCGGGTCGTCCATGGCCGCATCCAATGTGACGATCCGGCCGCTGCGCGCCGATGAGCGCGCCGACTGGGAGCCGCTGTGGAAGGGCTACCAGGCCTTCTACAAGGTCGTGATCCCCGACCAGACCACGGCGGTGACCTGGGCGCGCCTGCACGACCCGGCGGAGGCGATGGGCGTGTTCGGTGCCTATATGAACGGACGCCTGTGCGGCATCGTGCACTACCTCTTCCACCGTTCGTGCTGGACGGTCGGCGACTACTGCTATCTCCAAGATCTGTTCGTCGCCGAAGGCGCGCGCAATCTTGGGGTCGGACGCGCCCTGATCCTGGCGGTCGAGGACAGAGCACGGGCCGCTGGCGCGAGCCGCGTCTACTGGCTCACCCATGAGACCAATGCGGACGCCCGCGTGCTCTATGACCGGCTGGCGGAGCGTTCCGGCTTCATCCAGTATCGTAAGCTTTTTTGAAAGCGATTCGGCCCATACAAAATGACGATCGCCCTCACAGCAGCGACAGCCCCGACCCGGCGCGCCTTTCTCGGCGTCGAGCGATCGGTGTGCGGCCGCGCGTGGCGCGATCGGCTCGATGAGCGCGGCGCGGCCCGCGCGCTCGCCATCACGCAACGCCACGACGACGTGCCCGAGCTTCTCGCGCGCATTCTCGCCGGGCGCGGGATCGAGGTGGACGCGGTCACAAGCTTTCTCGATCCGACGGTGCGTGCGCTGATGCCGGATCCCGACTCGCTGGCCGACATGCGGACCGCCGCCGTGCGGCTGGCGGACGGCATCATGCGCGGCGAAACTATCGCCATCCTGGGTGACTACGATGTCGACGGAGCGACGTCGGCGGCGGTGCTGGGGCGGTATCTGCTCCACTGCGGCGTTCGTCCACTCATCCATATTCCCGATCGTCTGTTCGAAGGCTACGGACCGAACGCAGAGGCGATCCGCTCGCTCGCCGCGCGCGGGGCGTCGCTCCTGGTCGCCGTCGATTGCGGCACCACGAGCCATGAACCGATGCTCGAGGCGCGCAAGCTCGGCCTCGACGTCGTCGTGATCGACCACCATCAGGCCGATGAACTGCTTCCGGCGGCGCTGGCCGTGGTCAATCCCAACCGGCTCGACGATCTCTCGCAACTCGGCCACCTCGCCGCCGTCGGCCTCGTGTTCATGACCGTGGTCGCGGTCAACCGCGAGCTGCGCGCGCGCGGCTTCTGGACCGTGGAGCGACCGGAACCGGATCTCCTCGGCTTTCTCGATCTGGTGGCGCTCGGCACCGTCGCCGATGTGGTGCCGCTCAAAGGGCTCAACCGCGCCTTCGTGATCAAGGGGCTGGTGGCGCTGCGCCGGCGCGACAGTCCGGGGCTGACCGCGTTGATGGACATCGCGCGGATCGGCGGACCGCCTGAACCTTGGCATCTCGGCTTTCTGCTGGGCCCGCGGATCAATGCCGGAGGGCGCATCGGGCGCGCCACGCTGGGGGTCGACCTGCTGCTGCAGGACGATCCGTCCGAATGCGCGCGCCTGGCGGGCGAGCTCGACCGTCTCAACCGCGAGCGTCAGGTGATCGAGGTCGCCACGGTGGCGCAGGCGGAGGCCGAGGCCATGGCCGCGCTCGGCGTCGAGGACAAGGGCGCGGTCATCGTCACCGCTGCCGACGGCTGGCATCCCGGGGTGGTGGGCTTGGTTGCCGCGCGCCTCAAGGAGCGGTTTGGGCGGCCTGCCTTCGCCATTGCGTTGGAGCCCGGCGGCATCGGCACCGGCTCTGGTCGTTCGATCGCGGGCGTCGACCTGGGGCGCGCGGTCCGCCAAGCGGTCAGCGCCGGCATTCTTGTCAAAGGCGGCGGCCACGCCATGGCGGCCGGCGTTACGCTGCGCAAGGACTCGCTAAGCGCCTTCCGGGCTTATCTCGAGGACACGCTCGCGTCCGCGGTCGAAGCGGCGCGGCGCGAGGATACTCTCATGATCGACGGCGCCGTGACCGCCTCGGCGGCGAACAGCGCGATGGTGGCGACGATCGCACGCGCGGGTCCGTTCGGGGCCGGCAATCCGGAGCCGATGATTGCACTTCCAGCCCACACTTTGGTCTATGCCGAGGAGGTCGGGCAGGCGCACATGCGCGCGCGGTTGCGCGCGGGCGACGGTTCGACCATAGATGCCATCGCATTTCGCTCAGCCGGCCAAAAACTCGGAATCGCGCTCGGGCAGAGCCGCGGACAGTCCGTGCACGCCGTCGGCACCCTGTGCCTCGACCGCTGGAACGGCGTCGAGCGGGTGCAATTGCGGCTGACCGACATCGCCCCGGCTGACGCGCGCCTCGGTATTCATTAAGATCGGGGTCTCCGCTCAGGGTTGCGCTCCCCGGGCAGGCGTCCAGCCGGAGACCCGCTGCATGGCCACCAAACTCTCGCGCCGCTCTCTCATCGCCGCGGCAACCGCGGTCGGATCGACCATCATCGTCAAGCCGACGCGTGCGGCCGACTACACGTTCGAGCAGTATCACAACCAGCCGGCCAGCGGCACGCTGCACAAGAATCTCGCTGCGATGTGGGATGCCATCGCCAATGAGACCAACGGCCGGGTCGAAGGGATCGTGCATTCCGAGAACAACAAGATCGCGGGCGGCGACCCCGAGGCATTCAAGAAGCTTCTGGCCGGCGAGATCCAGTTCTTCACGCTCATGGGCGGCATCATCGGCACGGTCGTGCCGGTGGCGGAGGCGCAGCAGGTGCCGTTCGCCTTCAAGTCGGCAGCGGATGCGCACAAGGCGATCGACGGGCCGTTCGGCCGCTACATCGGCGAGGAGATGGCGGCGAAGGGCATGTACCTGTTCCCAATTGCCGGCTTCGACAACGGCATGCGGCAGGTCACCACCATCAACCGCCCAATCTCGAAGCCCGACGATTTTGCCGGCATGAAGATCCGCGTCCCGCCAGGGCAGATGATCTTCGATACCTTCGCGGCGTTCGGCGCGCAGCCGATCACCACGCCCGCCAATCAAATCTATGACGCGCTGAAGAGCGGCAAGGTCGAGGCGCAGGAGAACCCGCTCGCGATCATGCAGGGTTACAAGCTCGACGACATGGTGCGCTATGTCAGCATGACCAACCATATGTGGTCGGGCTTCAACCTCATGGCTCATCTTGCCACGTGGAAGGCGCTTCCGGACGAGATCAAGGTGGTGATCGAGAGGAACGCCGCCAAGTACGTGCGCCAGCAGCGCGAGGACCAGGGCAAGCTCAACGCCGGCCTGCGCGACACCTTCGTCGCGCGTGGCATTGCGTTCAACGAAGTCGACCAAGCCGCCTTCCGCGCGCGCCTTCCCGGCGTTTATGCGACCTGGAAGGAGAAGCTCGGCGGCAAATGCTGGGGGCTGCTGGAGGCCGAGGTCGGGAAGCTCGGCTGACCGACGGTCAAGGGCAAGCTTCATAAGTTTTCGGACCCCGGTTCCGGGGTTGTGCACCCTCTCGCCAATCGACACGGTTGCTCCGATGGCGCCAGGAGGGCTATTTAGCCGCGCCAACTCCTGCAGAAAGATCAAAAAAGATGTCGAAGCTCCAGTTGTCCGTCGCGGTCGGCAATTACGACCGCGTGCGTCCGCTGATGGACGGCGCGGTACAGATCGACGGCGTCGATCCGGTGTTCATGAACCTGCCGCCCGAGGAAATCTTCTTCCGTGCGTTCCGCAGCATGGATTTCGATATTTGCGAACTCTCGATGTCGAGCTTCACGGTGAAAACCGCCGACGGCAATTGTCCCTATGTGGGCGTGCCGGCCTTCGTCTCACGCGCATTCCGCCACAACTCGATCTACGTGCGACGGGACCGCATCAAGTCGCCGGCCGATCTGAAGGGGAAACGCGTCGGCCTGCCCGAGTATCAACTCACGGCCTGTGTGTGGGCGCGCATCATTCTGGAGGACGACCATGGCGTGACGCCTTCCGACGTGATGTGGGTGAGGGGCGGGATCGAGCACGCAGGACGGCCGGAGAAGATCACCATCAAGCTTCCGCCGGGCGTCCGCATGGAGGATGCCCCAGAGGGCACCACCATTTCCGAGCTGCTCGAACGGGGCGATATCGATGCCTTCATCGCTCCGCGCGCTCCGAGCCTTGCGGGCAGGGACAACCCCAATATCGGCTGGCTGTTCTCCGACCCGATCGCTGCCGGCCGCGACTATTTCAAGCGCACCGGCATTTTCCCGATCATGCACGTCGTCGGCATCCGGCGTGAGCTGGTGGAGCGGCACCCGTGGTTGCCGGCGGCGGTGTTCAAGGCGTTCCAGGAGTCCAAGGCCAAATGCCTCGAGGCGCTCGAGGACACCGCCGCGACCAAGGTCACCCTGCCGTTCGTGGAGGAGCAATTGCGCGCGGCGCGCGAGTTCATGGGACGCGATTTCTGGTCCTACGGGCTCGCCCCGAACCGCAAGGTGCTGGAAAGCTTCCTGCGTCACCACCACGCGCAGGGCTTGTCGTCGCGGCTGGTCGCGCCCGAGGAGTTGTTCCATCCCTCGACGCATGAAAGCTTCGCGATTTGAGTTGCGGCCTCATGCCTAAAGGACAGCACTTGCCGGGCCGCTAATTCAAGGCTCCTGACACCTGCCGGTCCGCATTGGGACGAAGCAAGCGCCCTCGCTCTCACATCTTGCGCGGCGGAATCTGGATGAGTTCGTCGAGTTGCTTCTGCGTGAGCGGCTCACTGATGAACTTGAGATTCACCGCCTCCTTCATCACGCTGTCGACGCCCTTGATGGCGTCGGGATCAACGAGGCTCTTCGGAAAGAACTCGTCGCGCACACGCTTGGCCATCGGTTCCGACACCTGCACGAAGGCGGCGTAGTCCTTCAGCACCTGTGGATTGTCGGAATACATGTAGTCGATCGTCTCGCGATAAGCCTGCATGAAGCGGTCGATCGCGTCCTTGCGTTTTTCCAGCGCCTGCGCATTGGCCACGATCACCCGGATGGTCTGACCACGCACCAGCGCGGCGTCGGTGGCTTTTGCAACCACGCGGATCTGGCCCCCCTCCTGTTCCTTGAGCCCGAACGGTGGCGAGGCCCAGCCGACGTCGACCTGATCGGTCATGACGGCGGTGAGCGTCACCGACGGGTTGCCGGTCGCCATCGGCTTGGCGGTGAGCTTGAACTCGTCGATGAAGGCGCGGACGATGCTTTGAGTCGACGAGCCGTTGGTGGAATAGGCGATGGTGCGGCCGTTGGTGTCCTGCAGCGTTTTGATCGGCGAGGTCGCCTTGGCGTACCAGTAGTCGGCGGCGCCGGTCGCCTCCGCGCCAATGATGCGCACCGGCGCGCCCTTGGCGTAGGCGGCCATGGCGCCCTGGGTGCCGACCGCGAAGCCGAGATCGACGGAGCCGGCAATGACCGGCTGCAGCGTTTCGCCCGACCCCGACGTGTAGATGATCTCGAGGTCGATGCCGTGCTTTTTGAAGATCCCGGCCTTCTCGCCGAGATACGAAATCGACGTGTCCCAATTGCCGCGCTGACCGACGGTGAGCTTGAGGAGATCGGCGGCGCCAGCGGGCGCGATGGTCGTGATCGCGGCGGCGGCCGCGATCACGAGGGCCAGGGTGCGAGCGTGCGGCATTGTTCTCTCCATTTTCTTTCGCCCCGCCTCGGTGCTGTCCTTTCCGTGCCTTACTTCTCGGTCCCGCGCAGCATCGCGGCCGTGGTGATCGCCGCATAGCCGGGTTCGACCCGCACATCGACGATAGCCACCTGACCGTCCTCAACCGCCGCGATCGCCTTCTCGAATGTCGGCACCAGATCGCGCGCGTGAATGACGGGGTCGAACCCGACGGCGCCCTGCGCTTTCCCCAGCGCCGCGCAATCGATGTCCGGATCCGAGATGCGCTGGCCGATCCAACGGTTCTCGACCGGCCGGTTACGGATGCGGGCGACGCGCTCCTGGTGCAGTTCGTCGTTGAAGAACGAGCGGTTGTTGCAGACGACGACGAGCAGCGGAATGCGGTAATGCACCGCGGTCCAGATCGCGGTCGCACCCATGAAGAAGTCGCCGTCTCCGCAGATGGCGATCGGCAGGCGTCCCGAGCCTTTGAGCGCGAGCGCCGCGCCGACCGACACGCCGGGCCCGCCGCCGATGCCGCCGCCGCCCTCGGAGCCGATGTAATCAAGCGGATGATGGAACGGCCAGACGGAACCGTTCCAGGAGAGCGGCAGGTGGGTGAGAGTCACGTCACGGTCCCCGACTGCGGCCTTGAGCGACTTTGCCAGGTCATCCACCCGCAGCGGACCGCTGGAGGCCTGGTAGGCTTCCGCTTTGGTCTTCACCGCCGCGGGCTTGCGGGCCTTGGCGCCGCCGAGCGCGGCCAGCAGGCTCGGCACCACCTCGTCCGGCGTTGTCGGCAGCAGCAGGTCGACCGGCGGGAGGATCTCGTAGTCCATGCTCCAGCCGTTGTGGATGTGAAAGTCGGCGCTGACATTGATCACCTTGGCCTTGGGCGGTTCCAGCCCAAGCCCGGCGCGCAGGCCGCCGGCGAGGTCGACCCAATCGAGCGCCAGGATCACGTCCGCCGCCTTGAGCGCCTCGATCGCCTCCGGCACCATCGCGTTCGATGCCGGCGCGCCGGCGTGCAGCGGATGGTCGGTCGGAAAGCCGCAGCCAATCTTGAGATCGCTGATGACCTTGGCGTTGAGCGTTTCCGCGAGCGCGATGCGTTCGTTCCAGCCCTCCACGCTGCGCGACACCCGGCCCATCAGGATGACCGGATGCTTCGCTGCCTTGAGCATCGCGGCCGCCTGCTGGATGACCTCGGCCGATGCCTGGGGGTTGGCTTGCGGCATGAAGCGCGCGGCGTCGATCGGCGCGAGCGGTTCGGCGAGCTTCGCCTCCTGCATCTCGGCGTCGAGGTTGATGTAGACCGGCCCCATGGGCGCGGTATTGGCGATCCAGGTGGCGCGAATGATCGCCTCGCGCGCGGCTGCGGGAGAGGCCGGCTGGTCGTCCCACTTGGTGTAGTTGCGCACGATCGCGCCCTGGTCGCGCGCGGTGTGAATCCAATCGATCCAGGGCCGGCGCTTGGCGGCGTCGACCGGCCCGGTGGCACCCAGCACGATGACGGGGAAGCGGTCGCACCAGGCGTTGAACATCGCCATGGTGGCGTGGAACAGGCCCACGTTGGAATGCACGGCCGCGGCCATGGCCTTGCCGGTCACCTTGGCATAGCCGTGAGCGATCGCCACCGCACTCTCCTCGTGCAGGCAGAGCAGCATCTGCGGCGTTTCATTGCCCAGGAAGTTGACGATCGAATCGTGCAGCCCGCGGTAGCTCGCACCGGGATTGAGCGCGATGTAGGGGATTTGCAGCGCGCGCAGCGTATCGGCCACCACGTCGCTGCCGAAGCCTGGCGCGTTGGTGCCGGTCAGGTTGGCCGGGCGCTCGAGCGCACGGATCGATGGGTGGGCCGCACTCGCAGGTTTTGCGGCGGCCGCTGCCGCCTGGCCTTTTGCACTCGTCACTGGAGGATCCTTGGGTTCTGGTGCCGTGAAGGCGCCATAGAACCGGATCACGAGGCCTGACGCAACCGCGCCAGGAGCTTCACGCCGGCATAGCCGTCGGGCGGCTGCATGCCCACTTTGCGCTGGAAATTGCGCACCGCGATCATGGTGTCGTTGCCGACCCGCCCGTCGGTCCCGCCGGTGTCGAAGCCGAGCGTGGTGAGGCGCTGCTGTATTTCCTGGACTTCGGCCAGCGTGGGGGTGCGTTCGCCTCCGGGGAAGGGCTGCACGAACGGCCCGCCGCCGACGATGCGGTCGCCGAGATGCACGATCGACAGCGTATAATTCATCGAGGGGTTGTAGGAGCGCACGGCATAGAAGTTCGGGCCGAGCAGGAAGGTGGGTCCGCCCGATACCGGCGCCCACAGCTTGGCGGACGCGTTCGGCTGCGGGAACGGCTGGCCATCGGCTCGGCTGACACCGGCCTTCTGCCACGCTTCGAAGGTGCGCGACGCGCCTTCGTGGGTCGTGCCCGCCACGCCACGCACCTCATAGCCCCAATGCTCGCCTGCGCGATACTTGCCGCGCTTGACGAGATATTGCGCGGTGCCGGCGAGCGCGTCGTCCGGCTTGCCGAATGGCGTCACCCGGCCATCGCGATCGTAGTCGAGCCCGACATTGAGCCATACCTCCGGCATCCACTGGGTATGGCCCATGGCGCCGGCCCAAGAGCCGCGCATTTCCTCGGGCGTGCTCCACCCGCGGTCGATGATCACCAGCGCGTTGAGCAGTTCCTGTTCCCAATAGGCGCGGCGGCGCGGCTCGCCCCAGGCGAGCGCGGCGAGCGCCGGGATCACGGGCCGCATATGGTTCTTCTGCACATCCGGATCGCCGAAGGCCGATTCGATCCCCCAGAGCCCGAGCATCACCGAGCGGTCGACCCCATAGTCCTTCTCGATGCGGGCAAACAGCGGTGCATACTCCTTGGCCTTTTCCTTGCCCGTGGTGATGCGCCAGTCGGAGACGCGGCGGTTGAGATATTGCCAGACCTGTTCCTTGAACTCGGGCTGGGAGCGGTTGAGCTCAAAGACCGCGGTGTCGGGCTTGATATTGCTCATGACCCGCGTGTAGGTCGCGTCCGAGACGCCACGCGCGCGGGCCCGGGCGCGGAACGCCTCGACCCATTGCTCGAACCCCGACTTGCTGCCCTGCGCCCAGGTCGGTGCGCTGTATGCGGCCAAGGCACCCGCCAGCAGCGGCAGGCATGCTCGCCTTGATGGGAGACGATCCGCCCACTCGCTCAATTCGCTCATCGTGCCGAATCCCCGGTTTGATTTTCTCTGGCGCGGGCGATTCTACCACCGTTTCTGTCGGCTTTGCGGCCGTCACCACTGCCCCGGAGGCCGGCCGGACCGGCGGGATGGGGATCGACGCCGTGGGCACGTCCTCCCTGAGTACATGCAC
>Ga0207691_10005975_pt1 | contig 11756 bp, 10 predicted proteins | sample KBSM13metaG_FD_184327 | JGI IMG/M metagenome (GOLD analysis project Ga0207691, IMG submission 184327) | Miscanthus rhizosphere microbial communities from Kellogg Biological Station, Michigan, USA - KBS M1-3 metaG (SPAdes) (version 2) | ecosystem: Host-associated > Plants > Roots > Rhizosphere >...
GACCGCCATAATTCCCATAAAGGGATTCAGTGGAATATGAATGTCATCGGAAAAGAGCGCGATTTGCCGCTCCAGATCGATGCGGATCAATTTGGCGGCCGGCTCGCTCAACAATTTCGGCAATACTCCTTTGCCCGGTCCAGTGTTGTTGACGCCGTAGGGCACACGGAATTTGATGTCCAGCACCCGCACTTCCAGCACATCGCCGGGCATCGCATCGTCGATGTAAATCGGCCCGGTGAGAATATGGACGCTGGCTCCTTTGGGCCGTTTCACTTCGGCAAAAACCGCCTTGCCGTCGGCCAGAACTTCGTTGCTGGGAATTCCGTAAGCGGCAAAAAAATTTTCCGGATCTTTGTTGGTGGTCAAGCCTTGGTGCGACAAGGTTTCGAGTTCGACGATTTGCCCTGACTTTATGGTCAAGGCGGGCGGCAGATTCGCCGCGATGTAGCCCCAAAGAACGGTGTCGGGGGTCGAACGCAAGGTGGCATCGACATGATGCGACGGACGAATTACCTCGTGGTGAGATGATACGTGAGACAAAGTTTTCTCCTCCGCGCCCTTTAGGCTCTATCGGAGAAACACGAATAAAATTCTGTCAGGCTGAGCGCCAGCGAAGCATCTCGATCGATGAGTCTCTAACAAGGCGGGATCCTTCACTTGGTTCAGGATGACAATTGCCAACTGAGCTACTGACTGAAATGAATTCCCTAATCCCGGATCGCCAGCGCGCCGCCATCCACCGGTAGATCCACCGCGTAAATGAACTCTGACTCATCCGACGCGAGAAATACCGCCGCCTTGGCAATATCCATCGGCACGCCGCGTCGCCCCGCAAGATTTTTTACAAAGCGGTTTTCCGGAATGTCTTGCTGTCCGACCGGCGACCCGATCCGGTTTGGCGATATCGAATTGACGCGAATTCCTTCGGGTGCCAGTTGGACGGCGATGGAGCGGGTCAAGTTAAGCACGCCCGCTTTCGCCGTCGTGTAAGCCGTCGCTTCCTTTCGTCCCCAGTGACCGGAGGTCGAAGCGATGTTGATGATCTTACCTTTACGTTTTTGGTCGATCATGACTTTTGCCGCGGCGCGGGTGCAGTACCAGACGCTGCGCAGACAAACATTCATCGTCCGGTCCCATTCCTCTTCTGTAATATCGAAGATGGTTTTATGATCCGTCCATGCGGCATTGTTGACCAAAATATCGATCCCGCCGAATTGTTTCACGACACTCTGCACCATGGCATCGACCGACGACGGGGACGCAACGTCGCAAACGATCGACATCGCTCTGCCTGAATGTTTTCCATTGATTTCGTTGGCGACATGACTTCCTCTGCTGGCATCCAGATCGATGACCGCGACTTTGGCTCCCTCTTCAACGAAGAGCTTGCTGATGTCTTCGCCGATATTTCGGCCAGCCCCGGTAACGATAGCGACCTGGTCCTTGAGTCTCATATAGTCCTCCAAATAAATTTCTTTCCGCTGCATAGCAGATGCCGGGTAAAACTTCCAGATCGCGAGGATGCAGCGCTACACACCCATGCGACATGCAATACTGTCCGTGATGCGACCTCGCGAGCGTGGAGGTCGAATGACTCGATGCGCGCTAGAGTTGAAATCGTGAAGTCGCTAAAACTACTCGGAAAACTTAGAGGCTGACTTTTTCAGCATAGAGGTCTTTTAAAAATTGACTGGCCTTGAGCTCGTCGAAAAAGCGCGGTTCGATGATGTCCAGCGGCTTGAGCGTTTTCGTCCGCTGATCAGCGCTGGCAGCGACATCGACAAGCGCTTGCAGTGCTTCATTGTTCAACTCCGGCAGCGGCCTAAGCTGCGCGGAGAACGCATCGTACATGGCATCGACGCTAAGCTCCTGGGTGCTCGGGAAATATTTTTTGAGGATGTTCCGGCTCTCGTCCCGCTTCGAAACGAAATATTGGATTGCCGCGGCGTATCCTTTCATGAAGCGCCGTACCGTCTCCTCTTCTCGTTTTACGAAGGTGCGAGTGGTAATCAACAGATCGGTTACGACCGGCACGGCTTTTATATCGATCACCTTAATACCGAGTTTCTGCGCCTCCGTTGCCACATCCTGGCTCAAAGGTACGCCTTGAACCAGATCCTTCGATAGGGCGAGCGCTCGCGCCGGAGCTAAACCCGCAGCAACCATCTCCACGTCCTTGGATGGATCGAGTCCAGCGCGACGGAGCATGACCCGGGCGATCAAATCCGATCTTGCGCCAAGAGCCGAGACTCCGACCTTTTTACCTTTGAGATCTTTTATGGCGCCGATCGCCGAAGCTACACCCATGCCGTATTGATCAAAGCTCACATGCGAGCCGATCAAGGTGACATCGGCGCCATGAGAAACGGGCTGAAGAATGGCTAGTGGATTACCAAAACCGATCAACAGATCGACGCCCAGCAGAGACTGTACGCCGGCGGATAAGGTATCACGGATCGGCAACTCCTCGATTTCCACGCCATACTTTTTGAACAACCCGGAATCGACGCCCACATAAGCCACCGCCGTGCCGATCTCCCAACCTGCATACGCGAGCCGGAGCTTTTTCGCGTCTTCGGCGGCCCTCGCTGAATCGAGGAAAATAACGCCAAAGAATGCCGTGGAGCAAATAAAAATAAAAAGTCGCCCGACGTCTTTCATTGGTCCAATGAACATAAAAGGATCATAACCCACATTATTCCACCCTCCAAGAGCCACGCTTTTTTCCAGGCTTGCATTTGCCGCATGAATTGCAAGTTGCTATCTTTTTGTATGCGCGTCAAAAAATTGTCCCTGCCCTTGACCGAATAGCTCCCCTAAATCGGCATTAATGAGTCCACCGGTCCTGACAAGTTTCCAGCCCCACAGTGAAGTACGCTTAAGTACCCTGCCCGAGTAGATGGCAAACAGCAAAAATACGGACGACACCAGCGCGGGCCGCCGCCCCGTTTGGACGGGTATCGTGATCCTGGTCGTGCTGTTTGCCCTGGCGGCGGCGTGGAAATGGACTCCGCTCGCGGATCTTATAGACCTTCGCAGGATGTCAGGCTGGATTGCTTCGCTGCGCCAGAGTCCCGCCCGTCATGTTTACGTCCTCGGTGCTTATCTGATCGTCAGCCTATTACTCGTCCCGATCACAGTTTTAATTCTAATGACTGCGGTCATATTCGGACCGGTGCTTGGATCGGTCTATTCACTCGTCGGTTGCCTGGCGGGCGCGGCAATCACTTATGCCATCGGAGTCCTGCTCGGCCAAGGGTTGGTGCAACGAATCGCCGGCAAGAAGTGGCAGCGTTTGGAGAAAAAAATCGCGCAATCCGGAATTGTCGCGGTCGCTGCGCTGCGCCTCCTCCCGATAGCCCCGTTTACCGTCGTCAATGTGGTTTCCGGCGCATTCAAAGTTCCCTTGCGCGATTACGCGTTCGGCTCGCTGCTTGGCCTCGCGCCCGGTATTGTTGTGACCAACCTCTTCGCACATCAGTTGGAAAATGCCATTCGTCATCCTGGCCCAGGCACGATCGTCATACTGGCGGCGCTGGTCGTCATCACGGCTGTTGGCGCGATCTGGTTCAAACGAAAGTTTGCAACGGCGTAGTATGGGCTCGCGCTTCGATTGGAAACGCCAATGACTAAGCTCACCGTCTACGGTTTTATCGTTTTCCTGCTCTTTGGTTGTGCCAAAGTTAGGGCGATTCACGATGTGCCCGAAATATCGTTCGACGAGGCGAGTTCGTTTCCGACCATTGAAGCGCTGACGGACGCTTCGATTGTCGGTGGGAACAAGCTCGAAATCCTTCAGAACGGCGATGGCACATTTCCCATCATGCTGCGCGATATCCAAAACGCCAAGTCGACGATTACATTTGCTCAATACCTCGTGAAAGGCGGCGTCTTAGCCACAGAGTTCGCGCGCAGTTTCGCTGAGCGCTGCCAAGCCGGCATTAAAGTCTATGTCCTATTCGACAGCCAGGGTAGCGGCGATGCCCCCGACGACTTGGCCGCGACCATGCGCAAGCCCGGTTGCCAACTCGAATACTTTCGCCGCATTCAGGCGCCGCAGGTGGTTCTTCCATGGAAGCTCGTAGAATACAATTACCGCAACCATCGGCGCATCTTGGTGGTCGACGGTCAGATTGGGTTCACGGGTGGCTACGCCCTCACCGACGATTGGTTGGGGAACGGAGTCACGCCGAACCACTGGCGCGATACCAATGTTCGGATCGAAGGCCCGGCGGTGCGTTATCTGCAGGCCGCTTTCACCGAGAGCTGGTTGGAGACCACAGGCAACCTCCTCGGCGGCGAGGGTATTTTCCCGCGGCTTGAATCCCGCGGCCGAACTGCGTTGCAGCTTGTCAAAAGTTCCCCTGTCGGCGGGAGCTTTCAAAATTACATTCTCTACTTGTTGGCTATTACCTGGGCGAAAAAATCGATTTTGATCACCAATCCCTATTTCATTCCGGATGACCATATGATCGCGGCGCTGTTGAAGGCGACGGCCAGAGGCGTTCGTGTGGTCGTCCTCGTTCCTGCCAGGAGTGATTTTAAAATTACTTACCGAGCGAGCCGGAGGCATTATGGCGAGATGTTACTTGGCGGCATCGAAATTTTCGAGTATTCTCCCGCTCTCCTGCATTCCAAGACCATGGTCGTCGACGGCGTTTGGGCGACCGTGGGCAGCACCAACTTTGATAACCGCTCTTTCGCTCTCAACGAAGAATTGAACGTCGGCGTGTACGACCGAGACGTCGCTCAGAAACTGGAGCAGACCTTCGCCACGGACTTAAAGCGTTCGAGAAAAGTTAACTATGAGGAATGGCAACATCGCGGGCTCAAGGAAAAGTTCTTCGAGCTTTTCGCTTTTCCTGTCGAAGAGCAGCTTTGAGCGCTATGGATCGCGCGTAATTGGGCCATAATTGCAAGGCTCTGAAATTTCATTTAGGATAGCGTCACTTCCCCAAGATTGCTTCCCCACTATCAGACTGGAGGTTCGGCCTAATGGCGACGATGATTACCAGCGAGTGCATTAACTGTGGCGCATGCGAGCCCGAGTGCCCCAACAACGCCATCTCGCAAGGCGACCCCGTCTATGTGATCGATCCCAAGCTTTGTACCGAGTGCGTCGGCTTTCACGATTACGAGGCCTGCGCCGCGGTCTGCCCTGTGGATGTCTGCGTGACCGATCCGAATAACATCGAAACCGAAGAGGCGCTGATGGCGCGGGCTCGGGTCTTGCACCCTGAGGTCAATTTTCCGGAAAATTTTGAATCGCGCTTTCGCAAAGGCGAAGGAAAGCCCGCGCCGGCCGCTGCGCCGCCAAGCGCACCCGCCGCGAGCCCTGCTATCGCTCCACGCGCTGTCGCCGAGGCGCCGACAAACGCGTTCGCCGAGGCGGATGTCAATTACATTCAACTCCCCGAGATCGATTCTTGGAATATTCCGGTACGCTGTTTCAAATGTCGTCAGGTGCACGTTCAAAATGTCAAAAACTTCACCATCGGCAATGTGATTTTCTGTCCCCATTGCAATAAGTCGATGGTGGTCCGCGACAATTTGAACTATCACATTCGCACACTGCTCAAGGATGCTTACGAGAACTGGGATAGAGACAGAAAACAATTTGCCGAGCGCCGCGAGCGCGAACGCAGCGAATTTCTTGCCCGTCGGACGAAGGAAGCAGACGAGTTCGAAAAGCATCAACGCCGGAATCTTGACGCGATCCGCCAGCAGCTCGATTCCATCGGCGAAAATTACGACGCTGCCGGCAAACCCTTCAAAAGAGGATCGCGGTTTGGCTGGGATTGATGCCGCAACGCGATGCTCTATTCTTGGCTTCACCTGATCGCGCTCATTGTCTATATCGGAGCGGTGGTCGGATTATGGTTCGTGCTGCTGCCCTCGGTCGCAATTCTTCCGAGCGACGAAGACAAAGCGCAGCTCCTCGCGCGCGGCTTGAAATTTTATAACCCACTGCAAGTGGGCGCCCTCGGAATCGTCCTGTTTACCGGCGCATTCCAGCTGACGGAGCTCAAAGCCGCCTATCGTGAGCAGTTCGTTAAGCAGTTCGGTTATATTCTCCTAGTGAAGCTTGTTTTTGCCTTCCTGCTGGTGATCTTTAGCGTTTACCAGGGCCTCGGCGTGGGGCATCGATTCGTCAGACGTCATGAAAGCGGGGAGCCGGTGACAGGTGCAGAACTGCGCTCCATCGTCGGCCGACTCAAAGGGGCTAACTGGTGCATTGCGCTGCTTACGATCCTTACCGTCTGGCTCGGCATTCGTTTGGGTCATTGAGCTTCGGCTGGCAATCCGCCGGACAACGGTGCTATGAAAGATGAGCCTCGCAGGAAGGTAGCGCCATGACCAAGCATCAACTCAGAATCATTTATCGGTCCAATTCCCATGCTCCACTGTGGCTGGTCGCCGAAAAGTCAGGCGCATGGGAAAAAAATGGCCTCAGCGTCGACACCTCACCGCAGCTCATTCGCGAAAAAGCCGTCGAGTCCTTGAAGAACGGACACGTGGATCTGATTTCCGGCAATCATCACAACCTATACGTAAGAAATTTTAAGAACGGCGAAGATTTCGTCCACTTGGCTCAGGCGACAAATAATTGGACCGAGAACAAACTCGTCGTCCGGCCGGAAATCCGTTCAGTGCAAGATCTGCGTGGGCAGAAGATCGTCGCCGATAAATTGAGTTCTCATGCCGGACTCAATATCTGGCTTTTCCTCAAGCAGGAAGGTTTGGACGTTGACAGCGGTGATATCGCAATGGTCGAGCTGCGCGGCTCCTCGGAAGAGCGCTGGAAACGAGTCATGGCCGGCGAATTTGCCGGCACTTTCGTCACCATTCCCCATGACAGCCGGGCTGCCAAAGCGGGCGCGCGCGTCATCACGGTGCGCGCCATCCCGATGGTTCGCGGCGTCACACTGACGACCACCATGAGTTTTGTCAAAGATCATCCAACCGAAGTACGGCTGCTTACGAGGGGCTTCGTCGACGCGATTCACTTTTTCTTGACTCGAAAACAAGAAACGCTGGAAATTTTGAAAGAACATGCCTCCCCTATTCTGAAGCTGCAGTCCGACGAAGAAGTCGAGACGCTTTACGATGAATGGGCTCAGTCGTTAGAGCGTAAGCCGTATCCCTCAGCACAAGCCATCGCGAACGTTTTTCAGCTCGCCGTCCGGCGCAATCCGGAGATTTCCAGCCAGAACCCCCTCGCGCTCTGGGATACTCATTTTGTCCGCGAGCTCGATGATAGCGGCTACATCGATCGCCTTTATTCATAAAAAAAGGCGGAGCTCACGCTCCGCCTTTTTACAACTCTCCCGCTTCGCAGATCAAAGAAATCTCTTAGCGCTGGCTTTGGCTTAACCGCTCGCTCGGTCTCTCGTCCTGGGATTGCCGCTGTGACGAACTTGGCGTAGTCGGCGCCTGTTGAGATCCTGGTGCCGCTGCGACTGCCGGTTCAGATGTGATTCCGTCGCGATAGACAAGAATTTCTACCCGACGATTTTTCGCACGGCCCTGCGGCGAGCTGTTATCAGCAACGGGCGTGCTCTCTCCATACGAGACCGGCGTTACCCGCATCGGGTCAACCTTTTTTTGCAGGATCAAGTAGCGACTCACGGCTTCCGCTCTTTTCTTGCCCAAGTCATAGTTGTATCCGTCAGCACCGGCATTGTCGGTATGACCAGCGACAACAAAAATCGCATTATCGCCCGTCGCGTCACCTTTGAGATCGCTCATAAAGCTGTCGATTTCGCGCTGGGCTGAAGCCGGCAGACTTGCCGAATTGAAGGCAAAGTTAGCGCCGTCCTTCATATCAATCACAACCTTGCGCTCGAGTCGAAGATTCGCAATCGCATTAAGCGCTTTGTCAGCCTTGGCATCCACTTGCCCCAAGCGACCCTCGAACTGCCCGAGTTTACCTTCGATGCCACCGACTCGATTTCCCAAAGTACTAATCTGGCCGTCAACCTGATCGAGTCTTCCTTCTGATTTCGACACCCGACCCGTTACCGGATCCATTTGCTCTTTGACCCAATCACGGGTCGCGATACAACCTTGGGCAAGCAACAAAGATCCTGCAACGCCCATCCCGATAAAATACTTTACGCCACCTTTCATAATGCCTCCCTTGTAAACGTTATTTTTTGGACCAACCGCTTACCACCGTTTTTTATTCGACATCACCTCCAACTCGACAGATTCCGCACCTCGACCAAGCCGCAATTCATTCCGTGACTTTCGTATTGCAACCTTTGAATCGGCGCCATCGGCGCCTGAGAAGAATGATGTGAGTGCTTGATCGTCCGCGCTGGCTCTGGCGTTCATCTACGTTGCAGATTGGTTAAAAAATTCACTGGCCAGCCCTGTAACCAAAAATCATACCAGCAACCACCATTCTACATCATGTTTGATCTCACTAAGTTATGAGCAAAGACGGGCTAATTTGAGGGAATGGTGTAGCTATTCCCTACACACATGAAGGAGGCATCCCACAGGTCCATCCGTAGAATTGCTAGCGCCGCGACGAATGGTCAGTTTGGCAGGCCTGCTTTTGGTTTCTTGAATTCGTGGGCTTTTAAATCGTGTTTCTTCAGAAGGTCGTAAAAATCCGCGCGGTACTTTCCCGCTACTTTTGCGGCTTGACTCACATTTCCTTCCGTCATCGAGAGAACCTGAATCAGGTAATCTCTTTCGAAGGCGTCACGGGCGTCTTTCAGCGGCCGCAGGCCTCCACCGGATTCGTCAACTCGCTCTTGGACGACATTTTGTCCTCGCTCGGGCGCGCCACCGCCACTCTTTGCCTGCAGAACGAAGTCTTCGGTCAAGGTATCGTTTTGCGTCAACGCTACAGCATATTCGATGGTGTTTTCGAGTTCCCGCACGTTGCCTGGCCAATCATGCATCATCAGTTTGCGCAACGCCTCGGGCGTGAGGCCCTTTACTTCCTTTTTCATGTGTTCGCTGTACTTTTTTAGGAAGTGCTCTACCAGCGGCATGATGTCATCTTTCCGTTCCCGCAGCGGCGGAAGGTATATCGGAATGACATGGATGCGATAAAAAAGATCATCGCGGAAAAGTCCCTTGCGCACCTGCTCTTCCAAATCCTTGTTCGTGGCAACGATCACCCGAACGTTGACTTCGACCGGAACCTCGCTGCCCACTGGATAAAACTGTCGTTCCTGCAGCACGCGCAAGAGTTTCGATTGAGTCGACCGCGGCATGTCGCCGATCTCGTCCAAAAACAATGTGCCCCCATGCGCTTGCGTAAACAGTCCGCGGGTGCTTTTGACGGCGCCAGTAAAGGCACCTTTTTCGTGGCCGAATAGTTCGCTTTCCAGCAACGACTCAGGCAATGCCGCGCAGTTTAAAGCCACAAAGGGCTTGTCCTTCCGGTCGCTTGCCAAATGGATAGCCTTGGCGATCAGTTCCTTTCCCGTACCGCTATCTCCTTGAATGTGCACGGTCGAATCGAGCTTGGCAATGCGGCCCACCACATCGAGAATCGCCCGCATTTTGCCGCTCCGGGCGATGATGTTGGCAAAATCAAACCGCTCGTTGAGAATATCCTTGAGTCGTTTGATCTCGGAATTGAGCTTGCGATTTTCCAGCGCTCGCTCGATCTGCAGTAAGAGATCTGCGGGCTCGAAAGGCTTGGTCACATAGCTGTACGCGCCGCGACGCATAGCATCGACCGCGTTCTCAATGCTGCCGTGGGCCGTCAGGATAATCGTCGGGACATCTGGATTGATTTCCCGAAATTGCTCCATCAGCATCAGTCCATCGCCGTTCGTGAGCATCAGATCGACAATGCACAAATCGAAGAGCTGCTCTCGTAACGCCGTAACCGCCTGTTCCTCGTCGGGCGTAGCGGTCACCTCGAAATCAGCCGACTCGAGCCTCATGCGAATTAGCTCGAGAAGGTTCGGGTTGTCATCAACAACTAAAATGCGTCCCTTTGACATGTTCTGCTAACGTCCCCGCTCACGCCGTTTTTGGTCGATTTCGATGTCGATCTGTTTCGACTTCTCGATCATCTGTTTCGTTCTTTCGATTTCTTGGCGGCTCTTCTCGAGTTCAACGCGTGATCGCTCGATCTCCTGTTTAGTTTTCTCTATCGCCAAACGGTTCCGTTCCGCCTCCTGTTTCGATATTTCAAGTTCCTGGCGGCTCTTCTCCAACTCCTCGTGAGCGTTTTCGAAGTCCCGGAGCACCGCGATCCAGACGCGCGCTTGCTCCGCCAAGGGACTGGTCGGGCTGTTCTGAATCGTTTGATCGAAGCAGTACACGGCTTTTTGCAAGTCCCGTTGCGGATTTTGCGGGTGAGCATATATCAGCCCCATATTGTACATTGCAAGATCCGCAGGGGGTTTGTTCCGCGCTACGCTCCAAACCTCATAAAACGTTTTTAAGGCTCCATCAAAATCGTTTTGGGCGAGGAGATTGTTACCCTTGGTGACTCCGTCGCTCAACTCACGCTGCCGACTCCCATCCTGCAGCGAGCAGCCGGCAACCGATATTAACAAGGCAAAACAAAAATAAAAGTACTGCCGTGGCCTAGCTCGCTCTCGGCCCATATTTTTCCGCCATGCGCTGTAATGATGCTTTTGGCGATCGCCAAACCGAGACCCGTTCCGTGCCGAGTATGCGGTCCGAGCCGATTGCCTTGGTTGAATTTTTCGAAAATGGAAACCAAGCTGTCTGCCGCAATACCTGGACCCGAGTCTTTCACAGAAACTTCCAGTTTTCCATTCACCGCCTTAGCGCCAATCTTTACCTGTCCGCCTTTTGGCGTGAATTTGACCGCGTTACCCAGCAGATTTCGCAAAACTTGCAAGAGGCGTTCTGGGTCAAGCCGCACTTGGGGCAGCGACGGGTCGACGGCGCTTTCGAGTCGAATCTGCTTTGCCTCGAGCAGTGGGGTGATTTCGGCGACGGCGCGCTTGATCAAAGAATCAATGCCGGTGACTTCCCAATCATAGGCCATCATACCCGCTTCAAGCTTCGAGAGATCGAGCAGCGAATTGACGACGGTGATCAGGCGATTGCTTTCCTCTGCCAAGATGCCGAGCAGCTTGCGTTGTTTTTCCGAAGTGTCGCCGCCGACACCGTCGAGTAATAATCCGGTGCCCTCTTTAATCGACGTCAAGGGCGTTCGTAGCTCGTGCGACATGGAAGCGAAGAAGTCCGCCTTGAGGCGATCGAGCTCATGCAGCTTTTCGGACATCCGGTCAATCGCCACAGCGAGCTCGGCGATCTCCGGCGGTGAACGGACCGATACGGTGCCCGCGAAATTTCCCTGGGCGATGTCCCGCGTCCTCGTTTTCAGCAACTCGATCGGCCGCGTGATGCTTTTCGTGATGAGCAGCGACATCGTGATGATTGCCAGAAGGCAGCTCGCTGCAATGATGACCGCTGTTTCACCCGCTTGATCGGCAGCGGCGGCGAGATCGGCTACTTTCGCGTGCGTCACTCGCTGCTGATTCTGGCGCAGCTTTTCACACGCCGAGAGGAGCGCATCGACGAGCAGATCTTTGTCCGACTTGTATTGCGCCTGAGGATAGCGCTTGTTGGCGCGCAGCAGATGCGCTTCGTCTTGCACCAACTGCTGATAGCGCTCGGAATCGCGCTGAATGGCCTTGAGGATCGAGGCCGCAGCCGGGTCGTTCAAAGCCAGGGCGCTCTGCAAGCCGGAGTCGAATTCAGATTTAAGCCGGACGAATTGCTGGTACCAGGTTTCATCG
>Ga0207691_10005978_pt1 | contig 11753 bp, 15 predicted proteins | sample KBSM13metaG_FD_184327 | JGI IMG/M metagenome (GOLD analysis project Ga0207691, IMG submission 184327) | Miscanthus rhizosphere microbial communities from Kellogg Biological Station, Michigan, USA - KBS M1-3 metaG (SPAdes) (version 2) | ecosystem: Host-associated > Plants > Roots > Rhizosphere >...
CGAGGAATCTTGTCCGACATTATGACGGCAAGGGATTCAACACCCACGAGTTCATCGACAATTGGCTGCATTCGCGAATGGATGAAGCCGAGCGGTCGCGGTGGAAGGCACGAGTGTTACACGTGCTCGCGTACCTGACGACTCGCATCCCGGTGGGACAGCATTGGCTGAAGTTCGAGGTCGAACGCCAGCTTGAAGGGCGTGCCGACACCGCCTCCCGGGCCGAGAAGGCTGCGGACAAAAACGCATCGAGAATTATCTCGTTGCGACGTTGGTTAACCTCGGCGCAGTAGTGCCGGGAGACCACTCGTCCCTGAATTGCCGGCAAGTCGATTGCGATATTCTTTCCCGCCTGCGAGTATTGAGCAGTCAGATGGGCAGACCGCTGAAGGACCTACAGTTCAACCCGCACGAAGAGTTTAGCGGAGAGTACACGACCGCTCGCGGACGTTTAGCAGCCTTTCTGACGGATCTTGATCCACTCTTTCGTCGTCTCATGACCGGCGAGGGCCTGCATTCTTTCGACAACGTTGCATTTGGGGATTTCGATGCGAAGCGGCGCCGACAGTTCAGACGAGCCGAGGAACACTACTTCGCGCTGCTCGCGGCGGCGTCTCGAGAGGGGCCCAAGAATCCTGCCGATGTGAACGCCGAATTTCTGGACAACGCCCGTCGCGAGGTTGTGTCGTACGACATTGGGACCAAAACTCCTGGCGCGCCGCGAAAGGAGCTCGACGACCAGGCCGCAGTTCGACTGGCTCAAACAGCAAGAAAGTTATACCCACGCTTTCGGCCGGGTGTGCGGCTCGTTCAAAGCGCTCGCCGCCGGGGCGGATATCGGAGCGGTGTCACTGAACTTCGTGAACTGCTAAGGGGTCACTCGATCTGCTATTTAGACGACGAAATCGAGGCCATCCTGAAGGGTAGGACTGTACGTGCCGCAATCGTTCGCTATCTGGTGACCTCGCTCAATCGCAAGCGTCACGCTCGAAAACCGGCGACTGTCCAGACCGTTCAAGCCACCATATCCCGAGGTCTTCGACAGCTAGAGCGGGCGTCCGCGGATCGATTCGGACACCGTTAACAAAAACACCCCGGCTTTTTTGCTACGACACGGCAGCTAAAGATAGCTCTATCTGGAAGGAGCTAGAGATGGCTGACCGAGAACTCGTCACCGTGGCAGAAGCGGCCAAGTTGATCAAGCTGGCCCCCGCGACGCTGTACAAGCTCGCATCTCAGGGCCGTGTTCGGAGCTTTAAGGTACTCGGAGCCCTCCGGTTTGACCCCACTGATCTTGGTGCTCTCGTTGTGGAACGTGGGACTCGGACCGCCGAGCCGACCGGTCCTGTCCTCGGCATTTCCAGACGACATGGGAGCAATCGGCGCAGATAACGCGACACAGTCGAATGATGCCCGGCACAGAGAACAGACGCCGGTTTTCGAACCCTGAGGGATGGCGACCAGACCGGTTCGAGGGCCGTCCGGCGAGCTATCGGCTGATGAGATCGCCGAACTGGGAGGGTCGCTTCACGAGACACTTCAGACCGCGTGTCCTGTACAAGAGCCTGTTGTCGAGGGATTGATCGACCGGGGACAGATAGTTGTCATTGCCGCGAGGCCCGGTACTGGCAAGACGCCATTGCTCACGCAACTTGTGAGCGCAGTCAGCGTCGGCAAACCCTTTCTTGACTTTGCGACCAGGCAGTGCCGTGGCGCCATCATCGATCTGGAATCATCGCCCGCTCGGCATCGCGAACAGATGCAGCGGCAGTGGAGGACCATGTCAATAGGTGATGAGGCGGCGAGGAACATCGACGCGTTCGTTCGTGGGAACGCCGATGATCCGAACAGTCGAGAACTGGACCGAGTACTTACTAAATGCAGTCACGTCCAACGGTGGATCTGGTTAAAGAAGGTGGCAACCAGACGGGGCTACGGGCTCATCGTCGTCGATACGGCCTTGGCCTTCACCCCGTTCAAGGCTGCAGACGAGGAGAAGACTCGGTCGTTGTTTAGCTGGGCTTCTGGTTTGAGGCAAGCTCCCTCGCACCCGGCCATCGTCCTCGTTCTTCATTTGCGGAAACCGGATCGAAAGACGCCGACCCCGAAGCTGCTGGAAGACCCCTACTCCTGGACCGACGAGTTTCTCGGATCGGGCGTCTGGTCTGCCAGCGCTGACGTGCGACTTGGTCTGGAGAACATCGGCAAAGACGATCACGTGGCGTTCGCCGGATTTCGACGCGGCAACGGCGAAGTTAGTCCGCGCATCATCGAACCCCAAGTCGAAGAGCTGGACGGTCACGATCATCCGACGATCTGGAAGCTGGTCGAGCCATCGCTGGCTGTGGGGAGTGTCATTAACGGCACTCAATTAGCGCGGTTCAACAAACTCCCCGTAGGGCAGGAAGTGACGTGGTCTGACTTTTTGAACGTAACTGGGGCGCCAAAGGTCAGCGCGAGCAGGCTCATCCAGCGAGCAACGGCGGCAGGCGTGCTCGACTACGACCCTAGCCGTAAGACGTATCGGAGGAGGGTATGACGGAACTCAGGCTGTTCCTCAAGTGGTCCAGTCACTTACAAGTGTGCGGCCCATGGCACTCCTCGGGAACCCGCCGGAACTCCAGTTCCGTGCCAGTTCCGATGTGGTTCCAAGCATATGGAACCGTACAAGTCGTAGCAATGAATGATGTTGATTATCGAGTTCCGTTCCAGCGAGGGGTGTGTTCGTTCACGACGTCAGTGACTGCTCTGTCCTCGTGAAGATCGAAATGGCACTGTCGGCCATGCCGACGAACTGTGGAATGCCCACACCGGTTGTTAGGTGAGCAAAGGAGAAGAGGATGAAAGCACAAAACACATTGGCGGAAGCGGAGGTCCAGCTGTTTTTCGCAGCGGGCACCCTCAAGGCGGCTGAGACGATCCTTCGCGCGGAAATGGCTAAAGACGCTCACGGCACGACCGTGGAGATGCCGATGATGGCGATGGACGCGTTAGTGGCCTTCCTAGAGAAACGTCGTACTCAGCTATGCGAATCGGTAAACTCAGCAGCCGGGCAATTCAGCAACGAAGTTGCAGAAGTCATGCGATTCGATCAGTCAGAAGGCGCGAGCGCGATGATTGATCACCTGGCAGCGACGAGCTCTTACGCATCGACCGATTCGGCGCGGCGCGCGATTTCATTGTTCGTGGATGAGTTGCGCGGCCTTATCTTTTTTGTCATGGCAAACCGGTCAGACCACCTCAGGACTGAAGCGGATCGACCCGCTCCCGAGGAGGACGAGGAGGAATAACGAGGGACCCGCCCCTGCCCCTGTACGTACTACCTTTGCGAAGCAAAGGTAGTACGAGTGGGGCCGGTTGACTCCGTCACCCGTACGCATGGTGGACGTAGGGGGATCCTGATGTCCTCTAAAGGCACGAAGCGGGGAGTCGGGTGGCGTTAGGAAACGAGATTCGGCAACCAGGGGATCCAAAGGGGCGCCCACCGGGGAGTTTGATGATCAAGCAGGTTCCACCGAGTGTACCGGCGGACGGTGCGCCGGACCTGGCGATTGATCGCGCAATGAAGCGGATCATCAACGAGATCCAGGATGGGCTCCGCCATGGGTTCTTCGAGTTCACCCTGACGTGCGAGATCATCGGCCAGGAGCGCCGCCGCCTGACCCTCTGGGCGGGCAAGAGCTATCAGTTCGTGATTCCCAGGGACGACTGTCTCCGTACAGCGAGCGACAAATCCGACTCCTGAGGTGGGAGCGATGCGAATGCTGTGTAAGACACCGTGCTGCATCGTCAGCATGACGAGCGCGCGATCGACCGGCTGCGGCATGAATGCCGAGCGCGGTTGGTTCATCGCGCATGGCACACCGTGAACAGGACGCCGGCATCCATGTGCAAGGTTATGGTCCGTTCACGCCATCGGACCGGGAGGCGCTGACTGGGTTTTTTCGCATCCTGTTGGAATGGGACGAGCGCCGGCAGACAATGGGGGACGCTCAGGGGGCGAATCGGGGATCAGATGGGGACATGCGTGGGACCAGGGAGAGCCGTGCTGTACGCGCGGGTCTCGAGCCGGGACCAGGAGCGGGAGGGCTTCTCGATTCCCGCGCAGCAGAAACTCCTTCGCGAGTACGCCCGCGAGCACTCCCTGACCATCGTTCGGGAATTCGTTGACGTCGAAACCGCCAAGCAGACGGGCCGTGCTGGCTTCGGCGACATGCTCGACTTCCTGAGTGCGGATCCCTCCTGCCGTACCATCCTGGTTGAGAAGACCGACCGTCTGTACCGCAACATCCGGGACTGGATCACGGTGGACGAACTCGACCTCACCGTCCACTTTGTTAAAGAGAACGCCATCGTCTCCAAGTCCTCGCGCTCCTCCGAGAAGTTCCTGCATGGCATCAAGGTGTTGATGGCCAAGAACTACATCGACAACCTGAGTGAGGAGGTGAAGAAGGGGCTGCGTGAGAAGGCGGAGCAGGGTCACTGGCCCACCAAGGCCCCGGTCGGATACCACGACAACCTGGCCATTCATCGCATCGAGGTCGATCCGGTGCGGGGTCCGCTCATTACGGAGTTGTTTGAGCTCTATGCCACCGGTGCCTACTCGCTCAAGGCACTGACCCAGCAGGCGCAGTCCATCGGCCTGACGCATCCACGCTCCGGCAGGCGAATGATGAAGGCCGAAATCCATCGCATCCTGCAGAATGTGATCTACACCGGCGATTTCCGATGGCACGGGAAGCGATACCGAGGGTCGCACTCCCCGCTCATCTCACGGGAACTGTTTCAGCAGGTGCAGCACGTCCTCGCCCGGAAGCCCAGGGCACAGTACCAGAAGCAGAAGCATGCCTTCATGGGCTTACTCACCTGCGCCAGGTGCGGGTGCACGATCACCGCCGAACGGAAGAAGTCGAAGTACACCTACTACCGCTGCACTGGTCACCACGGCAAGTGCGGGAACACGTACATCAGGGAGGAGCGCCTCGCTGACCTCTTGGCCACGGTGGTGGAGCGCATCCGAATCCCTGGCGAGATCGCCGACTGGATTGCCGACGGCCTTCGTCAGGACCAACTGTCGCTGGAACAGAACCGACAAGAATCGCTCGCCAGACTCACCCAGCGCCGCCAAAGCGTGCGATCGAAACTCGACCGAGCTTATGACGACTACCTCGAGGGTCGCCTCTCTGAGAGCCTGTGGATGCGGAAATCCGTTGAGTGGGAATCGGAGCTGACAACGTTTGATGCGGAGCTGAGTCGTACGTCACGCCCCAAGGCGGCCATCGTCGCCACAGGCGAGAGGATTTTAGAACTCGCCAAAACGGCCCATTCTCGCTACCTAGAGGAAGATCTCGCGGAACGGCGGCGACTGCTCGATTCGGTGCTATCGAACTGCACCTTCGATCGCGGAAGTCTCTGCCCCACTTACACTAAGCCGTTCGATCTACTGGTCCGAGCGAACGAAACTGGAAATTGGCGGGGTGGACGGGACTCGAACCCGCGGCCTCCGGCGTGACAGGCCGGCGTTCTAACCAACTGAACTACCACCCCGAACTGGGCTCTGAAAGTTCGAAGAACTTCCAGAATTGACTTGCGCACAAGCCGTCTTGGCTCGCCAACCGAAGCTCGCGTAGCGTATGGCTTGCCACTCGAAGCTCGAATCGAGCGAATCGCCAGCCCACCTTCGCGCTTTGCGCTATGGTGGGCACCCTTCGCGTGAGTCATGAGCGAAGGGTGGTGGGCGGTGCAGGACTCGAACCTGCGACAGCCGGCGTGTAAAGCCGGTGCTCTACCACTGAGCTAACCGCCCGCCTTCGCGTGGCGGCCTGCTGCCTCCGCTCACGCTTCGGCGGGGCAAGCCCACGCCTCACTGTTCCGCCTCCGCGCTCTGCACCGCGCATCGGCATCACCGCAAAACACGATTATATTGGCGTCGCGACCCGCAAGGCAAGGAAGCCAAACCCAATCAGGATCCCAATCGCCGCGCGATATTCCTTGTTGCGCCATGCCCGCGCCACGCTGAAGCGGCGCTCCGTGTTCTCTCCCTCAGAACGCCGGTACTCCTCATACGCGTCCCCGAACCGACCTCTCAGGAACGCCTCTTCGGTCCGTACGGCAGCCGTCAACGTCGAGACCATGTAAATCAGGGCCAAAACCAGGACGACGACGCTCTGGGCGGCGATCACCACCCCGAGCGCCAGCACGGACGAGCCGACATAGAGCGGGTGCGCGGTCCAGCGATACGGCCCTGATCGAGTGACCTCTCTTCCCTTCTCGAGATGCCCGGCCGCCCAGATGCGAATCGCCTCGCCAATCACCGCCACGAGCAACCCGACGCGCCAACTGTCCCACGTCGGAACCGCGAGAATCGCGGTGGCCACCGCGGTCGCGAATCCGAGCGGTACTCGCTTGCGTGCAAGCCATTCGACGAGGCGACGCCGCTTATGCACGACGCCGGTGACGGAAGGATGCGGGCTGTCAGCCACGCGCGGCGACCCGTCTTTCCGTGGCCGCGATGACCTCATCGACGCTGATGCCCTCGATGCACGGCTGCGGGAACCGGCACTTGCGCTCGTAGTGACACGAGCAGTGCGACGCGCGAGAGATCGTGATGTCGGCGGTCGACCATGGCCCGTTGCGTTCGGTGAACGTTGGTCCAAAGAGGGCCACCACGGGCGTACCAACCGCGGCGGCGATATGCAGGGGGCCGGTGTCGCCCGAGATCAGGAGCCGCGCGCGGCTGGCGATCGCGAACAGATCGACGATGCTGGTTCGCGGCGCAAGTTCTGCGGAGTCTCGCGACGCGCTGACCACGATCGAGGCGATCTCTTCCTCGCCGGGGCCCCACAGCACGAGCGTCCGCACGCCGAGCCGGTCATGAATCTCACCCGCGAGGGCGCCGAACCGTTGCGGCGGCCAGCGCTTGTTGGGCCATGCGGCGCCCGGATTGATTAGAACGAAGCCCGCCGGCCCAAACCGCGTCACCACGGTGTCCGCGGTCACAGTTCTCGGTATCGTGAGCGGAAACGTGATCCGAAGATCCTCCACCCCAAGTGCCTGCATCAGCATCAGGTTCTTGCGAATCACGTGCGGGTCACGGCCAGGATCGGGGGTGTCGCCGTAGAAAATTCGTGACAGCGGCTCGCGCAGGTGCTCGCGAGGCAGACCAATGACGCGACGTGCGCCCGCTGCACGCGTCAGCACCGCGGACTTCAGGAGGCCTTGCAGATCCACTGCAGCGTCGTATTTCGTGCGACGAACGCGTGCGATCGTGCGCAACAGCGTTCGAACGCCGGCGTGCGGATCGAGCGGAATCGCGGCGTCCAGCCCCTCGACGAGCTGCAGGACCGAAGAGTAGCGCGGGTCGACCAGCCAGTCGATTCGCGCCCGCGGATATCTGGCCCGAAGCGCAGCTGCGGCGGGAATCGCGTGGATGATGTCGCCCAGCGACCCGAGCCGGACAATCAGGAACTTCAACGACTGCTCGGTCACGGTTGGCTGGCTGGCCCGGCCTGCGCCTGCCCTGACGCGATACGCGCCAGCAGGTCGCGCGTCGAGTGGTTCTTGGGATCCCCGACGATGGCAATGCGTCCGCCGTACGCGCGCACGATCTCGCGTTCGGGCACTGTATCGACGGTGTAGTCGGTGCCCTTGCAATGGACATCAGGGTGCAGCAGTTCGAGCAGCGGACCCACTGTGGGCTCGGGAAACACCGTGACAAAGTCGACGTAGCGAAGCGCGGCCACGAGCTCGGCGCGATACTCCGCTGCCAGGATCGGACGCCCCTCCCCTTTCAGCGCCCGCACCGACTGATCGTCGTTGATGGCGACCACGAGAATGTCCGCTTCCTGGGCGGCTGCCTCGAGATATCGAACGTGACCAACATGAAGCAAATCGAAGCAACCATTGGCAAACGCTACAGTGCGACCGGATTCATGCGCCTGCCGGATCCGGTCTGCAAGGCGGTCACGTGAAACGACCTCACCCACGCGCGCGCCTCTTGCCGGGCAGGTCCGCAGCATCGGTACGAACCGCGCGGCGAATCTCCTCTGCCGACGCCGTCGCCGTGCCACGTTTCATGACAACGATCCCACCGGCATAATTGGCCAGGCGCGCGGCCGCCTCGAACGTCGTGCCGGCCGCGAGAGCGAGCGTCATTGTGGCCATCACCGTGTCGCCGGCGCCTGTCACATCAGCGATCTCATCCGAACCGAAAATCGGGATGTGCACCGTGGCCGTATCGGGAACAAAGAGCGCCATGCCGCGGCCGCCACGCGTGATGAGCACGGCCTGCATGCCGGTGCGCTGCAGTAATGCACGCCCCGCGCGCTCCAGCAGCCGGAGATCGTCGTTGATGCGGACGTCGAGCGCGTGTTCCACCTCGGCTTCATTCGGCGTGCATGCGGTGAGATCGCGGTATTCGAGGACGCGATAGCGGCTATCGACGAGAATCGGGATGGGGTGACTCTCCCGCCGCAGCGCGCTGCGCAGCCGGTTCACGAACGCCGGCGTCACCAGGCCCGACCCATAATCAGAGACCAGCACGGCGTCCGACTTCATCGCGGCTTCGAACGCTCGGCGCTCGAACAACGCTCGCGTGTCGCGCGCCACAAGCCCGTTCACCGCGCGATCGATACGCACCACCTGTTGCTTGGCTGAGTGAATGCCGCCTGCGAGGATTCGCGTCTTCACCGGCGTGTGGTGGTCAGCGGCTCGCACGATACCCCGCTGGTCCACTCGCGCGTTCAACGCTGCCGAAAGCCGTCGTCCGGGTTCATCGCGGCCGAGCACGCCCGCGAGGATCGCGCGACCACCAAGCGCGGCGACGTTGTTCGCGGCGTTGCCGCCCCCGCCAGGCACGACCTCGGTCGAGTCGTATTCGAGGATCAACACCGGCGCTTCGCGCGAGACTCGCGCCACGCGGCCGTAGACGAACTCGTCGGCCACGATGTCGCCGATGACGGCGACCGTCCGCTCCTTCAGCGCGTTTACGAGCGCGAGGAGGTGCGCAGAATCCAACCGACCGCCTCCATCAAGTTACTCACGATAGTATCGGCTTCCACGCCGTTCGGTGGTTCCGAGCGGTGCGGCCCCGACCGCACGAGCACCGCTCGTGTCTTGGCAGCGCGGCCGCAGGAGACATCCAGCCACCTGTCACCCACCATGACCGAGCGCGCTGGATCGAGGTCCATCTCGCGGCATGCCTGCTCGATCATGCCTGGGGCGGGCTTGCGGCACGCGCATTGTTGCCGGTAGCGCTCAATCTTCGATTCAGCGAAGTGTGGACAGTAGTAGTAACGGTCGATGCTTGCGCCGGTACCTGCGAGACGGCGGTCGATCTCGCGGTGCACGACGTGGACGAACTCTTCATCGATGATGCCGCGACCCACTGCGGCCTGATTCGTGATGACGACCGTCGCAAATCCGGCCCGCTTCAACAGTCTCAAGGCGTCAACCGTCCAGGGGAACAGCGTCAGGTGGTCCAGCCGATCCAGGTAACCACACTCCTCGACGAGCGTCCCGTCGCGATCGAGAAACACGGCGGCTCGACTCATTGCCGGTTCGCCATCAGATCAGCCATCGTCGCCAGCACTCGCTCCGTGGAGAGCCTCGTCATGCAGCGATGATCCAGGGGGCACTCCCGCAGCATACATGGACGGCACCACACGTGGCTGATCAACAGCTCGACTCGTCCACCCCGCCGGGACAGGGGGGCGGTTTCGCGTTCGCGCGTCGGACCAAACAGCGCCGCGAGCGGCACACCGACCGCGCCCGCCACGTGCATGGCCCCTGAATCGTTGGAGAGGCACGCGCGCGCCAGCGACAGCACTCCAGCCAGCGTCTCCAGCGTGGTCGAACCTGCCAGATCGATAACCGCCTCTCTGGCGTCGTCCGCCACGAGCGAGCGAACCCAGCGTGTCGTCGTTGCGTCGGCGGTCGACCCGATGAGCACACACTGCACGTCGTGGTCGCGAACGAGTCTCGCTGCCACTTCCGCGAAGTGTGGCGCCGGCCAGCGCTTGGCGCCGCCGTAGGCGGCCCCAGGTGCCATGACGACGAACGGACGATCCTCAATCCATCCGGCCTGGCGTAAAGACGCACGCGCCTGCTCGATGGCCCTGGCCGGAACCACGAGCTCTGGATCGGGCGCGCCGTTGTCGAAACCGAGACCCCTGATCAGGCGCCGGTAGTACTCGGCTTGATGCACGCGGATAGCGGGGCGGGCGACGGCGCGTGAGAGCAATCGTTGACGCATGTCAGCGGCATACCCCCAGCGCTCGGGGATCGACGCGCGGCGAACGAGCCACGCCGAGGCAAACGAATTCGGCAGCAACACCGTCGCGTCGGCGTGCAGCGCGCGCAACGCCTCGATGTCGGCGCGACGCGAGCGCCGGGCCCACACTCGACCAGACCACTGCAGCACGAGGACATCGTCCACGAGGGGCGACATCGTGAAGAGGTCCGAGATCGCTTTGCGGGCGGCCACGATCAGTCGGGCAGCCGGAAACGCACGACGGAGATCGCCCACAGCCGGCAGTGCCATCACCGCATCGCCCAGCCAATTGGGCGAAACCACGAGGAGGCGCTCGATCGCAGTCGTCATCACGACACGGTTTCAGCCGCCGTCTCAGCCTCGCGCCATCGGCGGTGCATCCAGAGCCACAACTGCGGGTCGCGTCTCACGTACATCTCGAGCACATCGGTGCAGCGCTGCGTGAACTCGCGAACCGCGCTGGGCCCGGTGTCGCGGGGAGGGGGAACGGGACAGTCGTAGATCAGCCGATAGCGGCCGCCGGGAAGCGGGAACGCGAATACCGGAATCACCGCCGCGCCGGTGCGCAACGCCAGCGCCGCCAGCGCTGATGTCGTCGCCGCCGGGCGGTTGAAGAACTCGACCGACACGGCGTCAGAGTGCAGGTGCTGATCGATCAGCATCGCCACACCGCGGTTGCTTTGCAGATCGCGCAGCACGCGGCGGAGGCCGCCCTGGCGATAGATGACGGTGTTTCCCGTGCAGGTGCGAATCCGCTCGAGCATGGCATGGAGGTACGGATTGTCCAGCGGGCGTGCCACCACCGAGATCGGCTCGGCGTGCAAGGCAAAAGCAATCGCCTGAATCTCCCAGTAGCCGAAGTGACCAGTGAAATAGAGCACGCCCCTTCCCTGTCGATACGCCTGCCGCACGTGCTCCTGGCCCTCGACTTCGACGCGCGCGAGCATCTGCTCGCGTGTCAGTGAGCTGAACTGAATCAGCTCGAGCAGCAGCCGTCCGAAGTGCATGAACATGCCCCGGCTCACGACAGCGAGCTCGGCGGCGGAGCGTGATGGGAATGCTCGCGTCAGGTTCTCCAGGGCGATCCGGCGGTGGAAGGGATCGAGCACCGAGACGATCCCGCCGAACGCACCGCCACAGGCGCGCACCGCCGTCATCGGCATCAGACGCAGGAACGCCTGCACCGTGCGCGCAATCGCGAACTCGAGGCGATATCTCACAACCTCTCCTCGAGCCAGGCGGCGAACCGATCGGGCGGTTCGATCGTTGCGGTCATCGGCAACACGGCCCACGCGGTTTGCCGTGGCAATCTCACCGCATCTTTCGCCGTCGTCACCACAAGATCTGCTCCCGTGGCGCGCACCGCTTCGGTGACTCGTTCGAGATCGTTCGTCGTGTACCAGTGATGATCGGGAAACGCCAACTCGCGAACGACCTCGTATCCTTGCGCGCGGAGGGCGTTGAAGAAGCGCGCCGGGCGGGC
>Ga0207691_10005979_pt1 | contig 11751 bp, 8 predicted proteins | sample KBSM13metaG_FD_184327 | JGI IMG/M metagenome (GOLD analysis project Ga0207691, IMG submission 184327) | Miscanthus rhizosphere microbial communities from Kellogg Biological Station, Michigan, USA - KBS M1-3 metaG (SPAdes) (version 2) | ecosystem: Host-associated > Plants > Roots > Rhizosphere >...
GAGGTTGGAGACGGTCTGCACGCTGAGCTGCGTGTGCCTGGCGACGTCCGCGCGCGACAGCGGCCCGTGCACCCGGATCACTTCGTGGACGATCCGGAGGTTGTACTTCTTCGTGTAGACGAGGTTGGTACCTGTCAGCACGTCGTCGCGCGGATTGGAGGTGGGACGTGGCGCTCGTCTCAAGCTAGCACCACTCGCGTCGGCGTGGCGCCCTCCGCTCGCCTTGACGCTGCGCACGACGGATGAGCATATACGCGCCGGCCAGCCTCTTCACGCCATCTCGAATTATTCCATTGAATGGAATATTCATTGGCATCCCCCCACGCCCCGCCGCCGATGCGCCTCCGCACCTTCGCCCGGACGTCCCTGGTCGCGACGCTCTGCTTCGCCAGCGCCGCGGCGGCGCAACGCGATTCCACCCGCGACCTTCGGCTGCCCCGGCTCTTCGGCGACGGGATGGTGCTCCAGCGCCAGGCGACCATCCCGGTCTGGGGATGGACCGCGCCGGATCGCGCGGTTTCGGTGATGCTCGGCGCGACCGAGCGCCGAACCAAGGCATCCGCGTCAGGTGAGTGGCGAGTGACCTTTCCGCCGCAGCGCGCTGGAGGTCCGCGGCGCCTGGTCGTGCGCGCCGGCGCGGACAGCGTCGTGCTGCGCGACGTCCTGATCGGCGACGTGTGGGTCGCGTCGGGTCAGTCGAACATGGAATTGCCCCTCGCCAACACGCGGGACGCCGCGGCGACCATCGCCGCCGCCAGCGATCGTTCGATCCGGCACTTCAAGGTCCCGATCTCGTTCGCGCAGGCGCCCGAGTCCGATCTCACCGGCGGCTCGTGGGCCGTCGCCGACTCGCAGCACGTCGGCTCGTTCAGCGCGGTCGCCTACTACTTCGCCCGCGATCTGCGAAAGTCCGTCGGCGTGCCGATCGGCATCGTCAACACGACGTGGGGCGGCAGCCGCATCGAGACGTGGATGAGCCGCGCCGCGCTCGGACTGGACAGCGCGAAGTGGGCGGCGGTGTGGGCCGAAGAGCAGGCATCGCAGCGCCGGTTCGTCGAGAAGCTGCGCGCGAAGATCGGCGACGTGCCCAGGACGGATCCGGGGCTCGTCGAAGGGCGCGCCGTGTGGGCCGACCCCGCGCTCGACGACTCGAGCTGGCAGCCGATCGCGGTGCCCGAGCTCTGGGAGCAGCAGGGCTACGACGGGCTCGATGGCGTCGCCTGGTACCGCACCGCGTTCGAGCTCACGGCCGACGAGGCGGCGCACGGTGTAAAGCTCGGCCTCGGCGCGATCGACGACGCCGACATCACGTGGGTGAACGGCGTCGAGGTGGGACGCACGAACAACTACAGTCTCCCGCGCGTGTACGACGTGCCGCCGCGCGCGCTGCACGCGGGGCGCAACGTCCTCGCCGTGCGCGTCGAGGACGGCGGTGGCGGCGGTGGGATCTGGGGAGACTCCGCCGGCGTGTTCCTCGACGCCGGCGGCGCTCGGCGTCCGCTCGGCGCGGCCTGGAAGTTCCGCGTCGGCACGGCATCGACGCAGCAGGATGGTCAGCACATGAACAAGGTGCCGACGATCGTCTACAACAGGATGGTGCACCCGCTGCTCGGCTTCCCGATCAAGGGCGTGATCTGGTATCAGGGCGAGTCGAACGCCGACAGCGTGGCGGATGCACGGAAGTACGCCCCGCTGGCGAGGACGCTGATCGAGAGCTGGCGCCGCGAATGGCACTCCGGAGACTTCCCCTTCCTCTGGGTCCAGCTCGCGAACTTCATGAAGCCGGACAGCCAGCCGCCGGCGCAGAGCGCGTGGGCCGTCCTGCGCGACGCGCAGACCGCGACCCTCGCCGTGCCGAAGACCGGCCAGGCGGTGATCATCGACATCGGCGAGGAGAAGGACATCCATCCGCGCAACAAGCTGGACGTCGGAGCGCGGCTCGCGCTCGCGGCTCGCCACGTGGCGTACGGACAGCCCGTCGAGCACATCGGTCCCACGCACCGATCGCACGTCGTCGCCGGCAGCTCGATCGTCGTGACGTTCGACCACGCCGGCGGCGGGTTGGTGAGCCGAGCGAAGGACGGCGCCGTCGGCGGCTTCGCGATCGCCGGCGCGGACCGGCGCTTCGTCTGGGCCGAAGCACGCATCGAGGGGAACCGGGTGATCGTGTCGCACCCGAGCGTACAGTCGCCGGTGGCGGTGCGGTATGCGTGGGCAAACAATCCGACCACGGCGAGCCTCTACGGAAAGTCGGGGCTGCCCGCGGTACCGTTCCGCACCGACGACTGGTAGCGCGATGAATCTGCACCTCGTCGACGTCCTGATCATCGCGGCGTACATCACCGCCACGATCGTCATCGGCTTCTGGATCTCGAAGCGCGCCTCGCGCTCGATCCGGAACTACTTCCTCGGTGGCAACACGATCCCCTGGTACGTGCTCGGCGTCTCCGACGCGTCGGGGATGTTCGACGTCAGCGGCACGATGTGGATGGTCTATCTGCTCTTCGTATACGGATTGAAGAGCATCTGGATCCCGTGGCTCTGGCCCGTCTTCAACCAGATCATCCTCATGGTCTTCCTCTCGACCTGGCTGCGCCGGTCGGGGGTGATGACGGGCGCCGAGTGGATCCGTTTCCGCTTCGGCGACGGCCGCGCGAGCAACCTCGCGCACCTCGTCGTCGTGCTGTTCGCGCTGCTCAACGTCATCGGCTTCCTCGCCTACGCGTTCATCGGCATCGGGAAGTTCGCGTCTACGTTCCTGCCGTGGGCGCTCGCCGCCGATCCCACGACGAACGCGAAGCTGTGGGGGCTGCTCATCATCGGGATCACGACGCTCTATGTAGCGAAGGGAGGGATGTTCAGCGTCGTGTTCACGGAAGTGCTCCAGTTCTCGATCATGACGATCGCCAGCATCTCCGTCGGCATCCTCGTCATGCGCCAGGTGAGCCCCGAGATGTTGAATCAGTTCATTCCGGCCGGCTGGCGCTCGCCGTGGTTCGGGCGAACGCTCGACCTCGACTGGTCGGCGCTGATGCCGGCGGTGAACAAGCGCATCGCGAGCGACGGCTGGACGCTGTTTTCGGCGTTCTGGGGGATGCTGCTGTTCAAGGGGTTGCTGCAGGCGGGCGCGGGGCCCGCGCCGAACTACGACATGCAGCGCATCCTGTCCACGCGCTCGCCGCGCGACGCGGCGAAGATGAACGGCTTCGTCAACATCGTGCTGCTGATCCCGCGCTACATGCTGATCACCGGGCTCACCGTGCTCGCGCTCGCGTACTTCAGCCCGCACCTCCGCGCGATGGGCGACGGCGTGGACTTCGAGCTGGTCCTGCCGCTGGCACTCAGGAGCTTCGTACCGACCGGACTGCTGGGACTCCTCATCGCGGCGCTCCTCGCGGCGTTCATGTCCAACTTCGCCGCGACGGTGAACGCCGCGCCGGCGTACATCGTGAACGACATCTACCGGAAGTACGTGCGTCCCGACGCCGACCAGCGCACGCTCGTGCGGATGAGCTACCTCAGCTCGGTCGGAGTCGTCGTGGTCGGCACCGCGATGGGCTTCTTCGTCGGCTCGCTGAACACGATGGTGCAGTGGATCGTGTCCGCGCTGTACGGCGGCTACACCGCGTCCAATCTCCTCAAGTGGTATTGGTGGCGGTTCAACGCCTGGGGCTACTTCTGGGGAATGGTCGCCGGCATCGCCGGAGCGGGCCTGGTGCCGGTACTGCTGCCGAGCGTCGCGCCGATCTTCGCCTTCCCCGCCATCCTCGCGCTCTCGCTCGCCGGCTGCATCGCGGGCACCCTGCTCACGCCGCCCGACGACATCGCCGTCCTCGAGAAGTTCTATCTGCGCGTTCGGCCGTGGGGATTCTGGCGACCGGTGCACGATCGGCTCCTGGCGACGCATCCGGATCTCGTCGCCAACGGCGCGTTCAAGCGCGACATGTTCAACGTCGTCGTCGGGATCGTCTGGCAGACGGCGCTGACGGCGACGGGGATCTTCATCGTGCTGCGCGACGTCCGCGCGCTCGCGATCTCCGTCGGGCTCGTGCTCGCGTCGGCCGTCATCCTCAAAGTGACGTGGTACGACCGTCTCGAGGACTTCCCGCCCGATCTGCGCGCGACCGAGAGGCGCGACGCCGAGCCCGAGGCGCGGGAGCTCGCCGAGGTTGCGCCGTGAGCCTCGCCTTCCAGCTCCTCGAGCTCGAGCACGAGACCCTGCTCTCCCGCCCGAACGAGCGGATCGAGCACGGGAACGGCGTGTTCTGGCGCTACCGCAATCCGGTGCTCACCGCGGCGCACACGCCGCTCTTCTGGCGCTACGACCTCGATCCCGCGACGAATCCGCTCGGGCTCGAGCGGATGGGGATCAACGCGGTGTTCAATCCGGGCGCGATCAAGCTCGACGGACGCTACCTCATCGTCGCGCGCGTCGAGGGCGCGGACCGGAAGTCGTTCTTCGCCGTCGCGCAGAGCGCTAACGGAATCGACGGCTGGCGGTTCTGGGACTACCCGGTGCGTCTGCCACAGACGGCCGATCCCGACGTCAACGTCTACGACATGCGGCTGACGGCGCACGAGGACGGCTGGATCTACGGCGTGTTCTGCACGGAGCGGAAGGACGCGCGCGCGCCGCACGATCTCTCCGCCGCCGTGGCGCAGGCAGGGATCGTCCGCACGCACGACCTGATGACGTGGGAGCGGCTGCCCGACCTCGTGACGCGCGCCGAGCAGCAGCGGAACGTCGTGCTGCACCCACGGTTCGTCGGTGGGCGTTACGGATTCTATACACGTCCACAGGACAGCTTCATCGAGGCCGGCTCCGGCGGCGGGATCGGCTGGGGGCTGTGCGACGACATCACGCGCGCGACCGTGCTCGACGAGCGCGTGATCGAGCCGCGCCGCTACCACACGATCACCGAGTCGAAGAACGGCCAGGGTCCGCCGCCGATCCTCACCGAGCGGGGATGGCTGCATCTGGCGCACGGCGTGCGCAACACGGCGGCCGGCCTGCGCTACGTGCTGTACCTCTTCGTGAGCGATCGCGACGAGCCGTGGCGGGTGACGCACCGGCCGGCGGGCTATCTCATCGCCCCCGAGGGTGAGGAGCGCGTGGGCGACGTCTCCAACGTGGTGTTCGGCTGCGGATGGATCGCCGACGACGATGGACGGCTGTTGATCTACTACGCGTCCTCCGACACGCGCATCCACGTCGCCGAGTCCACGGTGCCTCGGCTGCTCGATTACGCGCTGAACACGCCGGAGGATCCGCTCACCTCGGCCGGCTGCGTGGAGCAGCGCTACGCCCTCATCGAGCGCAATCTGGCATGGCGCGCCCGGAGCGCGCCATGAGCTCCGACGCCGCCCTGCGCGCGCTGCGCGACGACATGCGCGAGCAGCTCGTGACGAACATCCTCCCGTTCTGGATGGACGTGGCGAGCGATCCAATGCACGGTGGCGTCGTCGGCCTGATGGACGAGGACGGGACGTCGCACTCCGACGCGCCCAAGGGCGTCATCCTCCACGCGCGCGTGTTGTGGACATTCTCCGCCGCGTACCGCTGCCTCCGCGACGACGCCTACCGCCAGACGGCCGATCGCGCCGCCGAGCACTTCGCGGCCCACTTCGTGGACCCGACGTTCGGCGGTGTGTTCTGGATGATCGACGCGGGCGGCAAGCCGACGGACGAGCGCAAGCACGTGTACGCACAGGCGTTCGCGATCTATGCCCTGGCCGAGCACTTCAGGGCCACCGCGGACGAACAGAGTCTGCGGAGCGCGATCGCGATCTTCGAGCTCGTCGAAGCGCACGCGTTCGACGCCGAGCGGATCGGCTACGAGGAATGCTTCAGCCGCGATTGGACGCTGCTCGACGACGTGCGGCTCAGCGAGCAGGACCTGAACGAGCGGCGCAGCATGAACACGCACCTGCATCTGCTCGAGGCGTACACGGCGCTGTACGCAGTGTGGTCCGAGGCACGGCTCGCCGCGCGCATTCGCACGTTGCTCGAGCTGTTCCTCGACCGCATCATCGCGCCCGATGGGGAACACGTCGTGCCCTTCTTCACCGAGCGCTGGGAGCCACGCTCCTCGAAGGTCTCGTTCGGCCACGACATCGAGACGAGCTGGCTGCTCGTCGAGGGAGCCAATGCGCTCGGCGATCCCGCGCTCTCGGCGCGAGTGCACGCCGCGGCGCTGCGCCTGTCGGCCGCGGTGCTCGAGCACGGGCTCGACGCCGAGCACGGTGGCGTGTTCAACGAGCGCGACGGCGAGCATCTCGACACCGACAAGGAATGGTGGCCGCAGGCCGAGGCGATCGTCGGCTTCGTCGCGGCGTACCAGGACTCGCGCGACGCACGCTATCTCGACGCCGCTCTGTCCACGTGGCAGTTCGTCGAGCGGTACATGGTGGACCGGCGGAACGGAGAGTGGTTTCGTCGCGTCTCGCGCTCGGGCGACCGCACGCGCGGCGGCGAGAAGGTCGGGCCGTGGAAGTGCCCTTATCACGACGGGCGAGCGTGTCTGGAGGTGCTGGGCGAGAAGCGGTGAGTTGGTGAGTTGGTCGCGAGTTGGTTGGATGGCTGGTTGGTTGTTGACTCGGCGAAAGGTCCGAAATCGTGAACCGGTGACATGGTGAGACCAACTACCGCCGCTGCCATGATGCTGCTCATCGCCTGCACGCCACCGTCACCGATGGCGACTGTACCGGCGACGCAACGCGGTGGGCCGATCGATCCGCACGCGACCGCCGAGACGCGCGCGCTGTTCTACAACCTGCGGGATCTCGCGCGCCGGCACGTGCTGTTCGGGCATCAGGACGATCTCGCCTACGGCTACCACTGGGTGGCCGAGCCCGGCCGCTCCGACGTGCGCGAGTCGTCGGGGAGCTATCCGGCGGTGTACGGCTGGGAGGTGAGCGGCCTCGAGACCTCGGCGCCGACGAACATCGACGGCGTGGACTTCGAGCGCATGCGCGGGTGGATCGCCGAGGGCTACCGTCGCGGCGGCGTGATCACGATCAGCTGGCACGTCGGCAATCCGCTCACGGGGCGCAACGCATGGGACACCACGTCGGCCGTGGCCGCGGTGCTGCCGGGCGGTGCTCGCCACGAGCAGTTCAGAGGATCGCTCGATCGACTCGCCGTCTTCCTCGGCAGTCTGCACGGGCCGGGTCGCTCGACCGGGTCCGCGCCCACGCCGATCCCCGTCATCTTCCGTCCCTGGCACGAGATGACCGGCGGCTGGTTCTGGTGGGGCGTACCGCACACGAAGAACGACGAGTTCGCGCGGCTGTGGCGGTTCACCGTTCAGTACCTGCGCGACGTGAAGGGGCTGCACAACCTGCTCTACGCCTACGCGCCGAACGCGTCGGGCCCCGGCGGTGTGGACACGTACCTCGCCGGCTATCCGGGCGACGCGTGGGTGGACGTGCTGGGCTACGACCGGTACCTGAACGAGCGCACGTCCCCCGAAGCGCTGGCCGGCCTGACGCGCGAGCTGTCGTGGGTCGTGACGCGGGCCGAGTCGCGCGGGAAGATCCCCGCCTTCACCGAGACCGGGCAGAACGCGCTGCGCGACTCCACCTGGTGGACGGGGCAGCTCGCGCGGGCGATCGAGGGCGACAGCGTCTCGCGCCGCATTGCCTACGTCATGGTGTGGCGCAACGCCAACCGGGCATCGCGGACCGACGATCACTACTTCGCCCCTTACCGAGGTCAGCCGAGCGAGCAAGATTTCCGCCGCCTGAAGGCCGACCCGCTCTTCCTGTTCGAGGACGCGCTCCCGGATCTCTACAGGCTCGGCGCGACTCGCTGATCCCACCATCACACAACATCACCTCCGTCATGACGAGACCCACACTCGCCCTGCTCCTCGCGTGCGCGCTGGCTGCGACGTCGCCCCGTCCCGCCGCGAGCCAGGCCGCCGATGCGAGCGCGCAGCGCGTCGAGCGCCTGCTGCGCCAGATGACGCTGGAGGAGAAGGTCGGGCAGATGACGCAGCTCGCGCTGCAGATGGTTCTCAGTCGGCCGGGCGGACCCGGCTCGCCGGCGGTGGTGGACTCGGCGAAGCTGCACGACGTCGTCGTGCGGCGCGGCGTGGGCGCGCTGCTGAACGTCGCGTACGTCGCCATGGCGCCCGAGGAATGGCGCGACCTGAACGCGCAGATCGCGCGCGCCGCCGCGCGCTCGCGGCTCAAGATCCCCGTCGTGTACGGCATCGACGCCGTGCACGGCCAGCACTACCAGACCACGAGCACGATCTTCCCGCACAACATCGCGATGGCGGCGACGTTCAATCCGTCGCTCGTGCGCCGCGCGAACGAGATCACCGCGTACGAGACGCGCGCCAGCGGCATCGCCTGGAACTTCGCCCCCGTGCTCGACCTCGGGCGTCACCCCGCGTGGCCGCGCTACTACGAGACGTTCGGCGAGGATCCGTACGTCGCCTCCGTGCTCGGGCGCGAGGCGGTGCTCGGCAATCAGCTCGATCCATTCCCCGCCATCAACGCGCTGCTCGGCACCAGCGCGCCGCGCCCCAAGGTCGGCGGCCGGGTGTTCGTCGCCGCGTCGGCCAAGCACTTCCTCGGCTACTCGATGCCGCTCAGCGGAAAGGATCGCACGACAGCGTGGATCCCCGAGCGCGAGCTGCGCGAGCTCTTCCTGCCGAGCTTCCGCACGGCGATCCAGGCCGGGATCAGCACCGTGATGGTGAACTCGGGTGACATCAACGGCATCCCGGTCCACACCGACCGCTCCATCCTGATCGATCTGCTGCGCAAGGAGCTCGGCTTCACCGGCGTGACCGACTCCGATTGGGAGGACATCATCCGGCTCTACCGCGTCCACCGCGTCGCGGCGAACAACAAGGATGCGGTGCGCCAGGCGGTGATGGCCGGCATCGACATGAGCATGGTGCCGGACAACTGGACGTTCACCGACGATCTCATCGCGCTCGTGAAGGAGGGCGCGGTGCCGATGTCGCGCATCGACGAGGCGGTGCGGCGCATCCTGCGCCTGAAGGCCGACCTCGGCCTGTTCGAGAATCCGGCGCCCGAGCCGTCGATGATCGCGAACATCGGCGCGCCGGCGTTCCAGACGGTGAGCCGCGATGCGGCGAACGAAGCGATCACGCTGCTCAAGAACGAGGGCGGCCTGCTGCCGCTCGCGAAGACGTCGAAGGTGTTCGTCACCGGTCCGACGGCGGACAACGTCCTCTCGATCTACGGCGGATGGTCGTTCACCTGGCAGGGCAACGACACGCTGATGTACCCGAAGGGGATCAAGACACTGCTCGCCGCGGTTCGCGAGAAGGTCGGCGCGGCGAACGTCACCTACGTGCCCGGCGCGAGCCTCACCGACACGCTCGACGTCGGCGCAGCGGTCGCGGCGGCGCGCGGCGCCAACGTGGCCATCGTCGCGCTCGGCGAGGGCGCCTACGCCGAGACGCCGGGCAACATCGACGATCTCACGCTTCCGCAGGCGCAGCTCCGGCTCGCGCGCGCGATCGAGCAGGCGGGTGTGCCCGTCGTGCTCGCGCTCTATCACGGACGGCCGCGCATCCTGCGCGAGGCCGTCGACGGCGCGCGCGCCATCGTGACCGGATACGAGACCGGCCCGTACGGCGGCGAGGCGCTGGCGAGCGTGCTGTTCGGCGACGTGAACCCGAGCGGCAAGCTTCCATTCAGCTGGCCGCGATCGACGGGCGCCATCCTGGTGCCGTACGACCGTGCGCGGCCGGCCGACATCGGCGGCACCGACACGACGAACCGCGGCTACAACCCGGAGTGGCCGTTCGGTCACGGACTCTCGTACACGACGTTCGCGTACTCGAACCTGCGCGTCGCGACGCCGACCGTCGGTGCGCGCGACAGCGTGCGCGTCTCGGTGACGGTGACGAACACTGGGCGCCGCGCCGGCAAGGAGACCGTGCTTCTGTACGTGCGCGACGTCGTGGCCTCCATCGCGCCGCCGGTGCGGCGGCTGCGCCGGTTCGAGAAGGTCACGCTCGAGCCTGGCGCCTCGCGCACGGTCAACTTCTCACTGGCCGCTCGCGAGCTCAGCTTCGTCGGTCGCGACGAGAAGCTCGTGCTCGAGCCCGGCGCGTTCGAGGCCATCGTCGGACCGCTGACCGCGCCCTTCGAGGTGACGAGCCGGCCCTGACGAGAGCGCCCGCACGCCTCTTGCCCTGCTCGCCGTCCGTCACCCCACACGGACGGCGAGATGAGACGAGGAATCAGGAGCGCGGCGACGGCCGCGACGGCGGCGCTCGCGCTGCTGGCGGCCGCCTGCACGATCGAGGACGCGAGCGACAAGCGCGCCGCCGACAGCGCGGCGGCGGCGACGGCCAACGGCGCCGTCGAGAAGACGGCCAGCGGCGCGGTGGTGCCGCAGCCGGCGCCGGGTTCGGCGCAGACGGCGCCAACTACCGGCACGACGGGCGACACCAGCAGTGCCGCCATGGCGCCCGCAGCGGACTCCGGCACGCCGGGCGCCGCGAAGACGACTCCGGCGACCGGCAGCCTGTCACCCGACAGCGTCGACGTCGGGCGCACGTCGAAGTCGACGCTGCTGCCGCTCGCGAGCACGCGCATCGAAGTCGACCTGAACGCCAGAACGCTCACGGTGTTCGACGGCGACAAGTCGGTCGGCAGCTACCGCGTCGCGGTCGGCTCTAGGCAGTGGCCGACGCAGACGGGCGAGTGGAGCATCACGCAGGTGGTGTGGAATCCGGAGTGGATCCCGCCCAAGGACGAGGCGTGGGCGGAAGCCAAGGATCCCAAGAAGCCGGGTGCCCCCGACAATCCGCTCGGCCGTGCCCAGCTCGTCTACGATCCGCCACGAACGGTGCACGGCACCAACGAGCCGCAGTCGATCGGCAAGGCCGTGTCGCACGGCTCCATCCGCCTCGCCAATGCCGACGTCGTCAAGGTCGCGCGCCAGCTCATGGAAGTGACGGGCGTGAAGAAGGACGACGCGTGGTACCGGCAGGTTCAGCAGAACCGGACCGAGAAGGTGCCGGTCGACCTGCCGCAGCGCGTCCAGATTCGCGTGTTCTGAGCTCGGCCGTGAACCAATGCGGGCGGCGCCGCCTTATCCTTCGGATGAACGCCGCCCGCACCACGTTCCGGAGACCCCGATGGCCAACGATTCGACGATCCTGAAAGCCGGTACGCCGGCGCCCGAGTTCACGCTGCCGGTGACCCCCGACCAACAGGTCTCGCTGTCCGACTTCCGCGGCAGACCGGTCATCCTCGCCTTCTATCCCGCCGACTGGAGCCCGGTCTGCGGCGACCAGCTGTCGCTCTACAACGAGATCCTGTCCGAGTTCCACAAGCACCACGCCGAGCTGCTGGCCATCTCCGTCGACGGCGCATGGTGCCACGGCGCGTACGCCGGCCAGCGAAAGCTCCACTTTCCGCTGCTCTCCGATTTCGAGCCGAAGGGCGCGGTGGCGCAGAAGTACGGCGTCTATCGCGAGCACGAGGGAACGGCCGCTCGCGCGCTGTTCGTCATCGACGGAGAGGGGATCATTCGCTGGAGCTATCTCTCGCCGGCCGGCGTGAACCCGGGCGCGGACGGCATCCTCGAGGCGCTCGAGTCGCTCGACGCGGGTGCGCACGCCGGATCGCCCGGCGCCTCCGCATGACGGCCGTCCAGGGCAGGCTTCGGCCCGACGTCGGCGCGGACGATCACGTGCTCGGCCCCGCCGACGCACCGGTCACGCTCGTCGAGTACGGCGACTTCCAGTGTCC
>Ga0207691_10005983_pt1 | contig 11746 bp, 13 predicted proteins | sample KBSM13metaG_FD_184327 | JGI IMG/M metagenome (GOLD analysis project Ga0207691, IMG submission 184327) | Miscanthus rhizosphere microbial communities from Kellogg Biological Station, Michigan, USA - KBS M1-3 metaG (SPAdes) (version 2) | ecosystem: Host-associated > Plants > Roots > Rhizosphere >...
GGTTGTACCAGCTGCGGTCGAACAGGACCAGCTCGCCCGCAGCGGGCAGGTGCTCGATGTAGCGCTGGAAGTACCATTCGGTTCGCTCTCGCTCGGTCGGGGCGGGCAGCGCCGTGGTCCGGGCCACGCGCGGGTTGAGGAACTCGGTGACCCGCTTGATCGCGCCGCCCTTGCCGGCCGCGTCGCGGCCCTCGAAGATGATCACGATCCTGGCGCCTTCGGTGCGCACCCACTCCTGCATCTTCACCAGCTCGCCCTGCAGCCGGAGCAACTCGGTCTCGTACAGCTCCCGGGGCAGCTTCCGCGGAGTCCCGTCCGCCCCCCCATGCCCCTTCACGTGCGCCGCCTTCTTGCCGTGCCCGTTTTCGGCGTCCTTGACCTTGCCTGCCATCCCCGCGTCCTCCCTTGTCCGGGCTCTGTCGCCGGTGCCTACGGAACCCACCGTAGGATGACCGGCGTGAGCGACGATGAGCTTTACCGCCAGTATGAGACCATCAACCTGTACCGTCGCGGCCCGGGGGCGAGAGTCGAGCTGAACCGGCCCGAGCGGATGAACGCGTGGAACCGGCAGTTCTCCGCCGATCTGCTCGACGTGATCACGGAGGTCACCGAGAACCCCGAGGTCCGGGCGGTCCTTATCACCGGAGCCGGGCGGGCCTTTTCCAGCGGCGCCGACCTGAAGGAAACCACCGAGGACGCCGGCGGCGGCACCGTCGACGTGTACAAGATCCTGACCGAGCGGTACCACCCGCTGATCACCGGCATCCGGCGGATGCCCAAGCCGGTCATCGCCGGGGTCAACGGCCCGGCCGCCGGGATCGGGCTGTCCCTCGCGCTGGCCTGCGACCTGGTGGTGGCGGCCGAGTCCGCGTACTTCTCGCTCGCCTTCGTCAACATCGGTCTTGTGCCCGACGGCGGCTCATCGCTGTTCGTGCCGTCCCGGGTGGGCTTCGCCCGCGCCGCCGAGCTGGCCATGCTGGGGGAGCGGCTGGGCGCCCGCACGGCTCTCGACTGGGGCCTGATCAACCGGGTCTGGCCGGACGAGGAGTACCAGGCGCAGGCGCTGGCGCTGCTCGACCGGATGGCGGCGGGCGCCACCAGGTCCTACGCCGGGACCAAGCGCCAGCTCAACAAGTGGCTGTACGAGCACATGGAAGCCCAGCTCGAGTTCGAGGCGGGCATCCAGAAGGAGATGGCCGCCTCCGGCGACTTCGCCGAGGGGCTGGCTGCCTTCGCCGAGAAGCGGCCGCCGCGGTTCAGCGGGGCCTGAGCCCGCCGGCCTCAGCGATCGTGGACAAGGCTCAGCTCGAGCGCGTCTACCGGGCCGAAGCGCCCCGCATCACCGCCGCGCTGGCCGCGCGGATCGGCGACGTCGGGCTGGCCGCGGACGCCGTCCAGGACGCGTTCGTCGAGGCCCTCGAGCACTGGCGGGACGCGCCGCCGCCCAACCCGGGCGGCTGGCTGGCCACCACCGCCAGGCGCAAGGCGATCGACCGGCTGCGCCGGGCCCGGGCCGGCCAGGAGAAGCTGGCCCTGCTGGCGGCGACCGCTGCCGATGCCTGCGCCGAGACCGAGACGGCCGACGACGAACTGCTCGGCATGGTCTTCGCCTGCTGCCATCCCGCGCTGCCGCGCGAGTCGCAGATCGCGCTCACCCTGCGCGCCGTCTGCGGCCTGACCACGGCCGAGATCGCGGCCGCCTTCCTGGCCGCCGAGCCCGCCATGACCCAGCGGCTGCTGCGGGCGCGCAAGGCGCTGCGTGCCGCAGGCGCTGACCTGCGCATTCCCGACCCCGACCAGCTCGCTGACCGGCTCGCCGAGGTGCTGGCCGTGGTCTACCTGGTCTTCAACGAGGGCTACCTGGCCAGCGCGGGCCGGCAGCCCGCCCGCCGTGACCTGGCCGCCCAGGCGGTGACGCTGACCAGGCTGCTGCACCGGCTGATGCCGCGCGAGCCCGAGGTCCTCGGCCTGCTCGCCCTGCTCTTGCTGCACGAGTCCCGGGCCGCGACCCGGTTCGACGGATGGGGCCGCCTGGTCAGGCTCGCCGACCAGGACCGTACCCGGTGGAACCGGGCGCTGATCGCCGAGGCCACCGGGCTGCTCGACCGCGCGCTGACCCACCGCGCGTCAGGTCCCTACCAGGTCCAGGCGGCCATCGCCGCGCTGCACGCCGAGGCGCCCGACTACGAGCACACCGACTGGCGGCAGATCCGCATCCTGTACGACCGGCTGCAGGAGCTGACCCCCTCGCCGGTGGTCCTGCTCAACCGGGCCGTGGCCACCCGCTACGTCGTCGGCCCCGAGGCCGCGCTGGCCGAGATCACGCCGCTAGCCGCCGAATTGGACGGATACCGGCTGTTCCACGCCCTGCGGGCCGGCCTGCTGACCGGTCTTGGCCGCGACGACGAGGCCCGCGAGGCCAGCGAGCGAGCGCTCGCGCTGGCCGGAAACCCGGCCGAGCGCGAGCTGCTCGCCCGCCGCCTGTCCTTCTGACCGCCCCCTATCCGAAGGGCCCGGTCACATCTCCACGACGGGGCGGACTTCGACCGTCATCCAGCCCCGGTCGACCCCGGGCCAGGTCTTGGCGATCTCGACGGCCTCGTCGATGGTGTCGGTCTCCAGGACCGAGTACCCGCCGAGCGCCTCCTTGGTCTCCATGAACGGGCCGTCGGTGACGCCGCTGGCGCGCACCGTCTTGGCCGTGGCCGGCGGGGCCAGCTGGTGCCCGCCCTCGACGAGCTTGCCGGAGCCGCCGCCGCCCTTCTCGTACCAGGCCCCGATCTCGGCGTACCAGGCCTGGCCTTCCGCCTCGGTCATGTTCCTGGCCACTTCGGTGTCCAGTAGCAGAATCACGTACTTCACGGTTGCCTCCAGGTTTCTCCGGTCAGTTCCGCCGGGACGCCCCCGATGGGGTCCCGGCATCAGTTCCACGAACGGGGCGCCGCCGATTCCGACAGCGCCAGGAAAAAGTTTCAGGTGTTCCGCCCGGAGGCGGTCAGCCTCGACTCCACGGTGAGGACGACCTCGTAACGCCGCTGGATATCGGCGCGGTCGGCGGCCTCGGGCACCGAGCGCTCGCACGCCCGGTTGATCATTTCAGCCTGCTCGAGCAGCACCCGGCGCTGGCCCTCGCTGGTGGTCTCGGCCATGATCCGGGCCAGCGCGTCGAGCAGGCGGATCATCACGGCCGGCTGGCCGAAGCTCGACTGCCTGATCTTCTCGAAGGAGCGCTGCACCAGCCGGTCATAGGAGGGCTCGGGCGCGATGACCCTGATGAACCCGCGGTCGTCCCGGTGCACCCGGGCCGGATGCCACTGGACCACGATCTTGCAGAGGCTCTCGCCGAGCCAGTCGATACAGGTCAGGGCCGTGAAGGTGTCGTTGACCGCGGCGGACAGGGCGCGCAGCGCGATCTCCACCAGCTGGTCGATGCCGAACGACACGTCCTGGCTGAGGGTCCGGTGCGGGCCGACGACGTGCGCCCGGCCCAGCGCCTGCCGGATGTGCGGGGCCGCCTCGGGCGGCCAGACCGTCGCGAACCGGTGCCCGCCCACGATGAAGTGCCCGGGCCGGTGCTCCAGGTTGATCACCGCGTCCGCCTCCGTGGCCAGCCGGACCAGGCTCTGGTGCCTGATGAACTGCACGTACCCGCTGACCGGGGCGAGCAGCACGGCGCCGCCGTCGGCGGCCTGGCCCATCAGCTCGGCCGCGGTCGGGCCGGCCTTCGGGTGCGGCCCGGTGTTCCCGCTGCCCTGCTCCCTGATCGCCTCCGCCAGGTCGGCGGCGATGCCGGCGATCACCTGGGGAAGCTGTATCGCGGTGGCCGTGTGGTGGATGAAGTAGATGAGCACGGCCAGGTCGGCGACCATCAGCCCGAGCGTGACCGTCACGCTGACGTGCGGCACGAACTCGCCGTGCGATCCGATCCCGATCGAGGCCAGCACCAGCGCCGCGTACACGAACGTGGCCACGAAGGTGCCCAGGGTCACCTGGGTACCCCGGTCGCGGATGAAGTTGCGCAGCATCCGCGGCCCGAACTGGGTCGAGGCCAGCGTCAGGGTGACCAGGATGATGGAGAAGACCACGCCGACCACGGTGATGATGGCGGCGGCGATGGTGGTGAGGATCTGCCGGGCCGCGTCCGCGCTGCCGCTGATCACCCAGCCGGGCAAGGTGAAGTCACCGTGGTAGGCGGCCCGGTCCGCGGCCAGCGTGCCGGCGAACAGCACGATCGCGGCCACGACCTCCAGGGCGGGCACGAACCACAGGCTGGTACGGAGCACCTCCCGGCGCCAGTGCGAGCCCAGCCCCGATGACAGAACGCCACGGTACATGCTCGGAATCTTGTCACGCCCCGGCCGTGCCGTGAGCGCGTGCCGGGCAGGCAATGTGCTTGCCACCCGGGCCCGGCGAACCTAGCGTGTGACGCATTCGTGCAAACCGGGAGCGTTAATGCCGCACGCCCTGACCGAGCTCAACCTGGCCGAAGTTACCAAGCCGGCCGCCGAACCCGCGCATGAGATCCGCGCCGACGTGTGCGTGGTCGGCGCCGGGATCGCGGGCCTGTCGGCGGCCATCGAGTCGGCCCGGCTGCACCGCGACGTGGTGCTGGTCGACTCGCTGCCGCTCATCGGCGGGCAGATGGTGCATTCGCTGATCGGGCTGTTCTGCGGCGTATTCGGCAACGGCCCGGAATACCGCCAGCTCACGCACGGGATCTTCGACGACATTTTCCGCGACCTGGGATCAGCCGGTGACCTGCATTTCCAGCCCGGCCACACCAAGACCGTCTATTACAACGAGGTGGCCCTCGGCCGCTGGCTCGAGCGGACCATACGGAGCCTCGGCGTCAGGACGATCCTCGGCACCGTGCTGCTGCGAGCCGACGTCAAGGACGCCCGCATCACCGGGATCGAGTTGGCGTCCCGTTACGGCCACGTCACGATCGCGGCCCGCGGCTTCGTCGACGCCAGCGGCGACGCCGCCCTGACCTGGCAGGCCGGGCTGCCGTGCTGGGTTCCTGAGCGCCCCATCTACGGCTCCCAGCAGGTCATCGTCGAGAACGTGGACGAGAGCCACAAGCCGGACGGGGGCGAGATCGACGCCCTGCTGGCTGCCCGCGGAGAGGAGCACGGGCTGCTGCGCCGCGGCGGGCTGGCCTTCTTCTTCCCCGGCCGGGGCACCGCGGTGCTGAACGTGACTCACATCGAGGCGCCGCTGGATCCGGTGGCCGCCTCGCGGGCCCAGTTCGACGGGCGCGACCAGGCCGACACGGTGGTCGCGCTGCTGCGGTCCGAGTTCCCCAAGGCGTTCGGCGAGGCCAGGGTCCGTGCCTACGGCTATCCGGGCCGGCGCCAGACTCGCTGGATCAAGGGCCGTCACCAGCTGACCACCGACCAGGTGCGGCACGGGACGTGGTTCGACGACGCGGTGGCCCGAACGGCCTGGCCGATCGAGCTCCACGACCGCTCCGACGGTTACGTGTGGGAGATGTTCGGCCCGGACCACGTGCACTACGTGCCGCTGCGTGCCATGACTCCGCCGGGCGCGCACAACCTGGTGGCGGCCGGCCGGTGCGTGGACGGCGACGCCGCCGCGCTGTCCAGCGTGCGGGTGATGGGCCCGTGCGCCGCCATGGGCGCGGGCGCCGCGCACGCGCTGGACCTGGCGGGCCGGGGCAGCGTGCACGACGTTGACCTGGACCGGCTGCGCGACCGGCTGATCGCGAACGTCAGCGGCTAGCGCGTGTCCGGGGGATGGGAGCGCCGGGGTAGTGGCCACGCTGCGCACTACCCCGGCGCCGGTCGTTCGGCCTAGCCGAGTTCCAGGATCTCCGCGGCGTTGCCGAAGCCCTGGCAGCTCACGGCCACCAGCGGTGTCCGGTCGTTGTCGCCGCCGTCCGCCACGTCAACGCACATGGTGTTGCCCTGGCCGTTGTCGAATGGCAGGAAGATCTCGTGCCAGGCTTGCGCGGGTCGCACGGGGTCGGAGGCGTGCGCGATCGCGGTCATGCCGGCGCCGAGGCCGGCCGTCAGCCCGCCCGCGAACAGCAAGCCCGCCATCCGGCGCGTTCTCATCAGGTCCCTTTCGTGGATGTCCGTGCGCGGTCCATCCACTGTCGGCCATCGCCCTGCAGCCCCGCTGACGCGGCGCTGCAACGCCACCGATCCCACCGAGCCCGATGGCTCAGAGCGGGAGCCCGGCCTCCAGCAGGTTCAGGGCCTGGTCGACGCGTTCGAACATGTCCACAAAGGCCTGCGGGTCGGACCAGCCCTCCCACGGCATGGTGATGGACATGATGACGCCGATGATCGCGCCGGCCAGCGTGCGGACGGCCAGGTCGTCCGCCGGGCGCCCGGCCCGCTTGGCCAGGGCCTCGCTGATCACCGCGATCGTGCGAGCGAACTCGTCCATGGCGCGTGCCCGGACCTCCGGCACGGTCATGGTGAGGTTCGTGGTCTCCCGGATTATGTCGAGGTCGGCCTGGTTGTAGGACTCGAGTCCCTCCCGGATCGCGCCCCGGAGGGCGGCGATCGGGCTCAGCCCCGGCGGCTGGCGCTCGAACGCCTCGACCAGCCGGGTATCCATGTCGTCCTGCAGGACGAGGTCTTCCTTGGTGGGGAAGTACCGGAAGAACGTGCTCGGTGACACCTCGGCCGCCGCCGCGATCTGCTCCACGGTGGTGCGCTGGTAGCCCTGCTCGCGGAAGAGCCGGAGCGCGTGCTCCCGGAGGGAAGCACGCGTCCTGGCCTTCTTCCGCTCGCGCAGGCCCTGGCTCACCGCGGGCAATTCGGTCACGCTTCCAATTCTGCCCGCTGCGGGCCCTTTTCATCAGCAACGTCGTCCGCCACGCCGGCGCCCGCGGTCCTGGCCTCGCCGCCGTCGGTCCGCCGCGGCAGGAAGATGACCGCGAGTATGGCGCTGACCAGCGCGATCCCGGCGCAGACCCAGAGCAGGGCGTCCATCCCGGAGACGAAGGCGTGCCGCACCGACTCGAGCAGCGGCGCCGAGCCGGCTTTCTCCGCGATCGCGACACCGGCCACGACGCTGCTCTTGGCGGCCGCCGCGACCGAGTCGGGTAGGCCGGTCACGACCAGGTGGCTGCGGTACACCGAGCTGAGCACGGTGCCGAGAACCGCGACCCCGATCGTGGCGCCCACCTGGCGCATGGCCGAGATCAGGGCCGAGCCCGCGCCGCTGGTCTCGGCGGACAGCGCGGACAGCGCCGCGTTCATCGTCTGCGGCATGGCCAGCCCCAGCCCGAGACCGAACACCGCGAACCAGGCCGCCGCGAACCCGGTCCCGCTGCTGACCGTGGTGGTGGCGCCGACCCCAAGGGTGACGGCCATGATCGCGAACCCCACCGTGACCAGGCCCTTCACGCTGGCCCGTGGCGGGCTGGCCGAACCGTCGGCGGCCTGCCGCGGCGAGGCCAGCCGGGTGCTGCCGATCATGCCGATCACCATGCCGCCGATCATGGGCAGCAGCCGCAGCCCGCTGCCCATGGCGTTCACGCCGCGGACCTCCTGGAAGTACAGGGGCATCGCGAAGAAGATGCCGAACATCGCGAACGAGACCAGCGTGGACAGCGTGGTGCCCCAGGTGAACCCGGCCGACCGGAACAACCGCAGCTCGATCAGCGGGCGGATCACGCCCCCGCGGAGTGATCCGCCGTTACCGGCGCGGTTGCGTCCGGTCAGCCAGCGCTCCCAGGCCACGAGAACGGCGAGCACCGCTACCCCCGCGGCGATGGTGCCGACCGCGATGGAGTCGGACCAGCCGTCCTGGCCCGCTTTGATGAACCCGTACGTCAGCGCGGCCAGCCCTCCGCTGGACAGGATCACGCCGACGGCGTCGATCCGCGGCCGCTCCGCGCTGCGCGACTCCGGCAGCAAGACCGCGACGGCGATGACGGCCAGCACGACCACCGGCACGTTGATCAGGAAGACCGAGCCCCACCAGAAGTGGTCGAGCAGGTAGCCGCCGACGATCGGGCCGATCGGGAAGCTGATGAAGGTGGCCGACGCCATCAGCGCGATCGCCCGCTGCCGCTCCTCCGGGGCGAACAGCACCGGGATCACCGAGAGCGACAGCGGGAAGATGGCCGCGGCACCGATCCCGAGTACCGCCCGCCCCGCGATCAGCTCGCCGGTGCCGCCCGCGTACGCGCACACCGCCGAACTGGCCCCGAACAGGACGAGCGCGACCAGCAGCACCTTCTTGCGTCCCAGCCGGTCGCCGAGCAGGCCCGCGGGCAGCATCGCGGCCGCCAGCACCAGGCTGTAGGAGTCGGACATCCACTGCAGGTCGCTGGTCGAGGCGTGCAGGTCGGTCGCGATCGTGGGCAGCGCCAGGTTGAGCACGGTCAGGTCGAGCCCGACGACGAGCACGCTCGCCGCGATCGCGACCAGCGCCCACCATTTGCGAGCCGGGTTCCCTGCCACGACAGTCACACCCTTTCGGCAGTCACATCTTTTTGGAAGTTACTGTCAAAAGTATGCGTCCATCATTTGGTGGTGTCAACCGTGAAACCCGGGAGTCTCGCCGGGCCGGTATGGATGACCCGACCCTGGCATTCGTGCTAGCCGGTAGTCGGATTCGGGGGTCTGCCGTGAGGCGGGGAACACCGTTCGCGTGCGATCGTGATGGGATGCGACACGAACCTGCCTGCCAGCATCGGCCCCGGTGTCCTGGCGCGTCAGCGCGGGACCGGGCGGCCGCCTATGTCGTGGCTTCCCATCCTGAGCAAGGCTGGAGTCTGCTCTGCAATGGCATCGTGCTCTTCGACGACGCGGGGGTCCTGGTACTGGCCGCTCCCGTCACGATTCCCGGCCCTGGCCCCGCACTACCGAGGGCGGCGTGAGCGGATGGTAACGTCTAGGCCGGTGATGTTTTGTGAGCGTTAACATTCAGGGTAAGCACCAGCGGGCCAGGGACAACCAGGCCTACGTCCGCGAGCTGCTGGCCGAACGCCAGCCCGGGCTCGCCGCTGTCCTGCGGGCGGTTGAACGGCAGCTGGATGCGCCGCGGCCGCATGATCCACGTGATGGGAGGCGCACCCTGAACACGGCCTGGCTCTATCACCGGGATGGTTCGGAATGCGTCGACCGCTGGTCCTGCCGGGATCAGGACCACACCAGCGTCCCGCCGCGCTGCGGCGCCGGGGCCGCTGGCCGGCCGATCGGCTGTGAGCTCCCGAAGGGCCACCCCGGCCCGCACCTGCACTTCGCGGACCTGGAGCGCTGCGGCGCCGGGGAAGAGGATCCCGCCGCCCTGGCGTCATAGCAAGCCGGCGGCCGAACCGCGCGAAGATCACTAAACGCCCGGGTTGACCGATACTAGTAAGGGTGACCGAAACCGGCATCCGGGTCGCGCTGGCCGACGACGACGTCCTCCTCCGGGAGGGCCTGGCCAGCCTGCTCAAACAGTCCGGGTTTGCCGTGGTCGGCCAGTGCGGTGATGGGTCGCAGCTCATCGCGCTGATCCGGGAGCATGAGCCGGAACTGGCCATCGTGGATATCCGGATGCCGCCGGATTATGGCACCGAGGGGCTTGACGCGGCCCGCGTGATCCGGGCCGAGTTCCCGGATATCGCCATCCTGGTCTTGTCCGCGCACGCCGTGGTCGAGCACGCGGTGGACCTCCTGACCAGCGGTGAACGTAGCGGCTACCTGCTGAAGAGCCGGGTCACCGACGTGGATGACTTCATCGAGACGCTGAAGCGGATCGTGCGCGGCGGTTCGGTCGTGGATCCCGTTCTCGTCGCCGAACTCGTCACGGCCCGCCGCGTCGGCGATCCGCTCGACGTACTGACTCCCCGCGAGCGCGAGGTGCTCGCGCTCATGGCGGAGGGCCGTTCCAACGGCGGGATCTCGCGTGAGCTCTGGGTGGCCGAAGCAACCGTGGAGAAGCACGTGCGGAGCATCCTGATGAAGCTGCACCTGCCGGAAACCGACGACATGCACCGCCGGGTCCTCGCGGTGCTGACCTTCCTCGACGCTCGCTAGCCCGCCCTGTTCCGCATCACGCTCGCGGTCATACCCGGCCGAGGATCCGCTGGATCGCCGCGGCCGACAGTTCGTCCTTCGCCAGGAAGCCGGCGGCCCGGCAGTCGGCGACCATGTCCGTGAAGTCGGCTCCGGCGCGGGTCGAGATCATGATCACGGCCGGGCCGGCCCCGGTACCGCTCCCGGCCAGGCGGCGGGCGAGTTCGAAGCCATTCTCGTCACCGAGCGCGATGTCTACGAGCACGACATCCGGTCGCAGCGCGCTGGCCTGGCGGAGGGCTTCGGCGATGCTCGACGCGGTGCCCGCCACCACCACGCCCTCCCCGGCGAGCAGAAGGCGCGCCGTCTCGATGAACGCACCGTTGTCGTCGACTAGCAGGCAGCGCACGAGGCGCGGTCATCCGGCCGCGGTCGCGTTTTCGTCCACCACGGCCCGGCCCGCCATCGACGCGATCTCGGCCAGTTCGGCGTGTAGCTTGCGTACCTCGTCCTCACCCCAGATCGGTGAGCTGAACTGGTGGTGGGTAATCGCCGTCACCATGAGAAACATGGCCTCGATGGAGGTAAATCCGCCATCCAGCCAGTCGGTACGCTCCATGTCCGCTTCCTGCCTCGGGTCGCCGCGCCGGTATGGCTTGCCCTGGCCGGCTCGTGTCACTCCGGCCGGCCAGAGCCATAGGAACAGCCTGACGCGTCCGCCCCGGGCCGGCATCATGGCCAACGCCCATCCCGGCCTGCCAGCTAGCAGGTAGGCCATGCGCCGGCCGTTCTTCCAGGCTGCTCAGAGCAATCTTCCAGCCGGATGACCTGTGATGATTTGTGATTCAATGATCGTTGTCGCCGGGGGAGGTGCGGCATGAGGAAGCCAGATCCCGGACGCATCGCGCCGCTCGCCCGGCTGAAGGTGGGCACCAAGCTGATGCTGCTTGTCCTGCTGCCGGTGTGCGTCCTTCTCGGCTTCACCGGCTTCACCGCCTTGGCGGACTGGCACGCAGCCAGCCAGTTGCAGGATTTCCGGGCCGCGACGCGGCTGTCCTTCGCGACGGCCGGGGTGGCCGGCCAGCTGGCGACGGAGCGCACCGCGGCCGCCATGGTGCGCCTGCGGCCCGGCGCGCAGGCCCAGGCCGGGCTGGGTGCCGCGCAGCGCGACGTGAACCAGGCGCTGCACCAGGCGCAGGACCGCGCCGCGGACTGGCACGGGTCCGTGGACGTGGCCGGGCGGCTGGCCCTCGCCCGCAAGCAACTGGCGGCCCTGCGGCTCCGGGCCGCCGGCGGGTCGCTCTCCGTCCCGGATATCTCCGCCTCATATGGCACCCGGGTGAACGACCTGATCGGCACGGTGGGGGACCTGATCGAGGACCGGCCGCCGCAGAGCTCCGGCCAGACGCCCGACGCCTACCTGGCCATGTTGCAGGCGATCGAGGCCGCCCAGCGCGAACGCGTGGATGTGGCCGCCGTGCTCGGCGCACCGCGGGACCAGACGGCGCTGGACCAGATAACGGCGACCAGCCGCTGGGCGACGCTGGAAGGCGCGGAGCTCGGCACCTTCCGCCAGAACGCTCCGGGGCGGCTGGCCGCGGACCTCGACGCGGTGCTGCGCACCCCGGCCGGGATCGCGGTGCGGACGGTGCGCGACGACATCCTCGCCCGCCCGCGGGCTGCGGTCGCACACACCTCCCTGGGGGCGTGGCTGAACGCCACCGGGACCCGGATCGCCGGCCTGGGGCGGCTGGAAAGCG
>Ga0207691_10005985_pt1 | contig 11746 bp, 9 predicted proteins | sample KBSM13metaG_FD_184327 | JGI IMG/M metagenome (GOLD analysis project Ga0207691, IMG submission 184327) | Miscanthus rhizosphere microbial communities from Kellogg Biological Station, Michigan, USA - KBS M1-3 metaG (SPAdes) (version 2) | ecosystem: Host-associated > Plants > Roots > Rhizosphere >...
GGCGAAGCGCGTGCTGTCGTCGAAGACCTGGATGTTGCGGACGTGATTGTCGCCGGAGATTGCATGCGCCGCCGCACCGATGTGCATCCACGAGAGCGGTGCCCACGCCAAGGCTAGGCGGACGTCACCGATGGCGCCGTCGCTCTTGAACGAGTTGGCGGTAGCGAGCGTCGAGTCACCGATCTGTTGAAAGCCGCGCGATGTCGTCTGGAACGTGCGGTCGAGGAAATTCGAGAAGCTGAGGCCGAGCATCAGGTTCGACCTGACCGGAATCGTCGCGACGACCAGCGGATACCGCGCGACACTCGTCCGCTGGAAATCCGGACCCTGAGACAGCGTGCGATACTCCGGCTCGGCCTGGAAGTAGAGCGCCGAGCCACCGGCGGAGAGGATCGCCGCCGGATTGCTCGAGGAGAGCGGATCAATCTCACCGAGCGCACCTCCGGTGCCGAGCGACCGCGTGCTCTGCTGCCCACTGGGATAGCCGAAACCAAGCACGCTCAGCGTGCCCTGCGCGCTCGCTGCCGCCGGCGCGAGGAGCGCCGCTGCGAGGAGGAGGTGTGTCGATGTAGTACGCATGATCAAGGAATTCCGAAGCCGTGTCGCGGCACGTAAGTAAGACGAAGACGCGGACGATCGCCGACCGGACCTTCATTCGAGAAGATGTTCACCTCGGCGGGTGTTGCGCCTTCCTCGAGTGCGCGCAGGACGATAGACCGCGACGAGTTTGCCCCGCCGACCTGTTTCCAGAAGCGCACCAGGTTCACGAGCTCGATGCTCTTCAACCCGCTGTCGCGCGCGGCGAAGCGCACCGAGTCGACGCCATATGCTCGCGCACCGCCGAGGAACTGCGATGCCGTGAAAATGTCCGTGACCGTTGGTGCCGCGAGCACGGGTTGTGTGAACACGGTGAGAGTGTCGACGAATGCCCCCGTCGATCGCGGCTTCGTCTGCGTGAGCAGCAGCGACGCGCGGATCACCTGCACCGAGTCGAGCACCATCGGTGGAATGTCGAATCGCAGATACGTGCGCGCGCCGGAAAGACCGCCAATGGCGACTCGACCCGACTGTGGCACCGGCAGCGCGCCGGCACCGACGATCTTGTAGTACGAGTACAGGCCCTGAAGCGTGGCGTCAGCGGCCGGCGACTTGGAGCGCGGCGCCACCGTGTCCGGCTTGATGGAGGTATCCGCCGCCACTCGCATGCGAATGCGCGGAAAGAACGAGTTCGCAGCGATGCGGAGGCGCGCTGCTCCCTGGCCACGCACGCGCAGGCCGACACGCAGTCGCAGCGTATCCTTGATCTTGGCGAACAGCGCCGCGTTGTCGAGCGCGAGGCGGAGCGTGTCCGCCTTGAAGTCGGCCGCCGTAAATGTCTGCGAGCCGATCAACCGGTCCGGACGGAACAAGGGAAAGAGCGCCGATGTCACCGAGTCGGCCGCCGTCGTGTCGACGTCGTACGCATCGACGGTGATAGGCAGCGTGGCCTTCTGGCGAAGCGTGTCCACCGTGAAGATGAGCGCCGCGCTGTCCACGCGACGAATCAAGCTGTCCGACGACGCACCGATGACCTGGTAGTTGATCGGGAGCGAATCGAAGCGCGCGATGATGCGCACGTCGGCCGTGTCCACGTTGTTCCACATCGTGATGTCACGGTCTTCGCCGGGTCGCGGGAATCCGATCAAGGTCGAGTCGATGACGATCGACCCTACGAGCACGGTATCGCGCACCTCCGCGCTCTCATCGGTGCAGAGTTCGGGGCAACCGAGGTTACCACTGATCTGTTCCTTGCATCCGGCGAGCGTTCCAACGAGCAGAAGCGCACTCAACGCGCTTCGAAGAATCCGATCAGACACTACGTACACTCCGTCCGTTGACGCCCGGGCGCATCAGCTGCGCCCCAACGACGTGGGGGTAAAGGCCTTGGGAAGAAGGTCCGACATGGACCACTGCGCTTCCGCGCCGCTGCGCGTCACGCTGAGCACCGCGAGATCCGGTGCGAACTCCATCAATACCTGCCGACAAATACCGCATGGCGGGGTCGGCTGTTCCGCCTCGGTGGCGATGACGATCGCCGAAAACTTTGTTACTCCCTGCACCACCATGTGTGCCACTGCGGCGCGTTCGGCACATAATCCGGCCGGATACGACGCATTCTCCACATTGCAGCCGGTCGAGATGCTGCCGTCTTCACCCAGCAGCGCCGCGCCCACGCGAAAGTTCGAGTACGGCGCGTAGGCGCTGTTCATCGCCTCCAGCGCGCGCGCGCGAAGCGCGGTCCAGTCGCGGGTCTTGGCGGACGTCGCGGCGATGCTCACGAGGGTTGGCCTCGCTCGAGCGTCGGCAGGAACGACGTACCCCGTCCGCGGAAGCCAATGTTCAACCACTCCGACACCGTAGCCCCGAGATCGGAGAATGTCGGACGAACGCCGAGCGGCAACGGATGCACCTGAGGACCGGCCACGAGCAGTGGCACGCGCTCGCGCGCGTGATCAGTCGAGCCCGTCGTCGGGTCGTTGCCGTGGTCTGCGGTGATGAACAGGAGGTCGTCCTCTCGAAGAGCGGCTCTCATGGCCGGCAGTGCGTCGTCGAACTGGCGCAGAGCGCGCTCGAACCCGGCCACGTCGCCGCGATGGCCGTACAGAGTGTCGAAATCTACAAGGTTGGAGAACAGCAACCCACCCTGCGCGCTCGCGAGCCACTCCATGATGGCCCGGATGCCCTCGGCATTGTCGGCAACGTGGCGCGAGCTGATCGAACGACCGCTGAAGAGGTCGTCAATCTTCCCTACCCCTGCGCGAGAGACCCCGGCTCCCGCCAAGGCGTCAAGCAACGTTTCGGCCGGCGGTGCCAAGGAATAATCGCGCCGGTTCTTGGATCGACGATAAGACCCCACTCGACCCAAAAAGGGCCGTGCAATCACGCGCGAAACGTCATGCGGTGCAACGAGCAGCCGTCGAGCGGCCTCGCAGGCGGCGTACAGCTCCTTCAGCGGTATGACATCCTCGTGCGCCGCGATCTGAAAAACCGAGTCGGCAGAGGTGTAGACGATGAACTTTCCCGTCTTCTCGTGCTCTGGTCCGAAGCGATCGATGATCTCGGTCCCGCTCGCTGGGATATTCCCCAGCACTTCCCGGCCGGTCGCTCGGACGAACGCCTCGATGACATCGGCGGGAAAGCCGTTGGGATAGGTGGGGAACGGACGCTCCAAATGAAGGCCCGCGATTTCCCAATGTCCCGTGGTGCTGTCCTTTCCGGGCGACGCGGGGTTCATGGCCCCCCAAGCGGCCTGCGGATCGTCGGTGGGCGGCACTCCGGCGATTGGCTCGATATTGCCGAGACCGAATGCCTGGAGGTTCGGGAGCTTGAGTCCGCCGACAGCTCGCGCCGTGTTGCCGAGCGTATCGCTTCCGGCATCGCCGTATGCGGCGGTGTCCGGGGCTTCGCCCGCACCCACGCCGTCGAGAACGAGAATGATTGCCCGACGCCTCACGCGGCAGCCTCGGACGCTGCCTGCTCGCGGTATCGGCGTGGCAAGCGCAGCCGTAGCCCCGTCAGCAGCTCGTACCCCGAAACGTCGCTCAGTCTGGACAGCTCGGCCACAGTGATGGCGTCACCACCGTCGGCACCGAGCAGCGTCACGAGATCACCGAGCGCTGCGTCGGTGTCCGTTACGTCGAGCATGGTCATGTCCATCGTGACTCGTCCAACCACAGGAATGCGTTTGCCCCGGAGCAACGCGACTCCCCGATTGCTGAGCGCGCGGCGGTATCCGTCTGCATACCCCACAGGGACCGTCGCGATGCGCCGCGTACCACGGGCCGTCCACGTCGCGTCATAGCTGACCGTTTCACCATCGGCGATGGTTCGGATTTCGACGATGCGCGCACGCATGCTGGCCACTGGCTCGGGCACGAGGTCACCACCTTCGAACCCTGCGACACCGTATAGGAAGAGGCCGGGGCGAATGAGCGTGAACGGCGACGGAGCCCTCCGTTCGACTGCCGGACCATTTTCCGCATGAACAATCGCCGGACGCACAGGGAGCACCTCGAGCGCCTCCGCGAATCGCGCTTCTTGGGTGTCGCGGCTGGCGTTGTCGATCTCCGCGGAGTGGAAGTGCGTGAAGACCCCTTCAGGCGCGGAACGCTGGAGCAGCGCGCGGTGTTCCTCGACCAGATGCCATGGCATTCCCGCGCGCGACATCCCCGTATCGATCTGGAGGTGCCATGGACGTCCGGTGCGCGCCCAGGACTCGATCACGGCAGGATCGCCGAGCGTTGGTGTGAGGTCGGCGCGCCGGAGGGCGTCGATCTCGGTGCGAAGGATCGGCGTGAAGACCAGGATGGGGCGCGTGATGCCGCCGCGTCGCAGTTCCGTACCTTCCGTAACGGTGGCGACGCCAAATCCCCATGGATCGAGCGCATCGAGGGCGAGTGCCGCCCGGAGTCCGCCGGTGCCGTAGCCGTCGGCCTTGACCATGGGCAGCACGGGCACGCCCGCGCGCGCCGCAAGGGCAGCGCCGTTGCGGCACAACGCGCCCAAGTCGATCTCGACCCAGGCGCGTGTCATCGGACGACGCGAGTAGCTATCATGTGGAGATTGAACAAGATACGAGGCCACTGAGAGCGATGCAACCGAAGACCGGCTTGAACGAAACACTGGCGTTGATGAAGGATCTCCGCCTCCGCTGTGAGTGGGATGCCGCGCAGACGCACGAGTCGCTGCGCCCCTATCTCATCGAGGAAGCGTACGAGGTCGACGACGCCATCCGCGCCGGCGACGACCGGTTGCTCCGCGAAGAACTCGGCGACCTCCTGCTGCAGGTGCTCTTCCACAGCGTTGTTGCGGAGGAGCGTGGTGCATTCGACTTCACGGACGTGGCAGAAGGTTTCCTCGCCAAGATGAAATCCCGGCATCCGCATTTGTACGAAGGAGGCGAGCGGCCGAACTGGGAGGCGATGAAGGCGAAGAAGCGGGACAGTATCGTCGACGGGCTGCCGGCGGATTTACCGGCGCTGCATCGCGCGTTTCGGCTTCAGGATCGCGCAGCGGGAGTCGGGTTCGACTGGCCCGATGCGATTGGGCCGGCGGCGAAGGTCGAGGAGGAGTTGGCCGAAGTGCGCGCCGAGGTGGATCGCGGGGCCGCGGCGTCGGGGAATGGCGTTCCGGATCCTCTACTGGAGGAGGAGCTCGGAGATCTGCTCTTCTCAGTGGTCAACTTGTGTCGGAAACTAGGCGTGCATCCGTCGCTCGCGCTGGACAAGGCGAATGTGAAGTTCGCACGGCGCTTTCAGGGGATCGAGACGCTGGCGAAGGAGCGCGGGATCGATGTCCGCACTGCCGGGCTCGAGGTGCTCGACGGGCTCTGGGACGAAGTGAAAGAGTCGTCGCGCAAGGGCTGAACGAGCAACAAGCCCACACCGCAACAGCTCACGCGGACGGCCGCGGAAGGAAAAGCCGCGGATTCACGCGGAGACGACGGAACGCCCGTAGTATCCGCGAATCTCCGCGGCGGTTCTCATCTGCGAAAATCGGCGTGAGCTGTTGCTTTTTTGTTTTGGCCCGGCGCTATGGTCGGAGTCTGTGCATCATTCGCGGAAACGCGATCACCTCGCGGATATGCTGAATCCCGCAAATCCACGCGACCGTCCGCTCCAGGCCAAGCCCAAATCCGGAGTGCGTGAACGTCCCGTAGCGGCGTAGATCCAGATACCACTCGTACGCATCCATCGGCAGCCCCTCTTCCTTGATGCGCGCCACGAGCTTGTCGTAGTCGTCCTCGCGCTGCGAACCGCCGATCATCTCGCCGTAGCCTTCCGGCGCCAGCAGGTCGTCGCAGAGCACCGTGCGCGGATCGTCCGGATTCTCCTTCATGTAGAAGGCTTTCCTCCTTCGGATAGTTGAAGACGAACACCGGCTTGTCGTAATCCGCAACGATGAGCGCCTCGTCCTCGGCTCCGAGATCGTCGCCCCACTTGGCGTCGCTTCCCTTGCTCTGCACCAGCGCGATGGCGTCCGTGTAGTTCAGTCGTGGGAAAGGCGGCTTGATGTTCTCGAGCTTCGTGACGTCACGCTCGAGTTCCAGAAGCTCCGCCTTCCGACGCTCGAGGACTCGCTGCACGAGAAACGACACGAAGTCTTCCTGCAACTTCATGTTCGCCTCGGAGTCGTTCCATGCGACCTCCGGCTCGATCATCCAGAACTCGGTCAGGTGCCGGCGCGTCTTCGACTTCTCGGCGCGAAAGGTCGGGCCGAAGGTGTAGATCTTTCCGAACGCCGCCGCGGCGGCCTCGCCGTAGAGTTGTCCCGTCTGCGCGAGATACGCGTTGCCGAGATCGAAATATTCTGTCGCAAATAGTCCCGAGCGTTCTCCGATTGCGGCGGTAAGAATCGGCGTATCGACGCGCAGGAAGCCGTTCTCATAGAAGAAGTCGTGGATCGCCTGCTCGATCTCACTCCGGATTACGGCAATCGCGCGCTGCCGCGGAGAGCGAAGCCAGAAGTGCCGGTTGTCGAGCAGGAAGTCGACGCCGTGCTCCTTGGGTTGAATCGGATAGTCGATCGGGCTCGCGCCGATGATGGTGAGCGACGTCACACCCAGTTCAGCGCCGCCGGGCGCACGTGGCTCGATACGCACCTCACCCGAAATCTCGACGGAGGTCTCGGTAGTGAGCTGCGCAAACCGCTCCCACGCCTCGGGCGGCAGCTGATTCTTCACGAAGACCGTCTGGCAAATGCCAGTGCCATCGCGCAAAACGGCGAAGGCGATCTTGCCCGATGAGCGAAGATGTGTGACCCACGCACGTACGACGACGTTTTGGCCGGCGTGCGCGGGAAGCTCGGCGATGCGAACGAATGTTGCGGAAGTCATGTCTTAGAGCGTGTCAGTGGCGCGCAGACTGCGCCGCGCCTAGAATCCCGTTGAGGCCGGCCGCGCGATCGAGTCAGTGCGAGGCGCCGAAGGGCTGAACCACCAATGCTACTCGACCGCTGCATTCACGCAAAGGGCCGCTACGGCGAGGTCCTTGCACCGATGCTGACTTACACCAGCTTGCAGACCACATGACCCTGCGCACGAGGCTCGCCCTCAGCCTCGTAGTCATCGCCGCCGTCCTCGTCGTGCCACTGCTGGTGGCTCGCCGAGCGATCGGTCGCCTCGAGACCGACGTTCGTGAACTGCGCGAGGTCGAGTTCAGGGCGTCGCTGACGCTCGGCAGCCTGCGGGACGCAATCGCTGACGTTCGCGCCCGCGAGGTGGCGCTCAACCTCGCGGCGAGCGACACCGTGCGCGACCAACTCAATGCCGCATTGCAGCACGCGACGCTGGCCGCGGACTCGCTCGTCCGGTTCAAGCTCGATAGCTCCGGCGTGCGCATTCACCGGGCGCTTGTCTCAATCGTCCCCGCTGCCGAAGCCGAGTACGAAGCAGTGCGTGCCGATTCGAGTGCGAAGGCGGATACGATCTCCCAGAAGACCATCGGTCCCCTGCTCTCGAGCGCGGAGCGGGCGCTTCAAGCCGGCGAACGGGAGCTCCGCAACCGAACGAGCGACAAGGTGGGCCGGGCAGAAGACGCGCTCGTGGAGGCCGAGCAGTACTCGCTCGCCGCGCTTGCCGTGGCACTCCTCCTGGCGACGATCATCGCGCTCTGGCTCACCAGATCCATCAGCCAGCCGGTTCGCGCACTGGAGGAAGGCATGCGCGCCGTCGCTGACGGCGAGCTGGACCACAAGCTCGACTTCGACGTCACGAGAGAGGACGAATTCGGACGCCTTGCGGCGAGCTATCGCGAGATGGCCAAGCAGCTCGCCGACCTCGACAAGCTCAAGGCGGAGTTCGTCTCGATCGCATCACACGAGCTCAAGACGCCGATCAACGTCATCCTCGGCTACCTTCAATTGATGGAAGACGGGGTCTATGGGCCGCTCAACGAGAAGCAGATGCCCGTGACGAGGACGATCCAGGCGCAGGCCAACACGCTTGCGCGGTTGGCCGCCCAGCTTCTCGACGTGAGTCGCTTCGAAGCCGGCGGCGGGCGCATCGAACCGAGGCCGATCCAGCTGCCCCACATGCTGGACGAACTGGAACGTGCGTTCCACGTCCTCGCGGTTCAGCGCGGCATCGACTTCAAGGTCACGCGGAAGCCGAACCTGCCCCCGGAAGTCGTCTGGGACTGGGAACGCATCAACGAGGTCACGGGCAACCTGCTCTCGAATGCGTTCAAGTTCACCCCGTCCGGGGGCACCGTCGAGCTGTTGGCGAGACCGCTTGAGAACGGAGTGTGCATTGAAGTGGCCGATACCGGCGCCGGTATCAAGCCCGACCAGATGAAGCGCGTGTTCGAGAAGTTCTATCAGGCCGACAACCAGAAGTCCGCATCGGCGAAGGGAACAGGGCTCGGACTCGCCATCGCCAAGGAGATCGTGGAAGCCCACCAGGGAAAGATCAGTGTCGCGAGCGTGGTCGGGAGAGGAACGACGTTCACCCTCATCCTGCCAAAGGCGGTGGTGAATCGTCGTCGCACGAGCGCGTACAAGATGGTGGTGCCTCCCGGTATGTCCGGATGACCATATCGAACACACTTTTCGCCAGGCTGCTCGTCGCCGGCGTGCTCCTCACCGCCTGCAGCGCGGGGCAACAGCATCTCGCGGTCCCAGCGCCCGGGCCGTTAGAGGGCGTGACGACCATCGCGCAGGCGTCACAGGAAGCCAACGCGGGCCGCTACGCCGTCGCTGACAAGCTTCTCGCCGACTACATCGCGCGCTTTCCAGGCACGTCCGAGGCGGCCGACGCACTCTACTGGCGTGCGCTGTACAAGTTGGATCCGGCGAATCCGAGCGCCTCGGCGCGTGACGCTACGCAGTTGCTCGATGGCTACATCGCCTCGAGCATCGGGACCCACAGGACGGAAGCGCAGTCGCTGCGTCGCGTCTCCGTGGCCATGGAGATGCGTGCGGCCGCCGCCGCGAACCAATCAACCGTCGCGAAGGCGGAGCCGCCGAAGCCTGACGACAAGGCGAAGGACGAAGAGCTTCAGCGCGTGAAGGACGAACTCGCGAAGGCGAACGCGGAGTTGGAGCGCATCAAGCGGCGCTTGACGCAGCCCAAACCCTGAAGAGCAGGTCCCTCGGTCGCGCTGCGCGCTCCTGTCGGGACGACAAATCCAAGCTGTCGTCCCTAACGAAGTGAGGGACCTGCTCTTCCGTCGTTACCCTACGCGAAAGAGCTCGAAGCTGCGCGCATAGCGTTCGCCCATCACCTGCCGCAACGGCGCATTCTTCGGCGTATCGAGTTGAGGGTCCTCGGCAAGCAGCTTGTCCGCCGCGTCACGGGCCTGTTCGTTGAGCAGTTCGTCGCGAAGTGGATCGGCGACGCGAAAAGTGGGCACACCGCTCTGCCGTTCGCCGAATAGGTCGCCCATGCCGCGCAGACGGAGATCCTCGCGTGCGATGTCGAAGCCGTCGTCGCTTGAGACGAAGACGTCGAGGCGCTGCTTCACCTCCGGACTCACGCTTCCCAACAGGATACAGAACGACGCCTCCGCGCCTCGGCCGACGCGGCCGCGGAGCTGATGCAATTGCGATAGGCCGAATCGCTCGGGATGCTCGATCAGCATGACCGTGGCATTCGCGACGTCGATGCCGACTTCGATCACGGTCGTCGCGACGAGGACGTCGATTTCACCATCGCGGAAGCTGCGCATGATCGTGTCCTTCTCGTCACTCGGCAGACGTCCATGCAGCAGCGCGACACGACGGTCCTTGAACGCACCCTCCTTGAGGATCTCGAACTCCGTCGTCGCCGCCTTGAGGTCGGTCTTCTCCGATTCCTCGATGACGGGATAAACGACGTACGCCTGTCGTCCCTTCTCCAGCTCGCGTTCCACGAACTCCAGCACGCGAGAACGCGCAGACTCCGGCCTGAGCGCCGTCGTGATGGTCTGACGTCCTGGCGGACGTTCGTCGAGAATCGAAAGATCGAGATCGCCGTACAGTGTCAGCGCGAGCGAGCGAGGAATCGGCGTCGCCGTCATGAGCAGCACGTCCGGCGACTCGCCCTTGGCGCCAAGTGCCTTGCGCTGCTCCACGCCGAATCGATGCTGCTCGTCGACGACGGCGAGCCCGAGATTCGAGAACTCCGTGGCCTGCTGCACGAGCGCGTGTGTGCCGACGACGAGCGATGGCGTCGCCTCAGCGAGACGTGATGCGATCTCGCGACGCGCCTTCGTCTTGATGCTGCCCGTCAGCAAGATGGGCTCGATGCCGAGTGGCGCGAGCATCTTCGACATGGAGCGGAAGTGTTGCTCGGCGAGGAGCTCGGTCGGCGCCATGATCGCCGCCTGATAGCCGTTCTCCATCGCGAGCATCGCGGCGAACAGCGCGACGACCGTCTTTCCGCTGCCGACGTCACCCTGGAGCAACCGCTGCATGCGACGCTCGCTGCACATGTCCGCGAAGATCTCGCGTACGACGCGCATCTGCGCGCCCGTGAGCTGGAAGGGCAGCGAATCCTTCAGGCGAGTCGTGAGCTCGCGCTTGTTGGTGAACGTGATGCCGCGGCGTTTCTCGCGTGAGAGCGCTTTCGCCCGCTGCTGGAGGAGTTGCACGAACAACAACTCCTCGAATGCGAGACGCGATCTTCCTTCGAGCGCTTCGGCGAGCGACGTGGGGCGATGCACCATGCGCAAAGCGTCGCCGATGGAGGGCACGCGTGCGCTCTTGAGGACGTCGCGCGGAAGGTATTCGGTAACCTGCGGCAACAGCACATCGAGATGTGCGTCGATGATGCCGCGAATGACCTTGAAAGAGAGTCCCTCGGTGGCGGGATAGACGGACAGCACGCGTCCCTGCGCTGTGCCCTCATCCTCTTCACCGAGGTTGATGTATTCGCGCGGTTGCAGCTGGCGGCCGTGGAAGAACCGCACACTTCCCGACACGAGCAGCATGTCTCCCTTGTCGATCGTGCGATCGAGGTAGGGCTGCCCTGGCCACGATACTTCGATCATTCCGGTGTCGTCCTTCAACACGGCCTGGAAGATCCGGAGCCCCTTTCGCGTCGGCAGCACGCCCTTGGAGACGACCCGCCCGATCACCGTGCCCTGCATGCCCGTCTCGAGGGAACTGATTGGCGAGACGGTACTGGCGTCCTCGTAGCGATGCGGGATGTGGTAGAGCAGATCGCCTGCGGTGACGACGCCGAGCCGCTTGAGTCCTTCGGCTCGCGACGGCCCGACGCCCTTCAAGTACATGACGGGCGTATCGAGCCGCACTCGCGTTGGCCGAGCCGCGTCGCGCGTCACTCGTCGCCCAGGAGCTCCCGCGCGAAGTCCTTCGCGTCGAACAGCACCAGGTCGTCGCTCTGCTCGCCCGTGCCGAGGAACTTCACGGGGACGTCGATGGCCTCGTGAACGGCGACGACGACGCCACCGCGCGCGGTGCCGTCGAGTTTCGTGAGGACGAGCCCTGACACCGGTACCGCCGCGGCGAAGGTCTTCGCTTGCTGCACGGCATTCTGGCCGATGGTGCCGTCGAGCACGAGGAGCGTCTCATGCGGCGCGTCGGGCAGACGCTTGGTGATGACGCGCGCGACCTTCTTGAGCTCCGTCATCAATCCCTCGCTGGTGTGGAGACGACCCGCGGTATCGATGATGAGGACGTCGGCGCCGCGCGCAATGGCTGCGTCGATAGCATCGAAGGCGACGGCGGCGGGATCAGCACCCGGAATCGCGGAGATGAAGTCGGCTCC
>Ga0207691_10005986_pt1 | contig 11745 bp, 11 predicted proteins | sample KBSM13metaG_FD_184327 | JGI IMG/M metagenome (GOLD analysis project Ga0207691, IMG submission 184327) | Miscanthus rhizosphere microbial communities from Kellogg Biological Station, Michigan, USA - KBS M1-3 metaG (SPAdes) (version 2) | ecosystem: Host-associated > Plants > Roots > Rhizosphere >...
GACCGCCGACTTCGCTGAGGGCGCCGATCGAGAGCGTCAGGCGGGTGCGTAGGCTCATCTCATCCCGGCTCGTCCGCCGGCAGCCGGTAGCCGGCCGAGCGGACCGTCTCGATCGCCTTCGGGTCGCCGAGCTTGCGGCGCAGGTAGCCGACGTAGACGTCGACGACGTTGGTGCCCGGATCGTGCTCGTATCCCCATGCCTCCGAGAGCAGTCGGTCGCGGGACAGTGCTTCGCCGGGGTGGCGGGCGAAGCAGGCGAGCAGCGAGAACTCGCGCGGCGAGAGTGCCACCTCCTCGCCGTCCGACCAGACGCGGCGGCTGAGCAGGTCGAGCTCGATCGCCCCGGCGCGCAGCCGGCCGCTCTCGGCGCTCCCGGCGCGCAGGTGGGCGCGGACCCGCGCGAGCAGCTCCGGGACCGAGAACGGCTTGGTCACGTAGTCGGTCGCGCCGCTGTCGAGCCCGGCGATCCTGTCCTCGATCTCGCCCTTGGCGGAGAGGATGATGACCGGCAGGTGCGGCCGCACCTTGCGGATCGTCCCGAGCACGTCGAGGCCGCTGCGGCCGGGCAGCATCAGGTCGAGGATCACGAGGTCGGCCTCGCCCTCGAGGATCAGCTTCTCGCCGCCGGGACCGTCGTTCGCCAGTGCCACCGCGTAACCGGCGGCCTCGAGGCCGCGGACGAGGAAGTCGGCGATGGCGGGTTCGTCCTCGACGACGACGATGCGCATGGCGCCGACTCTAGAGGGCTGGAAAGGCGGCGAGAGCAGCGATTTCCGTTGCTGAGAGGACTCTCATCGCCGCTCGGCATCGGCTTAGGCCCGGCTCCGAGCATCCGCCGCTCTCTCCTCCGAACGAAGACCCGGCGGGCGCCCGATCGCGCTTGAGAACGAGGACGAGGGGCAGATATTGCACCTCACAGGTGCAATATCCTCATCCGGAGCCACGCTCAGATCGCGATTTCCCCCCTCACAGGGGGTAAATCTGCCACCGAGCCGACGGGCCGGGTGCTACGCGCCGACCTCGGCCCAGATCGCGCCGTCGCCGGGGGCCGTCTTGCCGTCGTGGTCGTCGCCGGCGCCGACCCGGATCGTGATCTTCCCGGAGTGGCGGTTCTCGTGCATCATCTGGTGGGCCTCGGGAACGCCCTCGAAGCCCATCGACTTCGAGAGGACCGGCCGGACCTTGCCCTCGGCCATGAGCTGGTTGGCGCGCATGCACTCGTAGGCGTTCGCGAAGTGCGAGCCGAGGATCTCCTTCTGCTTCATCCACAGGTAGCGGACGTCGAAGTCGAGGGTGTAGCCGGAGGTGGCGCCGCAGATCACGACCTTGCCGAACGGCTTCACGGTGAACACCGAGGTGGGGAAGGTCGCCTGGCCGACGTGCTCGAAGACGATGTCGGGGGCGTCGCCGAGGATCGTCTTCACCTGCTTGGCGAAGGCGCGGGACTCCTTGAACCGCGCCTTCTCCTCGTCGGGGGTCTCCTTGCCGGTCCGCATCATCCCCTTGAACTCGTTGCGGTCGATGTAGTCGACGGCGCCGAGCTCCTTGACGAGCTCGCCCTTCTCAGCCGAGGAGACGACGCCGACCGCGTTGGCGCCCGCTGCCTTGCAGAGCTGGGTCGCGAAGACGCCGAGGCCGCCGGCCGCGCCCCAGATCAAGACGTTGTGCCCGGCCTGGATCTTCGCCCGGTTCATCAGCATCCGGTAGGCGGTGAAGTAGGTCAGCCCGTAGGCGGAGCAGTCGACCCACGAGAGCTTCTCGGGCTTCGGCAGGAGCTGCTGGGCCTGGACCTTCGTGAACTGGGCGAAGCTGCCCCAGGTCGTCTCATAGCCCCAGATCCGCTGCGAAGGCGCCGCCATCGGGTCGAGCCCGTGCACCTCGACGTCCTCGTAGGAGGCCTGGTTGCAGTGGATGACGACCTCGTCGCCGGGCTTCCACTTGGTGACGCCGGCGCCGACCTTCCAGACGATGCCGCTCGCATCGGAGCCGCCGATGTGGTGGCCGTACTCGGGATGGTCGCCGTAGCCGAAGACCGAGACCGGCTTGCCGAGCGACGCCCAGACGTTGTTGAAGTTGACCCCCGCGGCCATGACCCGGACGATCACCTCGAAGGCGGCGGGCTCGGGGACCTCGACCTCCTCGACCTGGAAGGCGTCCTTCGGCTCGCCCTCGCGCTCGGCGCGGATGACCCACGCGGCCATCTTCTCGGGCAGGGTGCCCGGCTCCACGTCCAGCTTGGCGACTTCGGCGATGTCTACGGCCACGGTTCTCCTCGTTCGAAGGGGTGTTTGAAGGGGCCGGATGGTACCGACGGACCGGTGCAGCGGCGGCGCCGCCGGGCGCCTACTCGGCCAATCCGCGGGCGATGCCCCGAGCGATCGGGGCGGCTTCACCGTCCGCCTCGGGAGCCGGATCGGGCATCTCGCCGCCGACCGGCTCGGGCCGCTTCGCGGCGATCAGGAACCAGGCGAGGACTGCCCCGGCGCCGGCGACCGCTGCGGAGATCGCGATCGAGGTCGTCAGCCCGGAGATGAAGGCGTCATGGGCGGCGCCGGAGGCCTGAGCGGCGACGTCGGGCGGCAGCGACTCGAGGGTCTGGTGGAGGCCACCGCTGCCGAGTTGCTCCGACATCGAGTCGACCTGGGCAGCCGACAGACCGGCGCCGTGGAGGCCCTGCTCGAGGACGGTCTTGCTGTGGCCCTGGAAGATCGCGCCGAGGACGGCGACCCCGAAGGTGCCGCCGACCATCCGCGACATCGAGAGCAGCCCCGAGGCGAGCCCCGACTTGGTCACGTGGACGGCGTTCATCGCCGCGGTCGACATCGGTGACATCGTCAGGCCGATCCCGAGCCCCATCAGGATGAACGGGACGAGCAATGAGCTGAACCCGGACGTGTTGCTGATCTGCGCCTGCAGGTAGAGCGAGACGGCGACGATCGCCAGACCCGCGACGATCGGCAGCCGGGCGCCGATCCGGTCGGTCATCCGGCCGGCGATCGGCGCCACGACCATGATCACGAGCGTCGTCGGCAGGAACCTGACGCCGGCTTCGAGCGGCGAGTAGCCGAGGATGTTCTGGATGTAGAGCGCCATGAAGAAGAACATCCCGAGCATCGCGAAGGAGATGATGAAAGCGACGGTCAGCGCCCCGAGGAAGTTGCGGTTGCGGAGGAACTCGAACTGCACGATCGGCGCCCTGACCTTGCCCTCGAGCCAGCCGAAAGTGACGAGGAGGGCGACCGAGGCGGCGATCAGCGCGATGACCCGCTCCGAGCCCCAGCCCCAGCTGTTGCCTTCGATCAGCGCGAGGACGCCGGCGGTCAGCCCGGCGGTCAGGACGGCGGTACCGCCCCAGTCGATCTCGCGACCGACCGTCTCGTCGCGGGACTCGCGGACGGCGAAGAGGGCGGTGACGATCGCGCCGGCCGCGACCGGGATGTTCAGGTAGAAGATCGCGCGCCAGGAGACGTGCTCGGTGAGGAAGCCGCCGAGCAGCGGCCCGAGCGCGAGCGCCAGCGCCGAGACCCCGGCCCAGGTGCCGATCGCACGGCCCCGCTCGGCGGGCGGGAATGCGTTGGTGATGATCGAGAGCGTCGCCGGCATCATCAGTGCCGCGCCGACGCCCTGGGTGACCCGGCTGACGACGAGGGCGGTGGTCGAAGGTGCCAGGCCTGCGGTCGCCGAGGAGAGCGCGAAGAGGACCACGCCGGCGAGGAACATCCGCCGGCGGCCGAGGATGTCGCCGAGCCGCCCGCCGGTCGCGAGCAGGACCGCGAAGGAGAGGCTGTAGCCGTTGACGACCCACTCGAGGGCGGAGATCGAGGCGCCGAGATCCTCCTGGATCGACGGCAGTGCGACGTTCATGACCGTGTTGTCGAGCATGATCATGAACAGCGCGAAGCACATCGCCGCGAGCGTCCACCACTTCGCGTTCTCCTCGGTGATCAGGTGTCCATAGCGCTTCGTCACGACGCGTCCTCGCCGGTCGCGATCTCGTCGAGGGCGGCGGACAGCGCTTCCCGCCGGCCGGGTTCGAGGCCGGCCACGAACCGCTCGAGCTGCGCCCGCTTCAGGGCGGCGAGGCGCTCGGCGGCGGCGCGGCCGTCCGGCGTGATCGCGAACAGCCGGACCCGGCGGTCCTCCGCGGACTCGGTGCGGACGAGGATGCCCTTGTTGACGAGTCCGTCGAGCGCGCGGCTCGTGGCGGCGGGGGAGATGCCGAGCCGCTCGGCGATCCGGCCACCCGACAGCGGCTCGGGATCGGAGCAGGCGAGCGTGTGAATCGCGCGGACCTGCGAGAGCGTCAGGTCGAGCTCGTCGACGGCCCGCAGGTGATCGGCCTCGGGATCGAGAGTGAGCTGCCGGAACAGCTCGAAGAGCTGCTCGCCGAGCCGGGTGCGGGTGGTGGGGGAAGAAACTTGCACCGACGCAATGATTGCGCGGGCGGGAGCGATTCAGCGTGCGATCGATCACACGCGATCGATCTCCTCGATGAGGATCGCCGTCAGGAACCCATCCGGGGCCGCGACTACCTTGATGAGTCCGATGGAAGCGTCCCGCAAGAACCCATTCGATCCCGCCTCCCAGCTGCCGCTGGACGGCTCCTCATCGGTCCGAGCGCTCGGCGATCGGATCGTAATCGAGGATCTGACCGTCGCCGACGAGCGTGCCGCGAAGGTCGTCCGCGAGCGCACCGAGGCAGGCACGCCCGCCGCCGACACGGTCGTCAAGGCGATCGAGATCGGTACCCGGGTTATCGACTCCGAGGGGACTGCGACCAACGTCGATTACGTCCAGCGCGCTTTCGAGACGCACGTCGGCAAGCTCGGCGAGGAGCTCAGCGGCACGCTCGAGGATGGGAGCGCCGAGATCGCCCAGCACATCGCCGAGCGGTTCGACGTCGAGCGCACCGACTCGGTCCAGGGTGAGATCAAGGCGATGCTGGGGACGGCGATCCAGCATCAGCAGCAGGAGCTGCAGAGAATGCTCACCGCGGAGGACGCGAGCAACCCGCTCGTCGCCGTTCAGATCAGGTCGGCCAAGACGATGCTCGAGGCCGAGGAGCGCCATCGCAAGGAGCTCGCTGCGCTCCGCGAGAGCAACAGCAAGGAGAACCGGGCGCTCCACGCCCAGGTCCGCGAACTGACCGAGCGGATCAGCGTCCAGCTCGAGCGCAACGAGGGCGACCAGCGCGTCGCCGACGCCGAGGAGGCGGGTACCCGCAAGGGGTTCAGCTTCGAGGAGGACGTCTACGAGGCCGTCTCCGAGATCGCCGTTGCGCGCGGCGACTGCGCCACTCACACCGGCGCCGAATCGGCCGAGGGGGGCGGCAAGAAGGGCGACGTGCTCGTCGAGCTCGGCGCCGCCTCGGGTCCCGCCAGCGGCCGGGTCGTGTTCGAGGTCAAGGACAGGAAGCTCTCGAAGAAGGAGGCCTGGGCAGAGCTCGACGCCGCGATGGAGGTCCGTGCGGCCGCCTTCGGCGTGCTGGTCGTAGCCGGCGAGGACCGGGTGCCGTCGGGACGCGAGCAGCTGCACGAATACGGCGGCAACAAGATGATCGTCGCGGTCGATCGCGAAGAGCCCGATTCGCTCGCGCTCGCCACCGCCTACCGGCTCGCCGCTGCGAGGGTGGCGATGACCCGCGAGCGGGATCTCACGGTGGACGCGGCAGAGGTCCGCTCGGTCGCCGAGGACGCCGTCGTCTGCCTGAAGCAGGCGCAGGCGATCCGCTCGACCCTGACCGGCATCAAGACCTCCTCCGACAATGCGCGGAAGGGTCTCGACGCGATGGTCAAGGCCGTTGCCGAGAAGCTCGAGCGGGTCGACGCCCTGGTCGCCGAGGCCGACGACGCCGCCTCGCCCGAAGCCTGATCAGACCCGCTGGAGCACGCCCGGGTCGAGCTGATCCGGCGTGGTGAAGCCGGACAGGGCGACGGTCAGATCGAGCTCGGCCAGCGTCCAGCGAAGGATCTTCTCGACGCCGTCGGCGCCCTCGAGCGCCATTCCCCACAGGTAGGGTCGCCCGATCAGGACCGCGTCGGCGCCGAGCGCCAGCGCCTTGAACGCATCGGCACCGGACCGGATGCCGCTGTCGAACAGGACGGTCAGATCGTCGCCGACCGCGGCGACCACGGGAGGCAGCGCGTCGAGTGAGGCGATCGCGCCGTCGACCTGGCGGCCACCGTGGTTGGAGACGACGACTCCGTCGACGCCGCGCTCGCGGGCCTCGCGGGCGTCGTCGGGATGGAGGATGCCCTTGAGGAGGATCGGCATCGACGTCCGGGCCCGCAGCCAGTCGAGGTCGTCCCAGGTCAGGCTCGGGTTCCCGAAGACGCCTATGAACTTGCCGATCGCGGGGCCGGCGTCCTCCTCGGGCGGCCGCTCGAGGCCCTCGCGGAAGACCGGGTCGGAGAAGAAGTTGGCGAGGCCGATTCCCTCGATCGCCGGCAGATAGGCGTTCTGGAGGTCCCGCGGCTTCCAGCCGGGGAACGCGTTGTCGACGGTGACCATGATCGCCTCGTAGCCGGCGGCCTCGGCCCGGCTCACGAGGCTCTCGCACAGCTCCGGGTCGTTCGGCCAGTAGAGCTGGAACATCCGCGGCGAGTCCCCGAGCTGCTCGGCGACCGCCTCGATCGTGTGCCCGGAGACGGTCCCGACCGTGACCGGCACGCCCACGCGCCCGGCACCATCGGCGCTCGCGAGCTCGCCGTCGGGGTGAACGATCATCTGCGCGCCGACCGGCGCGAGCGCGAGCGGCGCCGGCCACTCGCGGCCGAACGGGCTGACGCGGAGGTCCCGCACCGCGATGTCGCGCAGCATCCGCGGAACGATCCGCCAGGCATCGAGCGCCGCGCGGTTCGCCCGCTCGGAGCCGCCGGTTCCGGCCGGGCCGAACACGTAACCGGCCGCGCGATCGTCGAGTGCCGCGGCCGCCGCGGCCTCGAGGTCACGCCAGTCGACCGGGAGGCTCGGAAGCTCGCCGCCGGCGCCGGCGAGGTAGATCGAGCGGTAGTGGTCGCCGAACTGCTCGCGGGGAGGTTCCGGCGTCATCTATCTAGGGCAGAAGCAGGTCGTTCTGGGCGCTCGGGCGCTCCGGACCGACCTTCATCGTGCCCGGCGCGATCGTCGGCACGCTCGGCTCGATCGTGTACTCGCCTGTCTTCAGCTCGAGCTGGAGGCGGCCGATGCCGCCGGCCGGGATCTCGTCGATCTCGCCGTCGTTGGGGCCGCTGAAGTCGAGGCCGACGACGTCGCTCGTCTGGTTGGAGATCGTGAACGTCGCCAGGCCGGCGCCGATCCGGCCCGGGACGACCGTGACCTTGCGGTTGTCGACCTTGCCGCTCAACTCGACCGTCGCGGCCGGGCGCGGGTCGTTCGGAAACTCCTCGGCACCACAACCGGCGACGAGGATGGCAGCGACGAACAGCCCTGCTACGGCGCATCTACCTCTCATCCGCGCATGAATCTACCCGAAGGGCCGGCGATCGTCGCCGGGCCGGGCTCAGTCGCCGAGGGCCTCGACCGTGGCCTCGGTCCCGTCGCCGACCATGACGGTCGCGCCATCCTCGGCCTCGCGGCGGAGGATGGCGAGCGCAAGCGGCCCTTCGGCCGGCGAGATCACGGCGGTGCCGACGGTCCCCACCTCGCGTTCGCCGGCGACGACAGGATCACCGGCGGCGAGCGGCTCGCCCGAGCGGAGCCGGCGCAGGTACCGGTTCGGCTTGCCCTTGTAATGGAGGCGCGCGACCGTCTCCTGGCCGATGTAGCAGCCCTTCGTGAAGCTGACCGCGCGGTCGTTGATCCCGGCCTCGGCGGGCATCGTCTGCTCGGTGATCTCGTGTCCGACCCGGGGGCGACCGGCCTCTACCCGGGCGATCTCCGCGGCGGCCTCGCCGATCGGTTGCGCTCCCGCGCTCAGCAGGAACCCGCGAACCGGATCGACTCCTTCGCCGGGAACGAGCAGGTCGGCTCCGAGGTCGGTGGCGATCGCCCGGCAGCCGACCCCGGCGACGAACACCTCGCGGTGGGAGCCCTCGGGGGCGAGCGGGACGTCGCCGAGCAGCTTCGCGGACAGAGGGCCGATCAGCGACAGCAGCGCCCTGCCGTCCCCGTCGGCCTCGACGGTCGCGTCGCGGCCGACGTTGTAGGTGCCGAGGTGGCCGAGGAGCACGTCCGCAGTCTCGGGCTCGGTGTCGATCAGGAACTCGTCCGCGTCGAGGCGGAGGACCCTCATGTCGGCGCGGATCTTCCCCTTGCGATCGAGCAGCGCCGCGTAGCAGCCGCTGCCCGGCTCGAGCGCCTCGACGTCGTTCGTGAGCTGTCCCTGCAGGAACTCGGCGGCCTCGGCGCCACGGACGACGATCCGCGCACGGCCGGATCGATCGAGGAGGCCCGCCTCCTCGCGGAGCGCCCGGTACTGGGCGTCGATCTCGAGCGTCGCCTCCATCGGCGCCGATTGTAGGGAGGGGGTTCACGGCACCCGCGGCATGTCTCGTTCGACCCCGCGGCGCGTTCCAGGGTTTTGATCTGTCAAACTTTTCTCGATGGCGGTCCAAAACAACTTCGCGGGGCTTTGATCGATGCCTGGGCGCGTCGGCACGCCGGGCAGCCACGGTCGCGATCGCCGCGCGAGCGGGGCGGAGGCGGTCGAGGACTATGCGAAGGCCATCCACGCGCTCGCCGAACGCGAGCCGGGGCCGGTCGGGACCAGTGCCCTCGCCGAGCGGCTCGGCGTCTCGCCGGGAACGGTGACGGCGATGGTCAAGCGGATGTCCGAGCTCGGGCTGGTCAGCTACGAGCCCTACCGGGGGGTCGAGCTGACGGCGCCGGGGGAGCGGATGGCCCTCGAGGTGATCCGCCATCACCGGCTGATCGAATCGTTCCTCGCCGAGGCGCTCGGGATGCCGTGGGATCGGGTCCACGACGAGGCCGAGGTGCTCGAGCACTACATCAGCGAGGAGCTCGAGGAGCGGATCGCGACCGCGCTCGGCGATCCCGACCGCGATCCGCACGGCGATCCGATCCCCGATCGCGACCTGACGATCACCGATCCGGTCCCGGGAGTGCCGCTGCTCGAGCTCGAGATCGGAAGCGGCGGCAGGTTCTCGCGGGTCTCCGACGGACGCCCCGAGATGCTCCGCTTCCTCGACGACGAGGGGATCCGGCCCGGCGCCGGGCTGCGGGTGTTGCGGCGGGAGCCGTTCGGCGGCGCCATCGTCGTCGCGACCGACGCCGGCGAGACGCCGATCGGCCCCGACCTCGCGGCGCGGATGCTCGTCGTCCCCGAGGGGCCGGCTTGAGCGCGCAGCCGCAGGTCCCGGCCCCGGAGCGCGAGGGTGAGCCGGACGAGGTCGCCGCCTCCGACGTCGACCTCGTCCTCCCCGGCGAGGCGCTCGTCGCCGACGCGGCCCGGCGCTCGCTCGAGGGCAAGCGGCGCGGACTCTCCCGTCTCTGGCCGTTCCTCGGCCCCGCGTTCATCGCCTCGATCGCCTACATCGATCCCGGCAACTTCGCGACGAACATCGCCTCCGGCGCCCAGTTCGGCTACCTGCTTCTCTGGGTCGTCCTCGCCGCGAACCTGATCGGGATGGTCGTCCAGACCCAGTCGGCGAAGCTCGGGATCGCGACCGGCAAGAACCTCCCCGAGCTGTGCCGCCAGGAGTTCCCGCGCAAGACCTCGATCGGGCTCTGGATCCAGGCCGAGCTGGTGGCGATGGCGACCGACATCGCGGAGGTGATCGGCGCCGCGCTCGGCCTCTACCTGCTGTTCGGGATCCCGCTGTTCTGGGCGGGGCTGATCGCCGGCGCCGGCTCGTTCGCGATCCTGGCGATGCAGCAGCGCGGCGTCCGCAAGCTCGAGGCGGTGATCGTCGGCTTTCTCGGGATCGTGATCGCCGCGTTCGTGTTCGAGGTCACGCAGTCGAACCCCGACCCGAAGGGGATCGCCGAGGGCCTGTTCATCCCCGGCTTCAGCGGGACCGAGAGCGTTCTGCTCGCCACCGGCATCCTCGGCGCCACGGTCATGCCGCACGTCGTCTACCTGCATTCGGCGCTGACCCAGAGCCGGGTCGTAGGCCGCAGCAACGCCGAGCGCAAGCAGATCCTCAGGTTCGAGCGGATCGACGTGATCATCGCGATGACGCTCGCCGGCCTGGTCAACATGTCGATGGTGATCGTCGCCGCCGGCCTCTTCAACGCCGGCGGTCTGGTCGACATCGACTCGATCGAGGGCGCCTACGAGGGGTTGAAGATGACCGTCTCCGACAACGCCGCGACGATCTTCGGGATCGCCCTGCTCGCCTCCGGCCTGGCGTCGACCTCGGTCGGGACGATGGCCGGCCAGGTCGTCATGCAGGGGTTCATCCGGCGCCGGATCCCGCTGACCCTGCGACGGGCGATCACTCTCGCGCCGGCGCTGGTCGTGCTCGCGATCGGCGTCGATCCGACCCGGGCGCTGGTCGTCAGCCAGGTCGTCCTCTCGTTCGGAATCCCGTTCGCACTGATCCCGCTGCTGATCATCGCCCGCCGCCGCGAGGTGATGGGCGCGCTCGTCAACCCGGCCTGGCTGACGGCGATCGCCTCGGTCCTGGCGGCGATGATCATCGCCCTCAACCTCTTCCTGCTCCACCAGCTCTTCTTCGGATAGGCAGTCTCGGCCGGCAGCCGCGCCGGTAGGCTTGCGCCGATGGCGCTATCGGAGGCCTTCCAGGAGATCGTCGACTCGCTGCCGCGCGACTGGACCGACATGGAGCTCGATCTCCGGATCAGCGACGAGAGCCGCTACGTCGATGCGTCGATCCCGATGACGCAGATCAACGCCCAGCCCCATTCCAAGGCCGATTGGCACTGGCGGATCAACGTCGCCCACGGGTTCGGGCACGCGGCCGCCCCCGAGACGGTGGCCTGGGTCCTCGAGATGCTCGACCGTCAGGGGATCGACGGCGAGCTGATCGTCCGCGACCTCAACGAGGGCCGCGCCGAGGTCCAGCAGATGTGGGGTCGTCCCGAGAGCGTCCGCGCGGAGTTCCGTCGCCGCCGCTCGATCTGATGATCGTCTGCTGACGCTGTGGCCCGGGTCCTCGCCCTCGTCACCGACCTGATGCTCGCGAGCCGCGTCGAGGCGCCGCTGACCGCCGCCGGGCACGACGTGACGCTGCGCGGCGATCCCGGCGCCGACGCCGACGACTTCGATGCGATCGTCGCCGACCTCGAGCTCGTCGATCCGCGGGCGGTTGCGTCGGCCGGGCCACCCTCGCTCGGCTTCTACTCCCACGTCGACGTCGCCACCCGTCGGCGCGCCGAGGCCGCCGGCATCGACGTCGTCGTGCCGCGTTCGCGCATGGCGCGCGAGCTGCCGGACCTCGTCGCCGGGCTGCTCGAGCGGACCCGCTGACTGCAACGAGGCGACGAAGCGGCGGTTTCGGGCGGCTCGGGTACTAGACTGGCGCCGCCCATCTGCGCCCCCGGTGCGGAAACGCCCTCAACAGGAGGTTTTTCAGAGTGCAGGATCGAGGATTGGCCGCGTACATCGCGGAGCTGATCGGGACGTTCTTCCTCGTCTTCGTCATCTGTACGGTCGTCAGCCTGTACGTCGCCGGCGGCGGCTCGGCGCAGTTCGGCTCTGACTTCGCGGTAGTCGGCTTCACGCAGGGCCTCGTCCTGTTCGCGCTGATCATGGCGTTCGGCGCCGTAAGCGGCGGGCACTTCAACCCGGCGGTGACGACGGCAGCCGCGTTCCTGCGGCGG
>Ga0207691_10005988_pt1 | contig 11743 bp, 3 predicted proteins | sample KBSM13metaG_FD_184327 | JGI IMG/M metagenome (GOLD analysis project Ga0207691, IMG submission 184327) | Miscanthus rhizosphere microbial communities from Kellogg Biological Station, Michigan, USA - KBS M1-3 metaG (SPAdes) (version 2) | ecosystem: Host-associated > Plants > Roots > Rhizosphere >...
TGGGGCACGTACTGCTACATCCGCGACACCGCGAGCGGCGACTTCTGGTCCGCCGCGCACCAGCCCACGCTGCAGCGGCCCGTGCGCTACGAAGCCATCTTCAGCGAGGCACGCGCCGAGTTCCGCCGGCGCGACAGGGACTTCGAGTCGCACATCGACATCGTCGTGTCGCCCGAGGACGACATCGAGCTGCGGCGGCTGCGGATCACGAATCGCTCGCGCACACGCCGCACGATCGACGTGACGAGCTATGCCGAAGTCGTGCTCGCCTCGCCTGCCGCCGATGCGCTGCATCCGGTGTTCTCCAACCTGTTCGTCGAGACCGAGCTTGTGCCGCAGCGGCACGCGATCCTGTGCACGCGCCGGCCGCGGGCGCGCGAGGAGCCGACGTACTGGATGTTCCACCTGATGGCGGTTCACGGGCCGGCGGCGTCGGAGTTCTCGTGCGAGACGGATCGCGCGGCCTTCATCGGCCGCGGGCGCACGGTCGCCGCGCCGCAAGCGATGCTGCAGGCCGGACCCCTGGCGGGCGGCCACGGCTCGGTGCTGGATCCGATCGTCGCCATCCGGCAGAAGCTCAGCCTCGATCCGCAACAGACCGCGATCGTCGACATGGCGTTCGGAATGGCGGACACGCGCGACGCGGCGCTCGCGCTCGCCGGCAAGTACCAGGATCGCAACCTCGCGGAGCGCGTCTTCGATCTCGCATGGACGCACAGCGGCGTCACCCTGCGGCAGATCAACGCCAGCGAATCCGACGCGCAACTGTATGCGCGAATGGCGGGATCGATCCTGTTCGCGAACGCGGCGCTGCGGGCGGAGGCTTCGATCCTGCTGCGGAACCGGCGCGGACAATCGGGCCTGTGGAGCTATGCGATCTCCGGCGACCTGCCGATCGTGCTGCTCCAGATCGGCGACTCCGAGAACATCGACCTTGTCCGCCAGCTTGTGCAGGCGCACGCGTACTGGCGCCTCAAGGGACTCTCCGTCGACCTCGTGATCTGGAACGAGGACCGCGGCGGCTATCGGCAGGTGCTGCAGGACCAGATCATGGGACTGATCGCGGCCGGCATCGAAGCGCACGTGATGGACCGCCCGGGCGGAATCTTCGTGCGCCGCGCGGAGCAGATCTCCGAAGAGGATCGCATCCTGATCCAGTCGGTCGCGCGCGCGATCATCACCGATCGCAGGGGGGCGCTGCTCGAGCAGGTCAATCGCCGCGGCGCCGCGGAATTGCGCGTGCCGAGACTCGTCCCGGCGAAGACGCTGCGAACCGAAATGCCGCCGCCCGAGCCGCCGCCGCGCTCGCTGCTCCTCGCCAACGGCATCGGGGGCTTCACGCAGGATGGGACCGAGTACGTCATTACGCTGCGGCCGGGAGCCACGACGCCGACGCCGTGGGTCAACGTCCTCGCCAATCCTAACTTCGGCACGGTCGTCTCCGAGAGCGGCCTTGCCTACACCTGGCACGACAATGCGCACGAGTTCCGTCTGACCCCCTGGAACAACGACCCAGTGACCGACGCGAGCGGCGAGGCCTGCTTCGTGCGCGACGAAGAGTCGGGGCGCTTCTGGTCGGCGGCGCCGATGCCAAGCCGCGGGACCGGCACGTACGTCGCGCGCCACGGCTTCGGGTACAGCGTTTTCGAGCACCGGCAGGACGGCATCGCGACCGAGCTCACGGTGCACGTCGCGATGGACGCAGCGGTGAAGTTCACCACCGTCAGGCTGCGCAACGTGTCGGGAAGACCGCGCCGGCTGTCCGTCACCGGGTACGTGGAGTGGGTGCTGGGCGATCTCCGGCCCAAGACGACGATGCACGTCGTCACCGAGATCGACACGAAGAGCGCAGCGCTGCTCGCCCGCAATTCGTACAACACCGAGTTTCCCGATCGCGTCGCGTTCTTCGACGTCGACGATCCGGCGCGCACGGTGAGCGGCGATCGGACGGAGTTCATCGGCCGCAACGGGTCGCTGCGCTCGCCCGCGGCAATGTCGCGGGCGCGTCTTTCCGGCAAGGTCGGCGCGGCGCTCGACCCGTGCGCGGCGCTGCAGGTACCGTTCGAGCTCGCCGATGGCGAGGAGCGCGAGATCGTTTTCCGTCTCGGCGTGGGCCGCAATGCGGCCGACGCCGCGAGTCTGTTGCAGCGGTTTCGCGGCCCCGCCGCGGCCCGCGCCGCGCTCGATGCGGTGCGCGGCCACTGGCAGCAGACGGTCTCCGCGGTTCGCGTCGAGACGCCCGACCTGCCGCTCAACATCCTTGCCAACGGCTGGCTCGTATACCAGACGACCGCCTGCCGGCTGTGGGCGCGCAGCGGCTACTACCAATCAGGCGGCGCGTTCGGCTTTCGCGATCAGCTCCAGGACGCGATGGCGCTCGTGCATGCCGATCCGTCGCTATTGCGCGCGCAATTGCTGCGCTGTGCCGGCCGGCAGTTCGTCGAGGGCGACGTCCAGCACTGGTGGCACCCGCCGACAGGGCGCGGCGTGCGGACGCACTGCTCGGACGACTATTTGTGGCTGCCGCTCGCGGCGGCGCGATACGTGGAGGCAACGGGGGACCGCGGCGCGCTCGACGAGTCGATCGCGTTCCTCGACGGGCGGCCGGTGAATCCAGGCGACGATTCGTACTACGACCTTCCCGCGCGATCGGCGGAGTCCGCGAGCCTTTACGATCATTGCACGCGCGCGATCGTTCACGGCCTGCGATTTGGTTCGCACGGCCTGCCGCTGATGGGCTCCGGCGACTGGAACGACGGCATGAACCGCGTCGGCATCGAAGGCAAGGGCGAGAGCATCTGGCTCGGGTTCTTCCTGTATGCGGTGCTGCGCCAGTTCCGCGCGGTCGCTCAGGACCGGGGCGACGCGCCGTTCGCCGAGCGCTGCGACGCGGAAGCGGCGAAGCTTCGCCAGAACCTGGAGCAGCACGGCTGGGATGGCGAGTGGTACCGCCGCGCGTATTTCGACGACGGCAAACCGCTCGGATCGGCGAGCAACGTCGAGTGCCGGATCGACTCGGTCGCGCAGAGTTGGTCCGTGCTTTCCGGCGCGGCCGAGCGGCGCCGCGCGCGGACGGCGATGCAGGCGGTAGACGCCAAGCTCGTGCGCCGCGAGTCAAGGCTCATCCAGCTTCTCGATCCGCCGTTCGACCGGTCGGAAGAGGATCCGGGCTACATCCGCGGATACGTTCCGGGTGTGCGCGAGAATGGAGGCCAGTACACGCACGGCGCCATATGGGTCGCCATGGCTTTCGCGGCGCTCGGCGAACGCGAGCGTGCGTGGGAGCTCGCGAGCCTCATCAATCCGCTCAACCACGCGCGCACCGAGGCCGAGGTCGCGACGTACAAGGTCGAGCCTTACGTGATCGCCGCGGACGTCTACGCGAGCCCCCCGCACACGGGACGCGGAGGCTGGACCTGGTACACGGGTTCCGCAGGCTGGATGTACCGCCTCATCGTCGAATCGCTCCTCGGCGTGACGCTCGACAATGGCCGCCTGTTCATTGCGCCGTGCATCCCGGCTGAGTGGAAGGGCTTCACGATGCGCTACCGTTATCGTGGCACGACCTACGAGATCGTCGTCGAGCAGTCGCCCCCGGGCGCGGACGCGGGTGTTGCCGCTGTCGCCATCACGCTCGACGGAGTTGACCAGACGGGCGGCTCGGTGCCGCTCTCCGACGACGGGCAGACGCATCGCGTGCGCGTCGAGCTGCGCGCGGACAGGAAGTCGGCTGCGTAAGTGGCGCCTTGACTGGCTGCGTAGTTCGTCCGACAGCGGCGCGCCGAGCGTGTGCCACCGCACCGATTTTCACGGCGTTATCTCGTACTGTGCGCTTGAATCGCCGCATATTCAGCGGCATGGCCCAAGGAAGCTCGCGATGACGAATATCGACAAGCGCTGGCTGCTCGCCGTTGCGGTGAGCGCAGCGGCAGGTGCGGCAGTCACTGCGCAGGTGCTGCGTCGTCGGCAATTGACGGCGCAACACCGCGACCACACAGAGGATCTCAAGGCTTGGGAGAACGAGGGCGGCAATCTCGCGCCTCCCGCATCGACGTCCGCCATGCCCGCGCACGGGTGAGCGAGCGGCGCGATGTCGCTATCGTCGGGGGGCCCCGGTAGACCATTGAGTTCGCGGGGTGAGGGCCGGGGCGCAGTCAGCCCCGGTTTTCTTTGCACGAGCAACTCGCCAATCGTGCTATCTCGGCCGCACCACGGCGAAGCTCAGCGTTGACGAGCCGTTCGCACGCGTCCAGTTGACGTCGTGCGCATCCGCGAGGCACGCGATGTCGTCCCAATCGAGGGAGTGGTAGACCACCGACGACGGCAACGGCGGCGGGCGCTTCGACGGCAGCGCGCGAAGCCGCAGTTCGACGCGGTCACCGGCGAGGGCGCCGACGATGTCGATGTCGAGCGAGCCTGGATGCAGGTCGGTCAGCGTGAGCACCGTCGTGACGATGAGCTCGCGCGCCGCCGACTTGGAAACTTTCGCCTCGCCAGCGGTGGCCGGAATCTCGATCGTCGCCTGCGTGGCACGCATCCGCCAATCGTCGCCGGCGAGCTTCACGCACTGCCCGACGGCCTCGGCCAAGGTCGTCACCGCGCCGCGCTCGGGCCGCAGCCATTCGATCACCGAGTGACACGTCGCGATCGACTCCCCGGCGGCGATCGAGATCTTGCCGATGAACTCGCGCGTCTTGGCGACACCGGCGGCGCCGTCGTCCACCTTGCGCGCCCCGAGCTCGGCCAGGAACTGGATTGTCTGCAGTTCGCCCATCATGGTGTGCCGCAGCCCCGACGCGAGCTTGCGCAGCACGATGTATCGGATGGCGTCGGCATCGCGGCGCATTGTCCTGTCGGCGGTTGGTTTCATGGGGTCCCGTGCGTCACGCAGTTTGCGGTTCGATTTCGGCGAGGAAGCGCTGCAGAACGGCGGGCTCGATGGGTTTCACGAGATGGTGGTCGAATCCCGCTTCGCGCGAGCGATTCTTGTCTTCGGCCTGTCCCCAGCCGGTCAGCGCCACGATAACAGGCTCCTTCCCCCACGGCTTCCGCCGGATATGCCGGCATGCGTCGAGCCCGTTCAACTTTCCCATCCCGATGTCGAGAAAGACGACATCGGGGCGAAATTCGGCGTCCGCGGCTACGGCGGCCATGCCGTCGTGGGTCACGCGCACTTCGTTGCCCATCAGCTCGAGCAGGAGCCCCATGCTGGTGGCGAGATCGATGTTGTCGTCGGCGACGAGGATGCGCCGCCTCCGGCGCGGCGGCACGATGCGCGCCGCGTCGGCGACGTGCAGCTCGGGGGGCGCGCCTTCCGCCACATCCACGAGAAGCGGCAGCCGGACGACGAACTCGCTGCCCGTCTCATGGCCATCGCTGCGGACCTCGACGGCGCCGCCGTGCTTGTCGACCAGACGCTTCACGAGCGTCAGCCCGACGCCGAGACCGCCCTGGGGACGGTCGATCGCCTGCCCGAGCTGACGGAACGGCTCGAAAATGGACCCGAGCGCTTCCTTGGGAATCCCCATGCCCGAATCGCGAACGCGGAAGACGATCTCCGTTCCCTCGCGGTCGGCGCTGAGCGAGATCCGGCCGCCGTCGGCGGTGTACTTGGCCGCGTTGTTGAGGAGGTTGGCGAGCACCTGCGCGAGCCGCGCGAAGTCGCCGCGGACGCGCACCGGTTGCGCGGGCGGGGTCACCGTGAGCACATGGCTGCGCGCGTCGATGAACGGCCGCACCGTCTCGACGGCCACGTCGATTACTGCAGCGACATCGACTGCTTCGAACCGCAGCTCGATCTTGCCGTGCGTGATTCGCGACACGTCCAGAAGATCGTCGACGAGCCGGCAGAGCTGCTTCACCTGCCGGTCGAGCACATCACGCGCCCATTCGACCTTTGCCGCATCGCCGGTGCCGAGCATGTGCACGGCATTGGTGATGGGCGCGAGCGGATTGCGCAGCTCGTGCGACAGCATCGCGAGGAACTCGTTCTTGCGCCGGTCCTGGTCGCGCATTTCCTTGTAGAGAAGCGCGTTGTCCATCGCGATGGCGCCGCGGTCCGCGAGATCGGCGGCGATCGACAGGAGGTGGGCGTCGTAGGTTCGGCGCGACTGCGCGAGGCCGAGCGACAACACGCCGACGGTGCGGCCGCGGGCGATCATCGGCAGGATGGCGAGCGAGCCGAGCTTCGTATTCGCCGGAATCCGGAGAGTGCCGACGGGAGCGGAGTACGCAGTATCGTTTGCGGCGGCCGAAGGCTCGCTTGGGTTCGAGATCTCGCGCTTGCCGCTCGCGCCCACCCGCTCGATCGCTTCGCGCCACCAGCGGCAATCGCCGCCGGCATACGCCTCGATGTCCGGCAGATCGCCAATGCCATCGCCCGCCCACACGACTTCGCCCTTCGCTTCGAAGTCGTCGTTCGCAGCAATGGTCAGCACGCCCACGTCCGCGAGGAACGGCACGACCAGACGAACGAGCTCTCGCGACGTCGCACCGAGATTGAGCGAGCCCGCGAGTGCTGCGCTCGCGCGGGCAAGAAAAGCCGACGCCTCGTTCGCGCGCTCGGCGGCCGCGCGCGCCGTGCGCTCCGCCGCGAGCTGGCCCCTCTCCCTCGCCTGCTGCTTGGCGAGCTGCGCCAGCAGATAAAGGTCGACGAAGACCTTGACCTTGGTGCGCAGGATCTCGGGAACGATCGGCGACACCATGAAGTCGACCGCCCCGAGGGAATACCCCCGTGCCATGCGGATCTCGTCGCCGTAGTCCGCGGTGATGAAAATGATCGGCACGTGCGCGGAGCGCTTGCGGCCGCGGATCATGGCCGCCGTCTCCAATCCGTCCATCCCGGGCATGTTGACGTCGAGCAGGATGACGGCGAACTCGTTCTTCAGAACCTCCCGCAGCGCCTCCTCGCCCGACCTTGCCGACACGAGGTTCTGCCCGAGCTCCTCGAGGATCGACCGATAGACGACGTGCTTGTCCGGGCGGTCGTCGACGAGAAGGATGTTGGCGCGCTCGCGCACCTCTCCGTCACTCTTCGCAATACGCGACATGAACGAGGCAGGTGATCCAGGCGGACGCGCTTAAGGAGAGCCGATCAACGATGGAGCCATGCCCTCAGCATGCCGATCATCAGCTCGGCCTCGACCGGCTTCGACAGATAATCCCATGCGCCCGCCTCGATGCATTTCTCCCGGTCTCCCTTCATGGCCTTGGCCGTGACCGCGATGATGGGCAGGTCCTTGCACGTGGTCAACTTGCGGATCTCGCGGATCGTGTCGATGCCGTCGATCTCCGGCATCATGATGTCCATCAGCACGACGTCGACGTCGGGCTGCGCCTGCAGGTAACGGATCGCGTCCCGGCCGTTGTCGTGCGAGACGACGACCATTCCCCGGTCCTCGAGCAGCGACGTGAGCGCGAAGATGTTGCGCACATCGTCGTCGACGATCATCACCCGCCTCCCTTGCAGCACCTCGTCGCTGTCGTGCAGCGCGGTCAGCACGTTGCGGTGCCACTCCGGCATCTTCGAGAAGTTGCGATGCAGGAAGAGGCTTGCCTGCTCGAGCAGCCGCTCGGGCGTGCGGATGTCGCGGACGATCGTGTGCTTCGCGAGGCGCCGCCAGCCGTTGAGCGACTTCGGCGCATCGTTGGCGCCATAGACAATGATCGGCAGCCGGCCTCGAGCGGACTCGTCGCCGGCCGCGCGATCCGGGAGCTCGCCCTCGAGCGTCGCCAGATCGGCGTCGAGCACCATGCAGTCGACGCGGTTCTTTCCGGCCACGTCGGCCACCATTGCATGGTCGCGCGCCGTGAAGATCCGGATGTCGTCGGAGGCGAACTGCCGCACGAGCTCGCTTTCTTTCGCTGGATCGCCGGTGACGATGAGGAGATTGCGCACCGAGGGGCGGGTGAATTCCTTGAGGTCGTCCAGCAGCCCGTCGAGCACGTCCTTGCTCTGGATCGGCTTCGCAACGAACGAATGGGCGCCCGCGTTCAGTGCCTTCTCGCGCGACTCGTCGGTCGAGATCACAGCAACGGGGATGTGGCGGGTCGCCGAATCGTTCTTCAAGCGATTGAGCACTCGCCAGCCGTCGATGTCGGGCAGGAAAAGGTCGAGCGTGATCGCGGCCGGCCGGAACTTGTCCGCGAGCTCGAGCGCTGCGACGCCCTGCGAGGTGACGATTCCCTTGCAGCCATGCTCGCGCGCGGTATCGAGCAGGAAACGCGCGAAGCCGAGATCGTTCTCGACGATGAGGATCACCTCGTCGTCGGGCTCGATCGCGTCGCGATCGTCGCCGACTTCGTTGACGAGGCGTGTGTGCCCCTTGAAGGCTTCGACCGCACCGGCCTCGTCCGCGCCAGCGCCGTCTCCGGAGCGCTCCGGGGTGGGACGCTCAATCGGGTCGTTTTCCGCCGGTCCTAACGGGAGCGTGATCTTCGCCACGGCGACCGAATGCGACGCCTGGACGGCGGCGACCGCGCGCGACGGGCGCACCGCGACGTAGCTCACCGGCAGATACAGGGTGAACGTGCTACCGACGCGGGGCGCGCTCACGAGGCCGATCTCGCCCCCCAGAAGGCGCGCGAGCTCGCGGCTGATCGCAAGGCCGAGCCCCGTGCCGCCGTACTTCCGGTTCGTGCTGCCGTCCGCCTGCTGAAACGCCTCGAAGATGATCTGCTGCTTGTCCGGCGAGATTCCGATCCCCGTGTCGGTAACGGAGAACGCGATGACGGCCGACGCGCGGTTCAGGATCTCGTTCTGCGGGCTCCAGCCCGACTGCGCGGTCTCGATCGCAAACGTCACGTGGCCTTCGTGCGTGAACTTGAACGAGTTCGAGAGAAGGTTCTTCAGCACCTGCTGCAGGCGCTTCGGATCGGCGAACATCGAGCGCGGCAGGTTCGGGTCCTGGCGGATGAAGAAGTCGACGTTCTTCGCCTCGGCGACGTGCCGGAACGTGCGCTCGACGTAGCGGCGGAGCTCGTCGAGCATCAGGTCCGCGGGCTCGACGGCGACCGTGCCGGACTCGATCTTCGACAGATCGAGGATGTCATTGATGAGCGTGAGGAGGTCGTTGCCCGACGAGTGGATCGTCTTCGCGAACTCCACTTGCCGCACCGTCAGATTACCGTCGGCATTGCGGCACAGCTGGTCGGAAAGGATCAGCAGGCTGTTGAGCGGCGTGCGGAGCTCGTGCGACATGTTCGCCAGGAACTCCGACTTGTACTTGGAGGTGAGCGCGAGCTGCTCGGCCTTCTCCTCGAGCGCCTTGCGTGCCTGCTCGACTTCCTGGTTCTTGCGCTCGACCTCCTGGTTCTGGTGCGCGAGCAGGCCGGCCTTTTCCTCGAGCTCCTGGTTCGTCTGCTGCAGCTCGAGCTGGCGGCTTTGCAGCTCCTGCGCGAGCGACTGTGATTGCGTCAGGAGGTCGACCGTCCGCGTGTTCGCCTCGATCGTGTTGATGACGATGCCGATCGACTCCGCGAGCTGGTCGAGGAACGCCTCGTGCGTCGCGCTGAAGCGCTCGAACGACGCGAGCTCGACGACGCCCTTGACGACATCCTCGAAAATGACGGGCAGCACGAGGATGTTCTGCGGAGGCGCGGCGCCGAGACCCGAGAAGATCGTGATGTAGTCGAGCGGCACCTTGGAGAGCAGGATCTTCTCCTTCTCCACCGCGCACTGGCCGACGAGACCTTCGCCCAGCTCGAGCTGGCTGCCGATCGCACTCTGGCCTTTCGAGCCGTAGCTCGCGAGCAGCGTGAGGCGCGGCCGTTCGCGGCTTGAATCGAGCACGTAGAACACCGCGTGCTGCGCGGCAACGACGGGCGCGAGCTCGGAAAGAATGAGCCGGCCGACGGTGTTCAAGTCCTTCTGTCCTTGCAGCATCCGGCTGAACTTGGCGAGGTTCGTCTTGAGCCAGTCCTGCTCGGTATTCTTCTGCGTCGTGTCGCGCAGGTTGCGGATCATCTCGTTGGTCGTGTCCTTGAGCGCCGCCACTTCGCCGCGCGCCTCGACCGTGATCGACCGCGTCAGGTCGCCCTGCGTCACGGCGGTGGCCACCTCGGCGATGGCGCGCACTTGCGTCGTCAGGTTGGCGGCGAGTTGGTTCACGTTCTCGGTGAGGCCCTTCCACGTTCCCGCCGCGCCCGGCACCTTCGCCTGGCCGCCGAGCTTGCCCTCGACGCCGACTTCGCGCGCGACGGTGGTCACCTGATCGGCGAACGTCGCCAGCGTGTCGATCATGCTGTTGATGGTTTCGGTCAGCGCGGCGATCTCGCCTTTCGCTTCCACCGTGAGCTTCTGCTGCAGATCGCCGTTCGCCACGGCAGTCACCACCTTGGCGATGCCGCGCACCTGGCTCGTCAGATTGCCCGCCATGAAGTTCACGCTGTCCGTCAGGTCCTTCCACGTCCCGGCGACGCCTTTCACGCGCGCCTGACCGCCGAGAATGCCTTCGGTGCCGACCTCGCGGGCGACGCGCGTCACTTCCGAGGCGAACGACGAGAGCTGATCGACCATCGTGTTGATGGTGTTCTTGAGCTCCAATATCTCGCCCTTCACGTCCACCGTGATCTTCTTCGACAAGTCGCCGCTCGCCACCGCCTTCGTCACGTCGGCGATGTTCCGCACCTGGCCCGTGAGATTGCTCGCCATGAAGTTAACGCTGTCGGTCAGGTCCTTCCATGTGCCGGCGACACCCTGCACGTCCGCCTGTCCGCCGAGGCGGCCTTCGGTACCGACCTCGCGCGCCACGCGCGTCACTTCCGACGCGAACGAGCGCAGCTGGTCCACCATCGTGTTGATGGTGTTTTTGAGCTCGAGGATCTCGCCCTTCACGTCCACCGTGATCTTCTTCGACAGGTCGCCTGTCGCGACGGCCGTCGTGACGTCGGCGATGTTGCGCACCTGGCCCGTAAGGTTGCTCGCCATCGAGTTCACGCTATCCGTCAGATCCTTCCACGTCCCGGCCACGCCGCGCACGTCGGCCTGGCCGCCGAGGATCCCCTCGGTGCCCACCTCGCGCGCCACGCGAGTCACTTCCGACGCGAACGAGCGGAGCTGATCCACCATCGTGTTGATGGTGTTCTTGAGCTCGAGGATCTCGCCCTTCACGTCCACCGTGATCTTTTTCGACAGGTCGCCGGTGGCCACGGCCGTCGTCACGTCGGCGATGTTGCGCACCTGGCCCGTAAGGTTGCCCGCCATCGAGTTGACGCTGTCGGTCAAGTCTTTCCACGTTCCCGCGACGCCGCGCACATCCGCCTGTCCGCCGAGGATCCCCTCCGTTCCCACTTCGCGCGCCACGCGTGTCACTTCCGAGGCGAACGAGCGGAGCTGGTCCACCATCGTGTTGATCGTGTTCTTGAGCTCGAGGATTTCACCCTTCACGTCCACCGTGATCTTTTTCGACAGGTCGCCGGTGGCCACGGCCGTCGTCACATCGGCGATGTTGCGCACCTGCGCCGTCAGGTTGCTCGCCATCGAGTTCACGCTGTCGGTCAGGTCCTTCCACGTGCCCGCCACACCCTGCACTTCCGCCTGGCCGCCGAGCTTGCCTTCGGTGCCCACCTCGCGGGCGACGCGCGTCACTTCCGCCGCGAACGAGCGGAGCTGGTCCACCATCGTGTTGATCGTGTTCTTGAGCTCGAGAATTTCACCCTTCACGTCAACGGTGATCTTCTTCGACAGGTCGCCGGTGGCCACGGCCGTCGTCACGTCGGCGATGTTGCGCACCTGGCCCGTGAG
>Ga0207691_10005991_pt1 | contig 11740 bp, 12 predicted proteins | sample KBSM13metaG_FD_184327 | JGI IMG/M metagenome (GOLD analysis project Ga0207691, IMG submission 184327) | Miscanthus rhizosphere microbial communities from Kellogg Biological Station, Michigan, USA - KBS M1-3 metaG (SPAdes) (version 2) | ecosystem: Host-associated > Plants > Roots > Rhizosphere >...
CGGAGCCGGCGACGACCGCATCGTCACGCGCGCGCTCGGTGCGCGCAGGTATCATGTCACCTTCCGCGGCACGGGCGGCCACAGTTGGGCGGCCTTCGGAGTCGCGAATCCCGTCCACGCGGCGGGCGCCGCAGCCGCGAAGCTCGCGGCGATGCCATTGCCACGATCACCGCGAACGACGCTTTCTGTGTGCCGTATCGGCGGTGGCATCAGCGTGAATGCGATTCCTGATGAAGCGTGGCTCGAGATCGATTTGCGCTCGTCGTCGCAGGACACACTCGCTCGATGCGCCGAGGATATGCAGTTGGCGATTCGTGCCGCAGTGCGACAAGAGAATTCGCGGCGTTCATCGGGTTCCTCTCCCCTCACCTGGTCCATCACGACCATCGGTGACCGCCCCTGCGGTGAGATCGACGTCGATCATCCGCTCGTGCGCGCCGCGGTCTCGGCGACCATGGCCATTGGCCGCACCGCCGAGTTGGCGACGGCGTCGACGGACGCGAACGTTCCGATCAGCCTCGGCGTGCCGGCGATCGCGATCGGAGCGGGGGGCCGTGGCGGTGGTGTTCACACATCGGGCGAGTGGTACGACAACACGGACGGCACGCTTGGCGTCGCTCGCGCGCTGACGGTGCTCGTCGCTGCAGCAGAGTTGAGCGGCGCTGACTAGCTCACATTTGTCGTCCCGAGCCTCAGGCGAGGGACCTGCTCTTCACACATTGAGAATGCAGATCACGCTTACACCAATAGCAGTCGCTCTCGCACTGCTCACCTCGGCCTGTGCTACCGCGCAGGTATCGCCAACCACGACGACCGCACCGGCCAGCCAATTGCTGCCGGGTCCCAAGCCCGCAGCGTTCACGTCGCGTGATTCCGCACTCGTCGGTGAATACGACACGAGTTCCGGTGTGGAATTCATCATCGAGGACGCCGGCAAGCTCTATCTGCTCGACACGGCGCACGCGGCGATGAAGCGCACACCGGTTCCCGCAGGTGGCATCGCGGGTTTGGCGATCAAGCGTCGCAGTGTGGGACCCGAAGCGGGGCAGAATCAGCTGCAGGTGCGACCGGTGCGTCCGGTCGCCGAGGTGCGCGCCGAGGCGTTGCTCGCGTCGCCGCCTGCTGAGCCACCAGCCGCGCGCGCCGCTGATCTCGTCGAGCTCACCTCGCTCGACCCCTCGATCAAGCTCGAGATCCGCTACGCCACGACCAACAATTTCCTTGGCACGAAGGTCTACGACGACGCGCGCGCGTTCATGCAGCGTCCAGCGGCTGAGGCGCTCGTGCGAGCAAACACAAAGTTGCGCTCACTCGGCTACGGCCTTCTGATTCACGACGCCTATCGCCCGTGGTATGTGACGAAGATTTTCTGGGACGCCACGCCGGTCGACAAGCGATGGCTCGTCGCCAATCCGGCGCAGGGTTCGAAGCACAATCGCGGCGCTGCGGTCGATCTCACGCTGTTCGACTTGAAGACCGGGAAGCCCGTCGACATGCCGAGCACGTACGACGAGAGCACTGGTCGCGCTTACGCGGACTATCCCGGTGGTACCTCGCTCCAGCGGTGGTATCGGGCGCTGCTTCGAAACGCGATGGTGTCGGAAGGCTTCCTCGTGAATCCGTCCGAGTGGTGGCACTTCGACTACGGCAGTTGGCACGACTACGCCATCGGCAACGTAGCGTTCGACAAGATCTCTCGCTGACGCTCAGGAGGCGAACAACGCTCGGCAGTTCGCGGCTGTCGAGTCGTCGGCGGGGAACGAACACTCGATGCGCAGCTCCTCGAGCGCGACGTCGTGTGGCGTCCCGAACGTCGTGAGTGTCGAGAAGAAGCGCAGCTCGACGTCTCCCTTGCGAAAGAGTGTGGTCAACAGCGGCGTCGTAGGAGTGCCAATCTCCCGCGCTCGCAACCGCTCGGGCACGTCCGGATACGCGAGCGCTTCGGCGAGCAGCGTCTTCGCGCGATCGTCCGACGGCGACGCCGCAATCTGTTCATGCAGATGGCGAATGAGGTCCTGCGCCGTCTCCTCCCAGTTCACGAGGAGCGGGCGCAGTCCATTCGGGTCGAGGATGAGGCGCACCATATTCGCTTCACTGGGATCAGCGCCAAGGAGGAAGCGCGTGCACCGCTGCGCCGCCTGGTTCGCGATGAGGATGTTCCAGTGCCGATCCAGGAGAAACGCGGGATAGGGCTCCTGGTGTTTGAGGATCAACTCGATCGCGCTGCGTATCTGTGTCATCTCCGGCGCTCCGAGTCCCGTTTCGAAGTATTTGGGCGCGTACCCCGCGGCAACGAGCAACGCGTTTCGCTCACGGAGAGGAATGTCGAGCGCGTCTGCGAGACGCAGTACCATCTCTCGACTTGGTTGCGAGCGGCCGGTCTCGACGTAGCTCAGATGACGGGACGACACGTCGGCCTCGAGCGACAGCGCGAGCTGGCTCAAGCGTCGCGACGCGCGCCAGTGCCGAAGAAGCGCTCCGACTCGGCTGTCGGGCGTCGATGCAGTGGAAGGTCGTGATGCCACGGTACTCATGAATTCAGGGTAAGCTCGAAAGCGGCGCGAAGCCATGACCTCCGACGTCATTGAACCGCGCCGCCGCCTCCTGATAGGTATGTCGCCGCGCAGCACTCGCGACAACCACCATCATCGCAGGAGACAGTCAGGTGTCCATGTCAATCAGAGATTTCGAGGGGCGACGCCGGTTCATCGACACGCCGTCCGGCCGCATCAGCTATGTAGAGCAAGGAGCAGGACCCGTCGCACTCTTCGTGCACGGCGTGCTGGTCAACGGCTATCTCTGGCGACATCAGCTCGAGGAGCTCGGCGCCATCCGCCGCTGTATTGCCATCGACCTGCTGGCGCACGGTGCCACGGTCATCGAACCGCATCAGGACGTGTCGTCGACGGCGAATGCCGTGATGATCAGGGAATTTCTCGATGCCATGAAGATCGACACCGTCGACCTCGTTGGGAACGACAGCGGCGGCGGCATGGCATTGATCTTCGCCGCTACGAATCCGCATCGCGTGCGCAGCCTGACGCTCACCGACTGTGACACACATGACAACTGGCCACCCGAGGCATTCAAGCCGTTCCTCGAGCTGTCGGCCAGCGGCGGGCTGAGTGGCGTCCTGAATGCCATGCTGTCGGACAAGGCGGTCTACCGGTCTCCTGGCGCGCTCGGTCCGGCGTATGAACGACCGGCCGACGTCAGCGACGAGACGATCGAGTTCTACCTCAGACCCCATGTGTCGAGTGACCAGCGGACGCGGGATCTCGAGCGATTCCTCGCGGCGTTCGACAGTTCACACACCGTCGCGATCGAGGACAAATTGAGGAATCTTCGCGTACCAACACTGGTGACTTGGGGAACTGACGACATGTACTTCGACGTGAAGTGGTCGCGCTGGCTCGATCAGACGATCCCTGGATCACGTCGGCGGACGGAGCTCGAAGGTGCTCGGCTGTTCTTCCCGGAGGAACGCTGGCAGGAGTTCAACGCAGAGCTGAGAAACCATTGGACACACGCAGCCCCTTGATGCAATCGGCCGTCGCCGTTGCGCCGCCCACGCGACTCTCGCTTGGGCGGCTCTCGTCGCCGATTGGAACGTTGCTGCTCGTCAGTGATGAGCGAGGCGCCATTCGTGCGCTCGACTTCGACGACTATGAGGCGCGCATGCATCGGCTGCTTCGCCTGCACTACGGGTCGTACTCGCTGGTGGACGTCTCGCCGGCGACGCATGTCGTTCGTGCGTTGACGTCGTACTTCGCTGGCGATCTCCACGCGATCGAGAACGTTCAGGTGTCGACAGGCGGTACGGCATTCCAGCGAGCAGTGTGGTCGGCACTGCGGCTCGTTCCCGCAGGTGTCACAACAACGTACGGTGCGCTCGCCGCGCGACTCGACCGACCTGCAGCGAGTCGCGCGGTGGGGGCTGCGAACGGGGCGAACCCGATCGCCATCGTGGTGCCGTGTCATCGCGTCATCGGCTCGAATGGCGACCTCACCGGCTACGGCGGCGGCATCGGGCGCAAACGATGGCTGCTGGATCACGAGCGGGCATCTGCATGCGAGTCATGACCTCGGACGTAATTGAAGCCATGATCGACTCCCGATAGCTATGTCGACGTGCGGAGCGACTGCGTCCGCCGCCCACCGACATATTCGAGGAGAGTTTGCATGAGCCAGTCAGATCGCGCCGCCTGTCTTCGCCAACTGCACGCGGAGCGACCGCTCGTCCTCCCAAACGCATGGGACGCCGCGAGCGCCCGCGTGATCGAGCGTGCCGGCGCAAAGGCGATCGCCACGACGAGCGCCGGTGTATCGTGGACGTACGGGCGCCGCGATGGACAAACACTTCGGCGCGACGAGATGCTTCGTACCATCGATCACATCGTGCAGACCGTGGGCGTCCCGGTGTCTGCCGACATCGAGGGTGGTTACGGAGATGTGTTTGAAACGGTGCGATGCCTTGTCGCGATTGGTGCCGCGGGGATGAACCTCGAGGATTCACCAGGCGATGGCGCCGTCCTGCTCTCCCCAGAGGCGCAAGTCGAGCGCATCCGCGCTGCACGTGACGCCGCACGTGGCACTGGCGGCGATCTCGTGATCAACGCGCGGACCGATGTCTTTCTCTTTCAGGTTGGCGCACCTGAAACTCGCTTCGCCGCCGCAGTGCATCGCGCCAACCTCTATCGCGCCGCAGGTGCGGATTGCCTGTTCGTGCCAGGCGTGATCGACGCAGAGACCATCGCGGCACTCGTGCGTGCCATCGACGGGCCACTGAACATCATGGCGATGCCCGGCGCGCCGTCCGTACCTCAGTTGGGCGAACTCGGTGTCGCGCGCGTGAGTGTGGGCCCCGCGATCACACAAGCGGCACTCGGCGCCACGCATCGCGCGGCCACTCAACTCCTCGAGCACGGAACGTACGGCGTGCCCGAGGAGAGTCTTTCATTTGCCGATGCGAACGGAATGTTTGCGGCTCAAGCGCCCTTGATGCGCGAGTGATCGGTGATGTTCAGCTCACCTTTCATCCCGTCGACCGTCACGTCGTCGCCAATGAGCGAGCGCGTGAGCGTCGAGTTGGCGACCTTGCTCCGGCGTCCGATCACGCTATCGGACAGCGTAGAGCCGTCGACCGTTGTGCCCTTGCCGAGTGACACGTTGGGGCCGATCGTCGAATTCGAGATGGTGACGTCGTCTTCGATATACACCGGATCGTTGATCGTCACGCCCGCGGGCACCGATGACGGACGACGTGCGCCGCCCTTGTCCAGCACCGTGCGGTTGGTCTCGAGCAGTGTGCCGACTTCGCCTGCGTCATACCAACCGGCCACTTCGATCACCTTGATCTTCGCGCCCTTGTCGATCATGTACTGGAACGCATCGGTGAGATAGTACTCGCCCTTGTTCTGCGGCTGCTTGAGAACGTGGTCGATGCCCTCGAACAGCAACTTCCAGTTCTTCATGTAGTACAGGCCGATGTTCGCGCTCTTCGAGATGGGCGTGCTCGGCTTCTCCACGATGCGCGTCATGTTGTCGTTCTCGTCCTTCACGACGACGCCGAAGCGCTGATAATCCTCGACCTCCTTCACCCAGATGATGCCGTCGGCATCGGTGTTCTTGAGCACGGAGAGATCCGTCTCGAAGATCGTGTCGACGAAGATGATGAGGACGTCCTGGTCGACGTACGGTTGCGCGAGCTTCACCGCACCGGCCGTTCCGTCCTGAACCTTCTGCTCGACGTACACGGATGGAAGATCGGCAAACTCCGTGGTCGCGTACTCCTCGACCTTCTCCTTGAGATGGCCCGTGATGTACACGATCTGCTCGACGTTGCCGAGCTTTCGCAGGTCCTCGAGGATGTACGCCATCACCGGCTTGCCGGCGATCTTGAGCATGGGTTTGGGGACGAGATGCGTGTGCGGACGAAGCCGCGTGCCCTTCCCTGCCAGTGGGATGATGACTTTCATGGTGCGCTCGTTCCCTCCCGTCCGTAGGCGTCCTTGATGCGTACGACGTCATCCAGATGTGGCGTGCTCGCTTCGAGCACGTCGCAGTCCGTGACGGCCTCCATGTAGTGGATCGTGTTCGGCGTGACGCGGAATGCTTCGCCGACCTTGAGTTGCATGTCGATCGGGCGATCACTGCCGTCCATCTGCACGTAGTACTTCAATTCGCCTGCCAGCAGATAGACCGTCTCGTCCTTCTGTACGTGGTACTGCACGGACAACTTCTGGCCGGCATTGATGTGCAGGATCTTGCCGACGTACAGGTCCGTTGCGGCCCAGATGGTCTCGTGTCCCCATGGTTTGGGGACATGGCGAACCTCGGTGCGTCCACTCATGCGGTGCGTGTGTTGGAGAGTCGTTGCGACCACGACACCGAGGCAATCACGGAACGCCCTGCGTCGTGCGTCGGCGCAATATCGTCGCGGGGCGGTCAGACCACTAGCCTTTCCTTGCGCCCCCCTCGCCGAGTGGTCTATCGTATGGGCATGCCAGCGACTGTTAACGACTGGACTGTCGACATGCTCGACGCACTCCCGGAAGACGGACAGCGCTACGAGATCATCGACGGAGAGCTATTCGTGACGCCCGGGCCGGGCGAACCCCATCAGGACATCGTGGGCGAGTTACATGCTCGGCTCCACGAGTACCTGGAGGATCGCGCCATCGGCAAGGCGATGATTTCACCGGCCGACGTCCGGCGCGGAGATCGAAAGCGCAATCGCGTACAGCCGGACGTCTTCGTCGTTCGCGTGACCGATGGAAAGCGACCTGCCTATCCCTACGAGCTGCACGATCTATTGCTCGCCGTGGAGGTCGTATCGCCGAGCAATCCGACTCTCGATTATCAAGTCAAGCGTGAGCTTTACTTGCGGGAAGAAGTCGGCGAGTACTGGGTCATCAGTCCCGAGGTGCGAAACATCTCACGGTGGAAAGGTCGTGACGACCCCGGTGAGGTGCTGAGCAAGCGAATCGAGTGGCATCCAGCCGGAATGAACCCCCGTTCGTGCTGGACGTGCGGGATTTCTTCAACGACTCGTTTCGCTGATTTGGTCGGCACCTCACACGCCTAGCTCTCGAAGCGCCTTCGCACGCTCGCGGCTGACCATCAGCTTCGCGCCGTCGTCGATCTCGGCGATTAGCTTCCCACCACCTGCCGCGCGAAACGCCACCACATGGTCGAGGTTCACCATGTGCGTCCGGTGAATCCGGACGAACTTCTTCGGATCCAGCCTCGCTTCCAGCCGGCTCAATGCGAGGTGCAGCATGTACCGGCTCCTCCCCACATGCGCGGTCACGTAGTCACCCGATGACTCGAGCCACGCGATGTCCGCCACGGCCACGGGAATGATCCCGCCACCCGATCGCACGAATAGGCGGCTCATCGGCCCGTTGCTCAGCGCCTCCCGCAATCGACTGAACGCAGGAAGCGTATTCGGCTCCCCGAACGCGGCCCGCACCCGCTCGAGGCACTTCTCCAATCGATCCGGCCCGAACGGCTTGAGCAGATAGTCCAGAGCGCCCAGCTCGAATCCGGCGACCGCATGCTGGGCGTACGCCGTGGTGAAGACGACGAACGGCTGATGACTCACTCGCTCGAGCACATCGATGCCTAGGAGACCGGGCATCTGGATGTCGAGAAACACCAGCTCGGGCTTCAGACGATCGATCATCTCGACGGCCGCGGGCCCATTCTCCGCCTCGCCCACGATGCGGAGCCATTCCACCTCGGCCAGCATGTCGCGAAGTCCGGCACGCGCGACCGGTTCGTCATCCGCGATCACGACCGAGATCGTCATGCCTCACCGCCACTGCGCGGGAGCACGAGAGTCGCGAGAAATCCGCCGGATGGTTCCCTCCCCACATCGAGCCGCGCGTCGGAGCCATAGAGAACCGCGAGGCGCTCGCGGAGCCGCTTCAATCCGGTACCAGCGCTGTCACGGCTCGGCGCGTTCGCCGAGTCACCAGTATCGCGCACACTGACGACGAGCGTTCCATTCTCGGCGGACGCCCGAATCATGATGTCCGTAGGCTCCATCTTCGGCGCGGCGCCATGACGAACTGCGTTCTCGACCAGCGTCTGCAGCGCGAATACCGGAATCAGCGCGCCCTTCGCCGCATCGGTCACTTCTGCACTCACACGGAGCCGGTCGCCGAAGCGCAGGCGTTCGAGCTCGAGGTACTGAGCGACGAACGCCCACTCGTCGGACATGGGCACCAGGTCGCGGTCCTCCTCTATCGTTCCACGCAACAGGCCCGCGAGCTGCTCGGCGGCCTGCGCCGCGCGCTTCGGCTCGCGAGGAATCAGCTGCACCACGGCGTGCAACGCGTTGAAGAGGAAGTGTGGATTGAGCTGCGCCCGCAGCGCCGACAGCTGCGCGCGAGCTGCGTTCGCCTCGGCACGAGCGGCGCGCTCCGTCGCGACAGTCGTATATGAGACGCCGGCGACCATCACGTAAATCCAGACGCCCAGCATCAGGTACGCGGTGATACCGGGTCCGGTGTTCAACACGAACGCGCCGCGAAACAGGCTGTCGACGATGCTGTTCAGAAGCACCCAGACAGCCGCGTACACGAACGCAGCGACGAGATGCACGGCGACGAACGAAGGCCTCACGCGACTCGGCCATGGCACCCGTTCGGTGAATCGCTGCACCACGAGGCCGAGCAGCGCAGCCGTCACCATGATCCGGAGCGCGGCGAGCAACGCGGAATGCAAGTTCGTATTCGCGTGTGCCGCCAGGATGAGCGTGGTGAACAGTGCCCACACCGGCAACCAACCAATCAGCAGTTGCAGCCATACGAGTCGTCGCGACATGCCCCAACGGTATCAGCGGGACGCCGAGGCGGCCACACGCTTGGCGTCGATGGTGAGGATGCCTTCGGTCCACGTCTGTCCATCGTCCATCGAGCGATCCTGCCGAAAGCGAAAGCTCGTCGGCGTGATGTCGGAGTAGGTCGCTCGGGCGACGTACGCCTTCCCCTCGCCGTCCACGCCGCGCGACGTCACGGTCATCTTGCCATCGCGCCAGTTTGCGGTCGACGTCGTGAAGACACCACGATAGACGTCGAGCGTCGACGTCGTCCACCGCTTCGCCGCAGAGTCGTAGTACCGCATCGCGTGCGACAGTGAGCGTGGATTGCCGGATGCGTCCGTGATTCGAAGCTCATCCTCCACGCCAAAGCCGTCGAACGCGCGCCACGCCTTCCACGTGCCTGCGAGCTTCGGCACGCCGTGAATCTTCATCGCGAGCGTCGACGCGTTCGGCTTGACCACCAACTCCCACTGACCAACGAGAAAGGCAAACTGCGCTGCTTCGGCAGGTGCGCTTTGCAGTCCCGGCCCTCCACCGCCGTGTTGTGCACCAGCGGTCGTCGATAGTGCAACAAGCAACGTGACGAGTGTGGATCGAACGCGCATTTGTACTCCCCTTGTTCGAGTCGTTGTCTCCACAATCGTACCGCGACTTCGCCGCTTCACCGGCCACTTTTCGCCCAACGGTCGCGTGAGTACGTCGAACGGCGCCTCTCCCCGTCGCGCTTCGATGCCATGCAAACGTATCGTGACGCATGACCAATCCACTCATTGTCATGCACGACGTCAGGAAGACCTTCCCGACCGCCGCCGGCCCCTTCGCCGCACTCGACGGCATCAGCCTCGAGATCGACCGAGGCGAGTTCATCGCCGTCGTCGGACAGTCGGGAAGCGGCAAGTCAACGCTGCTCGCACTGCTCGCCGGCATCGACCGCCCGACGAGCGGCGAAGTGTTCGTTGCAGGTACTCCCGTGCACACTCTCTCGGAGCGGGAGATGTCGCCATGGCGTGGAGCCACCATCGGCATCGTCTTCCAGTTCTTCCAGCTGCTTCCCACGCTGTCGGCAGCCGAGAACGTCATGCTGCCGATGGACTTCTGCAACGCATGGCCAGCTCGCGAACGACACGAGCGCGCGATCGCGCTTCTCGACCGACTCGGCGTCGCCGACCAGGCGGACAAGCTGCCGTCCACGCTCTCTGGTGGACAGCAGCAGCGCGTCGCTGTCGCCCGCGCGCTGGCGAACGAACCATCCGTCCTGCTCGCCGACGAGCCGACAGGCAATCTCGACTCGCGCACCGCGGAGTCGATGCTCGACCTGCTCGCCGGCCTCGTCGCCGACGGACAGACAATCGTCATGGTGACACACGAGCGCAGCGCGCAGCGCTTTGCCAGCCGAGTGATCACGCTGGCAGACGGACGCGTCGTCGAAGCGGAAGACGCTGTGCATGCTTAGCCCGCGCTGGCGGAAGGTCGTCCGCGACCTGTGGCTGCATAAGGCGCGTACCAGCCTCGTTGTACTCGCCGTGTGCATCGGCATCATCGGCGCGGGGTCGGTACTCGACGCATGGTCCCTGCTGCGCCGCGTCACCCGTGGTGAGTTCGGCGAGAGTAATCCCGCGTCTGCAACGCTGCGCACCGACTCGATCGACGCGAGCCTTCTCACGCGCGTTCGCGCCATGCCCGGCATCGCGAGCGCTGAAGCCCGACGCACCGTTGCCGCAAGTGTGCAGACGCGCGCCGGCGCGAATACCGCGCTGCTCTTCGCCATGGACGACTTCGCGGCCAACAGTATCGGCGTCATCAAGTCGGCGAGCGGACCATGGCCTCCCCCAGAGGGCGGTGTCGTCATCGAACACTCGTCGATGGAGTACGCCGAGCTCACCGTTGGAGACTCCGTCGTCATCCAACTGCGGGACGGCGCCACGCACACCTTGCCAGTCGTCGGCGTCGCGCGCGACGTAGGACTCGCGCCGGGCTGGATGGATCACGTCGTCTACATGTTCGTCACGCCGCCGACACTTGCGAAGCTGGGCGCGCCGTCCTCGCTCAATGAGCTTCAGATCGTCGTGCGCGACCGCACACTGGATCGCGAGAGTGTGCGTGGCGTCGCCCGACAGGTCGCCGATATCATGGAGACGAGCGGCCACCGCGTCGCGAACGTCGACGTTCCTGTGCCAGGTCGGCACATGCACGCGGCGCAGATCGATTCGCTCCTCTACACGCAGGGTGCGTTCGGCATGCTGGCCCTGTTTCTCAGCGGCATTCTCGTCGTGAACCTCATCGCCGCGATGCTCACCGGCCAGGTGCGCGAGATCGGCGTGATGAAGTCGATCGGTGCCCGCGCGTCTCAACTCGCTGCGATGTACCTCGGTCTCGCGCTCGTCCTCGGTGTCGCAGCGTGTGTGATCGCCATACCAGTCGCCGCAGTGTTGGGCCGAGCGTACGCGAACTTCACGGCGGGCATCCTGAACTTCGACGTCACTGGTTTCAGCATCCCCTTCTGGGCCTTCGGTCTTCAGCTCGTCGTGGGCACATTGATGCCCGTGTTCGCCGCGGCCATTCCGGTCACGCGTGGCTGTCGCATTTCCGTCAGTGATGCGATGCGCGACTTTGGCATCACCGGCCGCGGCGAAAGCGCGGCCGGCCGATTCCTGATGCGCACACGGGGAGTGAATCGGCCGCTGTTGCTGTCTCTACGCAACGCCTTCCGGCGACGTCAGCGCATGCTGCTCACCCTCGCGACGCTCGCCACTGGCGGCGCCGTCTATCTCGGCGCACTCAATCTGCGCACGGCCGTCATCGGAAGTGTCGACCTGCTGTTCTCGTCGCAGCGGTATGACATGTCGTTTCGGTTTGCGCGTCCGCACGCAGCGGATAGTCTCGTTGCGGCCGTCGTCAACGTGCCTGGAG
>Ga0207691_10005992_pt1 | contig 11740 bp, 13 predicted proteins | sample KBSM13metaG_FD_184327 | JGI IMG/M metagenome (GOLD analysis project Ga0207691, IMG submission 184327) | Miscanthus rhizosphere microbial communities from Kellogg Biological Station, Michigan, USA - KBS M1-3 metaG (SPAdes) (version 2) | ecosystem: Host-associated > Plants > Roots > Rhizosphere >...
CGTCACCTGGCGTTGATCAGGAAAGCAGGGGACAACCGATCGTTGTTCGAGCACTTCGCCGAGCTCGCTCGCCATCGGCACGGCACCTCTCTGACGACCAAGGCCTGCCTGCCGCACATGGCCCGGTCCGGCCGTGGCGGCAGCGTCATCTACATCGGCTCGGTCCACTCGAAGGAAGCGTCGGTGCTGAAGGCACCTTACGCCTGTCAATCGATCTCCAGGGAGAGCTGGCAACGTGAACGTCCTTCTCGCCGTCGACGGCTCCGAAGCCGCCTTGCACGCCACGCGCAGGCTGGTTGCACTGGCGCCCATGCTCAATGAGCCTTTGCACGTGGAGCTCGTGACCGTGAACCTGCCTGTCCCGATTATCAGGGGATTCTCGAAGGTGGTTGTCACGCACGAAATGATCGACGCTTACTATCGCGACCAAGGCGCTTCAATGCTCGCGGAGAGCGAAAGGCTGTTGAACGAGGCCCACGTCGATCATTCGCGACACATTCTGGTCGGCAAGATCGCTGAAAGCCTGGTCGACCATGCCGACAAGTCACGGTGCCAGATGATATGGATGGGCTCGCGCGGCATGAGCGCGGTGGCGAACATGGTGATGGGATCGATCGCGACGAAGGTAGTTCACCTGTCGTTGGTTCCCGTCGTGCTTGTCCCATGATCAAGAGACTCGGCGCCCCCTGGGCCTCCCGTCGAGTTCCGGGCGCCCGCCCTTCCTGGCGGAGGCGGTGAGATTCGAACTCACGGAAGGGTTGCCCCTTCGCGGGTTTTCAAGACCCGTGCCTTAAACCGCTCGGCCACGCCTCCTGTCGATTCGTCCCCAGGCGCTTGATTGGCGGCCGGGCAGCGGCATATTAGCAGCAGCCGGGGAGGCAACAGCATCAGCCCTAGTTGAAACCCTTGGCGATTCTGATAGTCTAAGGAACTGATCGCCCCGCGTCGGGGCTTTGTGGAGGCATTAATGGACAAGTTCGAACCGGTCATGCGCGGTGGCCAGATGCCGCGGCCGATCGACGTGGAACCGGCCCGTCGAAGCGCCAGCGATACGGTGCTGCCCATCTCGCAGAACACCGTCCTGCGCAACACCTATTGGCTGCTCGCCCTCTCGCTCCTGCCGTCGATCGCCGGCGCGTTCGTGGGCATGCAGCTCAACTTCTTCGCGTTCTTCCAGTCGTCGCCGATCATGGCGCCGCTCCTGATGTTCGGCTTGATGATCGGGTCGCTGTTCGTCGTCACCGCGCTTCGCAACAGCAGCTGGGGGGTCGTGGCGCTGTTCGGCTTTACCTTCATCGCCGGGCTCGCGCTCACGCCCATCCTGACGGTGGCGCTCGGCCTGCGTAACGGCGGCCAGCTGATCGGCCTCGCCGGTGGCATGACGGCGGCGATCTTCTTCGCCCTGGCGGGTATCGCCACGGTCACGAAGAAGGATTTCTCCTTCATGGGCAAGTTCCTGTTCGTCGGGGTGATCCTGCTTATCGTGGCCTCGCTCGCGAACCTGTTCTTCCAGGTGCCGGCAGCGTCCGTGGCGATCTCGGCCATCGCCGTGATGATCTTCTCGGCGTACATCCTGTACGACGTGTCGCGCATCGTGCACGGCGGCGAGACGAACTACATCATGGCCACGATGAGCCTGTTCCTCAACATCTACAACATCTTCATCAGCCTGCTGAACATCCTGATGGCGTTCTCGGGCAATCGCGACTAAGAACTTCTGATGGAGGCGGGGTGACGAGCGTGCTTCGCACGTCGTCACCCCGTTTTTATGCGTCGAAGACGGCGATGGACTCCACATGTGCCGTGTGCGGGAACATGTTCACCACGCCCGCGGCCGCCAACCGGTAACCGCGCTCGTGCACCAGTACCGATGCATCGCGCGCGAGCGTTCCGGGCGCGCAGCTCACGTAGACCATCCGCTGCAAACCCCCTGACGCATCCTTCGCAGGAAGCGCCTTCACGAGCTCGACCGCGCCTTCGCGGGGCGGGTCGATGAGCGCGCGATCGATCCTGCCGAGGCTCGCGATCGTCTGTTCCGTTCCTGCGAAGAGATTCGCGGCGAGGAACGTCGTGCGATCCGTCAATCCGTTGGCGGCGGCGTTCTCCTGCGCACGCTTGACGAGAGCGGCGCTGCCCTCGACGCCGACCGCGTGCGCGCCGAGGCGCGCGATCGGCAGCGTGAAGTTGCCGAGGCCGCAGAAGAAGTCGGCGACACGCTCGCCGGGACGTGGCGACAGGAGCGCCATCGCCCGCCGCACGAGCACGCGGTTGATCGCGTAGTTGACCTGCGTGAACTCGGTCGGCGCGAACGGCATGCGCAAGTCGAATTCCGGCAGCAGGTACGCGAGGGCAGTCGCCTTGCGGAACGGGACGACGGTGGCAGGCCCGCCGGTCTGCAGCCAGAACTCGACGCCGTGAAGGTCTTCGAATGCGGCGAGCGCAACCGCGTCGTCGCGCGTGAGCGGCTCGAGGATGCGCAGCACCAGCGCGTAGACGAGCGCAACACCGTCGTCGTTTTCGACTTCCCCGATCGCCACCTCGATCTGCGGCAGGCGGTCGCGGATCGACAGGCTCGCGATCAGCGTGCGCAGGAGCGGCAGGAGCGTCGAGAGCTTGCGCGGCACGACGTAGCATTGCGTCATGTCCGCCACGAAGCTCGACTTGCGCTCGTGGAACCCGACCAGTACGCCGCCCTTCTTCACGACGTGGCGCACCGACAGCCTCGCGCGATAGCGGTATTCCCACGCGGGACCCTCGATCGGCGGCAGCACGATTTCCGGACGCACGCGGCCGATGCGCGCGAGCGCGTCCTCGAGCGCGCGTTGCTTCGCGGCGATCTGCAACGAAGGATGCGCGTGCTGCAGCGTGCACCCGCCGCACACGCCGAAGTGCGGGCATCGCGGGGTCACGCGCGACGCGCTCGCCTTGCGGATGTTCCCGGCGCGCGCAACGGCGTACGTCGGCCTTTCGCGCACGGTCACGGCATCGACGCGCTCGCCCGGCAGCGCGCCTTCGACGAACGTCGCCTTGCCGTCGACGTGGGCCACGCCGCGACCTTCCTGGTCCAGCGATTCGATGACGACGTCGGCGGCCACGAGGGCATTCTACTGTCGCCGTGGGCACCGGCCGGCGCGCGGTAAAATCCGCCCATGAAATTGCTCGCGTTCGACACCTCGACGCAATGGCTCACCATCGCCTGCCTGCATGGCGGCCGATGGATCGAGCGCGACGAGCTCGCGGGACAGTCGCATTCGCAGCGCCTCCTGCCGCATATCGACGAGGTGCTGGCCGAGGCCGGGATCGGGCTCGCGGACCTCGACGCCATCGCCTTCGGGGCCGGCCCCGGCTCGTTCACCGGGGTGCGCATCGGTTGCGGCGTCGCGCAAGGCCTCGCGTTCGGCGCGGGCGTCCCGCTCGTGCCCGTGTCGACGCTCGAGGCGATCGCGGAGTCGGCGTGGCAGACGCATGGATGGACGCGCGTGCTCGCGTGCCTCGACGCGCGCATGCGCGAGGTCTACGTGGCCGCTTACCGTCGCGAGGACGATCGCTGGGTCGTCGAGCGCGAGCCCGCGGTCATGCGACCGGACGACGTCGCAGCCATCGCCCCCGCAGTCCATGGAGCGGGCGACGGCTTTGCCGCGTATCCCGACCTGGCCTCGCAGCTCGCGCTCGCGGGCCTGGACGCAAGCGCCATCCCCAAGGCCCGCGCGATCGCCGCGCTTGCAATGCACGAAGTCGCCGCCGGGCGCGCCGTCCCCGCGTCCGAAGCGCTGCCTCTGTACGTTCGTCACCGCGTCGCATTGACCACTGCCGAACGCGAAGCGGGCGCGAGGCTCTGATGGCCTCGTTGCCGAAGGCATCCGCGCCGCACGCCGTCACCTGGCGTCCGCTGCGCACGAGCGACGTCACGTACGTCGCGGTGCTCGAGGCGCAGATCCATGCGGCGCCGTGGACGTCGGGCAACTTCCGCGACGCGCTCGCGGCGGGGTACAGCGCGCTGGTGGGCGAGCGCGAAGGCCGCATCGTCGCATTCGGCGTGATGATGATGGCGCCCGGCGAGGCGCAGCTCCTCAACCTGTCCGTCGTGCCGGACGCGCGCCGGCAAGGACTCGGCCGCACGTTGCTGCGCCGCTTCATGGCCATTGCCGTGCGCTATGGCGCCGCGCAGCTCTTTCTCGAGGTGCGCGTCGGCAACACGCCCGCAATCGCGCTCTACGAGGACGAAGGCTTCGTCCGCGTGGCGCGACGTGCCCGCTATTACCCCGTAGACGCGAACGGCGTGCGCGAGGACGCGCTCGTGATGCGCCGCGACGTCGTGCAGCGCAAATGACGTTCTCCCGGGACGATGTGCTGGCGGAGCTCGGGCTGTCCCCGCAATGGCGCCTGCGCATGCGGCCGGCAGCCGCAGGCGCTTCGATGCCCGACAACCGCATCGCCCGCATCGCGACCCTTGCATGGACGGAGCTCGCGCCCGACATCGATGCGTGCACCGCATGCGGCCTGTGCCGCACGCGCAACCGCGCGGTGCCCGGCGTCGGCGACGCCGCTGCGGAATGGCTGTTCATCGGCGAAGCGCCCGGCGCCGAGGAAGACGCGCGCGGCGAGCCGTTCGTCGGGCAGGCGGGGCGGCTCCTCGACAACATGCTGGCGGCGCTGGGCATCGCGCGCGAGCGCAACGTGTTCATCGCCAACGTGCTGAAGTGCCGGCCGCCCAACAACCGCACGCCCGAGCCGCTCGAGGTCGACGCGTGCCGGCCCTATCTCGAGCGGCAGGTCGCGCTGATCGCGCCCAAGCTCATCGTCGCGCTCGGCCGCAGCGCCGCGTCGCTGCTGCTCGACAGCGACTCGTCGATCGCGAGCCTGCGCGGGCGGGTGCATCGTTATCGCGGCATCCCGCTCGTCGTGACGTACCATCCGGCTTACCTGCTGCGCAACCTGCCCGACAAGGCGAAAGCGTGGGAGGACTTGCTGCTGGCACGTGCGACCGTCGCCAAATCCGCCGCGTTATAGGCACCGCCGTCGCAATTCGTCTCACCCGTGCTTGCCAATAGGCAAGCATCGCCCCATATTCCGCGCTCAAGGGCCAAGGGGTGCCCAAGCGCTTCTCGTGGAGGACACATGCTACGCAAGCTTGCCGCACTGATCGCCGCTGTCGCCGTCGTCTCGCTCACCGGCTGCGGCTACAACGACCTGCAACGGCAGGACGAAGGCATCAAGGGCGCCTGGTCGGAGGTCGTCAACCAGTACCAGCGGCGCGCCGACCTCGTGCCCAACCTCGTGAACACCGTCAAGGGCTATGCCGCGCAGGAAGCGGACGTGCTGAAGTCGGTGACCGAGGCGCGCGCCAACGTCGGCGCGATCAAGGCCACGCCCGAGCTCGTGAACGATCCGGCGGCGTTCGCGAAATTCCAGGCCGCACAGAGCCAGCTCACGAGCGCGCTGTCGCGACTGCTCGTGGTCGCCGAGAATTACCCGAACCTCAAGTCGGACGCGCTGTTTCGCGACCTCCAGTCGCAGCTCGAAGGCACCGAGAACCGCATCACGGTCGCGCGCAAGCGGTACATCGACTCCGTGCAGACGTACAACACCACGGTGCGCACGTTCCCGACCAACCTGACCGCGATGCTGTTCAAGATGGACGTCAAGCCGAACTTCACCGTCGAGAACGAGGCTGCGGTCAGCAAGCCGCCGTCGGTCGACTTCGGCAAGCCGCCGGCACCCGCGACGCCGCCCCCGGCGCCTGCGAAGACGACGTAAAAGGCAGCTCGTGACGCGCGTTCTCGCGGCGCTCGCTCTCGCGCTGCTCGTCCCGCACGCGGGTGCCGCGTGGGAGCCGACGAGCGAGGGGCTCGCCCCCGTCCCGCCCTTGACGGGGCGGGTCGTCGATCTCACGGGCACGCTTCCCGCGTCCGACGCGCAGGCGCTTACCGCGAAGCTCGCGGCGTGGGAGCAGAAGACCGGGAACCAGCTCGCGGTGCTGGTCGTGCCGAGCACGCAGCCCGAGCCGATCGAGACGTATTCGATCCGCGTCGCGGAGGCGTGGAAGATCGGCCGCAAGGGCCAGGACAACGGTGCGCTGCTGGTCGTCGCCAAGAACGATCGCAAGCTCCGCATCGAGGTGGGCTACGGGCTCGAGGGCTCGCTGACCGACGCGACGTCGAAGCGCATCGTCGCGGAGACGATTGCCCCCCTGTTCCGCGAGAACAAGTTCGCGCAAGGCATCGACGCCGGTGTCGACCAGATCATCGACGTCGTGGACAAGGGCGAGCCGCTCGCCGCCAAGCCGCCGCCGAAGGCTCAGACTTCTTCGCGCGGCGGGTTCTCGTTCGAGATGCTGCTGGTGGTCCTGTTCCTCGTCATCCCTGTGATGGGATCGATCCTGCGCCGCATCTTCGGCAGGTTCCTGGGATCGACGGTCGGCGCGGGCATCATTGGCGCCGGCGCATGGGTGGTCATGGGATCGCTCATCATCGCCGGCATCGCGGGAGTCGTCGCGTTCGTCATCCTGCTCGTCACGGGCGCGAGCGGCATGTTGTCGCGCCGCGGCGGAGGCGTGTGGGTGCCGGGCGGCTTTGGCGGGGGCGGGTTCGGCGGCGGTGGCGGTGGCGGCGGATTCTCGGGCGGCGGCGGCGGCTTCGGCGGCGGCGGCGCATCGGGAAACTGGTGACCATGAAATCCCGCCTGCGCCGCGCCTTGCGTCACGTGATGTGCGACCGCGCCGACGTGCATCGCGTCCTGCCACCGCCGGCGCTCGCCCGCATCGAGCAGGCGATTGGCGAAGGCGAGGCGCGCCACGGCGGGCAGGTGTGCTTCGCCATCGAGCCGGCGCTGCCGATCGCTCGCGTGTGGCAAGGGATGACGCCCCGACAGCGCGCGCTGGAGGCGTTCGGGACGCTGCGGGTGTGGGACACCGAGCACAACGACGGCGTCCTGATCTACGTGCTGCTTGCCGATCGCGACGTCGAGATCGTGGCCGACCGCGGCATTCACGCGAAGGTCGGCGACGCGGCGTGGAACGACATCTGCCGCGTCATGGAGAAGGCGTTTGGCGCCGGACGCTACGCCGACGGCATCGAGGAAGGGATACGCGCGGTCAGCGACCTGCTCGCGCTGCATTCGCCGCACGTCGACGGCGAGCGCAACGAGATCGCCGACAAGCCCGTCGTCCTGTAGCGTCGCTAGTGGTGCCCGTGGCCGTCGACGTCGTCGGCGATGAGCCGGCTCGAGTCCTGCTTCGACTGGTTGTACATGTAGCGCCACAGCACGAGCAGCATGGCGCCCGACATGAAGACGCCGAAGATCACGATCGCGCGGTTTACGGACGCGCCCGTGTAGCGCAGGTATGCGTACAGGCCGACCATGATGAGGATGCCGATGTTCTCGTTGAAATTCTGCACGGCGATCGAGTGTCCCGCGCCCATCAGCACGTGGCCGCGATGCTGCAGCAGGGCGTTCATCGGGACGACGAAGAATCCCGCGCACGCGCCGATCAGGATCATGAGCGTCGCCGCGACGGGCAGCGACGTGACGAAGATCATGGTGATGACGACCAGTCCCATCGCCACGCCGACGGGAAGGACGTTGACCGATTGCCGCAGCGAGATGTAACGCGCGGCGATCACGGCGCCCACGGCGATGCCGACCGCCACGACGCCCTGCATGTACGAAGCCTGCGACAGGTCGAAGCCAAGCGCCTTGTTCGCCCACGCCAGCACGATGAACTGAAGCGTGGCGCCCGCACCCCAGAACAGCGTCGTGGTGGCGAGCGAGATCTGTCCCAGCTTGTCGCGCCACAGGAGCGTCACGCAGTGCGAGAACTCGCGGATGAGATAGAGCGGGTTCTTGCTCGGCACGCGGTGATCGACGCCCGTGTCGGGGATGAACCAGTTGAAGATGGCCGCGACGACGTAGAACACCGCGATGACGCAGATCGCGGCCTCGGGCGGCGTGTTGATGCCCGTGTCGATCATCGGCAGGTCGAATCCGAGGAGCTTCGTGGACACGCCCGGGCTCACCAGCAAGCCGCCGAGCAGCACGCCCAGGACGATCGAGCCGACCGTGGTGCCTTCGATCCATCCATTGGCCGCGACGAGCTGCTTCGCGGGCAGGAGCTCGGTGAGGATGCCGTACTTCGCGGGCGAGTACGCCGCCGCGCCGAATCCCACCACCGCGTACGCGGCGAGCGGGTGCAGCGTGAACAGCATCAGCATGCAGCCCACCACCTTGATCGCGTTGGTGATGAGCATGACGCGGCCCTTCGGCATCGAGTCGGCGAATGCGCCGACGAGCGGAGCGAGCACCACGTAGGAGACGACGAACGACTGCTTGAGCGCCGGCGTCATCCACTCCGGCGCCTCGAGCTCGTGCAGCAGGCGAATGGCCGCAATCAGCAGGGCGTTGTCGGCGAGCGAGCTGAAGAACTGCGCCGCCATGATCGTGTAGAACCCGGCCTTCATATCCTCGCAATGTCCTGCATCGGGGTCCTCTTTGCACGTCGCGACGGGAACGTCGCCGGCGTACCTCGACGAGAGCTTCGCAATCGGATGCGCAGGCGCGGGTGGTTATAATGGCGTGGTCGCGCGGCCCGGGGCTTTATACCATGATTGACCGCGGCAATATCGCGCCGCGCGCGCGATTCGCGCTTTCCGCGCATCCTCCAACCGCCACGCGCCCGCCGAATGTCCCGCCCGCTGTACGCCCAGATCAACCCCGCCGCGCTGCGGAGCAACCTCGCCAAGGTGCGCGAGAAAGCGCCGGGCACGCAGGTGCTCGCGGTGGTCAAGGCCAATGCGTACGGTCACGGACTGATGCGCGTGCTGCCTGCGCTCGACGATGCCGACGGCCTCGCGCTCGTCGAGCCGGATGCCGCCTACGAGCTGCGCGAGCGCCGGTATTCACGGCGCATCCTGATGCTCGAAGGGTTCTTCGCGGAGTCGGAGCTTCCGGAGTTCGCGCAGCGGCGGCTCGCCACTGTTGTGCACGACATGGAGCAGGTGAAGATGCTCGAGAAGCAGGTGCTGTCGCGGCCGCTCGAGGTCTTCATCAAGGTCAACGTGGGCATGAACAGGCTCGGCTTCCGCCCCGGCGACGTCGCCGGCGTGTGCCAGCGCCTCGCCTCTGCGCCGTCGGTGGCGGCGCTCCGGCTCATGATGCACTTCGCGCGCGCCGACGAGGACGACGGCCTCGCCGAGCCGCTCGAAGTGTTCGAAGGCGCCTGCAAGGGCCTCGCGTATCCGCGCTCGCTCGCCAATTCGGCGGGCGTGATCCGCTTCGACGAGGTCGGCGGCGACATCGTCCGTCCCGGCATCATGCTCTACGGCGCGTCGCCTTTCCTCTACGACACCGCCGACATGATCGGCTTGCTGCCGGTGATGACGCTTCGCTCGCAGCTCATCGCGGTACAGGAGCTCAAGGCGAACGAGAGTGTGGGCTACGGCGCGACCTACACGGCCTCGCGCGCGCACCGCGTGGGCGTCATCGCGTGCGGCTACGCGGACGGCTATCCGCGTCATGCGCCCAACGGCACGCCCGTGCTCGTCTGCGGCAGGAAAGTGCGGATGGCGGGCAGGCCGTCGATGGACATGCTGACCGTCGACCTGACCGACGTTCCGGAAGCGCGCGTCGGCAGCCCCGTCGTCTTGTGGGGCGAAGGGCTGCCCGTCGACGACGTGGCCAACGCGGCGTCGACCGTGGGTTACGAGCTCCTGTGCGCGGTCGCGCCGCGCGTGCCGCACGTGACGAGCGAAGTCGGCGGCGTCGACATCGAACTGTAGAAGAAGGAAACGCATGTACATCGTCGTCACCGGCGCCGCGGGATTCATCGGATCGAACATCGTGCGCGGCCTCAACGAGAAGGGCGAGACCGACATCATCGCGGTCGACAACCTCTCGCGCGCCGACAAGTTCCGCAACATCGTCGACTGCGAGATCGCCGACTACCTCGACAAGGAGGAGTTCCTCGCGCGGCTGTCGGCGGGTGACTTCGACGACGACGTCGCGGCAATCCTGCACCAGGGTGCGTGCTCGGACACCATGGAGGCCGACGGGCGCTACATGATGCGCAACAACTACCGCTATTCCGCGGTGCTGCTCGAGCATTGCCAGAACAACGACATCCCGTTGATCTATGCGTCGAGCGCGTCCGTTTATGGCGGCGGCACCACCTTCGTCGAGCGGCGCGAGCACGAGGCGCCGCTCAACGTCTACGGCTACTCGAAGTTCCTGTTCGACCAGCACGTGCGCCGCACGCTGCCGGAGCGCACCGCGCCCATCGTCGGGTTCCGCTACTTCAACGTGTACGGCCCGCGCGAACAGCACAAGGCGCGCATGGCGTCGGTCGCGTTTCACTTCTTCCACCAGTATCGCAAGAGCGGCTCGGTGCGGCTGTTCGCTGGCTCCGGCGGCTACGCCGCGGGCGAGCAGCGGCGCGACTTCGTGGCCGTGTCCGACGTGGTCGCCGCCAACCTCGACTTCCTCGGGCAGTCGGATCGATCGGGGATCTACAACCTGGGATCGGGACGTGCGGAGAGCTTCAACGACGTCGCGCGCCACGTCATCAATGCGTGCCGCGCGCACGAGGGCCAACCGCCGCTTGGCCTCACGGAGCTCGTGCATTCGGGCGCGATCGAGTACACGGAGTTTCCGCCGCAGCTCGCAGGCAAGTACCAGAGCTTCACGCAAGCGGACCTCACGGCGCTGCGCGCCGCGGGATATCGCGGGGCGATGACCGACGTCGAGACGGGCGTGCGCAACTACGTCGAATGGCTGATGGCGTCGCCGGGTGCATCCCCGTAACTTGAGCGGACGCCGCCCTTCGCGGGCAGCGCATCCAACCCGAGACGGAGGAAGCATCATGGTCAAGCTGGTCACCACGCTCGCGATGGCGTTCGCCATCGCATTCGCGGCGCTGTTCGCATTGCCCGCATCCGCAGTCGTCAACATCAACACCGCATCCAAGGACGAGCTCATCGCGCTGCCTGGCATCGGACCCGCCAAGGCACAAGCGATCGTCGACTACCGCAAGCTCAACGGCCCGTTCAAGGCGGTGGACGACCTCAAGAACGTCAAGGGCATCGGCGCCAAGCGCCTGGACAAGCTGCGTGCCGAGCTCACCGTCGGTCCCGCGCAGGCCAAGGTGGCGGCGGCAACGCCCGCCAAGGCGGAGTCCCGACCCGCGTCTGCGCCCACGGCTGCGGCCGCCAAGGGTGAAGTGCGCGCGGCCGAGGTCAAGCCCGCGCCCAAGTAGCACCGCCGCCCGGCACCGGCGCGTAGCCCCGCCGCCATCGCCGATGACGGCGGGCGCTACAATGCGCAGCATGTACGCGACGCTCGAATCGACGATCGGCAACACGCCGCTCGTGCGCCTGCAACGCATGGCCGGGGACACGACCAACGTCGTGCTCGCGAAGCTCGAAGGTAACAATCCGGCAGGGTCGGTGAAGGACCGGCCGGCGTACTCGATGATTGTCGAAGCGGAGAAGCGCGGCGACATCAAGCCGGGCGATACGCTCGTCGAAGCGACGTCCGGCAACACCGGAATCGCTCTCGCGATGGTCGCGGCGATGAAGGGCTACCGCATGATCCTCATCATGCCGGACAACCTCTCGCTGGAGCGGCGGCAGTCGATGACCGCCTTCGGCGCCGAGCTCATCCTCGTCACCAAGGAGCAGGGCATGGAAGGGGCGCGCGACCTCGCCGAAAGAATGCGCGCGGAAGGAAAGGGCATCATCCTCGACCAGTT
>Ga0207691_10005993_pt1 | contig 11740 bp, 9 predicted proteins | sample KBSM13metaG_FD_184327 | JGI IMG/M metagenome (GOLD analysis project Ga0207691, IMG submission 184327) | Miscanthus rhizosphere microbial communities from Kellogg Biological Station, Michigan, USA - KBS M1-3 metaG (SPAdes) (version 2) | ecosystem: Host-associated > Plants > Roots > Rhizosphere >...
CGGGCGCGACGCTCAAGAACACGACGCCCGAAAAGTGATGCGGGAACATGCGCAGCAACGTGAGCAGCGAATGACGACCGAGTCCGCTGTAACCTCCGACCAGCAAGATCGCTACCGGCTTTTCGGTGTCCGGATCGCGAGCGGTGTGGTGCTCCATCAGGCCATGGTGCGCTTCGAAGGGAATGTTGGCATCGCCCGGCTCCGCGGCGAAAGCGAGCGCCGCATCCACTTCCGGCGGCGACGGCAGGTCCGAATCGAGCTTGCGCAGCGCGCCGACGACCGCTTGGTAGTGGCGCTTGATGGCAAAGCAAGCCACGACCAGGGCCGCGGTCACGAGCAGCGTCAGCCAACCGCCCTCCACGAACTTTTCGAGAATGGTGATGACCAGAATCGTCGCACACAGGCTCAACGCGACCAGGTGCGCGAACAGGTGGCGCTTCCAATCCGAGTGTTCTGCGCGATGACGAATCCAAAATCGCGCCATGGCCAAGTTGGACAGGCTGAAGGTGAGAAACACGTTGATCGAGTACATCACGACCAACTTCGCAACGTCACCGTGCGTGTAGAGCAAGGCGCCCAGCGCGGCGGCCGCCATGAGCATCACGCCGTTGCGCATCGACAGGCGATCGGAGAGCGCGGCAAAGCGGTGCGGCAACCAGGAATCGGTCGCCATGTTGGCCATCACGCGCGGGCCGTCCAAGAAACCGGCTTGCGCAGCCACGAACAAAAGCGCGCCCTCGCTGAGCAGCGCGGCGATGATGAAACCGCGTCCGAAGTGGATGCTACCGATCTGCCAAGCGCCAGCCACGCGTTCGAACAGCACCGCATTCATGGTTTTCCCGGGCTCGGGGTGAGCATGCACCAGCAAGTAGGCGAGCAAAATTCCGCCGGCGGTGATGGCCAGCGATGCGGCCATCAAGCTCATGGTGCGCTTGGCGGTGCGCACTCGCGGTTCGCGCATCATGCCCACGCCGTTGGAGACGGCTTCGATGCCGGTGTAAGTGCCGCCGCCCATGGAGTACGCATGCACGAATAATTTGAGCAGTCCGAACGTGCCGAGCGCGACGCCGGTGCGACCGATGCTGGCGTGCACCTCACTGGCAACGCGGCTGGCTTGTGCGACATTGCCGAAAAGCGCAAATGCGATCAGGATCGCGTGCGTGAGCAAAAACAGCACGAACACCGGGACCAATGCGCTGACTGATTCCTTCACGCCGCGGATGTTCATCACCGTCAGCACGCAGAGCCCCACAAAGGCCAGGGCCATCTTGTAGGCGAGCGCGCTCGCCGGCAGAAAGCTGAAGATGGCGTCCGCGCCGCTTGCGATCGAGATAGTGATCGTCAACACATAGTCGACCAAGAGCGCCGCGCCGGAGACGACACCTACGCGCGGATCGAGCAATTTCGAGGCCACCACGTAGCCCCCACCGCCGGACGGGAACTGCTCGATGATCCGGCTGTAGCCATAGCTGATGATAAACACCGTCGCGCCCGTGGCCAGCGCGAGAAAGAACGCCAAGCCGGTGTGCTCGCCGAGCGCACGGTAGGCCTCGTCCGGGCCGTAGGCGGAGGACGACAGACCGTCTGCACCCAACCCCACCCAGGCCAGCAGGGCCACGAGCGACAGTTTGTGAAATGCGTGGGGGTCTTTGACGTCTTTGGGGGCACCGAAGATCAGACGCTTGAGGGCGATCGACATGTGCCCTGGATCAAGCCGTACACGTTGCTAGCCAGCAAGCAAAGCCGCCCAGCGAGCGCGGTTTTTATACTTTCCTTATGCTGCCCGAGTCCGACTATTGCCGCTTGGTATCGCGCACGTGTCGAGTGCGCAGAACGTACATCGGCAGCGCGAGTACGCACGACAGTGCCAACGTAGCTTCGACGTCGAAGGGTTGTCGATGCACCAACGTCAATGCCACGCGCACCGCGCTGCACAACCAGAGAAAAACCGCGATCGGCAGTAGATCGGAATCTCCCTCGGGGACGTGGAGCGGGATATCGTGGCGGGCGACCGCACGGTAGCGCGTGATTGGAATGAGGGGTGCCATGCGCAACAACTTGCGCCCGAGGGGATCAAGAAACTGTCAACACCGCGCGCTTCGTGATCAAGATTTGGTAAAGACCGGCGCTCTGAACGCTACGTATCGCTCCTCAAGCGGTAGCCCACACCCGGTTCGGTCACCAAATAGCGCGGACGCGTGGCATCCTGCTCGAGCTTGTGTCGAAGCTGCACCATGTAAACACGCAGATACTGAGTATTATTGGCGTAGCCAGGCCCCCACACCTCTTTCAGTAGCTGACGATGGGTCAGCACTTTTCCGGCGTTTTTGAGCAGGGTTGCGAGTAACTTGTACTCGATCGGCGTGAGGTGAACTTCCCTCTCCCCCACATGCACGCTGCGCTTATCGAGATCGATGCTGAGCTCACCCACGGTCAGGATCGGCTCACTGCGTTCCTGCCTCGAGCGTGCGGAGTGCCGAAGCGCGACCCGAATCCGCGCCAGCAGCTCACCCGTGCCGAAAGGCTTGGTCAGGTAGTCGTCTGCGCCGGAGTCGAGCGCGTGGATCTTGTCGTTTTCCTGACCACGCGCGCTGATCACGATGATCGGTGCCGAAGCCCACTCGCGCAGGCGCTGCGTCACGACCAGGCCGTCCATGTCCGGTAGCCCCAAATCGAGTAGGATCAGGTCTGGATTATACGACGCCGCTTGGGTCAGGCCTTCGGCGCCGTTCACTGCCTCGACGAGGCGGTAACCATGGCTGGTCAAGGAAGCACGCAGAAATTTCCTCATCTGCGTGTCGTCTTCGACGACCAAGAGCAACGGCGGGACTTCGGTCACGATCCAATTCTATAGCGCGACGAGCCGAGGGCACTCACATTTCCTCGATGGGGTCTGGGGCTTCGGGCGCAAGTGGCGCGCCATCGACTGGCAGGTAGATGTGAAACTCGGCACCGCCCCCCGGTCTGTTCATGACGAAGATCTGCCCACCGTGCGCCCTGACGATGCCTTTGCAGATCGCCAGGCCGAGCCCCACCCCCCCGCCCCGCGCCCCGCCAATGCGATAGAATTTGTCGAAAATTCGCTGCTCTTCGCCAGGTGGGATGCCTGGCCCACGATCGGCCACGACCATTTCAACGCCACCAGCGTGCATGCGGGCGCGGATCTCGAGCGGGCTCTCTGCCGGCGTGTACTTGAGCGCATTTTCCAACAGGTTCACCAATAGCTGCTGGACCAATACCGCGTCCACGGGAACGAGCGGCAGGTCCGCAGGGAGATCGGTGACCACCTGACGCCCAGCGAGCACATCTTCTACCCGGTCGAGCGCGGCACCCACCACTTCTTCCAGCGGTAGCCACTCCTTGTTGACGAGCACGGCGCCCGCCTCGAGCCGCGTCATATCCAGAAGATTCCGTACCAAGCGATTGAGCCGCTGCGCTTCTTGTAGAATCGTCTCGGTCAGCTCGCGACGGGTGTCAACGTCGATCGCGTCTTCCAAAAGGCTGCTGGCTGCGCCGGTGACGACGGCCAGTGGCGTCCGCAAGTCGTGAGAGACCGAGCTGAGCAGCGAGCTACGCATTTGCTCGGTCTCCATCTGTAGCTGCGCCCGTTGCGCTTCATCAGCCAACTCGGTGCGCTCGATGGCGCTCGCGATTTGATTGGCAAACGCTGCCAGATATTCGCGATTTTCCGGGATTTGCAGGCGAGCTGGCTGATCCGTGCGCACGCTGAGCACTGCCACGCGACCGCGCGAGGCAAGCAGAGGCAAGTAGCCTTTGAGTGACGAAGCGAACACATCGCCGTCGAATCCGGCCGGACGCTCATGGTCCCAGACCCATTGCGCGACGACCTCCTCCGGCTGATCGCCTGCCGGGTCCCCCTTGGGCGCAACAAGCAAGCTCAGCTTGGATCGATCCGAAGTCGGCACGAGTAGGCCGATGTGCAAGCCGAGGGCATCGAACAAATGTCGGGCAGCAATCTCGGCAATGTCCTCGACGCGCTTGGCGGCGGCTAGCTCGCGACTCAGTGCGTACAGGGCAGCAGTGCGCTGCTCGCGCTGCTCAGCCGCGTCTGCTTGCGCGCGCACGCGCTCGGTCAGCCCGCTGATCACCAGCGCCACCAAGCACATGACGCCGAAGGTCACCACGTGACTCAGGTCTTGGATGGCGAAGGTGTAGAGCGGAGGGATGAAGAAAAAATCGAAGCACAGCACGCTGAGCACGGCCGCGAGCAGCGACGGCCCATAGCCGAAGCGGAGCGACACCAGCACGATGCCGAGCAGGTAAACCATCACGGCATCGGCGAGCTTTCGCGGGCCGAACGCGGCCCACGAGATCGCGGTCGCCAGCAGCGCGCTCGAACCGGCCGCCAAGTAGGCCAGCCGTGGCCCGGGAATTCGCCGTGGCAACAAGGCCTTCATGGCTGGCTCCCGGTGCGCCATCGGCGCTAGAACCGGCCCGCGGGAGCAGGCACTTGACGGGCGAACGAAGCCCACGGTAGGCGTGCGCTGAAACGCTGGGAAGTACCCCACCGCGCATGGGCACCGCCGAACCGGCGGCCCTGGACTCCTCGAAGACCCTCATGAGAAAAATTATCAACGACTTCGTAAAGTTCCAAGACGCCAGTCTGGCGCGGAAGTGGACCGGTAAGAAAGTTCCGATCTCGCGCGTGTACGAGGCGTACATGGAAGGCCAGATCGACATTCCGGCCGAGCACTGGGAGCCGCTGTTCAATTCGCGTCATGAAACGATGACGTTCGGCCTGACGGACACGCACTTCAAATGGGCGTTCACGAACTTCTTGCCCGAGGTCGCGATCCACTCCAAGAGCCAGGACAGCCGCATCGTCGGCGAACATTACAACCGCGGCAACGACTTCTTCGCCTGGTTCTTGGGCGAGGCCATGGTTTATACGGCCGCTTGGTTCGAAAACCCGGGCGTGCCGCTGGAACAAGCGCAGTACAAGAAGATCGACCGCGCCTGCCAGAAGCTGCGCCTGAAAGAGGGCGAGACGCTGCTCGACATCGGTTGCGGCTGGGGCACCTTCGTCGCCCGCGCGGCCAAGGAGTTCGGGGCCAAGACCTACGGCGTCACCCTGGCCCAGGAGCAGGTGAACTTCGGCACCGATCGCATCAATGCCTACGGCGTGAGCGACCGCGCCAAGGTGGAAGTTTGCGACTACCGCAACGTCAAGGGCCAGTTCGACAAGATCGTCAGCCTGGAGATGTGCGAGCACGTCGGCGTCAAGAACATCGTCAGCTACTACAAGAAGGTCCACGACCTGTTGAAGGACGACGGCCTGTTCGTGCTGCAGTGGACGGGGATCCGCGCGCTGTACAACCCGCAAAGCCCGCTGACGGCCATGACCCTGCGCCCCGAAGATCTGATTTGGGCGCTGTTCATGGCCCGCTACATCTTTCCGGGTGCGGACGCGAGCTTGACCCTGTCCGGCATGATCCGCGCGGCCGAAGATGGCGGCTTCGAGGTGATCGACGTCGAGAACATGAGCCCGCATTACGTGATCACGTTGCGCGCCTGGCGCGACAACTGGGTCTCCAACGAAAAGGCGATCATCGCTGCCTACGGCCAGCGTTGGTACCGCCTGTGGCACTTCTTCTTGCATTGGTCGGCGCTGATCGGCGAGCAAGGCTCGGCCTTCACCTATCAGCTGATCATGCACAAGAACAACGAGAGCTTCGATCGTCAAGGCCTGCGCTTCAACGGCGGGCACATTCGCTGAGCCTCGGCTGAGCGAGTGAAAGAGGCCCTGGGCGTATTCGTCCAGGGCCTTTTTTTATTTCGGCTTGGCTCCCGAGCAGCCCGGCCCGATCCCATCGTGCGGGGCTGCTCCGAAACGCGCCGCGCCGCGCGCGCACGAAACCCCATCCAACCTACCGTCATCTGGTTGCGTGCGGTTGACTCTCCGGTCCTCACCGCTGCGCGAGCGCGCGCCTAACGCCTCCCGAAGCAGGCCGGCGCTGCTTTCGGGATGCCGAAACAGCAGGATCGGCCGTGCAAAGGCGCACGACCCAATCTGCACGGCCGTGCGCCCGCGCACGATTCGGCCAGAAGGGGGCGTCAGTTTGGCCGCAAAGCACTCACGGCATGGCCGATGCATCTGGCGGGGACTCAAAGGTCCATAACCAGAGACTGGAAACCATGGGAACCGAACTGCTCATCGTTGGTGTCAGCGTTTTCTTCTACGCACTCTGCGCGCTGTTCGTGCGCGTCTGCGATCGGATCTGAAACCATGTCCTTCGACCTGGTTCTGACAGTCGCGAGTGCCGTCGGGCTGACGATCTACCTCTTCTATGTCCTCGCGCGACCGGAGCGCTTCTGATCATGTCCGCACGCTACTTGATACTCATCGTCGTCTTCTTCGGGCTCGTGGCGCTCGTCGCTTGGCCACTCGGGCGCTTCATGGCGCGGGTGTTCGCAGGCACGAACGGCCTCAGCGGAAAGCTGGGGGCACCCATCGAGCGCGTGCTGTATCGCTGGGCGGGCGTCGATCCCAAGCGCGAGCACACCTGGAAGGGCTACGTGACGGCCGTGCTCGGCTTCTCGTTCCTAACGCAGCTCATTACCTATTTCATGCTGCGGCTCCAGGGCAGCCTGCCACTGAATCCCGCCAAGCTGGGTGCGGTCGCGCCCTGGCTTTCGTTCAATACGGCCGTCAGTTTCACGACCAACACGAACTGGCAGTCGTACGGCGGCGAGACGACGATGAGCTACCTGTCGCAAGCAGTCGCGCTCACATCGCACAATTTCTTCTCAGCCGGTGTCGGCATCGTGGTGGCGATCGCGCTGATCCGCGGCATTGCCCGCAGCGAGACCGACAAGATCGGGAATTTCTGGGTGGATCTGCTGCGCGTGCACCTGTACGTGCTCTTGCCGATTTGCCTGGTGTACGCGCTATTTTTGGTGTCGCAGGGCGTGATCCAAAACTTCGCCGCGCCGGCAAGCTGGGCCACGCTCGACGGCGCCACTCAAACCATCATGCAAGGTCCAGTGGCTTCCCAAGAAGCGATCAAGATGCTGGGCACGAACGGCGGTGGCTACTTCAACGCCAATAGCGCCCACCCGTTCGAGAATCCCACGCCGCTTTCGAACCTGATTCAGATGCTCTCGATTTTCGCCATCGGCGGAGCGCTGTGCGTAACGCTCGGCGAGATGGTCGGAAACAAGCGCCACGGTTGGGCCGTGTTCGCGACCATGACGCTGCTCTCGGTATCGGCCGTATGCGTGGTGAACCATTTCGAGGCTCAGGGCAATCCGTTGCTCTCGCAGCTCGGCGTCGATCAGGTGACCAGCGCAACTCAAGCCGGCGGAAACATGGAGGGCAAAGAGCTTCGCTTCGGCATCCCCGATTCCTCGTTGTTCACCGTAGTCACGACGGACGCCTCCTGCGGTGCGGTCAACACCATGCACGACAGTTTGATGCCGCTCGCCGGGCTCATCCCGATGCTCAACATCCAACTTGGAGAAATCGTGTTCGGCGGCGTGGGCTCGGGCATGTACGGCATGCTCGTGTTCGTCATCTTGGCCATCTTCTTGTCGGGCTTGATGATTGGGCGAACTCCCGAGTACGTGGGCAAAAAGATCGATAGTCGCGACGTGCGCTTCGCCAGCTTCTACATCCTAGTCATGGCCGTATTGATCCTGAGTCTGACCTCGATCGGCTTGATGACGGAGGCAGGACGCGCCGGCATCCTCAATACTGCCGCCGCAGAGTTGCCCGGCGCGCCTTGGAAACCCCACCCCCACGGCTTCTCGGAGATCTTGTACGCCTACAGCTCGGGCGCGGGCAACAACGGCAGCGCGTTCGCCGGTCTCACTGCGTACTCGGCGGATCACCCGGTCTTCTACTCACTCACGCTCGCGATCGCGATGATGTTTGGTCGCTTCTTGCCGATCGCCCTTGTGCTCGCCATCGCTGGCAACATGGCCAAGAAGAAGCGCGTGCCACCGGGTCCGTCGAGCTTTCCCGTCGGCGGCGGCCTGTTCATCGCTCTGCTCACCGGCACCATCCTCTTGGTCGGCGCCCTCACCTTCTTTCCAATGTTGTCTTTCGGTCCGATCGTCGAGCACTTGAAGCTCGCCGCCGACGCCGCTGCTCATTGAGTTGTCATGTCCAAGTCCAAGTCCAACGAAAATTCGCGTTCCATGTTCGATCCGGCCATCATCAAGCCGGCCATCCTCGCGTCTTTCAAGAAGTTGAATCCGCGCGACATGATGAAGAACCCCGTCATGTTCGTGGTGGAGATCGGCACCGCCCTGGTCACGGTGCTGTATGCGGCAGACCTGCTCCGAGACCGCCCGGTCGACTCCAAGTTGACGATCCAGCTGATCCTGTGGCTGTGGTTCACCGTGCTGTTCGCCAATTTCGCCGAAGCCGTGGCGGAGGGCCGTGGCAAAGCGCAGGCGGCGACCCTGCGCAAGATGCGCACGACCACCAACGCGTTCCGAACGCTGCTTGCCGGCGGCGCTGCCCCGCTCGCGACCACCGGCGAAGGGCGTGCACGCGGTGAGCTGATCCCCGCCACCGACCTGAAGAAAGGCGACCGCATCTATATCAAGGCCGGTGAGCTCATCCCCGCTGACGGCGAAATCGTCGAGGGCGTGGCATCGGTCGACGAAAGCGCGATCACCGGCGAAAGCGCGCCGGTCGTGCGCGAAGCCGGGGGTGATCGCAGCGCGGTTACCGGCGGCACACGCGTGCTTTCGGACTGGCTCGTGGTCGAGGTGCGTCAAGACCCCGGCGGCGGCTTCATCGACCGCATGATCGCGCTCGTGGAAGGGGCGCAGCGTCAAAAGACGCCGAACGAGATCGCGCTCACGATTCTGCTCGCGGGTCTAACGATCATCTTTCTGGCGGCCACCGCCGGACTGGTGCCGAGCGCTCGCTTCTTCGCGGGCGACATCGGCATCGTGCTCCTCGTCTCCTTGCTGGTTTGTCTGATCCCGACCACGATCGGTGCACTGCTATCGGCCATCGGCATCGCCGGCATGGATCGCTTGGTTCAGTACAACGTGATCGCCACCTCCGGACGCGCGGTCGAAGCTGCCGGCGACATCGACGTGTTGATGCTCGACAAGACCGGTACGATCACCTACGGCTCGCGCCAGGCGTTCGAGATGGTTGCTGCGCCGTCTGTGGACCGAAAGCTCTTGGCCGAGGTCGCCATGCTGTCGTCGCTCGCCGACGAAACTCCAGAGGGCAAGAGCATCGTCACCTTGGCCGAGAAAACCCTGGCCAAGCGCCTAGACGCCGAGGGCGGGACGGCGATCCCCTTCACCGCGCAAACGCGCATGAGCGGGCTCGATCTGGGGACCCGGCAGCTGCGCAAAGGCGCGACGGATGCGGTCATCAAACACGTAACGGCGCTCGGCGGCAGCGTCCCCGAACAACTGATGACCGAGGTCAAGCGCATCGCCAACGAAGGCGGTACGCCGCTCGTGGTGTCGGATGGGGCGAAGGCGCTCGGTGTCGTCTATCTCAAGGACACCGTGAAACCCGGGATGCGTGAGCGCTTCGAGCGCCTGCGAGCGATGGGCATCAAGACGGTGATGATCACCGGCGACAATCCGCTGACCGCCAAGAAGATCGCCGAAGAAGCAGGCGTAGACGATTTTCTCGCCGAAGCGACGCCAGAGACCAAGATGGAATACATCGAGCGCATGCAGGAAGGTGGGCGTCTGGTTGCGATGACCGGCGACGGCACCAACGACGCTCCCGCGCTGGCCAAGGCGGACGTCGGTGTAGCCATGAACACCGGAACTCAAGCCGCAAAAGAGGCCGGAAACATGGTCGATCCCGACTCGGACCCGACCAAGCTGATTGAGATCGTCGAGATCGGCAAGCAGCTCTTGATGACACGCGGCGCGCTCACCACGTTTTCCGTGGCCAACGATCTGGCCAAGTACTTCACCATCCTGCCAGCCATGCTCACTGGCATCGCAGCGTTTCAGTTGGTCAAAGGAGACCCGCACTCTTCTGCCTTCTGGTCGCTCAACCTGATGCAGCTCGGCACGCCCACGAGTGCCATCTTGAGTGCCGTGATCTTCAATGCACTGATCATCATTGCGCTCATCCCACTCGCGCTGCGAGGCGTGAAGTACCGCCCGATGGGCGTCGAGCGCATCTTACGCCGCAATTTGCTGGTTTACGGCGGCGGCGGCGTGCTCTTGCCCTTCGTCGGCATCAAGTTGATCGACGTGGTCGTGAACCTGCTCCACCTTGCCTGAGGCTGCCATGAAACTACTTCGACCCTGCTTCGTGATGACTCTTGCGCTGCTAGTGCTCTGTTGCCTGGTCTACCCCGGCATGGTTACCGCTTTTGCGCAGGTTCTGTTCCGAGCTCAAGCCAATGGCAGCCTCGTCGAACGCGACGGAAAAGTGCTCGGTTCGACCCTCATTGGCCAATCGGTGGCCGACTGGGCCGCGCACCGCGAGTACGTTTGGGGTCGCCCTTCCGCCGCCAGCAACGACGCCTCGACGAATATCACCTACTCGTCCGGCAGCAACTACGGCCCGATGAACGCCGCACTGCTCGCTGAGGTCAAAGCGCGCGTCGCGCTGCTGCGGGATTCTGGCGTGAACGGGCCGATCCCAGCGGATTTGGTGACCAAGAGCGCGAGCGGCCTCGATCCGCACGTTTCGCCTGCGGCGGCCGAGATCCAAGTGCCGCGCATCGCCAGCACGCGAAAGGTCGCGGAGTCCAAGGTGCGGGAGCTGATCGCAAATCATACCGAGCACAGCTCGCTCGGTTTCCTGGGCGAGCCACGTGTCAACGTGCTGCTCGTGAACCTCGACCTCGATAGCCAAGCGCCGTATACTGCGCCAGCGAAGCCGGCGCCGAGCGCAGCGCCGGCGAAGTAGCCGTATGGCCGGGAGTGTGTGAGCGGTGCCCGATGATTTCCTGGCAGTCCTAAAGGCCCATCGCAGGGCGCCGCTCAAGATCTACTTGGGCATGGCGGCGGGCGTCGGCAAGACGGTCGCCATGCTCAAAGAGGGCAAGCGTCTGATCGCCGAAGGCGTCGACGTGGCCGTGGGCATCGTCGAAACACATGGCCGCGAGGAAACCTCGAGCGAGACGCAAGGCATCGAGCTCATCCCCAGGAAGACGCTGCTTTATCGCGGCGTGCCGCTGGAAGAGATGGACCTCGACGCCGTCCTCGCACGAAAACCAGCGGTCGCGTTGGTAGATGAGTTGGCGCACACGAACGTGGGCGGCTCGAAGAACGACAAGCGCTGGCAGGACGTCGAGGAGCTGCTCGACGCCGGCATCAGCGTCATGGCAACGCTCAACATTCAACACCTCGAAAGCCTGCACGAGATCGTGCTGCGCGAAACCGGGGTGGATGTGCGGGAGCGAATTCCCGATCGAATCGTGTCCGGCGCGGATGAGGTCGTGGTCATCGACTTGCCCCCCGCAGAGCTGCAGGAGCGGCTGCGTGAGGGCAAAGTGTATCCCCCAGAGAAAGTAGAGCACGCGCTGCGGCGTTTTTTTACCGGCAAGAACTTGGCAGCGCTTCGCCAGCTCGCGTTGCGCGAAGTCGCCAACGCGGTCGAACGACGCGGTCGCCGCGCCCCAAGCTCGCACAACGACGAGAGTCTCGGTCCGCGCTCTCATCCCGTCGATGCCGAGAGGGTCATGGTATCCATGTCATCGCGCCCCAACGCGACTCGGCACTTGCTCAGGCACGGTGCTCGTCTCGCGGGCGGTCTCAATAGCCGCTGGTT
>Ga0207691_10005994_pt1 | contig 11739 bp, 9 predicted proteins | sample KBSM13metaG_FD_184327 | JGI IMG/M metagenome (GOLD analysis project Ga0207691, IMG submission 184327) | Miscanthus rhizosphere microbial communities from Kellogg Biological Station, Michigan, USA - KBS M1-3 metaG (SPAdes) (version 2) | ecosystem: Host-associated > Plants > Roots > Rhizosphere >...
ATCGGCACCATCATGACGGTCGCGCCGACATTGGATACGACCTGCGAGAAGAACAGCGCGAGCACGGCGATCACGGTCTGCAGTCCCCACTGCGGCCAGTTGCCGAGATAGCGCAGCACTTCCTGGGCGATCCATGCCGCCGCGCCGGTGCGGTCCATCGACCAGCCGAGCGGGATCAGGCAGGCGAGGGTGAAGATCGTCTTCCAGTTGATCGCGTTGTAGGCCTCTTCCATCTTCAGCACGCCGGCGAGCAGCATGCCGACTGCTCCGGTCAGCATCGCGACCGAGAGCTTGAGGTCGGTGAACAAACCGAGCCCCATTGCGAGCGCGAAGAATGCCGTCGCGTGCCAGATCTTGCTCGGCCGGCCCTCTTCCTTCGGATAGTCGGTGACGACGACGAAGTCGTGGCTCTCCGCGGCCAGAGTCAGGTCGCGCCACAGGCTGTGCAGGACCAGCGTGTCGCCCGGCCGCAGCGCGACCTTGCGCACGTCCTCGCGGAAGATCTCCTCGCCGCGGTTGACCGCCAGCACGCTGATGCCGAAGCGCTTGCGCAGGCGCAGGTCGCCGACGAGCTGCTTGATGAAGCGCGAGTTCGGCGGAATCACGGCCTCGGAAATGCCGGCGCGGGTCGGATTGAACATGTCGCGGAAATTGCGCAGGCGAGTCTGCGCGCGCAGCAGGTTGAGGTTTGCGAAGTCGGCTACCTGCTCGCGCTTGCCGAGCGTGCCGAGCACGGTGCCGACCCAGATCATCGTATCGGCCGGCGGCGCGAGGCGGGTTTCGTCGCCGTTCTTGATCGCGAGGATCAGCGGTGCGCCGCGCAGCGCCTCCGCCTCGGCGATGCTCATGCCGACCAGCGGGCTCTCCGCGGTGACGGTCAGCTCGAATACTTCGCCATCGATGCCGTAGGTTTCGGCGAAATAGGTTTCGGTGCGGCCTGGAGTGACGTTCTGGCTTTCCTCGTCGATCGGCAGCAGGCGCCGCGTCAGCAGCGCGAAGTAAGCCAGTCCGACCAGCAGCAGCGGGATCCCGATCGGCGCGATCGAGAACAGCGAGAACGGCTCGATCGTCTGCGCGCCGGGCGGCAGGTTGCGGTTCGCGCTGGCGATCAGGTCATTGAGCAGGATCAGCGGCGAATTCGAGATCATCGTGATGTTCGTGCCGGCGAGGATGCAGAACGCCATCGGCAGCAGCAGCCGGCCGAGCGGCACGCCCGTGCGCGCGCTGACGCGGCTCGCGACCGGAAGGAACAGCGTCGCCAGAGCCTGGCTCTGCATGATCGCGGACAGCGAGCCGACCATCGTGTTCAGCAGCACCATGAGCCGTGACTCGATGCCGCTGGACAATCGCAGCAGGAACGACGCGGCCTTGTTCAACACACCGGTGCGGTCGAGCCCGGCTCCCATGATCATGACGCCGAGCAGCGAGATGACGGCGTTGCCGGCGAAGCCGTCGAACAGCTGCTCGACCGGCATCAGGCGCGTGATGCCAATGACGACGATGATCAGCAGCGCGACGAGATCGGCCCGGATCCACTCGAGTACCAGCATGAATACGGTAAAGACCACCAACCCGAGCACGAGCATCATGTCGTGGGTGAGGGTCAGGCCGGTGTTCATCGTCGGGGCATCGTTCTTGTTCGGCCTGGTTCAGCGCGCGCGGCGCGTTGCGTCAACAGCGGTCATAAAGCAGGTCCCAAACACCGTGTCCGAGGCGCCGTCCGCGTTTTTCGAAATGCGTTTCGGTGCGCCATGCCGGCCGCTCGATAAAACGTTTCGGCCGCGCGCGATTGCGCCAGTGCGGCGACGATTCCAGGACCGTGGACATTTGTTCCGCATAGTCCGCCCAATCGGTTGCCAAATGCAATACGCCGTTCGGCGCGACGCGATCGGCGAGCAGGCGCACGAATTCGGTCTGGATCAGGCGCCGCTTCTGCTGGCGCTGCTTCGGCCACGGGTCGGGAAAATAGATGCGAACGCCGGCCAACGCTGCTGGCGCGATGCAATGCTCCAGCACGGAGACGACATCATTGTTATACAAGCGCACATTATTCACATTGTTCGAGGCCAGCGCGTTCATCAGTCGGCCGACTCCGGGCCGGTGCACTTCGACGCCGATGAAGTCCGTTTCCGGCTCGTGCGTCGCCGACCACAGAAGTTGTTCGCCGTTGCCGAAGCCGATTTCGAGCACGAGTGGAGCGTGACGGCCGAAGCGCTCGGCCGGCTCGAACGGCGCGTCCGCCGCAACGCCGTAACGCGACCAGTGCTCGGCGAACGCGCGCTGCTGCGCCGGCGTGAATCGACCCTGGCGCAGGACGAAGCTGCGGATGTGCCGCTGCGCCTTGTCTTCTCCGTCGGGGAGAAGGTCGCGCGAAGCGCCGGATGAGGGTTCGGGGTCTGCCACTCGATTCCTCTTTGTCGCAAACGGAGAAACACTTTCGCAGCAACCGTCCCTGGTCAAATCCCGGCTCACCCTATCGTGCCGTCGATCGGACTCGATGCCGACGCGAAGCGCTTGCGTGGAATGCGCCCGGCGAGGAACGCCTCGCGTCCGGCTTCGACCGCCTTGCGCATCGCGCTGGCCATCAGGACCGGATCCTTCGCGCCGGCGATCGCGGTGTTCATCAGCACGCCGTCGCAGCCAAGCTCCATCGCAATCGCCGCATCGGACGCAGTCCCGACGCCGGCATCGACCAGCACCGGAACCTTTGCGTTTTCGACGATCTCGACGAGGTTCCAGCGATTCTGGATACCGAGGCCCGAGCCGATCGGCGCGGCCAGCGGCATGACCGCGACGCAACCGATTTCCTCGAGCCGGCGCGCCAGGATCGGGTCATCGCTCGTATAGACCATGACATCGAAGCCGTCGGCGACCAGCGTCTCGGCCGCGCGCAGCGTCTGCACGACATCGGGAAACAGGGTCCTCGGATCGCCGAGCACCTCGAGCTTGACCAGCTTGTGGCCTTCGAGCAACTCACGCGCGAGCCGGCAGGTGCGCACCGCGTCGTCGGCGTTGTAGCAGCCGGCCGTGTTCGGCAGGATCGTGTAACGGTGCGGCGGCAGCACGTCGAGCAGGTTCGGCTGGCTGGAATCCTGGCCGATATTGCTGCGCCGGATCGCCACCGTGACGATCTGCGCGCCCGACGCCTCGGTCGCGCGTCGCGTCTCGTCGAAGTCCTTGAACTTGCCGGTGCCGGTCAGCAGCCGCGAACTATACGACTTGCCGGCGATGACGAGCGGGTCATGGTGCAGATCGGACGACGTCTGGTGCTGGGCGTTCATGCTGGGTTTTCCGGGAAAACGGGTATACAAGTGGACGCCACGAGGCAACGTATCGCGCAAGTTCTCAGCGCGTGCGCCGCGCGGGGCGGCCTCGGGGCGGTCAGCTTCGGCGCGATGCGCTTACTCGCGCCATCCATGGCGCTCGCCCTTCGGGCCGGCTCCGCCGTTCGCGCGCCGCTCCCGGCGCGCGCAGTCAACGCATCGCGCAAGCACTCAGCCTCCCCCCATTGCCGTGACGATTTCCACGCGGTCGCCATTGCGCAGGACATGTTGCGAGTGGCGGCTTTTCGGCACGATTTCCTGGTTGACTTCGACGGCGACGCGGCGCCGCGCGTAGTCGTTGGACTCGAGCAGCGCTTCGACCGTGACGTCGTCGCCGATCTCGCGCGCCGCGCCGTTGAGCAGGATTCTGGCCATCCGTCTAGTTTAACCGCCAGCGCCGATCTTCGCAGTTGCGATTTCTGGTACCCGTTCGTGCAGACGCCCGGGCCTTGGGCCCGGGCGTCCGGTTTCACCGCTTTGCGATCGGATCAGCGGCCGCCGCCGTTGTCCTTGTCGTCATCCTTCTTGTTGCGCTTGCGATCGTTCTGATGCTCTGGCGGCTGTTTCTGTTGCGGCGGCTGCGGCTGCGCCCTTTGTTGTTGCTGTTGCTGTTGCTGCTGCGCCCGTTCGGCCTGCATTTGCTGCTGACGCTGCTGCTGCGCCCGCTCGTTCTGCTGCTGTTGGGCCTGCTGGGCGCGCTCTGCCTGCATCTGCTGCTGGCGCTGCTGCTGCGCGCGTTCGTTTTGCATCTGCTGCTGGCGCTCCTGCTGTGCACGTTCGTTCTGCTGCTGCTGCTGGGCACGTTCATTCTGCATCTGCTGCTGACGCTGCTGCTGAGCGCGCTCGTTCTGCTGCTGCGCACGTTCCTGCTGTGCACGTTCGTTCTGCTGCTGCTGCTGGGCGCGTTCGTTCTGCATTTGCTGCTGGCGCTGTTGCTGCACGCGCTCGTTCTGCTGCTCCTGCTGGCGCTGCTGCTGTGCACGTTCGGTCTGCTGCTGCTCCTGGCGTTGCTGCTGGCCACGCTCGTTCTGCTGCTGGCGCTGCTGCTGCGCGCGTTCATTCTGCTGTTGCTGTTGCTGCGCGCGTTCCGCCTGCAGCTGCTCCTGCCGTTGCTGCTGCGCGCGATCACCCTGCTGCTGGTCGCGGCCGTTGCGGGCATTGTTGCCGCGTCCGTTGTCGTCGGCCTGTCGCGCGTTCTGGCCCTGCGCGGACTCGTTCGGCTGGCGTCCCTGACCGGCGTTCGGATTGCGTTCGCGCTCGTTCGGGCGGTTGCCAGCGTTGCCATTGTCCACGGCGTTGCCGGCGCGATTCGGGTTGTCCTGGTTGCCGCGCACGAAGTTGCTCGACGGCACGCGTTCGTTGCGCCCCGGATCGTTCGCCGGCGGACGGCCGCCACGGCCCGCCTCGCGGTTCGCGTTCGGCGTCTGCACGTTCTGCTGTGCATTGGCGCCTTGCGGCTGGCCGGCACGCTGCGCGTTGTCGCGCTGGGCATTGTCGTTGGCGCGACCCGGGCCTCGTTCGTCACGGCCGCGGTCGGCGCCACGAGCGTTCGGATTGCCGCCACGCTGGACCAGCGGCGGAGCCGCCGTCTTGGCCGGAACGCCCGTGTTCGTCACGACCTTGACGTTCCCGCGGTCGGCAGCTGCGTTGCGCGCACCCTGTCCGGCCTGTGCATTGGGACCGGCCCCAGGCGTCGCGCGCATCTGGCGCTGGTTGAGCGGTTGCCCGGGGTTCTTCTGCAGCACGGCTTCGCGCGAAGCGAACGATGCGACCGGCGCGGGCGGCTTGCTGGCCGCAACGATGCGGCGATTGGCCACCGCGGCCGGCGGCGCCACGGCGGTGCGCCCGGCGTTAGGGGCTGCAACGAGGCTCGCTCGAGTCGGCGCGATCGCGGCAAACGACGACACGCGTGCGTTCGCGAACGTCTCGCGATTCACCGTGACAGCCGCGGTATGTACGGGACGCGCGCTGACGAACGCGGTCGCCGGAACCGCGATCACGGCGCCGGAAATATTCCGGTTCGCATAGTTGATGCGGCCGTAGTCGACGCTGCCGCGCGAGTAGTTGCCGTAGTAATTGTTGATGATCGTCGTATTGACGACGGTGTTGCTGACGTTGACGCGCGTGAAGTAACCGCGGCTGACACGATAGCCGGGGAAGTACACGTCACGCGGGCCGAGCGGGAACCAGCCAACCGGGCCGCCGCCGCCGATACCGATCGACACGCCGCCGCCGACGAAAGCGACCAGCGCAGGAGCGTAGTACGGACGCACCGAGATCGGACCCGGGCACCAGCCCCAGCGATTGCCGATATAGGCCCAGCGGCCGTAATGGAACGGCGCAAAACCCCACGACGCATCGTCGATCCAGGTCCAGCCATACGAGCCGACCCAGCCCCAATGGCCGCGATGGTACGGCGCCCAGCCCACCTCGACGGAGGTCGGATACCAGACGTGGCCGTATTCCGGGACGTCGCTCCACTCGCCGTTGTCGTCGAGGTCCTGATAACCGATCACGTCCTCGGATACGTATTGGCGCGATGTGGCATGGTCCCAGCGACCATTGCGCTGGATGATGAATTGGTCGAAGTCATCCGGCGGCGGCAGCGAATCGGTGTAGTAGTCGCGCAGCTGCGAATCGTTGAACGTGACGGACTGGCCTTCCTCGACGCGGAAGCGCGCACCGTCCTCGCCATACGCGTCGCCGCCGCCCTGTACCACGGTCACGATCGTCGCATCGCCGTTCGGCGTGACGGAAATCCGGTATTCGCCGACGCGATTGATCACGAATGCGAGTGTCGGGGTGTCGATCTCGTAGACCTGATTGTCGTACAGGCGGCGCACGCGCAGGTTCAGCGCACCCTGGGTCAGTTCGACCTGGGCGGTCTGATCGTCGAGATTGAGGAAGTCGAAGCTGGTCTGCTCATCGATGCGCATGGCCGCCGATCCGATTTCGAGCTCGGCGCGCGAGCCACGATCGGTCCACAGCTTGTCGCCGGTGATCAGCGGCCGGTTGAGCTGGGCCTCTGCCCAGTCGTTTTCGCCGGCCGGCACGAAGCTGACCGCGCCGCGGATGAACGCGAGACGCGCAACGCGCGACGGCGGATCGGCTTGCTCGCCCTGATCGGAATAACCGTCCGGCGCGGGCTGCGCCAAGGCGGCAGTTGCGAAAAATGCGCCCAGCGAAAGCAGGGCGATACGAAGAACTTTGAACATGGCCAACGCTCCTTTGCGTTTGCACAACAGGGGATTACAAGAATCGCCGGCCACTGATCGGTCGTGATATGGATGCGGCCCCTGCGGATCCGACCCCACTCTGGCTGGCATATATAAACGCAAGCAAGCTGAATGCAGACTTTCCATGCTTGCGGGTATGCGCAAGCCCTTGCGCGGGATACGTTTCGCGTCCGGCGCTTCGGCGTCGAGGCGTGTGAGTCGATGCGGAGGCCTGGCTGGCCGCTCATCGCGAAGTGGAGCGGGTGAAGGGAATCGAACCCTCGTCAGTAGCTTGGGAAGCTACAGCTCTGCCATTGAGCTACACCCGCCCTGGCGTCATGCAAACTCTACGGCTTTGCGACCGTCGTCGCAATTCGCCGGTGCCGCCATCGTGCGCACGGCGCCGCCGCATCGGGCCGTGCCGCCGAAGTGAACCTGCCTCTTACCTTGGCGAGTCCGAAAGCGCAGACTGCGCGTCTTTCGCAATGAGCCGTCGCATGCGTACTGTGCGGGCAGACATGGAACTGATTCAATGGACGTGATCATCCTGGGATGGCGCGAGTGGGTCGCGTTGCCACAGTTGGGCGTCGCCGCGGTCAAGGCGAAGGTCGACAGCGGTGCGCGCACGTCGGCGCTGCATGTCGAGTCGATCGAAGAAAGCGAGCGTGACGGTGGAACGTGGCTGCGCTTCGTAGTCTTGACCGGTCGCCGCAAAGCGGCGCCGATCGTCTGCGAGGCAGCGGCGATCGATCGCCGCGCCGTGTCCGATTCGGGCGGCCACGTGACCATGCGCTGGTTCATCCGCACGCAATTCGAACTGGCCGGACGGTCCTGGACGGCCGAAATCAATCTGACCAGCCGGCACAATATGCTGTTTCCGCTCCTGCTCGGCCGCAATGCGCTGGGCGGTTTCATCGTCGACCCGGGCGCAGCATACCGCCATGGGCGCCCGTACAGCCTCCGCAGACGCAGGACCTCGCAATGAAGATCGCCATCTTGTCGCGCAACGCCAAGTTGCATTCGACCGTGCGTCTGGTCGAGGCTGCGCGCGCGCGCGGCCATCGTGCCCGCGTCCTCGACCCGTTGCGCTGCTACATGCGCATCGCGCCCGGCAAGTTCGCGATGCGCTACAAGGGCCGTGCGCTGGCCGATTACGACGCGGTCGTGCCGCGCATCGGCGCTTCCATCACGTTCTACGGCACGGCGGTGTTGCGCCAGTTCGAGATGAGCGGCGTGTTCACGCCGAATTCGTCCGATGCGATCCTGCGTGCGCGCGACAAGCTGCGCTGCCTGCAGCTGCTGGCGCGCGAGAAGATCGGCATGCCGGCGACCGTGTTCGGCGACAATCCGGACGACACCGCGGACCTGCTCGCGATGCTGGGCGGCCCGCCGCACGTGATCAAGCTCAACGAGGGCGCGCAGGGGCAGGGCGTGCTGCTGGCGGAGAAGCAGGCGGTGTCGCAGAGCGTCATCGAGGCGTTTCGCGGCCTGTACGCGACGTTCCTCGTGCAGGAGTTCATCCGTGAATCGAAAGGGTCCGACATCCGCTGCTTCATCGTCGGCGGCAAGGTCGTCGCGGCGATGCGCCGGCAGGCACGCGCCGGCGAATTCCGTTCCAATCTGCACCGTGGCGGCAGCGCGGCGGCAACCGAACTGAGTGCGCGTGAAATCGACGTGGCCCTGCGTTCGGCGCGCACGATGGGCCTGAATGTCGCCGGCGTCGACCTGTTGCGCTCGCGGCGCGGACCGCTCGTACTCGAGGTCAATTCCTCGCCGGGACTGGAGGGAATCGAGGCCGCGACCGGCGTCGACGTCGCCGGCGCCATAGTCGATTATCTCGAACGCCGCGTGCGCCGGCGCCAGGCGAAGTAGGGTCCCGCCCGCCAAGCTGCTCCGATCGAAAACGTGACGGTGGCCACGAACCGGCCGGCGTCACTTTTTGTAAACTACGACAAATTTCGTTGACAATCGTCCGCGGCTTAAAATACGATTGTTTACGTACTCGGCGGGCTGGCGCCCGCCGCCGCTGTTTTCAACGCACCCCACAGGTCGGTCCCGTGCCGGTCACCGCCGGCCGGAAGGGTGCACGCCAACAAACCAAATTCAGGAGTCCGTCATGTCGAAGTTGTGGTTGGGTCTTGCTGCGCTGATGCTGTTTACCGCTGCGCAGGCAGCCGACGAGCTGGTCGTCGAACGGCCGTTGGTCGCGCAGAATCTGGATGGATTCAAGCGTGAGGCCGCAACGATTCGCGACGGCATGAATCCGGGCGGACGCTACGAATTCCTCAAGGCGGCCGAGAAATCCAAGATCGAGGCGCGCCTGACGTCTATGCAGAGCCTGCTCGAAAGTCATGCCACCCAGAACGACCTCAATTCGCGCGACAAGATTTCCCTCGCGAACATGCAGGAAGAGGTCAACGCGACTCTCAAGCACAATGACAGCAACCGGCTGATCTGCGAGCGGCGCGCGCCGGTCGGGTCGCACATCCCGGTGAATACCTGCCGTACCTATGGCGACATCGAACAGGAGCGTCGCGACACGATGAAGGGCGTGAACGACCTGTCCAATGCCGCGCGTCTCGGGCCGAACAACAAGCCGCCCGGCGGCAACTGATCCCGGCGGTACAGGCAGTTCCAGCGACTGCACCGGCGCCGGCAAGCCCGGCGTTTCGAGGGCAAGACGGACGCGCCGCAAAGCCGGCGCGTTCCTACGAAATCGTTCGTTGACAGCCGCCGGAACTGACCGTACGATCCGACCGGCAACTGCGCCAATCCGCACCCGGCAGGGGTCCGCCAGGCAACCGCTTCAGCCTGGCACGCGCCGGGGGTGGTCGAAATTCCCGCCGCCCCCGTGGCAGCGCCCAGGAAATCCGGCACATGACTCCACGTCGCAACAACGAAACACTATGGCCGACCAAGGCCGAACTGGACATCCTGCATGTCTTGTGGGATCGCGGCGCGTCGACGGTTCGCGACGTGCACGCGGATCTGTACGGTGACGACGGCGCCGGCTACACGACGGCGCTGAAACTGATGCAGATCATGCATGCGAAGGGCTTGGTCGAACGCGACGATTCGCAGCGCGCACACATCTATCGGGCCGCGATCAGCAAGCAGCGCACGCAGAAGCACTACATCGCCGACATCGTCGAACGCCTGTTCAACGGATCGCCCTCGCAACTCGTGTTGCACGCGCTCGGCAGCCAGCCGGGTGCGTCGCGCGAGGAGCTCAAGGAGATCCGCGCACTGTTGAAGAGGATCGATACGGGGGAGACATGATTTCCATTTCGACGCAAACGCTGCTCGCGGGAATCGATGCGGTCGGCTGGACGCTCCTGCATTTTCTCTGGCAGGGCGCGGCGATCGGCCTGGCCTATCGCGTGTTGCAGCCGCTGGCGCGCAGCGTCACGGCGCGCTACCGCCTTGGAATGGGCTTCCTCATTGCGTTGTTCGCATGCCCGCTGCTGACCCTCGCGTATTTCTGGCCGCAGCACGCCGCGCGTGCCGCCGCGGCGGCGATGGCGCTGGATCCGGTTGCGGTCACCGCCTCGAGTGCCTCCGCCGTCGCCGGCGCCGGATTCGAAGCGTTGTTGCCGTGGCTCGTCGCGGCCTGGTTCGTCGGCGCGACGTTGATTGCAATCCGCGCATTCGCGCATTGGCGACGGCTGGCCTGGCTCGTCCGCCACGCGGCGATTCCGCTGCCCGACTGCGCCGAAGTGCTGGCGAAGCTGTGCCGGCGTTTCGGCGTGTCGCAGCAGGTCCGGTTGCTCGGGTCGATGGGCATCGACACGCCGATGCTGGTCGGTTGGTTGCGCCCCGTGATCCTCTTGCCGATCAGCATGCTCAGCGGGTTTACGCCGCAGCAGGTCGAACTGATCATCGCGCATGAACTTGGCCACGTGCGCCGCTGGGATTACCTCGCGAACCTGCTTCAGGTGATCATCGAAACCGTATTGTTCTATCACCCCGTCGTGCACTGGATTTCGCGCGACGTGCGCGACGCGCGCGAGAGTTGCTGCGACGATCTGGTGCTCGCTCTTGCCGAGGGCAGCCCGGTCGTCTACGCCAATACGCTTGCGGATCTGGAACAGATGCGCCACGACGGCGCGCTGGCGGCCCCGGCGCTGGCGGCAAGCGGCGGCGTACTGCTCGACCGCATCCGCCGCATCGTCGGCGCGCAGAACGTTCTGTACGACCCGCTGCCGCGCAGCGGAGCGTGGCCGATCCTGCTGATCGCCGGACTCGGCATGCTCGCCGCCCTGCGCCTGCATGCGCCGGCTCCGAATGCTGCTGCGACCTGGCTGAGGTCGCCGGTCGAGAAAGTGATGCCCGTCGAACAGCCAACGCATGCGGATGCAGTGTCCGCCGTGGCGACGTCGGCGCTCGCGACAGTGCAGTCGGTCGTGTCGCCCGCGACCGAGCGCGCGGCGGCTCCGCCACCGAAGCAATCCTCGACCGCGGTCCCAGAACCGGAAGTGTCCGCGCCGGTCGCAATCACTCCGGTCGGACGGCCGCGCATCAGCTTGGCGGCGATCTCTCCTGAAGTGCCGACCCGCTTTGCCGACCTGCGCGAGCGCATTGCTTCGTTGCCGGCGCTGCCTGCGGCCGATACGTTGCCGGCGGCGAAGGCGCCTGACGCTCCGGTCGCGCTGCAGCGCGTGCAGCCGGAATATCCGCTGCGCGAGAAAATCCGCGGCGTGACCGGCAACGTCGAATTGCAGTTCGCGATCGACAGCGACGGCAGCGTCGGCGATGTCACCGTGCTCGCATCGACGGCCGACCACGTGTTCGACCGCGTCGCAATCGCGGCATTGAAGCAGTGGCGCTTCGCATCGCCGCGCTCGCCGGGCAATCGCTACACGCAGAATTTCGCGTTCACGCTCGGCGCGCCAGCTGCAGCGACGGAGCCGTGCCGCGAGGTCATCGGTTCGCATATCTGCCGGCACATGGCTGCGGGCGACGAGACTGAACACTGACTGTCGCGCCACGGCTGTTTCGCGGCGATTTGAGGCTCGCGGTGGGAATTAACGAAACCGCGAGAGCACCTTAACGGTAATTTAATCGGCCGGTACCTAGTATCCATCCCACTGTAAGTTCTGCTAGACACTCCTAAGGTCAGGTCAGGTGACAGGCAGATTACGGTAATCGGGGCAGTAGCTTTAGGCCCAAGCGAGGTGTGTTCCCCCAATGACACCTCCTTG
>Ga0207691_10005996_pt1 | contig 11737 bp, 12 predicted proteins | sample KBSM13metaG_FD_184327 | JGI IMG/M metagenome (GOLD analysis project Ga0207691, IMG submission 184327) | Miscanthus rhizosphere microbial communities from Kellogg Biological Station, Michigan, USA - KBS M1-3 metaG (SPAdes) (version 2) | ecosystem: Host-associated > Plants > Roots > Rhizosphere >...
ACCGGGACGCGATTCTCGGCTTTTACGAAGGGAAGATCGCCAAGTGGTCGACGCCGGACGACGTCGTGTTCGTCGACGAGCTGCCGCACACGGCAACCGGCAAGCTGTCGAAGCGCACATTGCGCGAACAGTACAAGGATTATCGACTGCCGACCGCGTGGTCGACATAGCACGTGCAATCATTGGGCGGTGTCCGCGGGCGCCTGGGGTATGAGGCCCGCAGACACCGCCCAGAAGTTGCGCCTGCGCGCCGAAGCTACCTTCCCGGAGTGAAGCTCGCGAGCTCGTAGTGCATGGAAAGCACCGGCATCCTGCCCTGGATGTCGCCGATCTGCGTGTACTGCGCCCAGCGCTGCTCGCGCACCGTGCCGCGCACGGCCGGCGAATACCAATAGCTCAGGCTGCATTCGGTGGCGTAACGAAACGGCGTCGCGTCGTCGAGCGTCATCTGGCTGTCGACGCGAATGGTGTCGAAGCTACCGGCCGGCACCGTCTGCTTGTCCCAGCTGCGGGTGCGAACAGAATAGTTGACCTGGCCCTTCGTGCCTGCGGGCTCGACTATCACGTCGACCCATTTGGAGGACCGCTGCCCCGGACCCAGCGGGAAGCTCACCCGCTGCAAGGGCGACGGAAAACGATAGGTTTCGTCCGCACACGGCGCGCCGTACTTGAGCGCAGCCGGTCCGGAGTATTCGTCGACGCGGGTGAAATCGTTGCCGGTCGCGGTCTTACCCGTGATCCTGAGCTTCGCGCTCCCGCCGCTGACGGCCATGATTTCGCGGGTTTCCTGGTAGGTGATCGGTGAGATGCCAACGCCCGATTTGACGTTGTAGACCCAGCGATCGCCGACCTTGAACGTCGGCGCCGGCGCCGACTGAGCGACGGCAGTCGGCATCGCGGCACCGAGGAGAACGACTCCCGCGCAAGCGGCCCACACCGCACTCCATTGATTCATTCGGCACCTTCGGAAGCGGCGAGCCGACAAGGTCGGACGCCTGTTGGCCACAGTCACTCCGCGGGATCCACTCCGCGGCATCGCGGCATCCCGTGACCGATCATTTTTGCACAGTTCGTCATGCACATCGACGCCATGCGCCGCCCCGAACCGCGGGCGGATCCGGATGCTCCGCCGCAGGTCGCCTGAAGACCGGCCTAGTGGCGGGCGTAGGCCCTCCTAAGGCGCTGATACCAATGGAAAAACAACAATCGGGTACCGAGGTGCGCCATGGCCGCCGCCGCAAGTGACCACCCGGCGCCCGGCGTGCACGCCTCGCAACTGGAACGGTACGTTACGACGCGACGCAATGCGGGAACCCGCGTCCGCGGAGTTGGGCGTTACAATCGTCGGACTCTCATCGCGCGTGTTCGCATCGTGGAAACCTCGAGCCGCCAGTTCGCCGACGTCATCGTTGCCGTCCCCGTTGGACGCGTCGATCATCACAGCGCCCCAGCCCTCGAAGCGGCGCTGGCGCCGCTCATCAAGACGGCCTGCGCGGGCAAGGGCATGCTCGCGCTCGACTTCGCGGGCGTCGACTACATCAGCAGCGCCGGGCTGCGCATCCTGATGGTCACCGCGAAGGAGCTGCGGGCCGCCGGGGCGAAGATCGCGGTCGCCGACTTGAAACCGGTCGTCGCCGAGATATTCGCCATCAGCCGCTTCGATCGAGTCCTCGGCGTGTTCCCGTCCGTTCGCGCCGCGATCGAGCAGTTCTCACCGACGGCGCTTGCAGCCTTCGACGCAGCGCAGCCGACCGCGACTCGATGAAGCGGATTCGCTTCTGGGGCACGCGCGGCTCGCTCCCCGTCGCGCTCACGGCGAGCGCCGTCCGCAGGAAAATCGTCGCCGCGTTGCGCGGCGCCTCCGGTCGCAACTTCTCGACGGACGCCGAAGCCGAGCTCTACGTCGACGGCCTCGCCTTCGCCGAGGCAGGCACGTACGGCGGACACACGTCATGCGTCGAGATCGAAACGGGCGGAACCGATTACATCGTTTGCGATCTCGGCAGCGGCTTGCGTCCATTCGGCAGTGCGGCGCTCGCCCGCCACGGTGCGTCGTCGCCGCAGACGTATCACTTCTTCGTGTCGCACCTCCACTGGGATCACATCATGGGCCTGCCGTTCTTCGCGCCGGCCTACATTCCGGGCAACCGCATCCTGATCTATGGCAGCCATTCCTGGCTCGAATCGGCGTTGCGGCGGCAGCAGGACGCGCCGTCGTTCCCGGTGGACTTCTCGTTCCTGCGCGCTGACATCCAGTTCGTCTACCTCGAGCCGGACCGGCGTCACTCGGCCGCGGGACTGAATGTCACGACCATGCTGCAGCGGCACGCGGGCGACTCCTACGGCTACCGGTTCGAGGCAGGTGGGCGGTCGCTGGTCTATACGACGGATTCCGAGCACAAGCTCGACGATCCGATGGAGACGGAGAGCTACGCCGCGTTCTTCCGCGGCGCCGACGTCGTGATCTTCGACGCGATGTATTCGCTGGCCGACGCGGTGTCGATCCGCGCCGACTGGGGACATTCGAGCAACGTCGTCGGCGTCGAGCTTTGCCAGCTGGCGGGCGCGCGCCACCTCGTCCTGTTCCATCATGAGCCCGCGTACAGCGACCAGGCCATCGACGCGGTGCTCGCCGACACGCGGCGGCTCGAGGAAATCACGCGCACCGGCCAACCCCTCAGGGTCAGCGCCGCCTACGACGGCATGGAAATCCAGTTGTGAACGTGGCGGCGGCGTCCGCACTGGACGCGCGCCGTACCGGCCGCATCCGCCTCGCCGGGGTCGCCGTCCTCGTGGCGCTCGCGGCCGTCATCGGCACCGACGCCGCATACGTATCAGGCATTCGGTCCGCATGGTTCGACGCCTGTCAGTCGTTTGCGCCGCGCATTCCCAAGTCCGCACCCGCGGTCGTGGTGGCGATCGACGAAAAGAGCCTCAAGGCGATCGGCCAATGGCCGTGGCCGCGCAGCGTGATGGCCGAGTTGGTCGAGGCGATCCACCGCCAAGGGCCGGCTGGGATCGCACTCGACGTCCTGATGCCCGAAATCGACGCGTCGTCGCCCGAGCGGCTGCTTGCGCGAGCGCGGAAAGGCGATGCCGCGCTGGCGGCGGCGCTTGCCGAGCGACCTTCCAACGATGCGCTGCTCGCCGCGGCACTCGTCGAGTCGAGCGCCGTGCTCGCCATCGCCGGCATGCCGAACGCGACCGGCATGCCGCTCCGCGCCGCGCCTTTCACTGTGCACCACGCGCAAGGCGGCGATGCCGCGGCAGCCGCGCCATCGCTCGGCGTCACCCGCTATTCGGGAGCGCTCACCAGCATCGAGGCGATCGATCGCGCCGCCGCTGGACGCGGGCTCATTTCGGTGGATCCGGAAGGCGGCGTCATCCGCCGGATTCCGCTCGCCGCCAGCATCGATGGCACGCTGGTGCCGGCGCTCGCGATCGAAATGCTCCGTGCAGCATTGGGCGCGCCGTCGGTCCGCCTCATCGTTTCGGGTAACACAGTGGACGGAATCGGCACGGGCGACTTCGCGGTGGCGACGGAAGCCGACGGCGCGGTGCGGATCTATTATTCGCCGCGCGCGCCGGGTCGCTTCCTGTCGGCGATCGACGTGCTCGAAGGCAGGGTCGAGCCCGACCGCCTCCGCCGAAAGCTCGTGCTGGTCGGCGTTACAGGTCTCGGCCTCGTCGAATACCAGAACACGCCGATTGGCGAGCGCATGCCGGGCAGCGAAATCCACGCCCAGCTCCTCGAGAATCTCTACGACGGCACGTTGCTGCGCCGGCCCGCTTTGGCGCCGGCCGTCGAGGCGATGCTGTTCCTCCTGTTGGGCGGGGCGCTCGTGTATGCGTCGCCGCGCTGGAAGCCGGCGCACACGGCGCTGCTTCTGATCGTTGGCGTCGCCGTGCTCGCGGTCGCGTCGTTCGCGGTGTTTCGCACCCATCGGCTGCTGTTGGATGCTGCGACGCCCGCCGCGGGTCTGCTGGTCGTTTTCGGCGTGCTGCTCGTGCTGACGCTCGCCGAAGCCATGCGCCAGCGAAAGCTCCTGGAGCGCGCTGTCGCCGACGAGCGCGAGCGCAGCGCGCGCATCGCCGGCGAGCTCGATGCGGCCCGTGCCATCCAGACGGCAACGCTGCCGCGCTCGGACTTCCTCGCGAACGACCCGCGGATCGACATCGGTGCATCGATGGTGCCGGCGCGCGAGACCGGCGGCGACCTCTACGACTACTTCCTGCTCGACGAGCGGCGCTTGTTCTTCCTCGTGGGCGACGTCGCCGGCAAAGGTCTCTCGGCGAGCATCTTCATGGCGGTGAGCAAGGCCCTCTACAAGAGCGCGACGCTGCGTGCGCAGAACACGGACATCGGCCTCCTCATGTCGGCCGCGAATGCGGAAGTCTCGCGCGATAACCCGCAGATGCTGTTCGTCACCGCCTTCGCCGGAATCCTGGATCTCGAGACGGGCGAGCTCGAATATTGCAACGCGGGGCACGAGAACCCGTTCCTGATCGATCCGTCGGCCAGCGGAGTCCGCCGGATCGATGACGGCGACGGCCCGCCGCTGTGCGTCGTGAGCGACTTCGCGTACGAAGGCGCGCGCTGCACGCTGCAGCCGGGCGACGTCATTCTCATCGTCACCGACGGGGTGACCGAAGCGATGAACCGCGATCACGAGCTCTACGGAAGCGCGCGCGTCGAAGCGATCGTGCCGCGACTGTCACGCGCGCCTGCAAGCGCCAGCGACGTCGTTGCGGGACTGCGGTCGAACGTCGACGTGTTCGCGAAAGGCGCGGATCCGGCCGACGATCTCACCATTCTCGCGCTGCGCTGGCGCGGGCCGCGCACGGCTGTTTGACGATCGTTCAACGCACGAAAATCACGACGCGGCGGTTCCGCGCATGCGCGACGCCATCGTCGGTGGGCACGAACAGCTCGCGCTTGCCGCGGCCGATCGCGACGATATTCTCCGACGCGATCCCGCTCTGGATCAATCCGGCCCGCACGATCTCCGCACGCCTTAGCGACAACGGATCGTTGACTTGATCGCTTCCCACTGCATCGGTGTGGCCGACGACGAGCACGTCCGGCACGGGGCGTTTCGCTATCTCCGCGTAGACCGCCGTCACGATTTGCTTGGACTCATCGGCGAGCTCGTCCTTGCCCTCGATGAAGTACAGCGTGAACTCCACGGGCCGTTCCGGACGCGCGGCGAGCGCGGCGCCGAATTGCACGGCCACATCGTCCTCGCTCGATTTATATGCCTGCGGTCCGGTGTTGGAGAACTTCGCCGCGGCGTAGGGCGCGCGCAGCGTGACTTCGCCGTCGCGCTGCTTCACGACGACTGCGGTCTCCGTGCCGTCCTTTTGGGGCAGGAGCACGACGGTGCCTGTCTGGCACCCCGCGACGAGCATCGCGAATGCCGCGATCGCAAGCGCGCGAGCCAGATTGCGCGTCATTGTGCGGACACGACGAATTCCGTGCCCCGCACGCCGAGGATCGCCGACGGCGTGCGCACCGTCATGGCGTCGGGCGATTGCTTCGCCATCCGCCCCGAGATGACGGAGAGCGACCCCTTCTGCAGCTGCGTGTCGAAACGGCCCTGATTCGTCGTGGGATCGTAGTCGAAACGATCGAGGGACAGGATGCTGTTGGATCCGGCCGAAAGCAGCGAGTTATCCGCCATCGTGATACCGACGGAGCCGTCCGCGCCGGTCCTCAAGACGTCTGCGGTCTCGAGCCGCATTCCCACCTTCGCGGGCAGCGTTTGTCCGTTGCGCTCCAGGTCGACCTGACCCCTGACCACCTTCACCTGGCCGATTTCCGCGGCGCTCGCCAACGAACAGCACATCGCCAGGACCGCGAACAGAGCCGGACCGCGTTTTCGTTCATGGAGTTTCGTCCTTGAATCGGTCATCACGCATTTCATGTCGCCTCCCGGAGATTCACCCGCGCACGATCATTTCGCGGCAATCCGCTTCACCTTGTTGCCCTGAAGGCCCAAGCCCGCCATGAGCCCCTTCTGGCTGAACACGAACGCATAGATGTCGCCGCTCATCGCCGTCGTGGTGACGTTCTTCGCCATCCCCTGGTCGACGACGACGACGCTCGGGCCCACGCCGACCTCGAAGCCTTCGGCCTTATCGAGCTGCCTCACCGCGTTGTCGTTCATGAACAAAAGCGCGTAACCGAATTGCTGGGCGCCCGCCTGCAGGCCATACGAGAGCCCCGTCGTGCTGTAGTACCCGTCCGGCTTGCCACCCTTGAAGAGCGTCCCTTCGCCGTACTGTCCGCCGACCACAAAACCGGCCTTACGGATCTTCGGGAAAACGAGCACGGCGGTCGCCTGATCGCCGAGGGTCTTGGCCGCCGGGATTTGCGCGTAAAGCTTCCGCAGCGCGGACTGGGAATCACGGGAAAGCGCGGTGGCCGGCGCCTTCGCGGCGGGCACTGCGGAAGGTGCGCCCTGCGCTTGTGCCGACGGTGGCGACGCCTTTTCCTGGGCGTGTGCGCCAGGCGCGAGCAGCGCCGCAGCCGCGAGCACGACGATGCGCGGCAGCGCCCGCTTGTGCGGCGTGACCACGAGGGCCCGACCCGCTACCAACGGAAGGCGACTCCGAGCACCGGCCCGTTGACTGTCAGGTCTTCGAGCTTGCTGTCCGACTTGAATTTGTAGTTGAGGTAACGCCACGTCGCGATCACCTCGCCCCAAGGATACGCGTAGCCGATGCCGCCTGAGATCTGCCACGTGAAATCGGAGTCGCCGGTGCCGGCATCCAGATAATAGGGGAGGAACCATTCGTTGCCGGATCCGAAGCGCGCGCGTCCTTTGACGCCGATGATGCCGTCCCAGTTCGTCTCCTTGATCGTGCGGGCTCCGGCGCGCCCGGGGCCGGTGAACGGCCCGACATCGACGTTGAAGTTCCACGTGAGGCGGGGCTCGACGGTAAGCATCCGCGCGCCCGCCAGGACGTCGAAGTCCGATTCCGGCGTCGCTTGCACCCGATAGCTGCCGGCAAGCGTCCAGATCCAGTTCTTGACGTCCATGCCCGCGTTGGCTGTCGCGCCCACCGGAAGGGAAACGCCGTCAATCGTACCGTTGCGCGTCCTCGTGTTCGTGCCGCCGACGTTCATGTAGACGAGGTCGGTGAATGCGCCAAAGCGGCCCTTCTGCGCCTCGAGCGTGCCCATTCCCGCCAGCTTCAGATGGTCGATGATGTCGTGGAACTTGACGTCGATGTCGGCGACGTTTCCGCCGGGAAACGTCGCCGTTCCCGTGATACGCGGCGCCCAGAGGTAGACGAACGCGCGGAATCGCCATTCGTCGGACAGCGGTTGCGCGGAGGCGTAACCGCACATCGCTGCGCTGGTGCCGAGAACAAGCGCCGCAGCGACCGCCCCGCGCGCCATGGTTGTGCTCGCCTTCATTTGAAAACCTCCTTTGTTCTCGAGCTCGGGTTTCGGGCTGCGCACAGCAGCGCGCCGACCGTTCATTTTGCCACAGCGCCAGAAGCGTTCATCGTGTGGCATGATGGCGCGAACGCGAGCCCGTTCCCGTCGCTCTTGCCGAACGCCTCCTTCACGCTTTACTACACAGTGCTGCTGACGACCGGGATTGCGCTGGTCCTGGCGGTGGCATCGATCATCGGCATCGGCCTCAAGATCACCGTCGCGAAGCGCCGGCGGCACGACGCGATCGACAACCTCAACACGCGCGTCAACGCGCGCGGCCGTGGCCGCGCGCGTCCCGGGCGAAGAAGTCGAAGTCGGGAAGGTCGAGCTCCGCCGGCAAGTGGTCCATTCGGCCGGAATGCTCGTGGCCGCGGTGGAGCATTACGATTGCGCCCCGCGACTCGTGTGCCAGGGCCGGCCAATGGCGATAGAAGAGCGCGACGCCGTCGTGCGTTTGAAAAGTGTGCTCGGCAGCGATTGTCGCGCATTCGTCAATCACCTTCCTTCACGCAAGGAGCCAGACGATGACAGGAACGAAGAGAGCCGCGCTGGGCGCATTCGCCGCGCTGCTTGCCGCCACGCCGGTCGCCTCCGCATGGGCCGGCGGCTACGGTCCGCACCACGGCAACCGGGGCCATCACGGCCACCACTACTACAACCCGCTGTATCCGGTCGTCGGACTCGCGGCCGCGGTCGTGGGCGCCGCCGCCGCCGTCGTGACGCTGCCCTTTGCGATTCTTGGCGCGGCCGCCGCGCAAGGTCCGGCCTACTACCCGCCCGGTCCCGCGCCGCGCGGCTATTACCCGCCGCAAGGAAATGTCATGCCCCAGCCGGGCTATGGTTCGGGATCGAACGGTTATCTCCCGCACGCCTACTATCCGGCGCCGGCCTCGTCCGGCTCGTACGCGCCGCCGCCGGCACAGTATGCGTATCCGTCGCGCGCACCGAACGACGCGCCGCGCTATCCGCAATACGGCGATTTCGACGGCTATCGCGGTTCCGCACCTAACAACGGACATTACCGGCAGGATGTCCCGACGGCCAGCGGCTACTACGCGCCGCGGCCGGGAGCGTACGGGTCCCCCTATGCCGAGTCGTATTCCTATAGCCCGCCCAACCAGCGCTGAGCCGATTCGCTCCTGCGCGGATCCCTGCCGTGCCGCCTGCGTCCAAACGCGCGGCGGTTTCCCTTTCCCAGCGCAAGGTGTCCGCGCCGGTCCGCCGGCGCGGCGGCCGCCCGTCGCAGCAGGAAGCGGCGCAACTGGCCGATCGCATTCTCGACGCGGCGACGGATCTCTTCTTCGCGCGCGGCTACGGCGCGACGAGCATCGAAGCAGTCGCGCAGCGCGCTCGCGTCTCCAAGCGCACCTTCTATCATCGGTTCGACGACAAGGCGACGCTTTTCGGCGCGGTCCTCCATCGCATCATCCAAGGGCTGCGGCCACCGCCTGCGATGCCGATCGTCACCGGGGCGGGGCTCGCCGAAATCCTGCGCCGGCTCGCCGGACTCATCGTTCACGCGGCCGTGACGCCGCAGGCCCTGGCGCTGCACCGGCTCATCGTCGGCGAGTCGGCGCGCTTTCCCAAGCTCGCCGCGGCCGTGCCGAACGAAGGAGCGACGCGGGAAGCGATCGCGCTCATCGCGAATATTCTCACGCGCGAAGCACGGGCGGGGATAAGCGGGCATAAGTGCAGGGAAAGGACGTCGACGACTGCGGAGGGTAAACTCGCCGCTTCGTTCCGCCTCGCGAGCCCAGGAGCCTTCATGACCGACCGCTACGCCGTCATCGGCAACCCGATTGGTCACAGCAAATCGCCGCTGATTCACGGGTCGTTCGCTCGGAATACGGGTCAGGACCTCGAATACGGCATTATCGAATCGACACCGGACGGATTCGTCACGGCGGTCGATGCGTTCCGCGCGGCGGGCGGGCGCGGGATGAACGTCACGACGCCGTTCAAGGTGCAGGCGTACGATCTCGCCGGCGAACGGCTTCCGCGCGCCAAGCTCGCCGGGGCGGCGAACGCGCTCAAGTTCGACGGGGGCCGCATCGTCGCGGACAACTTCGACGGCGTTGGCCTCGTCAACGACATAGAGCGCAACCTGGGCGTTGCGCTCGCCGGCAAGCGCGTGCTCGTGCTCGGTGCCGGCGGGGCCGCGCGCGGCGCACTGTTGCCGCTGCTCGCGCAGCAGCCCACCGAGATCGTCATCTGCAACCGCCACGTCGACAAGGCTCGCGTGCTGGCGGCGGATGTCGCCGCCGACGGCCGCGTCGTCGCATGCGGGTACGCGGATCTCGCGGGCCACGCGTTCGACGTCGTGCTGAACGCGACATCGGCAAGCCTTCACGGCGAAATGCCGCCGATCGCGAAGGAGGTGTTCGGCGACGGTGCCCTCGCTTACGATTTCGTCTATGGCCGCGGATTGACGCCGTTCCTCGAGCTCGCCCGCGCCGCCGGCAAGGGCAAGGTCGCGGACGGCGTCGGCATGCTGGTCGAGCAAGCCGCCGAGGCATTCGTCTGGTGGCGCGGCGTGCGGCCGGATACGCGCGGCCTGATCGCCATTCTGACGATACCGCTCGCGTGACGAAAGCTCGCATCGCGGTCGCGGGCGCCGGCTTGATCGGCCGGATCCACATGAAGCTCGCGCAGCAGAGTCCGACGTGCACGCTATCTGCGGTCGTCGATCCTGCACCCGCCGCGTCGGAAGCCGCTGCGCGAGCCGGCGTCGCGTGTTATCGGTCGCTCGACGACTTGCTGAGGAGCGATCGGCCCGACGGCGTCATCCTCGCAACCCCTAACCAGCTCCACGTGCCGCAGGCGCTGCAATGTATCCAAGTGCGGCTGCCGGCGCTTGTCGAGAAGCCGCTTGCGCCGACGGTCGACGAAGGAGAGCGCCTGGTCCGGGCCGCCGACGCCGCGGGAGCGAAGATCCTCGTCGGCCACCATCGTGCGCACAGCCCGATCATGGCGAAGGCGAAGGAGCTCATCGACGGGGGCGCGCTCGGCCGGGTGGTCGCCGTGATGGGAAGCGCGGTGTTCTTCAAGCCCGACCACTATTTCGATGCAGGCCCGTGGCGGCGCGAAGCCGGCGGCGGTCCGATCCTCATCAACATGATTCACGAGGTGCACAACCTGCGCATGTTGTGCGGCGAGATCGCCGGCGTGCAGGCGTTCGCATCGCGCGCGACGCGCGGCTTTCCGGTTGAGGACACGGTTGCGATCAACCTGCGCTTCGCCAATGGTGCGCTGGGATCGTTTATGCTGTCCGACACCGCCGCCTGTGCCCGCAACTGGGAGCACACGTCGCGGGAGAACGAGGCTTACCCCACCTATGCGGACGAGGACTGCTACATCGTGATGGGCACCACGGGCTCGCTCTCGATTCCCACGATGCGGCTCAAGACCTATGACCGCGCCGAGGATTGCGACTGGTGGAAGCCGTTCCGGACGAGCGTCGTGGAGATGACGCGCGCCGATCCGCTGGCGCGCCAGCTAGAGCACTTCGGTGCCGTCATTCGTGGCGAGGCGTCGCCGTTGGTCAGCGCACGCGACGGGCTCGCCAATCTCCGGGTGACCGAAGCGATCGCAACGGCCGCCGCGAACGAAGCGAAGATCGACCTCGATCCATCCCGCGCCTCAAGAGGATCCGCCTCATGAACATCCTGCTGCTCAACGGCATCAACCTCAACATGTTCGGCAAGCGCGATCCAGCCCAGTACGGAACGATCACGCTCGCGGAGATCGATCGACAAGTGACTGCGCTCGGAAAAGAGCTCGGCGCCGACGTGGAATGCTTTCAGACGAACGGCGAGCAGCACATGGTCGAGCGCATCCACCGGGCGCACGCGGAGGGTGTCGACGCCGTCCTCATCAACGCGGGCGCCTGGACCCATTACAGCATCGGCATCCGCGACGCGCTCGCGATCCTGAAAGCGCCGATCGTCGAGATCCACATGTCGAACGTGCACGCGCGCGAGGCGTTCCGCCATCACTCGGTGTTCGCCGAAGTCGTGCGCGGGTCGATCTGCGGTTTCGGCGTCGACAGCTACCTTCTCGGGTTGCGCGCCGCCGTCTCTGCCGTGCGCGCTACCGCGAAGACCTAGCACGCGACGAAGCGTAATCGGCCGAACGGAGATTTCGATGATTCGCGGCACCACCACCCTCATCGCCCACATCGGGTATCCGACCGCGTCGTTCAAGGCGCCGATGATCTACAACCCGTACTTCGAGCAGCAGGGCATCGATGCCGTCGTGATGCCGATGGGCGTGAAGGCAGCGGATTACCCT
>Ga0207691_10005997_pt1 | contig 11735 bp, 9 predicted proteins | sample KBSM13metaG_FD_184327 | JGI IMG/M metagenome (GOLD analysis project Ga0207691, IMG submission 184327) | Miscanthus rhizosphere microbial communities from Kellogg Biological Station, Michigan, USA - KBS M1-3 metaG (SPAdes) (version 2) | ecosystem: Host-associated > Plants > Roots > Rhizosphere >...
AAGGGGAGGAGCGGGCTGCGCTCGAGCAGCTGGCGTTCGAGGTGGGCGTTGCCACCCGCGTCACGTTTGCGGGACGGGTGAGCGACGACGAGGCGATCGCGCATTACGCGCGGTGCCGGGCCGTCGTCTTTCCGCCGCTGCAGGAAGACTACGGGTTCGTCACGGTGGAGGCATTCGCATCGCGCAAGGCGGTCATCACCTGCCGCGACTCGGGAGGGCCGGCCGAGCTCGTGCAGGACGAGGTGAGCGGCTTCGTCTGCGATCCGACGCCCGAGGCGCTGGCGCGCGCGATGCGGCGTCTTGCCGACGATCCTGCGCTCGCCGAGCGGATGGGCGCGGCGGGCCACGAGACGGGCGCGCGCCTGACCTGGCCCGAAACCGTCGCCAGGCTCGTACAATAGCGGCATGCCTTACGCGTCCGAGCTCGAGTCCCGCATCGCCAAGAAGGTGACGCGCGCCATCACCGATCACAACCTGGTCGAGAACGGCGACCGCATCATGGTCGGCCTGTCGGGCGGGAAGGACAGCTGGGCGCTGATCCAGATCCTAGACGTCCTGCAACGCCGCGCGCCGATCGACTTCTCGATCGTCGCCGTCAACATCGATTCCGGTTACGAGGGCTACGAGCACCACAAGCTGACCGAGGTCTGCGCCGCCCGCGGCTGGGAGCTGCACGTCGAGCACACGTCCATCGGCGAGACGATCGAGGACATCCTGGAGGAGAGCGAGACTCCCTGTTCTCTGTGCGCGCGGCTGCGCCGCGGCGCGCTTTACCGGCTGGCCGACCAGGTCGGCGCCACCAAGATCGCGCTCGGCCACCACGCCGACGATGTCATCGAGACGCTGCTGCTGAACATCTTCTTCCAGGGCTCGATCAAGGCGATGCCGGCGCGGCTGGTCTCTGACAACGGCGCGCACGTGGTGATCCGTCCGCTCGTCTACGTGATGGAGTCCGAGGCGCGCGCCTACGCCAAGGCGTCGAACCTGCCGATCATTGGCTGCTGCTGCCCGGCCTGCGGCGATCTGAGCCTGCAGCGCCAGCGCATGAAGCGGCTCGTCGCGCAGCTCGAGGTCGAGCACCCCGACATCAAGAACTCGATCCTCCGCTCGCTCGGCAACGTCCACCCCCGCCACCTGCTGACGCGCCCCTCGGGGTCAGGTCTGCAAACCGCCCCATCCAAGGTGCCAGGTCGCGCGTCCAATCGGGGGTCAGGTCTGCAAAACGACGCTTCACCGGTGCCAGGGGTGACATTTCCGCTGCAATTGACGAAAAAATAGCCACGCCTGGCACCGCGTGGCGTCGTTTTGCAGACCTGACCCCCGGTGGCGCCGTTTTGCAGACCTGACCCCCGGGGGGCCCCAAGTGACGGAGGTGAGATGACACGGAGAGTACTCGCGGGCGCGGCGCTCGCTGGCATCCTGATGGCGGCGCCCGCCGCGGCGCAGCAGCGGCCCCTCGTCACCGAAGATCCCGAAGTCGTCGGCGCGGGCCTGATCCTGCTCGAAGGCGGAGTCGACTACGGACGGGACGTCCTCTATCCCGCCTCGGGGCTCCAGGGGAACCTGCTGCGGCTGCCGATGCTCGGCCTCAGCTTCGGCATCAGCTCGATCGCTGAACTGCAGATCGACGGCGGCATTTACGATCGCCTCGCCATCACCCATCGCGGCATCGGGCCGGCGCCGCTGGCGAGTCAGCTGGACGTCACCGGCGACTCGACCTCCGACGTCGACGACATCGTCATCGCCACCAAGATCCGGCTCGTCACCGAGACGCCGTCGCGCCCGGCCTTTGCGCTGCGCTTCGCCACGAAGCTCCCGAACGCCAGCAACGAGAGCGGCCTCGGACTCGACACGACCGACTTCCACGCGCAGGCGCTCATCGGCAAGACGGTGCAGTCGATCCGGTTCGTCGGCAACTTCGGCCTCGGCATCCTCGGCGACCCGACGCAAGGGGCCAACCAGAACGACGTGCTCGACTACGGCTTCTCTGTCGCGCGCGCGGTCCGCGAAGGCATGGAGGTCGTCGGCGAGATCAACGGCCGGGTCAGCACGCGCGGCGGCACGCCGCCGGCCGGCACCGAGAGCCGATCGATCGTCCGTATCGGCGGCCGCATCACGCGCGGCACGGTGCGCATCGACGCCGGCGCCCTGTTCGGCATCACCTCGCGCGACCCCAGCATCGGCTTCACCGTCGGCGCGACCTGGGTCTTCAAGGGATTCACCGTGCCTTAGCCGGTTGCCGGTTGCCGGTTGCCAGTTTCCGGTTGCCGGTTGCCAGTTTCCGGTTACCCGTTTCCCGTTACCAGTTTCCGGTTTCCCGTTTCCGGTGTTTCGTTCGTTGCGGCAACGGGCAACGGGCAACGGGCAACGGGCAACGGGCAACGGGCAACGGGCAACGGGCAACTGGCTACCGGCAACCGGCAACTGTTATAGTTCACCGCCATGCAGACGTTTACATGGCGCAAGCTTTCTGTCGCGCTGCTTTCCGCAGCCGCGCTTTCCGTCGTCGCCTCCGCCCAGCGTGGCGGCGGCCCCGCCGGGCCGCAACCGGCGACGACCCCGGAACCCCTCAAGTTCCGCTACATGGGACCCGCCGCCGCGGGCCGCATCGCGACGGTCGCCGGCGTGCCGGGCGATCCCAACGTGTATTACCTCGGCTCCGCGTCCGGCGGGGTGTGGAAGTCGACCGACGCGGGCAACACATTCGTCCCGATCTTCGACGAGCAGCCCGTCGCGGCGATTGGCGCGATCGCCGTCGCCCCCAGCGATCCCAACATCGTCGCCGTCGGCACCGGCGAGTCGTGGGTGATCCGATACAGCGACGTCATGGGTGACGGCGTCTACGTCTCCAGGGACGCCGGCAAGACCTGGAAGAACGTCGGCCTGCAGGAGACCGGCCGCATCTCGCGCGTCATCATTCATCCGACCGATCCCAACATCATGTACGTCTGCGCCGCCGGCCGCATGACCGGCCCGCAGGAAGAGCGCGGCATCTTCAAGACGACCGACGGCGGCGGCAACTGGCAGCGCGTGGGGTTCGTGGACCCCAAGACGGGATGCTCCGGGCTCTCGATGGACGCGAAGAACCCGAACATCCTGCTCGCCGGCTATTGGCAGGCGGAGCAGCACACGTGGGGACAGTTCAGCGGCGGCCCCGGCAGCGGCGTCTACCTGACCAAGGACGGCGGCGCCAAGTGGACGAAGCTGACCAGCGGGCTGCCGAAGCCGGACGTCGGCAAGATCGACGTGCAGATCGCGCCGTCGGACAGCAACCGGATGTACGCGCTGATCCAGACCAAGGACCAGGGCTCCGTGTGGCGCTCGGATGACGCGGGCACGACGTGGAAGGTCGTCAGCTGGGATCGCTCGCTCATCGGCCGCGCCGGCTACTACATCCGCATGGTCGTCAACCCGCAGAACCCCGACGACATCTTCATCATGTCGAGCAGCATGCACCGCTCGCAGGACGGCGGGAAGTCCTTCAGCGGCAACGGCGGGCAGTTCGCCTTTACGCAGGGACAGGCGAGCTGCGGTGACTGCCACGACGTGTGGATCGATCCGAAGGATCCGAAGCGCTACGCCCTCGTCGACGACGGCGGCGGGTCGATCAACACGCCGAACGGCCCGCAGAACCTCCGCATCCCCAACGGCCAGATGTATCACGTCCACGTGGACAACCAGGTGCCCTACTGGATCTACAGCAACCGCCAGGACGACGGGACGATGCGCGGTCCGTCGACGAGCTCGGAGACGGCGGCGAACGGATGCCTGCCGGAGAACAGCACCATGCCGGCGAACGTCGGGTTCGGCTTTGGCAGGGGACGTGGAGGCGGAGGCGGCCGCGGACGCGGCGGTGCGCCGGCCGCGCAGCCGGAAGGTGCATGTGCGGGCGTCGGCCGCGGGCGCACGGCGCCGACGACGGCGTGGCAGCCCAACATCGGCGGCTGCGAGTCGGGCTTCACGATTCCGGTGCCGGACAATCCCGACGTCGTCTACGCGAGCTGCTACGGCAACAAGGTGACGCGCTGGGACGCGCGCACCGGCACGGCGCGATCGATCGAGCCGTGGATGGTCTCGCTCGACTCGCCTCCCAACGAGGCGAAGTACCGCTGCCACTGGACCTCGCCGATGGCGATCGATCCGTTCGACACGAAGAACGTGCTCTACGGCTGCCAGCTGATCCTGAAGACGTCGAACGGCGGCCAGTCGTGGACCGAGCTCAGCCCCGATCTCTCGACGAAGGATCCGTCGCGCGTCGTGTCCAACGGCGGTCTCGTCGGCGACAACCTCGGCCAGTACAACGGCGAGGTGGTGTGGTCGATCGAGTACTCGAAGATCAAGCAGGGACTGATCTGGGCCGGCACCAACGACGGCAAGCTCTGGTACACCGACAACAACGGCGCGAAGTGGAACGACGTCACGGGCAACTTCAAGGACCTGCCGGTATGGGGCGCGTTCAACCAGATCTGGCCGTCGACGTTCGATCCGGCGGAAGCCTACGTCGCCGTCTCGTATCACCTGATGGACGATCGCAAGCCGTACATCTACAAGACGACCGACTTCGGCAAGACGTGGAAGAAGATCAACGGCAACATCCCGACCGGCCATCCGCTCGACTACGTCCTGTCGATGTCGGGCAACCCGAATCGCAAAGGGATGCTGTTCGCCGGCAGCGCGCGCGCGTTCTACTACTCGATGGACGACGGCGGCACGTGGACGCGCTTCAAGGACGGGCTGCCGCCCGCGCCGGTGAGCTGGATCACGGTGGAGCCGCGCTTCCACGACGTGGTGATCTCGACCTACGGCCGCGGGCTCTACATCCTGCCGAACATCACGCTGCTCGAGCAGAGCGGGAACACGACCGCGCCGCCGCCCTCCACGACCAAGCTGTACGAGCCGGCGCCGCTCTTCCGCCAGGCGCGCAGCGTCTTCCAGCAGGCGAACCGGCCGCACTTCCAGCTCGCGCTGGCGAACGCGCCGTCAGGCCCGGTGAAGATGGAGATCCTCGACAGCGGCGGCAAGGTGCTGCGCACGCAGATGGTGACGGCACGCGCCGGACTGAACGGCTTCTACTGGGATCTGCTGCTCGACGCGCCGAAGCTGGTCGAGCTGATGACCACGCCGCCCGACAACCCGCACATCTGGGAAGAAGAACGGTTCAAGGACGTGCAGGTGCGCCGCATCACGCACTGGGGGATCACGCCGCAGACCGGCGTCCCGATGGCGGCGCCGGGCAAGTACCAGGTGCGCTTCACGGTGGACGGCACGCCGCTCATGCAGCCGTTCGAAGTGATGAAGGATCCGGCGGTCGCGACGTCGATCGAGGACCTGCAGACGTCGACGCGCACGCAGATGCGCATCCGCGACGACATCACCCAGACCTCCGAGATGGTCAACAAGATGGAGATCTGGCGGAAGCAGATCGAGGACCAGATCAAGGCCAACGCGAGCAAGCCGGCGCAGCTCAAGTCGCTCAAGGACCTCGACAAGGCGATCTGGGACGTCGAGAACCGCCTCGTCTCGCGCTCGGAAGTGCACAGCGACGACAAGTACTTCCCCGAGGCCTACAAGGTCTACATGAACCTGATCTGGCTGAGCGGCGGCGTCGGGCAGGGGGCCAGCGACGAAGCGGGCAGCATCGACTACAAGCCGACCGACACGCAAATGCAGGTGCTCGCCGAGATCGAAAAGGAGCTGGCCGCGACCAAGGCGGCGTTCGACAAGATCGAGTCGAGCGACATCCCGGCCTTCAACAAGGCGAACACCGGGAAGCTGCGCCCGATCGGCAACACCGTGTCGGGCTCTCAGCAGTAGAACGCGTCGACCGCCGCGATCTCGCGATCGCGGCGGTCGGCATCCCATCCCAGTTCCTCCGCCGCGATCGCGGCCATCGCCTTCACCAGGTCCACGCCCGGATGTTCCATCGCGCCGAGCTCCGTGCGTCTGATGACGATGTCGGAGAGGGTCACGGCCATCTCGTGGCGAATCGCGTGAATCCCCTCGGCGCCGACGGTGGGGCGGCCCGGGACGAGAGGCATGCGCCACTCGCTGCGCTCGGCCATGATGCGGACGATCGCCGCGGCGCGATCGCCGTAGACGCCCATCAAGTGGCGGATGATCGGCGGCGCCAGCTCGAGGTGCACGGCGCGCGCGGTCTCGATGGCGAGCGCCTCGTGGTCGGCGATGCCGGCGCCGGGGAGAATCGCCGTGTCGGTGTCGGTCCGCCGCGTCGATCCGCCCAGCGCCTTTGCGGCCGCGGCGGCCGCGCGCGCGCCGACCGATCGGGCGGTGGTGTACTTGATGCCGACGACCGACATGGCGCCGGGGGCGCCGTCCTTTGCGTGATCGAGAATCTCCGGCGCGGACAGGAATCGAACCGGACTGCCGGCGCGCTCGGCGGGGACGATCGCGCGGTGCACGAGCGTCACGTCCGCCCGTGTCAGGCGCAGGGCGGGGAACGCGGCGTTGGCGTCGGCGACGAACGCGTCGACCTCCGCCGCGGTTGGCGCGAGATCGGCTGGCGTCGCCAGCGTGTCCGACTGCCAGGTCCCGACGAGCGCGCGGCCGTGCCAGGGCACCAGCGTCAGCATGTAGCCTTTGGGCGACGGCGCCGCCAGCGCGATGTCGCTGGCCGGCTTCGAGGTGACGAGGTTCATCGCCTTCGCCAGCGGGAAGTCGCGCGTGACGCCGAACATCTTCATGATCTCGCCGGCACGGGCGCCCGCCGCGTTGATCGTCAGCCGGGCGCGGACGTCGGCGTCAGTGCCAGTGGCGGGACCGGTCAGGACGTCGCGCACGCGCATGCCGGCGATGCGGCCATTCTCTTTCAGCGGCGCGACCGCTTCGGCGTAGTTCACGAGAACGGCGCCGCGCGCGTCGCAGCCTTCGGCGAAGGCGATGGCGAGGCGGTTGGTGTGGACGATCTGGTAGTCGTACCAATTGGCGCCGCCGGTGAGCCCGTCCGGGCGCACCCCTGCGAACAGCTTCAGCGTCGCAGCGCGCGACGTGAGTTTCGCCGGCGGCAGGTGCAGCTCCGGCTCGATCCCCTGGTTGCGGTGCCGCCCGAGCCAGCTGTCGAACTTGAATGCCGCGCGCAGCGCCAGGCGGCTCTTGATGACAGAGCGATAGGTGCCGATGATGAAGGGCAGCGGCCGCAGCAGGCGCGGCGCGATGCGCGCCAGCGCGCGCCGCTCGTAGATCGACTCGCGCGCGTGATCGATCCGGCCGGCCTGGAGCGATCGCAGCCCGCCGTGCGCGGTGCGCTGATGGTTGAAGGACGTGGCCGCGGCGAAGTCGCCCGCCTCGACGAGCGCGACCTTCAGCCCGCGCGCGGAAGCGTCGAGCGCCGTCGCCAGTCCGTGAATGCCGCCGCCGATGACGAGCACGTCGAAGGCCGTGCCGCTGAGCGCTGCGAAGTCGCGTGGGCGCATCGGCCAACTATCTTATAGTAGGCCTTCGTGAGCGATAACGCGGCGGTCCGCGACTACTGGAATCGGCACATCCACGATCTCGACATCAGCACCCACCAGCCCGGGACGCGCGAGTTCTTCGACGACCTCGATCAATACCACTTCGAGAAGCTGCACCACCTGCCCCGGCTGATCGACTTCAACGCCTGGCGCGGCAAGCGGGTGCTCGACGTCGGCTGCGGCGCCGGCACCGACCTGGCGCGGTTCGCGAAGGGGGGTGCGATCGTCAGCGGCGTCGACATCTCCCCGTCGGCCGTCGCGCTGGCGAAACAGAACTTCGCGCAGCAGGGGCTGCAGGGGGACCTGCGCGAGGCGGACGGCGAGCGCCTGCCGTTCGACGCCGACACGTTCGACTTCGTCTTCGCGCACGGCGTCGTGCAGTACACCGCCGACGACAGGGCGCTGGTGGCCGAGGTCCGGCGCGTGCTGAAGCCCGGCGGGACGGCCGTGTTCCAGGTCTACAACCGGATCTCCTGGCTGCACGCGCTGTCGAAGGTGATGAAGGTGCCGCTCGAGCACGAGGACGCGCCGGTCCTCAAGCGCTACAGCGCGGGAGAGTTCACGCGTCTCCTCACCGGCTTCCGCACCATCCGCATCGTCGAAGAGCGCTTTCCCGTGAAGTCGCGCCTGCACGGCGGGTGGAAGGGGACGCTCTTCAACACGTTCTTCGTCGGCACCTTCAACGCGCTGCCGCGCGCGTGGGTGCGGCGCTTCGGCTGGCACCTGCTGGCGTTCTGCACCAAATGAGGGTGGTCAAGGCGCATGCCTTCGGGAACGACTTCCTGCTCGTGGAGGAGTCGGAGATCGCGGTCGGGGTCGATCGCTCGGCGCTCGCGCGCGGGTTATGCGAGCGACATCGGGGTCTCGGTGCGGATGGGTTGATCGTGTCCGCCTTCGCTCCTGGTGCATCCATGAGGAGCTTCGGCACCTGTGTCCGCATGGACCTCCTGAACGCCGACGGCAGCTACTCCGAGGTGTCGGGCAACGGTGTGCGGTGCCTGGCGGCGTGGATCGCGAAGAGTCGCGGGCTGCGTGCCGGGGAGAGCGTCGCCGTCGAAACTGACGCCGGCGTCAAGACGCTCGAACTGCTCGCGATCGACGGGCGCCGCTACACCTTCCGCGCCGCGATGGGCGAGCCCGAGAACGTGCAGCGCCGGACGATCGACGTCGACGGCGTCCCGATTGACGCGGTGACGCTGCGGGTCGGCAATCCGCAGTGTGTCGTCCTGGGTGAGGTGACCGCGCTGACCGACGAGCGGCTGCACGACGTCGCGGCGAAGCTGGCGGTGCATCCGATCTTTCCGGCCGGCTCGAACGTCGAACTGGCCGCCGTGGAAGCGCCGGACCGCGTGCGCATCCTGATCTGGGAGCGCGGCGTCGGGCCGACCGAGGCGTCGGGGACCGGCGCGTGTGCGTCCGCGGTCGCGGCCATGCGCTATGGCGGCGCCGCCCGCGACGTGCAGGTGGTCTCGCCGGGAGGGTCGCAGCGCGTCGAATGGACCGGCGACGGCCTGTTCCTCACAGGCTGGGCGGAGCTCGTCGTCGAGGCAACGACCTTCTAGTTCCGGCCGCTCTTCTTGCGGGCGGCGCGCGGAATCTTCTCCATGACCGCCATGGCGCCATCGAGCTTTCCGCGTACTTCGGTGAGCGATTTCGAGACCGCCTCGAAATTTCCCGCGGTTATCGCCGCGCTCGCTTCTTGCAGTGCCTGTCGTGCCTCCGTGAGCGTCGACCGCGGGGTTTGCAGATCCTTCGGGGGCACGCGGGCGGCGTCGGCCTCGCGCAGCCGCGTCTGCAGCTCGTTGGCGCGGGAGGCGGTGCGATCGTAGTCCTTCACCGCGGCGTCGTGCGCCCGCGTCTTGCCCTCGGGGGCGACGCGCAGCGCTTCCTGCGCCCGCTGGCGGGAGTCGATCGCGTAGTTGAGCGCCTGGCGGTAGTCGCGCTGGGTGACGGCGTCGTGCGCCTTCTGCAGGGACGAGGCGGCCTCGGCGTACTCGCTGGTCGCGTACCTGTCGGCGCCGGCGGCGCGCGCGGAATCGAGCGCAGCCTGCGCCTGGTCGATTTCCTTCTGCGGGGGGCCCGAACACGCGGCGGCGAGGATCAATCCACCGACGATGAGCAGGCGCCGCACGCGGAAAGTATATCAAGCGATGAAGACGGTCGCGCCACATGATCGGCCGCGCGAGAAGCTCGAGCGCGCCGGTGCATCGGTACTCGGCGACAACGAGCTGCTCGCCGTCGTGCTCGGGCACGGCGGCTCGGCGACCGACGCGCTCGCGCTGGCCAACGCGGTGCTCTCGGCCGTCGGCGGCCTGCACGGCCTCGCCCGCGCCACTCCGGACGAGCTGCGCCGCATCCCGGGTATCGGCGCCGCGCGCGCCTCGCAGCTGATCGCCGCGGTCGAGGCGGGACGCCGTACGCTGGTCCGCCCGCGCCGCGAGCGGCCGCAGATCCGCACCGCCATCGACGCCGCGCAGATCCTCGTCGCGGAGTTCGGCACCCGCCCGGTCGAGCAGTTCGGCGTGTTGATGCTCGACTCGCGCCATCGCGTCATCAGAACGGCGCTCCTCTCGATCGGCACCGTCGACGCGAGCATCGTCCATCCGCGCGAAGTCTTCCGCGCCGCGGCCGCGGCCGGCGCGGCGGCGGTCATCCTGTTCCATAATCATCCGTCGGGGGATCCCGCGCCGAGCGGCGACGACGTGGAGCTGACCAGGCGGATCGTGCGCGCGGGGGAACTGATGGGGATCACGGTGATCGACCACATCATCGTGGCCGAGAACGGCTATCACAGCCTTCGCGAACGGGGGAATCTCAACGCGTGACGATGCTCTATCTGGACTGCTTTTCCGGCGCCTCCGGGGACATGATCCTCGGCGCCTTGATCGATCTCGGGCTGCCGATGGACGCGCTGAAGGGAGCGCTCGGCAGCCTGGCGATCGAGTACGGCGACATCAGCGCCGGCCGCGTCATGCGCGCCGGGATCTCGTCGACGAAGTTTCAAGTGCATCCGCCTCCGCCGTCCGAAGCAGGCGCGGCTTCGGCGGGACAAGCTCTCCACAAGCACTACCACTTGAAGGGGATTGTCAACGCCATAGGCCGTTCGAATCTGAAGCCCGAAGGCCAGGACCGGGCGATCCAGTTGTTCGAGCGGCTGGCCGAAGCGGAAGCCGCGATCCACGAGACGCCGATCGAGAAGGTGCACCTGCACGAGGTCGGCGCGCTCGACTCGATCATCGACATCGTCGGCGCGGTCTACGGCTTCGACTGGTTCGGGATCGACGACATCGTCTCGTCGCCGCTCAACGTCGGCGGCGGCACCGTGCACTGCGCGCACGGCGAGCTGCCGGTGCCGGCACCCGCGACCGCGCGCCTGCTGAAAGACGTCCCCGTCTACAGCAAGGGCACCTCCGAGATGCTGACGCCGACCGGCGCGCTGCTGGTCACGGGATACGCAAAGGCGTTCGGTCCGCTACCGCCAATGCGGATCGAGAACATCGGCTACGGCGCCGGCGATCGCGACCCGAAGGGCACGCCGAACGTGCTGCGGATCATGAAGGGGGAGCGCGCCGAGGCCACCGCAGTCGACACGCCGGAACGCGTCGTCAAGATCGAGTGCGAGATCGACGACATGAACCCGCAGTTGTTCGGCCCGCTGATGGACGGACTGCTCGCCGCCGGCGCCGTCGACGCGTTCTACACGCCGGTCCAGATGAAGAAGGGCCGGCCCGGCACGCTGGTCACCGTCATCGCGGCGCCGGCCAGGCGGCAGGCGCTCATCGACGTCCTGTTCCGCGAATCGACGACGATCGGCGTGCGCTACGAGGAGATGGCGCGCGCGTGTCTCGACCGCGCCGTGGAGACCGTGACCACGCCGTACGGCGACATCCGCTTCAAGATCGCCCGCCGCGACGGCCGCGAGCTGAACGCCGCCCCGGAGTTCGACGACTGCGCGCGCCTGGCGCACGAGAAGGGGGTGTCGATCAAGGAGGTGCAGGCCGCGGCGGTCGCGGCGCGCGCGCCACGGCGCTGAAGCGCGCGTGTCTCCACGGCGCGTGTCGCTGAAGCGCGCGTGTCGGTGCTAAGGGTGCTACGGTGCGGGAAGGGTGCTAGGGGTGCGGGTGCGGCTCCCTTACGCTTGTCGGTGCTATGGTGCTAAAGGTGCATAGGGTGCTAGAGGTGCATCGGGTGCCAAGGGTGCTCGGATGCGATGGCCTCACCTTTACTCCGGATCCGGTCGGTCGAGCGACTTGAGGTAGCGCAGGT
>Ga0207691_10005998_pt1 | contig 11735 bp, 6 predicted proteins | sample KBSM13metaG_FD_184327 | JGI IMG/M metagenome (GOLD analysis project Ga0207691, IMG submission 184327) | Miscanthus rhizosphere microbial communities from Kellogg Biological Station, Michigan, USA - KBS M1-3 metaG (SPAdes) (version 2) | ecosystem: Host-associated > Plants > Roots > Rhizosphere >...
GTGTTCGGCACGATTGTCGGGGCAATGGGATTGAGCACTGTGGCGTTCTTCTACGGCACACTGCCGATAGACCTGTACGGCAAGCTCATTCTCGACCTGATCGCCACCATCCTGATGATCTGGCTTGCAATACGTGTGGCGGCTGCTCGTTGAGTGTTGCCTGGCCGTAAGTCTCCAAGGTGAAGATGGTCCCGGACGGTAAGACCATTCGACTTCACCTCGGGAGAAGCCCATGCCCAGAGGTGTGGCCTCGGGTCGATGCCTGCGCCCAAAACGAAAAACCCCCGCCGGTTTCCCGGCGAGGGGTTTCTACCTGGCTTTCGACGTCGAGCGCCGACCTCCCGTCATTTCACTCGATACTGAACCGTGACCGCGCGGGTGTTTCCTGCCTGATCGCGCGCATTTGCCGTGAACGACGACCTCGTCCCCTTCGTGGCGGTATCGATGCTTTGGCCGACGGCAACGGTACCCGTGCACTGCGCGATTCCCGACCGCAAATCCAGGCACATGTAGAGCGCGGGGACTCGCTGATTGCGATCGTAGGTCGCGTTTGGCAGCGGACTCACGATAAACGCGCTCGGAGGTATTGTGTCGCGCTTGATGGTGACCGAGGCCGTACTCGTGCCGCCAGCGCTCGTCGAGGTACAGGTGATCGTGATGCCGGACGTATCGCTCGTGACGTTCGTAGGCCCGCAACCCTGTGACGAACCGATGGCGGATTCCGCATCGGTCACGTTCCAGGTCACCGACACGTTCGAGCGAAACCAGCCATTGGCGCCTGAAGTTCCGCTCACCACCGGGGTGATGATGGGCGCCGTGGAATCTCCCTGCGGCGCACCGTAGTCCCGCAGGTAGTTAGCCGGGAGCTCGCTGATCCAGCCTTCGTTGTTGCCATCGTGCTGGCCGGCGCCGAACAGCAGCGTTCCGTCCGGCGACACGCCCCTGACCTGATCGAGCACCCATCCGGTGAGATCCGCGCCGGCGGCCGCCATTACGGCGTTCAACTCGAACCAGCCGTGCGCATTGCGCACGTATGACTTGTTCGGAGCGATGAACCCGGGATCGACGAACGACACGACCGCCACCTGGCCGTCCGCCGTGATGGCGCCGAATCCACCCGGAATCATGGCCGGTTCCGCCGAGCCCAGCGATTCGGTGGTTCCGGTGATCACGTTCCAGCGAATGAATTCGCCGTTCGGACTGGCGGCGGATGTTCCAGTGCCGAGTACCACATTTCCGTCGGGAGTCACCGCGAGGGCGGAGGTACCCGTGCTTCCCGGCAGCAGCGCCAGTGCCGTCATGCCGGAGCCATGCACGTAGCGGAATGCGCGATTTCCCGGCACGAATTCTCCGGTCTCCCCGTCGATGATGCCGCTGACGCCGACCATCACCGAGCCGTCGCTCGATGTGCCGCGAGCACCCGGCGCGCTGAAGTTGTCATCCGAATTCAGGAAGCCGAGACGCACGAACCCGGAAGCTTCGGTCCAGCGGAATGCTTCGTATACCGTTCCACCGAAACTCTCGCCGTACGCGACGGCGCCGTCGTCAGAGAGCGCATTGGCATAACTGATGACGGGTGACGGCAAGAGCGCCCCGAGCACCGTGTTGGTCGTGCCATTGTTGGTGACGAGCACGGCAACGCGTTCAGTCGTCGTGGCGGAGGCGCGCGCGCTGCCGGCGATCACGGTGCCATCCGCCGTGATATCGCGGGCCGTGACGAAGGCGCCGACGCTCTCGTTCGGCACCACGGGCGGCAATGCCACCAGTCCCCTGTCCGACGACCAGAGTACGCCGGTATCGTTGTAGCCCGAGCCCTCCAGGCTCGCCGAACTGCCGACGGCCTTGATGACGCCGTTCACCTTGGTCGCGTCGCGTATCTCGCTGAAGAACTCGCCGCCCGGCAGGTCGCCGACGCCGTAGATACCGGGCGCATTCTCTCCGATCACGCGCCATCCAGTTCTGCCACTGCCCAGTTCCCAGGGGTCAGGCGGAAACGAGTTGGCTTCGGCCGCCAGCGGACTCGGCGGGAAGGTGCCGGGCTCGTCGCTCAGGCCAATCGGACGCGAGAGCATCGCCGGGCGTTGCCCCGAGTGATCTTCGACCGTCAGCCAGTACGTACCGGACGGCACGGACCAATGCAGCCCATCGACGCCTAGCCAGATTGCAGCAGAGCTCACCGCCAACGTGGTGACCGTGGAATAGATCTCCGCGCCAGGCAAGCCCGCGTCGTCGTGACGCAGGGTGAACGTGATTTCGCCAGCCGTGCGGACGCGCGCGAAGTGCTGCACGGCGTTGATCTGCACGTTGGAAGTGAAAGTGACCTGGCCCCCGCGATAGGGCGAACTGTTGGTCGTCTGCGTGTCCGGCACTCCGGTATCGACGAGCGTCGCGGCGAATGTCGACAGTGGCGCGATGAACAGCACCACGGTGGCAATCAACGAATACTTCGATTTCATTGCAGGTCTCCGTTTCGCGTCCGCGGATAACCATGCCGATGATGGTGGCGTGAAGCTTTGTTGATTGTTGTTGCTTCCGCAGATCGCGCCGAAAGTTTAGTTGAACCGGGGCTGCGAACGAGAAAATGTTTTCATTCAGACGTGTCAGGAATCCGAGCGCAGCGACACAAGATCGCGCCGTGATCACGGACGAGCCGCCGGGACAACGAAGCGTGGTTATGGAAAGTTTCTTGGCTGTTCCGGGGCACAGGGAATTTCGCTGGATCTCATCGCTGTGACCTTCAGGAGGCGGCACCCTGCGCTGGTTAGGCGCAAACGCCTGAATGCCCGCGCGTGAAAGGGAATCAGGGCTTGAAATCAGTGTTCAGCTTTTTCTTCACCGCCCCGCCCGAGAGCGACACCCGTTGAGCGACATATTTCAATAGTTTGGCGCAGCGATTGCCGCCCGCGCTCTCGCTGTGTAACTTAGCGGGGCGCCACCCAGAACGACAAGAAAGGCGCCATTTCGAAGGGGTAGAAAACGATGAAAAACAATCGTCCGGGCACACTCGCGCTCACGCTGCTCGTTGGCGTGCTCGCCTCCTGCGGTGGAGGCGGCGGGGGCGGCGGAAGCGGAAGCAGCAGCAGCAGCAGCGGCGGCGGCTCCGGCAGCGTGCGATTCACACCCAACCCCACGTCCTTGTCATTCGAATACTTCGAAGGCGCCGGCGTTCCTGCGTCGCAGAACATCGTCGTCACAGCCTCGGGGGCCTTGAGCGGCACGCTGTACCTGGGCGCCGTTGCAACCGGCCAGGGCCTCGACCCGCAGCTGCCGCTGACCATCGACTCGAACACGCAGGGCACGTTCAGGGTGACCGCGGCCCGCGATCTGCCCGTCGGCGACCACTCCGGCACACTGCAACTGCTCGCCTGTTCGGACCAGGCCTGCACACGGCAGGTCGGCAATTCGCCTATCAACGTTTCATACGTCACGCATGTGCGCGTGAAGCTGCATGTCACGCCGACCACCGTCAATCTCGTTTCGCAAAGCAATGCCGGTACCTCTTCGGATGTCGCCATCACGTTGCCCTACGGGTCCACGGCGTTCACCGCGGACGTGACTTCCGGCAATGAATTCCTCACGGTGAGTCAGCCCAACAGCACCACCCTGCGCATCCAGGCGCGCGCCGTTCCCTCGGGTCAGCGTTTCGGCTCGGTCAGGGTGCAAGCGGGCGATTACAGTGAAGTCGTCTCGGTGAGTTACAACGTCACGCCGCCCCCCGGTGGCGAATTGAACCTGCGCACCAATCCCGCGAGCGTGAGGGTGTCGACCATCGAGCGCACCACGGCCGCGCCCGTGACGATCGAGGTGCTCGGACCCTCGTGGGAACCGCAGCTCGCCACGGGGACATTCATTTTTTACGGCTCCCCCTTCACGATCGAATGGCTGCAGGTGCAGCCCGTCGCTGGCGGCTATCGCCTGACGGCCAACGCCAATGCGTTGAACGCGGGCACTTACACAGCGACGCTGCAGATTTCCGGCACTGACACGTCGGTGGCCTCCAATGTTGTCCAGGTCCCCATCACGTTCACCGTCGGTCCGGGCCTGATCACGCCGCCCGATATCACGGCAGTAATCGACGCCAATACAACTCTGGCGTCGCCCGTGCTTCGCGGCAGCGTTCCGATCACGCTTGCCGGTGGGCCGGCGGTTCAATGGAGCGCCACCAGCAGTGATCCCTGGGTGGTGCTGACGCGCAGCTCCGGCACCACGGGCACGTCGCTCCAATACCAGATCAACACAGACGCGCTCGATCTTGACGATTCCTACGTACAGCGGGATTTCCCGAGCACTATCAACATCACGGCGACGCCGTTTCTCGCGCCCGTGAGCTTCCAGATCAAGGTGCAGCAGCGGCTCGCACACATCAACGGCATTGCGCCTTACTACCAGGTGTCCGGGAGCCCGAGCCGGCACATCATCCGCGGCACAGGTTTCATTGCCAACCGCGACTGGTCGCAAAACCTGCGCGTCATGGGCGTCCCGGCCGGCAACGGACACGTCACGCGCGTGAATGACACCGAGCTGATCGTCGATCTCGATGCCAGTCCCTCCAGTGGCATCGTCCTTGATGCCATCAACGATCTTGGGACGACTCCGGGGTGGGATCCGATCGTCGTCCTCCCGGTGCGCACGAGCAGCTACCAGGCGCTCACGACCGGCTTCGCGGTGAAGAAGCTGCACTACGACGCGCAGCGCGACTCCCTTTGGCTCATCGATGAGACGACCAGCACGGCTCGCGTTCTCCGCTACGGGAATTCCGGTGGTTCGAGCTGGCAGCTGACTTCCTCCGTGTCGCTGGCTGGCGTGAAGGACATTGTGGTATCGCCGGACAACCGCACGAATTGGTTCCCGACCACGCTGGGCATGGCCTATTCCCCCGCGGACTCCGTGCAGATCAATGGCCCGAACCCCAACGATCCCCTGTTCCTTCCGCTGCATACCGCGCCCTACTCCGACTCCATTGCGTTCACCAATGACTGGAAGGTCTGGTTCTCGAACGACAACGGCAGCGGCGCGGGAGTCGGATTGAAGTACTCGGAAGTGTTGCGCAGCCAGCCAGCGGTCCCTGTGGAGTCCGCGTTGCTGCTTTCCTTCGAAGGGCCGTGGTTCACGGTGTCCGGTAATGGCGAACGCGTGTATATCTCGCAGTCCGTAAACGCCACGCCAAAACTGTTGGCTCTGGATGCGAAGGACGGCGTGCTGTTCGAAGTTCCGAACGCGGGTTCGTTCAATAACCTGCGCGACGCCTCGATCAACATGGATGGCTCGCGGCTCATCGGCACGCAATTCGACGTTCGCAATCTCGCCTATCAAAACATCGGCAACGTGGAAGTGGCGCACCAGAATTTCATCTCGGTGGCGAGCACCGTGAATGCCACGGGCACCCGCGCTTACGTACTGGCGTACGAACAAGGCGACTTGTCACGAACCGTGCCGCAGTTCCTGCCACGCGTCTATGTGTTCAATCTAACGACGGCCCAGGCCGCCGGGCTGCGCATGCCGATGCTGGGGTACTTCACCATCAACGACTATCCGACTTGCCGCAACACCCAGCAGTGCAGCATCCGGCCGCGCGCCGCGCTCGCGCCTGATGGCAAGACGCTGTTCTTTGCCGGTAACGCGAAGCTCGTCATCACGCCCATCCCGGCGGAGAACGTCCTCATGTCGACCGCCGCCGCGCCGGTGCTGTCGAAGCAAGGAATCGTGGCCCAGCCGTGGAGCGTGGAGTCTCGCGCGCACTGACCGTCACGGCGGGTTTTCGATGAGATAACCCTTCTTGCGCAACATCGCAAGGTAGCCATCGGCACGTCCGTCTTGTTCCATAAGAAATGGCGGGACTTGCCCGCCGCCCAAGACAAAAGAGCCCCCGGCAGTTTCCCGCCGGGGGCTCTCTATCTTCTCTAGCTAGACGCTGAACCTCTGGCAGTAACGAGCGTTGCCGCTCCTTACATGCCCATCCCGCCCATACCACCTGGGCTCGTAGCGCCGCCAATCGGACGATGTACACCTCATTTCATCTGCAGTTTCCACTTGACGGTGGCCGTGAGTGGAAATGCGGAATTCATCGGTCCGCTGATGGTGCTGGCGTTCTCAATGACCTTGGAACCTTCGGTCGACAGCGCGTTCGCGGCGATGGGCAGATCGACAAACGTGAGTTTGGCCTTCGCGTCAGCGGCGTCGCCCTGCAGAAGCAGGTTGTAAGGCGGCGCGACGTGACCGTTGCGCACGTTGGTCACCTTCACGTGAGAGTCGCTGCCGTCGACGCGAAGCTGCAGGACGTGGCGCTGGTTGTCGATGATCGCGTAGGTCTTGCAGAGGTCGCGTTCGGGCACGGTCCTGTCACCCGACGGAAATTTTCCGCCACCTTTGATCGTCTGCGTGAACGGCACGAGCGGCGGCTCACCCGGGTCACCCACCTGCATGCCGCTCGATTCGTCCAGGATGTTGATTGTGCCGGCCCCACACGCGGTGCCCGCAGGCGCCAATGCATCGCGCGGCTGGCCGACGAGAAAGCGCTTCATGTTCACGTTCATCGGGTCGACGGGATTGCGGCGATCGATGTCGGCGATGCCGGAGCCCGGCCCGTAAGTCCCACGCAAGGGGATCGTGTAAGTGAGCTCACGATGGAACTTCAGGTTCGAATACGCGCCGTTCTTTGGATGCTTCCAGCTGCCGCGTCCATCGAATGCGATGGTGACGGAGAGCGTGCCGGTGCGATCCGCCGGCGGCAGCGGCGGCATCGATGGCGTCGTGCCCGGCGCGCCTGGGCCCGACGCACTGCCTGCATCTGCGATGGTCGCGGTCGCGCTTTTTTCGTCTCCCAGTAGATAGGCGCCGGTTCTTGCGACGAGCATGATCGTGACGGTTTCCTCGCCTTCCTTGAGCGCGTCCTTGATCGGCATGACCTTCAGAGTGACGAGCGGCACATTGGGCGCAAAGGTGACGGGAGACGTTAGCGACACGTAGTCGGTGCCGGCGGTCGCGGATCCCGAGAGCTGCAGCGGCACGACAAGCGGCTTCGCGAAGTCGCCGTCGTTGCGCGCGATATAGAAGGTTGCGGCCTTCGGACCAGATTCCGAAGCCGAAGGGTCCACCGCGTAAATCGTGATCGTCGAAAGCACGTCTGCGTGCACCGTCGATGCGCCGAGGAGGATCGTGGAGTAAATGAGCGATGAGAGTCCGCAACGTGCGATCAGATTCATGGGCGATCAGGGAGTGTGTGTGGAGGTTGCCGAACGATACAGGTACGCAGTGCGACGGTTCCCGCCACGCGCCTTCGCTTCTTTCGATGCTTCCGCGATCAGCCCGAGGAACCTACAGTGGATCGGAGCTAGTCGCCGCTGCGCAGGTCCTTCATCTGCTCCAGCTCGGCCTTGTGTTCTTTCACGAAGCGGATGTTTGCGGGGTTCACGCCTGTCTCACCTGCGACCTTGCCCGGATCCGCACCCTGATCGACCGCGTATTGGGCTAACGAAGCCTGAAACAACGCCATGGTGATGACCACATACTGTCGCGCGCTCAGGCCGGCGGCCTCGACAGCCTTGCGGGCGATGGGATTGCTCTCGATGCGAGCCGCCATAACATCCAGCGATTCGTTATCGCCTTCGTCCTCGGCTTCGGCGTCATCGTCGCCCTGCTCGACTTTCGGGTGCTTCGCCAGGTTGGCATTAGCCGCCGCGAACTTGCGCACATCCGCCATCGTTAGCTGGTAGCGAGAGAGCTCGCGCAGGTCTGCGTCGCCGCTGGTGGCGGAGTGGGCCTGCTCCCCGCAAACTGCTGCCAAAAGCGCAAAGACGAGCACCAGCACAGCGGTGCTCGCGAACCGATTTTCAAGGACCATGAGATTCATAGTTTGACGAGCTCCACGCGACGATTCTGCTGGCGGCCTTCGGGCGTGTCGTTCGTCGTAGCCGCCTTGCTCGTGCCGTAACCCTTGGCCTGCAGACGGGACTCGTCCACGCCGTACGTCTTGATCAGGTGCTGACGCACCGCCTCCGCACGCTTCTCGCTGAGCGACTGATTGCTCGCCGCCGCTCCCACGTTGTCCGTGTGCCCCTCGATCATGAGATTGAGATCCGGATGCTCCTTGAGCATCGTGCCGATCTCCTTGAGCGTCGGGGTCGACTCAGGCCGGATGCGGTCGCTGCCGGTGTCGAACAGGACGCCCTGGGTCGCTACCCGCCCCTTCTCCGCCAGCGCGTCGTACAGCTTCTTGCCGCCCGCGGCGACGCGCACATTCGCGATCATGCGAGGCAGTTCAGCACTCCAGCCGTTCATGTTGATGAAGATCTTGTTGCTGCGGCCGAGATTGGCGTTCGGCGCGTTGAATACGCGCTTCTCGTTCGCGTACGCCTTGACGTGCTGCCCATCCACCGAGATGGCGATGTGTACCGTTTGCTCCTCGGTCTTGACGCCGGCGCCGAATTCGCCGTTGGCGTCGATTTCGCCACTGCGAAGGCGACCGAAGTACTCGCCGAACTCTATGTTGCCGACAGTTTCACTTTCCCCCTTGCCGTCGAAAGTCATCAGCATGGCGTTGCCATTGCCAGTGAGATCGAACTCCAGCGTGAAGCGTTCGGGGAGCGTCTCGGGCAGCGGAATCCAGAATTTGCCCTGGGCCGCGCGCAGCCAGCGCCCCTCGCTCCATTCGACGATCTCGATCTGACCGCTCTTGAACTCGAAGCGACGCGGGAAATCGCCGACTTCGTCCTTCGAGAAGTCATCGGCGAAGATGATGCGATCGCCCGGTTTGAAATCGTAGTTTGCCCACGCTCCCTGACCAGGTTTGAGTGGTGCAGGCTGACCTGCCTTGCTCGGCGCAGGGCCGTCAACTGTCGTGACTTCCTTTCCTTCCGCCTTGGCGTGTTCGAAACATTCCGTGTCGGTTGCCGCGCACTCGACCTTGTCGAGACCGTCCTCCATGGCCTTATCGGTCTTGCGCTCGATGCGCTGCTCGACTTTCTGCTTGAGCTTTTTTCCGAAGTCGCCGAACTGCGCCTGTACCGGTATCTGGGCGCCAAACAGCATGAACAACAGGAAGACGGGCACGAGCTGACGACGCGTGCGATGCATGCGATACCTCCAGAAAATGAAATAGGCGCTCGTACGGCGCCTTAGTCCCGGAATGACACCATTAGTCGCGCTGTTGGTGTAATGGAAAAATGTCACATTTCCATAATTTTCGGAGATGTCCAAGGGACACCTGAACGTTGCGGCGACGGCGACGCACAGCCGGGCCGCGCTCGCGGTCGCGGCCTAGTCGGGTGTCCTGGATGCCGCTGTCGCGATTTTGATCTGATCAGGAAGATTGCGTCGGCAGGGACAGCGAAGCTCCGCGTTCCTCGCGCAGCTGCGGAAGAGCGCCCAGGAGTGAGGCTATCAGACGTGCAGCGTACAGAAACTGTGCGCCCTACGCGCGCTAGAAAGCGTGGTTGATGCTCACGAGGAGTTCACCGTCGACGTCGTCGATGGCGTGTTGCCACAGGTAGTTGATCGTGACGTTCAGGTCCCACCGTTGTTTGAACGGCAGGTCGATGCCGCCAGTTACCATCCCGTCGGTCTCGCCGAGGTCGTCCATTCCGTGAGCAATGCCAGCTCCGCCGAACCACGCGAACCCATGGGAGTTCAACTTGCCATCGATAGTGAACGGCAAGCACCATTCCCCGTCGTAGGCTCCGAACAGTAGTGCCGGCCGCGTCGAGAAGGTGAGTTTTTCGAAATCCATGAGCTTGATCTTTGCGCCGACGACGCCGGCGAGTTGATCTCCCTTCAGACCTCGAGCACCCAAACCCACGTAGTAGTCGGGAAGCTGTTGCGGAGGGTCCGAGTCGGCCTGAGCGACAGCGGAAACAGCCAGCGCTGAGCAGACCAATCCAACCGTCCAGCTGGAATACCGAGAGTTCATGTCTGATCTCTGTGGTTTCGAAGGCGAAAAGTATACGCGGTAAGTCGCCAATCCTGCGACATGCGCGCCGATTGCCTCAATCGTGCTCTTGCGGGCACCCCTGCATGAATAGTCGGCGCAATAAGAGCTCCGTGACTTTCATCGGTTGTCGCAGAACAGACGTTCGCCGCCAACGGACTCACGCTCCTCCGCAGCCCGGGCCAGCCGGAGACTCCGCCACCACCTGAGACGAAAAACCCCCGGCAGTTTCCCGCCGGGGGCTTTCTATCTTCTCTAGCTAGACGTCGAGCGTCTGGCAGTAACGAGCGTTGCCGCTCCTTACATGTCCATCCCGCCCATTCCGCCCATGCCACCGCCCGGAGCGCCGTGCGCGTGGTCATCTTCCTTCGGCGCTTCCGCGATCATGACTTCCGTCGTGAGCAGCAGACCGGCGACCGAGGCCGCGTTCTGCAGCGCGAGGCGCGTGACCTTGGCCGGATCCAGGATGCCGGCGTCGATCATGTCGCCGTACTCGCCCGTGCCGGCGTTGTAGCCGTACGCGCCCTTGCCACCCTTGACCTGGTTCAACACCACGGCCGCGTCTTCGCCAGCGTTCTCGACGATCTGACGCAGCGGCTCTTCGATCGAGCGCGACAGGATGCGAATGCCGACCGTCTGGTCTTCGTTCGCACCTTCGAGCTTGTCGAGGGCCTTCTGCGCGCGGATCAGCGCAACGCCGCCGCCCGGGACCACGCCTTCTTCAACGGCGGCACGGGTTGCGTGCAGCGCGTCTTCGACGCGGGCCTTCTTCTCTTTCATTTCGATCTCGGTGGCAGCGCCAACCTTGATCACGGCAACGCCACCGGAGAGCTTGGCAACACGCTCCTGGAGCTTCTCCTTGTCGTAGTCCGAAGTGGCTTCTTCAGCCTGCTGACGGATCGACTCGATGCGCGCCTTGATGTCCGACGCCTTGCCGGCGCCGTCGATGATCGTGCTGTTCTCTTTCTCCACGACAACTTTCTTGGCTTCGCCGAGATCGTTGATGGTGGCCTTCTCGAGCTGCAGACCGACTTCATCCGAAATCACCGTGCCGCCCGTGAGGACCGCGATGTCCTGCAGCATGGCCTTGCGACGATCGCCAAAGCCCGGGGCCTTGACGGCAGCAACCTTGAGGATGCCGCGGATGTTGTTGACCACGAGCGTCGCGAGAGCTTCGCCTTCGACGTCCTCGCAGATCACGAGCAAGGGACGACCCTGCTTCGCGACTGCTTCGAGCAGCGGCAGCATTTCGCGGATGTTCGAGATCTTCTTGTCAGCCAGGAGGATCAGCGGCTTTTCGAGCTCAACCGTCTGGTTCGCCTGCTGGTTGATGAAATACGGCGAGAGGTAGCCGCGGTCGAACTGCATGCCCTCGACCACGTCGAGTTCGTTCTGCAGGCCCGAGCCTTCTTCAACCGTGATCACGCCTTCTTTACCGACCTTCTCCATCGCTTCGGCAATCGTCTTGCCGATCGACTCGTCGGAGTTGGCGGAGATGGTGCCGACCTGCGCGATCGCCTTGTTGTCCTTGCAGGGCTTGGCGAGCTTGCGGATCTCTTCGACAGCGGCGATGACCGCCTTGTCGATGCCGCGCTTGATGTCCATCGGGTTGCGGCCCGAGGAAACGGCCTTGAGGCCTTCGCGGATGATCGCCTGCGCGAGCACGGTGGCGGTGGTGGTGCCGTCGCCGGCTTCGTCAGACGTGTTGGAAGCAACTTCCTTCACCATCTGCGCGCCCATGTTCTCGAACTTGTCCTTGAGCTCGATTTCCTTCGCGACCGACACGCCGTCCTTGGTGACGGTGGGGGCGCCG
>Ga0207691_10005999_pt1 | contig 11733 bp, 8 predicted proteins | sample KBSM13metaG_FD_184327 | JGI IMG/M metagenome (GOLD analysis project Ga0207691, IMG submission 184327) | Miscanthus rhizosphere microbial communities from Kellogg Biological Station, Michigan, USA - KBS M1-3 metaG (SPAdes) (version 2) | ecosystem: Host-associated > Plants > Roots > Rhizosphere >...
GGCGGGTTGGTCGCCCCGGTCAAATCACCGGGTTCCGCGCCCGGGTTTCCCGGTGGTGACGTGGCCGGTCAGGGGGAGGGAAGCGGCGTGCCGGTGCGGACCAAGGTGATCACTCGGTCATGGCGCGGACCGCGGCCGCGGCGGGGCGGACGTCCTCGAGCGGGCCTGGGGGCTTGCGGCGTCGTCGCTCCAGCCCTGTTCGGCGCGGGGGAGCGCCGCCGAAGCCTGGGCGGCGGTTGGCGGTGGGCGGGCGACGGAGGACGAGCGCTGCGAATTGCGCGGGGCGTAACCTCCGGCGCATGAGGACCGGCGATGTGTCTGCGACGCATGAGGTCGACTTCCCGCTCACGGGCGAGGCTGGGACGCAGCGGCGGAGCACGGCAGCGTTCGGCCGCTCGGTGGTGGCTGCGGCTCTCGATGGCGTGGACGCGGTCGGCGCCGCGGCTGCGGCCCGCGAGACCTCCTGGCGCTCGGGCTACCTGCCGCACTTCGCGCGTCTGGTCGAGGCCGGGCTCGTCAGTCCCGACGTGGCGGTAACGATTGCCCGGCAGGGCGCCGACGCGCTCACCGGCGGGATGCGGTGGGTCGAGGACGGTCAGGAGATGGCCCTCGGCGACGCGCCGGTGTTGGACGCACCCGCCCACGAGACGGTCAGGGTGAGTGGGAGCTCCTCGCCGGCCACCCGACTCGAGCTCCCGGTGCGGGGTGAGCTGCTTTCCGAGGACCGGCTCATCGCCCAGGTTGCGGCCTGGGTGTCCGCGGGCGTGGTCGAGCCGTCGGTGGCGACCTCGGTCGAGATCGTCGCCGCCAACCCCGAGTGGCTGCGGCTGCCTGGTCGCACCCTGGTCGCGCTCGGCGTGGGCTCGGAGGTCGGTCCCGCGTCGGTCTTCCTCCGGTGGGGTGCGACAGTCGCGGGAGTCGACCTGCCCCGACCCGACATCTGGCAGCGCGTGCTGGCCGGCACGATCGAGAGCGCCGGGACCCTCCTCGCGCCGGCCCGCCCCGGGAACGCGCCACTGGCCGAGCGAGCGGGTATCGACCTGCTCGCCGAGATGCCCGCGCTCGCGGCCTGGATCTCCGCGCTCGACGGGCCGCTGGTGCTCGGCAACTACCTCTACGCCGATGGCGGCCTCAACGTTCGGGTCTCCGCCGCCTCGGACGCGGTGGCGACCCGGACCCGGGAGCATCACCCGGACCTGGTGCTCGGCTACCTCGCCACCCCGACCGACGTGTTCGTAGTGCCCGGTGAGGCAGTGGCCGCGTCGGTCGCGGCGTACGAGGGCCGCTCGCGACTCTCGAAGATCCCCGGCCGCGGCCTGCGCACGCTCAGCGGTGGCCGGCTGCTGCGCCGGGCCTACCTCCCCGACGCCGACCCGGGGCTGTGCGACGCGCTGGTGCCGCAGCAGGGTCCTAACTACGCGCTCGGCAAACGCCTGCACCGCTGGCGCGCTGTCGTCGAGGCCGCCGAGGGGCGGCCGGTTTCGATGAACATCGCGCCGCCCACCCGCACCCGGTCGGTGGTCAAGAACCGCGCGCTCGCCGCGGCGTACGGCGGCGCACACCGGTTCGGGATCGAGGTGTTCGAGCCGGCGACCACGCGGGTGCTGATGGCCGCGTTGCTGGTGCACGACCTGTACGTCGGGCTTCCCGACGTCGGGCATCCGTGGCAGGCCGAGGCGCACCAAGCCTGTCATGGCGGGCTCTGGCGAGCGGCCTTCGCGCCCCGTTCCGCGCTCGGGCTGGCTGCCCTGTTGGGCTACGGAGCGAGCCGGCCATGACCTCGCCGGGTGTCCCGGCCCTGCAACGTGCGTGACGTCCCGCGCGCAGCGCTGAGTTCGGTGCTGGCCACCGGCTCCAGTCGTGGTTCTCGTCGTTGTCCTGGGCGCGGCCGTCGGAGGCGGGACGGCACTTCTCATGCGCAGCGGCGCGAGGACCCCTTCGCCCAGGCCGCCCGACGCAGCAACCGCCCCATCGACCGGCCCCGCGAGCCCACCCGCCGACGCAGACCCGTCGCCGACCTTGACGCCCTCGGCGACCAGCCTCTCCCCGTCGCCTCACGTTCGCCGATTTGTACCGGCAGACCTCGAACGGGGTCCTCCGGGTCGAGCCCACGGCCTGCGACGGACGGGGCGTCGGGAGCGGGTTCCTGATCGCCCCCAACATGGTCGCCACCGTCGCTCACGTCATAGAAGGCGGCGTCAGCATCGTCGACACCAGCGGCACGGTAGTCGGTCTCGTCGACGATGAAGAGTAGAGCCTCTACGGCGAAGAGCCCGCCTCGTCAACGATCCGATGCCTTCGCGAGCAATGCGCTGCGCTCAGCTCGGGCGGAGCGCGGAGCGACCTGGAGCAGGCGCAGCCTCCTAGGGTTGCCGCATGACGCGTCCATGCAAGATCGGTGTCCAACTGCCCGAGGTCGAGAGGTTCGTGTCGTGGCCGGAGTATCTCGAGCTGGCGCAACGATCGGAGGAGGCCGGTTACGACTCAATATGGGTGGGTGACCACCTGGTCTACGACCTGCCGGACGGGTCGACGCGGGGCCCCTACGAGGCCTGGACGACGCTCGCTGCCATCGCGGCGGTGACCGAACAAGTGGAGATCGGGCCGCTGGTGGCCTCGACGGCCTTCCATGCTCCGGCGATGCTGGCCAAGCAGGCCGCGACGGTCGACGCGATCTCCCAAGGCCGGCTCATCGTGGCACTCGGGGCAGGCTGGAACCGGCGCGAGTTCGACGCGTTCGGCTTTCCCTACGACCGTCGCGTCTCGCGCTTCGAGGAGGCGCTGGCGATCATTGCCCCGCTGCTGCGGGAAGGGCGAACGACGTTCCATGGCGAGTTCTTCGACGTCGACGACTGCGTGCTGGACCCGCGCCCGGTCCGGGAGGGGGGACCGCCGATCATGCTCGGCTCGCACAGCCCGCGGATGCTCAGTGTCGGGCTCCCAGTCGTGAACTCCTGGAACGTCTGGTGGAGCCGCTACGACAACTCGATCGAGCGATTCGCGGAGATCAAGGCCGAGGTCGACGCGGCTATTCCGGATCGGCGTCACGTGGAGGCAACGGCTGCGGTCCTGGTCACCCTCCCGGGAGGCGCGGGCCGGCTGATGGGCGATACGTACGACGCCAAGGTCGCGACGATCACCCCCGACGACCTCGTCCAGCACGTTCGAGGGCTGGCCGACGCCGGCGCGAGACACCTGCAGCTCGTGCTGGACCCGATCACAGCTGAGTCGATCGACACGATTGGTGCCGTGCTGGCCGATCTCGAGTCCTGAGTGATTGCCCGGGACGCCTGGCCCCTCGTCGATCCGAAGGTCCCGCGGGACGGATCAGCCCCTCTCTGACGGCGGCACAGCCTTCGCCGCGATAACTTCTCATCCTGTTGACCGCGCGGATCGCGGCCGTGAGAGCGTCATTTGTCGCGGTCGTGGTCGGATGCCGTACGGGCGCTCGTCGACCAAGAAGCAGGCGTCGCCGCGTCCAACCCCGAAGCAACGGTCGCGCACTGGCGGAGGCCTCAATCAGCAAGACTCAGCGCTGCTGCCAGCCCCTCGGGGTCGGCGACAGCGAGGGTCGCGCCCGGATGTCGAATGACACCGGTGGTGTCGATGGCTGTCACGGGCTGGGCGAACTCCAGGCACAGTGCCCGGTCGCCGTTGCTGGTCATCGTCACGCCGCGGTCGCTCAGCGACAGATGTGGGGGACCGGCGGTCTTGACGACGCTGAAGTCGCCGGTGACGTGCGCAGCAACGACATTCGCACGCGGGGTCAGCAGCTTCCACGGCCCGTATCGGACGAAGAGCCAGCGGGGGCCGACCTCCACCGACGTCGTGGCCGGGGTGATGCCGAACGGGCGGGCGGCCGCGGCGTAGGCAGGGGAGAAGGCGAAGTCGAACTTGCGGACCACCTCGGTAGGCGGACCCTGCTCAATCATCGGTTTGTCCACGCTCGGCGCATCCACCTCAGGCGCGGGCGAAGACGTGGCGACCAGTCGGCGCAGTGCTGCGCGTGCCAAGGGCCGGTAGGCCTGTGCCGGGACCGCTGACGGACCGTGCACCTGCATGAGCGCACGGCTGCCGCCCTCCGCGGTCGGCAGCACATAGTGGTGCATCCGTACCCGCGCACGCCCGATCGCGACCTCCCACGACCAGACCCGCAGGCCGGCATCGACCTCGATGACCTCGTAGTCGACGGCGAGCGGACCCGGTCCGAGCACGCGGCCGGTGCCTCCCAGCCGCAGCCCGGAGTCGGCGGATCTCACGGCTCGGATCTGCGGCGCCCATGACGGCCACTGCGACGGGCTGGTGAACCGCCGCCAGACAGCGTCGGGACGGGCGATCCCACTCGCCTCAACCAACATGGTCCCAACCCTGACAGACCCCACCAACCAGTACGCCGAGCGGATCTCGGCTCCTTGTACTGCGCGTCCGCCAAGCGGTGGTATGGCGCAGCCCATCGCAGCATTGGCGCGCCGTGCGAATCAGGACCTCGGCGTCCCTCGCTCCGACGTCAGCCGGTGGCATCCGCGGTGCGACCGAGTCGGGAGCTGCACGTCGAGGACCGATCGGTTGCCCGCGCCGACGACTGCACGGGGCCACCCACCCCTCGGAACGCGAGGGGTACAAGGAAGCTCAGCCGACAACGTCGTGGTCGCCTGGATCGAGGTCGGCGAAGGTGCTTCTCGGCGCCGCGTGTGAGGGCGGGTATGGCCGTTAGCGCCCCCCGAGCCTTGCGTGGTCGTGTCTGAGAGGAGCAGGTGCTTCGGCTGTCGCATCGGCACACCGGGACTCGGCGTCCGTGTTGTGGGGCTCGGCGTCCGGTCGATGCAGGAGGGCTACGACGCTGACGGCCGTCACGGCCACGACGGCTGCTGCGCACCCGAAGGCGAGTTGCATGCCGTCGACGAACGCCTGCTGCGCCTGACTCTCGACCACGTGACCCAGCCGCGAGGCCATCGCGAGCGACGAGCGGGCCTGTTCTGCTACCGGCTCAGGTAACCCCGCCGGGTCGAGGTGGCTGCGGTAGGTGGACTGCAGCACGCTTCCCAGCACGGCGATCCCGAGCGCTCCACCCAGCTCTCGAGCAAGGTCGTTCACCGCCGATCCGACACCTTGCTTGGCGACCGGCAGTGCATCGGTGATGGCGGCCGTCGCCGGCGTCATCGCCAATCCCATGCCGGCGCCCAGCGGAACCAGTCCGGTCAACAGCAGCCAGTACGAGCTCCCGCCGTCGAGGCGAGACAGGACGAGCAGACCGGCGGCAACCAAGGCCAGGCCGAGGACACTGACGCGCATCACCCCCAGGTGTCCCGCGAGCCGGGGTGCGATCACGCGCGCGCTGGGCATCAGCGCGAGGGCCATCGGGATCAGGCTCACGGCTGCCACGAGAGGGCTGTCGCCACGCACGAGCTGGAGGTACTGGAGAACCAGAAAGACAAAACCGAAGAACGCGAAGAACGCGAAGCTGATCGACAAGGTGGCGGCCGTCAGGGCCGGGTTGCGGAACAGCCGCGGGTCGATGAGCGGGTTCTCTCGAGTGAGCTCCCAGCGGACGAATCCAACGAGGATCAGAAGTCCGATCCCGATGCCGCCGAGGGTGTGTGCGCTGACCCAGCCGTAGCTCGGCGCCTCGATGACCGAGTAGACCAGGACGCCGAGGCCGGCGACAGTCATCAGCGCACCGACGAGGTCGAGGCGCGGAGCCCGGGGGTCGGCAGACTCCGGGATGACCCGCAGGGTGCCGATGATCGCGATCACGGCCAGCACCGCGTTCAGGGCGAACACCGACCGCCACGACCACACCTCGAGCACGACACCGGAGGCCAGCAGGCCGACGATCGCGCTCGCACCAGCGACGCCGGCCCAGGCGCCGACCGCTCTGGTCTTCTGCTCGGGTGGGAAGGTGCTGGTGATGGTCGACAGTGTCGCCGGCATGACGAGTGCGGCACCCACGCCGAGGACTCCGCGCATGGCGATCAACCAGGTGGGATCGCTGATCGTCGTGGCAGCGATCGACCCCGCGCCGAAGATCACGAGGCCAGCGAGCAAAGCACGGCGACGACCATGGCGGTCGCCGATCGCGCCCCCGAGGAGCAGCAAGGCGGCGAACACGAGCGCGTAGGCGTCGATGATCCAGGACAGCTGGGTCTGGGTGGCGTGGGTGTCGCGGGCGATCGAGGGGATTGCGACGTTCAGTGAAGCCATCGCCGAGACGACGGTGGCGAGCGCGAGCATGATGACAGGCAGCGTCGCCCGGGGCGCGAGCCGCTGTTCATCTGCGTGGGTGACGGTTGGCATGACAACCTCCGGTTCGAAAAAATTCATTGCCGTTGAATTAGAAGATCGCAGCAACAACCGTTAGATTTCAACCGTGATGAATAAACCCCGCGCCACGACCCGTGGTAGGCGACCGGGTCGGCCCGAGACCCGCATCGCGGTGCTGGAGGTGGCGCGCCGACGGTTTCTGAGCGACGGCTACCAGGCGGTGACCATGCGTTCCATCGCGGCCGAGGCTGGGGTCGATGCTGCGCTGATCAGCTACTACTTCGGCTCAAAGAAAGGCCTCTTCGGGGCGGCGATGGCCTTGTCCTCCAACCCACCGGAGGTCCTGCTCGGAGCGCTCGCCGGGGATCCGGAACACCTGCCGGAACGCGTGTTGCTGGCGCTACTGCACGCCTGGGACGACCCCGAAGGCGGCGATGCGCTGCGCGTCATGGTCAACGCGGCCATCCAGGAACCCGACCTGGCACGACTGCTGCGAGAGGTCCTCGAGCACGAGATCGTCGACCGCATCGCCGAGTACCTACCGGGTCGTTCCGCGCGGCTCCGCGCGGCCGCGTTCGTCACGCAGCTGGCCGGCCTCATCTTCGCGCGGTACGTGCTCGCGGTGGAACCGGTCGCAACGATGAAGGTTGATGAATTAGTTCGCCACCTCGCCCCGGGCCTTCGTGCGTCGTTGCACGGTCCGCGCCTGGCGGGAGCCCCGCGTGCCGATCCGCGCCGGAGCTGACGACCGGATAGTCCGCCCGGCTGGGACAAGGCTTGCGGGCCCACGCTCAGACGTGGTTGAGCACGTGAGACGTCCGGCCCCTCGGCCAGCGTCAGCGCCAGCCCAGCTCCGGCGCAACGTACCTGATGATGCTGTCCAGCAGGTGCGCGTTGTAGTCGACGCCGAGCTGGTTCGGGATCGTCAGCAGCAGTGTGTCCGCAGCGGCGATCGCCTCGTCCCCGGCGAGATCCTTGACGAGCTGGTCGACCTCCCCGGCGTACGTCTTGCCGAATCGGGCTGCGCCGCCATCGATGAACCCGACCTGGTCCGTACTCCGCGACTCCGCGCCGAAGTACGCGCGGTCGGTGCTGTTGACGATCGGGAAGATGCTGCGGCTGACCGATACCCGCGACTCGCGCTCGTGGCCGGCTTCCTTCCATGCGTCCCGGAACATCTGGATCTGCTCGGCCTGAAGCTGGTGGAACGGCACGCCGGTGTCCTCGGTGAGCAGCGTCGAGCTCATCAGGTTCATGCCCTGCTGTCCCGTCCAGACGGCGGTCCTGCGTGTGCCGGCACCCCACCAGATCCGGTCCCGTAGGCCCGGCGACTGCGGCTCGATACCCAGCAAGCCGGGCGGGTTGGGGAACATCGGCCGCGGGTTCGGCTCGGCGAACCGATGCCCGTCGATCACCTCGAGGAACACCCGGGCGTGCTCGCGCGCCATGTCGGCGTGGTCGTTGCCCTCACCCGGGTCGTAGCCGAAGTACTTGTAACCTTCGATCACCTGCTCCGGTGACCCCCGGCTGATGCCGAGCTGCAGCCTCCCACCGGCAATCAGGTCAGCGGCGCCGGCGTCCTCGGCCATGTAGAGCGGGTTCTCGTAGCGCATGTCGATCACTCCGGTGCCGAGCTCGATACGACTCGTCCTCGCGCCCGCCGCCGCGAGAAGCGGGAACGGCGAGGCGAGCTGCCGAGCGAAGTGGTGCACGCGGAAATAGGCGCCGTCCGCGCCGACCTCCTCGGCCGCGACCGCTAGGTCGATGGACTGCAGCAGCACGTCGGAGGCCGTCCGCGCCTGCGAGTGCGGTGAGGGGTTCCAGTGGCCGAAGGACAGGAAGCCGATCTTCTTCATGTTTTGACAACCGGCGACTCCGACACCTTCTTCCCACAGCTCACTAGACGCGAGGCTCGCACCGCAGCGAGCGCAGGCCCCTCGAGCCGTGCTAGCCGGTTGGAGGTGAAATGACGCACCTCTCGCGAGCCGGTAGCGGTTGTTCACCTCTCGTCGCGCCTGCTCGGCCGCTGCTGGACGCGGCGTCACTGTTGATCCGGCTACCGGAACCCGTGCTGCCTTTTCGCTTTGGGGTGGGCGGTAGGCCTCGTGGGGACCTTCGCCCGTTCGCCCAACCGCGACCGCGGAACCCGACCATCACGGTGGGCATCCGCGGAGCCGTGGCCAGGAACAGGAACGGGGATGTCGTCTGGCGCGTAAGAGTGGAGCACCCCATGTTCACCGCAGCCCCGGCCGTCTCCTGTGCCCGGCGTAGTCGCGTTGCTGCTGTCGACGGGGCTGGTCCTCGCGCTCGACTGGCGGCGAAGCTGATCCGGGGCTGACGGCCGGCTTTGGCAGTGCGGGGAAGCCGCGGAACGGGATCTAGGTGATCGGCTCGCGGTGCACCCAGTCGATGAGCTCGTCGGAGGCGAGAGTCCGCACACGGGCTGCGTACCGGGCGAGGTCGGCGTTGTCGAGGAGATCGCGCCACTGGCCACTTGTGCCGCGGTTGAAGAATGCGGCGGGGTCGATCCACAGCCGAACACCGCCGGGGACGGTCGTGTCGGCCCTGCTGCGCATCGAGTCGAACGTCGCCGCTTGGACCAGGCGGGGCCATCGGTGCTCGTTGACATGGATGCCGAAGTGGGCAGCCAGCTGTCGCATCTGGCCCTGCAAGTCGTCCTTCAGGTCGTGGTAGTGCAGGTGGACGACGTCGAGCTCGTCGGCGGCGTCGCGGAAGGTCTGTAGGTGCTCGACGGTTCGCCGCAGCGAGGACCCGATCTGCGTCGACGGCGTGTCGTCGTCGACCCATTGCCAGAAGCGGTTCCGCTCGCCGTCGGGCCGAGGCGGCTGTCGTCGCAACGGTCCAAGCTCGATTCCGTCGATCGCTGCCGCCCGTTCGCGGGCTTTGAGGAACGCGCCGACGTCCGTGTTGTCGATGTGGTGGTCGATCGAGAACGCGACGTCGCGGGGGTCACGCCCGACGCAGATGTAGGTGACGCTCGGATCGTGGGGTATCCCGTCGAGCGGCGTGTGGGTCTTGATGAACCGGCGGTGCGACTGGGCTTGCAGGTCCGCGAACACCTCCGTGCGGGCCCGGGTCACCATGTCGATCCACGGCGAAAGCGTGTCCAATGGGAGCGTGAGCTCTGGTTCCTGCAGGATGAGCAGCGCGCAGATCATCTGCGTCCACGTCGTCCCGCACTTCGGTGGCGCAGCGATGATGATGTCGCCGGGGCGAAGTTCGAAGCCGTCCCAGCGGTTGCTGTCGTAGAGAGTCCCCTGGTAGCGGCGCACGGCCGCCATCCTCGCAGCGGTCCGATCCGGTGAGACCCCGAGCTCCACCGTGCACGACATCCCGGCGAGGGTCGCCCGGTCGTGACCGGCCGCTGCACACCAACCCTCACGGGGACTGCACTACACAGCCGTGGCCGCGCAGCTCTCTCAGCGAGCAGGCCCGCCAGGAACCGCCTAAGCCGACCGAGCTCGTGACGTGGGCACACGAGGACGCTGTTTTGAGCGTGCCCGCGTCGCGCGCGGCGACTCGAGTTTCATGTCGGGTCGATGTTGGTGTTGAAGCGGAAGCGGTTGTCGGGGTCCCACCGGCGCTTGAGCGCCAAGAGCCGCTCGTAGTTGGTGCCGAATGCCTCGTGCACGCGGCCCTCGCCACGGTCAATCACGTTCGCGTAAACGCGACCGCTGGCGAAGGGCCGAATCTCGTCGAGCGTGCGGCGTAGCCACGCCTCGTTCTCGTCGTCGCGGGCGGGATCGCCCCACTGGGCGGAGATCACCAGGTTCAGCTGCGGCGCGCGGTGAGGGAAGGCGGTCGCGTCCTCGGCCAGGCGGCCGGGGGCGTCGCCGTAGTACTCGAGCATCAGCGCGCTCAGCGGTGATGGCCGGGTCGCCGCCGCGCTACTCAGCACGTCGATCGCCTCCGACGGAAGCCGCTCCAGGAAGGTAGAGCGCCAGCGGTAGCGCATGCCGAACGGGAAGGCGGCATCCAGAATCGACTGCATCTGGACGTACGGCAGCGGGGCGAACAGATCGGCGATCGGGGCACCGAAGCTGCGCACCGGCGCGAGCACCGCTTCGGCCTGCTCGAGCGGTCCGCTATAGCAGCCCACCAAGGCGACCACCGGAGTGCCGTCGGGAGCGCTGAGCAGGGCGCAATAGAGGGTGAGCGCGTCGGGTGCGGTGGGGACGAAGTCGCGATAGAACGCCACCACCTCGGCGGCGCGCTCGAGCGGATGCAGCAGCATCCCGCCCATCACCTGCGGGCCGACCGGATGCAAGCGGTACTCCAGCGAGGTGACCACCCCAACATTGCTGCCACCGCCACGCAGCGCCCAGAAGAGGTCAGGGTTGGTCTCATCGCTTGCGGTTCGCAGCTCGCCATCCGCAGTGATCACGTCGAGCGAAAGAAGGTTGTCGCAGGCCAACCCGTGCCTGCGGACCAGCCAACCCACGCCGCCTCCCAGCGTGAGGCCCGCGATGCCGGTGGTCGACACCACACCGCCCGTAGTGGCCAGCCCGAACGCCTGCGTCTCGCAGTCGAACTCCGCCCACGTCACGCCCGGCTCGGCGCGCGCTGTGCCCCGGACCGGGTCAACGCGGACGGCGCGCATCGCCGACATGTCGAGCACGACGCCACCGTCGCAAAGCGCGTTGCCGGCGACGTTGTGCCCGCCGCCGCGCACCGCGATCGGGGCACCTGTCTCGCGGGCGAAGCGCACCCCGAGCAGCGCATCGCTAACCCCGGCGCAGCGAACAATCACGCCCGGTCGCTTGTCAACCATCCCATTCCATATGCGCCTAGCGGCGTCATAGCCGGGCGAGCCGGGCCGCAAGAGCTCGCCGCGCAATCCGGACTGCAGGGTGGCGAGTGCGTCCCCGGAGACACCTGCCGCAAGCAACGTCGCGGTCTCGTCGGATGTGGCCATCAGGCACCCACTTAACGAGTTTCATCCAATCGGCAAATCGCACCATCCCTGTGCGCGAGAAGTCAAGGCGCCCCACGAGCTCAGAGTGCCGGCCCTGGCGTGATGACGGCGCTCTGGGTCTGTCACATCGCTCACGGGCGGGCCCGCCGAGGACGGCCGGATCAGCGACCAGCCGGAGGACGAGCAGCTCGAACATCTCCGGGCTTATGCGCTCTGTCGGCGAGCGGGGCCGTTGGCGGCGCGGCGGGGCTCGGGCGAGGGCGTCGAGGTTTGCGGTCGGCTTCGGGCAGCGCGTGTAGGTATTGCTGGGTGGTTTGGATCTGGGCGTGGCCCATGCGTTCCATGACGGACTTGAGGTCGGAGCCTTCGGCGAGCAGCCAGGAGGCGTAGGCGTGGCGCGGGTCGTGCATCAGGACGCTGAAGTCGACGCCGCTGGCTTTGACGGCGGGGAGCGGGTCGCCGGTGAGCGGCAAGACCCGGGGAGCACGCGGCTCAGGCTCACGGCCGGAGCGAAGGTTCACTGCGCGACAAGCAGG
>Ga0207691_10006002_pt1 | contig 11729 bp, 6 predicted proteins | sample KBSM13metaG_FD_184327 | JGI IMG/M metagenome (GOLD analysis project Ga0207691, IMG submission 184327) | Miscanthus rhizosphere microbial communities from Kellogg Biological Station, Michigan, USA - KBS M1-3 metaG (SPAdes) (version 2) | ecosystem: Host-associated > Plants > Roots > Rhizosphere >...
GTCTACGGCGGAGCGACCGTATGCGCGTGGTATCCGATCACGCCGTCGTCGTCGCTCGCGGAGTCGTTTGCGAAGCACTGCGAGAAGTACCGCGTCGATCCCGCGACCGGCAAGCACCGGTACGCGATCGTGCAGGCCGAGGACGAGCTCGCGTCGATCGGCATGGTGATCGGCGGTGCGTGGAACGGCGCCCGCGCCTTCACGGCCACTGCGGGGCCCGGCATTTCGCTGATGCAGGAATTCATCGGACTCGCGTACTTCGCCGAAATTCCGGCAGTGATCTTCGACGTGCAGCGCGGCAGTCCTTCGACCGGAATGCCGACGAAGACCCAGCAGGCGGACCTGCTGATTTCGGCGTATGCGTCGCACGGCGACACCAAGCACGTGCTGCTCTTCCCCGAGGATCCGAAGGAGTGCTTCGAGATGGGCGCGCAAGCGTTCGATCTTGCGGACCGGCTGCAGACGCCGGTCTTCGTGATGATGGATCTCGACATCGGAATGCAGGACTGGCTCACCGACCCGCTCGTCTGGGACGATGCACGCCAGCTCGACCGCGGCAAGGTGATGACGGCGGCGGACCTGGACGCCGGGAAGGAATTCGGCCGGTACCTGGAAGTCGACGGCGACGGCATTCCGTATCGCACGTATCCGGGCACCCATCCGAAGCGCGGCGGGTATTTCACTCGCGGCACGTCGAAGGATGCCTATGCGCGATACACGGAGGACGGGCACGCGTACGTCGAGAACATGCAGCGGCTGCTGCGCAAGTTCGAGTCCGCCAAGGAGCTCGTGCCGGCGCCTGCCGTCCAGCGCGCGGCGCAGCCCACGCACGCCGGCGCCATCTGGTTCGGATCGACGGGCGCCGCGATGGCGGAGTCGCTCGCCGTGCTGGCGAAGGAGGGCATCCACCTCGACCAGATGCGCATCCGCGCGTTTCCGTTCTCGGATGCCGTCGCCGAGTTCATTGCCGCGCACGAGCACGTGTTCGTCGTCGAGCAGAACCGCGATGCGCAGCTCAAGATGATGCTCGTCAACGAATGCGGCATCGATCCGCAAAAGCTGATCTCCATCCTTCATTACGACGGCAACCCGCTGACCGAGCGCTTCGTCACCCGCGAGATCGCCGAAAAGGCGCGGCTCTTCAACGTCACGCCGCTCCGCAAGGCGGCGGGATGACGGCGCGACTGTCGCAACCCATCATCGGCCGATAACCATGACCTACCTCACCAAGCCCAAGCTCCACCATCCGGGCCTGCCGACGAATGTGCTCGGCCTCACGCGCCGCGACTACGAAGGCGCGGTGTCGACGCTGTGCGCCGGCTGCGGCCACGACTCCATCTCGGCCGCGATCATCCAGGCGTTCTTCGAGCTCGCGATTCCGCCGCACCGCGTGGCCAAGCTCTCGGGCATCGGATGCTCGTCCAAGACGCCGACGTACTTCCTGGGCGCGGGCCACGGCTTCAACAGCGTGCATGGCCGGATGCCGTCGGTCGTCACCGGCGCCGCGCTCGCGAACCGCGATCTCATCTATCTCGGCGTATCGGGCGACGGCGATTCCGCGTCGATCGGCCTCGGTCAGTTCGCGCACATCATGCGGCGCGGCGTCAACATGACGTACATCGTCGAGAACAACGGTGTGTATGGCTTGACCAAGGGCCAGTTCTCGGCGACGGCCGACAAGGGATCGAAAGCCAAGCGCGGCGCCGTCAACAGCGACGAGCCCATCGACCTGGTGCAGCTCGCGCTGGTGCTGGGCGCGTCGTTCGTCGCCCGCGGCTTTTCCGGCGACAAGGGCCAGCTCGTGCCGCTGATCAAGGCCGCGGTCGAGCACAAGGGTATCGCGTTCATCGACGTCGTGTCGCCTTGCGTGGCCTTCAACAACCATCCGGGCTCGACCAAGAGCTACGACTACGTCCGCGCCCACAACGAGGCCGTGAACCGCCTCGATTTCATGCCCCACCGTGAGCCGATCGAGGCCGATGTTCCGGCCGGAGGCGTGCAGAACGTGACGCTTCACGACGGCGGTCTATTGCGCCTGCGCAAGCTGCATCCCGACTACGACGCGCGCGACAAGGTCGCTGCGCTCGCGTACCTCGAAGCGCACCGCGCCATGGGGGAGGTGGTCACCGGGCTCCTCTACGTCGAGGACGATCCGCTCGACCTGCACGACGCGCAGAACACGGTCGAGGTGCCGCTCAACGCGCTCTCCGACGCGGAGCTCGTCCCGGGCAGCGCGGCCCTCGCCACGTTCAACGCGAAGCTCGCGTAGCGCGAAGAACGTCGTCGCGACGGCACAATCGTCGCATGCGCATCTCGCGCCGGTTCCTTGCCATCGTTGGCGGCGGGCTGCTGCTGGTGCTGCTCGGCGTCGGCATCGCGCTGTCCACGCTCGACCTCAACCAGTTCGTCGGCCCCGTGCTCGCGCGGATCAAGGCGGTGACCGGCCGCGAGGTCACCGTGGGCGGCAGCGTGAGCTTCCGGATCGGATTCCGGCCCAAGGTGGTCGCGCACGATGTGCGTCTCGCGAACGCCCCCTGGGCGAAGGCGCCTTACTTCGTCACGGCGAAGGAGCTCGAGCTGCAGCTCGCGTTGCTGCCGCTCCTGCGGCGCGACTTCGAGCTCGTCCGGCTCAACATCGTCGAGCCCGTGGTCGCTCTCGAAACGAACAAGGACGGCAAGGGCAACTGGGAGTTGGAGCCCGTCGCGGGGGCCGCCGGCGGTCCGCCACCGGTCGATGCGCGCCCGGGCGCATTCGCCGTGGGCGACCTGCTGGTGACCGATGGCGTGGTCACCCACGGCGACGATGCAGGCGCCGCGGCGACGAAGGTGACGATCGAGAAGCTCTCGTTGAAGGCGCCGGATCGGCAATCGCAGGTGGACGTGGAATTTCGCGGCGCGGTCGATGGCGCACCCGTCACGGTCAGCGGCAAGCTCGGACCGTTCGCGACGCTGTCGGAACGAGGACAGCCCTATCCGGTGTCGCTGAAGGGTGAGCTCGGCAGCCGCAAAGCGTCCGTTGCCTTGAGCCTCCGGCGCGACGACAAGCTCGTTGCGCTGCAGGATATCGACGTTGCATTCGGATCGAGCGACCTCAAGGGAACCATCGAGATCCGCGATGCCGGTCCCGCGTCCGCATGGACCGTCAACCTGCGCTCGACGGCGTTCAAGCTCGACGACCTGCCTGTGCTTTCCGCGCCAGCGGCTAAGCCGTCGGCCAGCGGCGGTAAGGCGTCACAATACGTGTTTACGGATACTCCGGTTTCCTTCCACGCCCTGCATGGGCGCAACGCCGACGGCGAGATCGCGATCGAACGGCTCACGCTTGCTCCCAACCGTGCGCTCGATCGCGTTCACGCGAAATTTTCGCTGCGCAATGGAAAGCTGGACGCGCCTGCGGTGCAGGCATCGGCGTACGGCGGGACGATCACGGGATCGGTGACGATCGACGCGACGTCAGGGAAGGCAGCGGCCATCGCCGTGCGCGCTGATGCTCGCGGCCTCGACCTCGCGGCGCTGCTCGCTGCCGCAGGAGTCTCACGCGAAGTGCGTGGCGGAAAGACGAACATCAGCGTCGACGTCGCGATGCACGGCAACTCGCCGCACCAATGGATGAATGGAATCAACGGCCGCGCGCAGGCGGTAGTCGGGCGCGCGACGCTCGTGAACACGAAGCTCGACCCCTCCGTGACGTTCGATCGCCTCGCCGAAGCGCTCAATCCGTTCCGCAAGGTCAATCCGTCGACCGAGCTGCAATGCGCGGTGATCCGGTTGCCGCTCGCAGGCGGTGTCGCCCAGGTCGACCGCTCGATCGCGTTCGAGACGAAGGAAATCGATGCCTCGATGAGCGGCACGCTCGACTTCAGGAACGAGACGCTCGATCTCTCGATCCGACCGCGCGTGCGGCAGGGGATTCAGATCGAGATACCGCAGATCGCCGAGCTCGTCCGGTTTCGCGGCCCGTTTGCTTCGCCTACGGTGTCCGTCGATGCGGTGGCGTCGGCGACGGCGATTGCGCGAATCGGTGCCGCCATCGGAACGGGCGGGTTGTCGGTGCTGGGCGAAACCCTCCTTGCGCAGGTGGGCGCGTCAGGTGCCGGCGGCGGCGCGTGCGAAATCGCGCTCGGCAAGTCGGGCTCGAGCGCCGCGAGCACGGCCTCGACCCCGGCGAAGTCCGGCGCCCCGTCTAATCCCGTTGAAGGCATCGGCAGCGCCCTCAAGGGGCTCTTCAAGAACTGATCACCGAACCGGTGGCACCTTGACGCCGATCAAAGGAATCGTTTGGCCACCCAATTGCCGCGGTGTAGCATGGGATGCATGAGAAGGCGATCGGCCCGGTACCTTGGCGCGCACTTCGCGATCCTCGCGATGCTTTTCTCGCAGCTCGCGCTCGCGACCTATGCGTGCGCGTCGTCACGCCCGGTCGGCCCTGTCCCGACCGCGCATAGCTCCGCGGCGGGTGATGCGGGGCAGGTCCCATGCGCCGCGATGTTGTCGCCGGCCGAGTCCCCGCAGGGCAATGCGTGCGAGGTCCATTGCAACGACGGCCTGACGTCGGCCGGACAGCCTGAGTTGCCCCAGGTGACGCTCGCCATGCTGCCGGCGCCGACGCTGGCGCCCGAAGCCCTCGCGGATTCGAGGGACACTGCCTGCGCGTCATGGGTGCCGTTGCCCGGCGCTCCGCCGCCAATAGTCCGTTTCTGCCGCCTCCTGATCTGATCCCCACGACCGTCTGACATCGCGCGCAACCGCGCGCGATCCGTTCATCGCGTTCGTGGAGGATTCATGCCGTCATCGTCTGTCGTTCCCGAAGCCGCCATCGCAGCGGCGCGCTTGCTCGCGCGCATTTGCGTCGCCGCGCTCGTCGTGCTGTCGATCCCGTCCGCGGCGGCGGCGGACGCTCCGTTGTCCTTCGCCGAGTCGCTGCGGATCGCCGTCATCGAGTCGCCGCAGCTCGACGCGCAGCGCGCGATGGTGGACGCGGCCCGAGAGATGGCCGGCCCTGCCGGCGAGCTGCCCGACCCCAAGCTCAAGCTGGGCGTCGAGAACGTGCCGACCAACGGCCCCGACGGCTGGTCCCTAACGCGCGATTTCATGACGATGACAAAGATCGGCGTGATGCAGGAATTCCCGCGCGAGGAAAAGCGCAGGCTGCGGTCGCTGCGCGCCGAGAACGACGCACAGCGCGGAACCGCGGCACTGGAGTCCGCGCGGCTCGCCGTCATGCGCGAGACGGCGGCGGCGTGGCTCGCCCGCTGGTTTGCAGCGCAGTCGGAACGCCTGATTGCGCGCCAGATCGACGAGGCGGCGCTGGCGGTCACGACCGCGGAGGCGGCGTATCGCGCCGGCAAGGGGTCGCAAGGGGAGCTTTTGAATGCGCAAGGCAATGCGATCGAGCTTCGCAATCGCGCAATCGAAGCGGCTGCCCAGTCGAAGCGCGCCCGCACCGGGCTCGCGCGATTCATCGGCGCCGAAGCGGCCCGTCCCCTCGGCAGCCCGCCTGACGTTACGCGGCTGCCGTTCGACGCCACAGAGCTGGCGGACATCGACGTTCAACCGGACGTCCGGCTCGCCGTCGCGCGCGAGGCCACCGCAGTCACCGAAGCGGACCTCGCGCGCGCGGCGAAAAAGCCCGACTGGAGCGCGGAGCTGACCTACGCCGTCCGGGGTGCCCCCTATTCGAACATGGTATCGCTGATGGTCTCGATCGACCTGCCGTGGTCGCCGGGGACGCGGCAGGATCGTGAACACGCGGCGAAGCTCAAGGAACTCGACGCCGCGCGCGCCATGCGGGAAGACACGCGCCGCATGCGCGTCGCCGAGGTGGATACGATGCTCACCGAGTGGGAGACGGCGCGCGCGATGGCACGGCGCATCGAGGAGGAACTGATCCCGCTCGCCACGCAGCGGCTTGACGCGGTGCTGGCGTCGTATCGCGGCGGTACGGGCGCCCTGTCGCCCGTACTGGAGGCGCGCCGCAGCGAGCTCGACGCCCGGCTTGCGTTGCTGCAGCAGGAACAGGCTGTGGCGAAGGCCTGGGCATGGCTTCAATTCGTGCGGCCGATGAAGGAGGGTTCATGAATACCACGCTCACATCCCGGCGCCGCACTTTGCACGCGTGGGTCGCGACGGTCATCGCCGTAAGCCTCGTCGCCGGAGGAATCGGCTACTGGGGGGGAACGCGGCGCGCACCTGCCGAACCTGCGCCCGCGTCGAGCGCGATGCCAAAGACGGACGCTGCGGCGGCAAAGGCCGGCGGCGAAGCGGGAGCGGAACGCAAGGTGCTCTATTGGCACGACCCGATGGTGCCGGACGCGAAGTTCGACAAGCCGGGCAAAAGCCCGTTCATGGACATGCAGCTCGTACCGGTCTACGCAGACGCTGGCGCCGAAGGCGGCACGGCCATCAGTGCGCGCCAGATGCAGAGTTTCGGCGTGCGCACGGCCGTGGCGACGGAAGGGCGACTCGAGACGGGCTTCGCCGCGATGGGAGCGATCGGCATCGACGAGCGCACGCTCGTCGCGGTGCAGTCGCGCAGCCCGGGCTACGTCGAGAAGTTGCACGTGCGCGCGCAATACGATGGCGTCGCTGCCGGGCAGCCGCTAGTCGATCTCTACGTGCCCGAGTGGCTCGCGGCGCAGGAGGAGTGGCTCGCGCTCAAAGCCAGCGCGCAGCCGGGAGTCGCCTCGCTGGCCGACGCCGCGAGGCAGCGCTTGCACCTCCTCGGCATGCCCGATGCCGAGATCGCGCGGGTCGAGCGCGACCGGAAACCGTCGGCGCGCGTGACGGTGACCGCGCCGCAAGGCGGCATCGTCTGGGAAATCGGCGTGCGCGAGGGAATGGCGGTGATGCCGGGCGTGACGCTTTTCAAGCTTGCCGGCCTCGGCACGGTCTGGGTGACGGCCGAAGTGCCCGAAGCGCAGTCCGGGCTCGTCCGCGTCGGAGCGCCGGTGGAGGCGCGCGCCGCAGCTTATCCCGATCGCGTGTTGCAAGGGAGCGTCAGCGCCTTGCTGCCGGAAGTGAACGCGCAGACGCGAACCGTGCGCGCGCGGATCGTGCTCGCCAATCCGGGCGGCGCGCTGAAGCCCGGCATGTTCGCCACCGTGACCTTCGGAGCATCCGCCACCGGAAACATGGTGCTCGTGCCGGCCGAAGCGGTGATCCAGACGGGAAAGCGGAGCGTGGTCATCGTCGCCACGGGCGAAGGCCGCTTCATGCCTGTCGACGTGGACGTCGGACGCCAATCCGGTGACGTGGTCGAGATCCGAAAGGGAGTCGCCGTCGGCCAGCGGGTCGTCGTATCCGGTCAGTTTCTTATCGACTCCGAGGCGAGCCTCAAGAGTGCGCTGACACGTATCGGGGCGCAGGAAAGCGCGGCCACGTCCGGCGGAGGCGGCGCCAAGTGATTGCCGCGCTGATTCGATGGTCTGTCGCGAACCGTTTCCTCGTGCTGCTCGCTTCGGCGTTCGTCGCTGCGGCGGGCGTGTGGTCCGTGCGGACGACGCCCCTCGACGCGATTCCGGATCTGTCGGATACGCAGGTGATCATCCGCACCACCTTTGCGGGCCAGGCGCCGCAGATCGTCGAGGACCAGGTCACGTTTCCGCTGACGACGACGATGCTGTCGGTCCCGGGTGCGAAGGCGGTGCGGGGCTACTCGTTCTTCGGCGATTCATTCGTCTACGTCCTCTTCGAGGACGGCACCGACCAGTACTGGGCGCGCTCGCGCGTGCTCGAGTACCTCAACCAGGTGCAGGGCCGCCTGCCGGCGGCGGCAAAGCCGTCGCTCGGTCCCGATGCGACCGGCGTGGGTTGGATCTATGAATACGCGCTCGTCGATCGCGGAGGAGGACACGATCTCGCGCAGTTGCGGGCGCTGCAGGACTGGTTCCTGAAATACGAGCTGAAGGCGCTGCCGAACGTCGCCGAAGTCGCGACCGTCGGCGGCATGGTGCGGCAGTACCAGGTCGTCGTCGATCCGGCCCGGCTCAAGGCGTACAACCTGCCGCTTGCCAGGGTGATCGCCTCGATCCGCGCCGCCAACCAGGAAGCGGGCGGCTCGGTGGTCGAACTGGCCGAGGCGGAGTATATGGTGCGCACCCGCGGCTATCTCAAATCGCTCGACGATTTCCGCACGATACCCCTGCAGGTCTCTGATGGTGGCACGCCCGTACTCCTTCAAGATGTCGCGCGCGTTCAGCAGGGGCCCGAGATGCGCCGCGGGATCGCCGAGCTCGACGGCGAGGGCGAAGTCGTGGGTGGCATCGTCGTGCTCCGCTCAGGCAAGAATGCGTGGGAGACGATCCAGGGCGTCAAGGCGCGGCTCGAGCAACTGAAGCCCGGGTTGCCCGCCGGAGTCGAGATCGTTCCCGTCTACGACCGCTCGGCGCTGATCGAGCGCGCGGTCGACCATCTGACGGGCAAGCTCGCCGAGGAATTCGCCGTCGTCGCCGTCGTATGCCTCGCGTTCCTGTTGCATTTGCGCTCGGCGCTCGTCGCGGTCGTCTCGCTGCCGCTCGGTGTGCTGGCGGCGTTCGTCGTGATGCGCATGCAAGGCGTCAACGCCAATATCATGTCGCTGGGCGGCATCGCGATCGCGATCGGGGCGATGGTGGACGCTGCGATCGTGATGATCGAAAACGCGCACAAGAAGCTCGAAGCGTGGAAGCACGAGCACGGCAGCGAGCCTACCGGCGACGAGCGATGGGGGGTCATCACCGAAGCGTCGGTCGAGGTCGGCCCCGCGCTCTTCTTCAGCCTCGTCATCATCACGCTGTCGTTCGTGCCGGTATTTACCCTCGAAGCGCAGGAAGGCCGGATGTTCGCGCCGCTCGCCTTCACGAAGACTTATGCGATGGCCGCGGCCGCGGGTCTGGCGGTGACGCTGGTGCCGGTGCTGATGGGCTACTTCGTGCGCGGGCGCATCCCCTCGGAAGGCGCGAATCCGCTGAATCGCTTGCTGATCGCGGGCTACCGACCCTTGCTGCGTGCAGCACTCGGCTGGCCGAGGGCGACGCTGGGCGTTGCCGCGGTTGCGCTCGCGGCAACCGCCTGGCCGGTGCTGCACCTCGGAGGCGAGTTCATGCCGCCATTGGACGAGGGCGATCTTCTCTACATGCCGACGGCGCTGCCCGGCTTGTCGGCGGCCAAGGCGGGCGAGCTGTTGCAGCAGACCGATCGGCTGATCAAGACGGTGCCCGAGGTCGCGGTGGTGTTCGGGAAGGTGGGGCGCGCGGAAACGGCCACCGACCCGGCGCCGATGGAAATGATCGAGACGACGATCGGCTTCAAGCCGAAAGCGCAATGGCGGGCGGGAATGACGACGGCGAAACTCATCGAGGAGCTGGATCGCACGGTACAGGTGCCTGGCCTCTCCAACATCTGGGTGCCACCTATCCGCGGGCGGATCGACATGCTCGCGACCGGCATCAAGAGCCCTATCGGGATCAAGGTCTCCGGCCCGGACCTTGCGACGATCGATAGCGTGACGCAGGCGATCGAGCGCGCGGTCAAGGGAGTGCCCGGCGTCACGTCGGCGCTGGCCGAGCGGCTCCAGGGCGGTCGCTATCTCGACGTCGTCATCGACCGCGCGGCCGCGGCGCGCTTCGGACTCAATATCGTCGACGTGCAGGAGACGATCGGCGCCGCGGTCGGCGGCGAGAACATCGGCGAGACCGTCGAGGGACTCGCCAGGTTCCCGATCAGCGTCCGCTATCCGCGCGAGTTGCGCGACTCGGTCGAGGCATTGCGAATGCTGCCGATCGTCACCGAGCGCGGTGCGCAGTTGCCACTCTCGGCGGTTGCAACCGTGCGCATCGTCGACGGCCCACCGATGCTCAAGAGCGAGAACGCGCGCCTGACGGGCTGGGTCTATGTGGACGCGCGTGGTCGCGACCTCGTATCGGTGGTCCGCGACGCGCAGGCGGTGGTCGCACGCGAGGTCAAGCTCCCGCCAGGTTGTTCCGTATCGTGGTCGGGACAGTTCGAATTCCTCGAGCGGGCGAAGGCGCGGCTCCTCTACGTGGTGCCGCTGACGCTCACGGTGATCCTGGTGCTGCTCTACCTTTCCTTCCGGCGCATCGACGAGGCGCTGCTCATCATGCTCGCGGTACCGTTCGCGCTCATCGGTGGCTACTGGCTGCTGTGGGCGCTGGATTATGCGACGTCGGTGTCTACCGCCGTGGGCTTCATCGCGCTCGCCGGCGTCGCTGCCGAATTCGGCGTCGTGATGTTGCTCTATCTTCGGCATGCGTGGGAAGCGCGCCTCGCCCGCGGCGAGCCAAGCACGCGTTCGACGCTGCTCGCGGCGATCGAGGAGGGCGCCGTGCTGCGTGTCCGGCCGAAGGCGATGACGGTGGCCGTCATCATGGCGGGACTCCTTCCCATCATGCTGAGCGAGGGCACGGGTGCCGAGGTGATGCAGCGGATCGCGGCGCCAATGGTCGGAGGGATGATCACCGCGCCGCTCTTGTCGATGCTGGTGCTGCCGGCGGCGTACCTGCTGCTGCGCCGGCGGGGCATGGAGTAGGTATCGCGTTCATCCCGTCCGCGATTGGAAGGGCGCCGGTGAAGCCCCGTTCCCTGGCTGTCTACTTGCGCAGCGCTTGGGCTTCGGCCTTGCCCTTGTCGAATTCCGCGCGCCGCTGCGCGATCTCTTCCGGAATGAGCCGCTCGACGTTGCAGTAGTCGAGCTTCCAGTCGGCGCTCGCGCTCCAACGCTGCGGAGACTGCACCGTGGTCCGGGGTGCCGGCGCGGTTTCGAGGACGCGCAAGGCGAGCTCGAGTGTCGATGCCTGCGAGTCGCGGTCATTCGGCCGCCCCGCGGCGTTGCCCAGCGGGAAATCGGAGAACAGGAAGCGCGGCACGCCGACATGCTCGACGATGTCCTTCGCGCAACCCATGACGACGGTGGCGATGCCGTTCTCCTCCAGCATCCGCGCGGCCAGGCTGACGGTCTGGTGGCAGATCGGACAATTGGGAACGAGTATCGCTGCGTCAACGTCATCCGCCTTGCAGCGGGCGACGATCTCGGGGCAGTCGACGTCGAGCGTCACACGATGGCTGCGATTGGTCGGGGCACCATGAAAGCGAGGGGCGATCGACCCGATGCGGCCCGCGGCTGCCTGCGCGCGCATCTGGCGCAGCGGGAAATAGGTGGCCGGATCCTCGGCCGTCGTGTGGTTGCGGTCGATGGCGACGTGCGAGATGCGCAGGTCGTGGTCCTTCGCCGTGTCGCCCGAATACACCGTGAAGAACTTGGCCGCCGCATTGTAGGGAGCCCGCGGACCCTGATCGCCCTTGCCGGGCTGGTACGGCGCCGCGGTGGTGATAACGGTGACGCGGCTCCTGGAAAGAGGTTTGGCTAACGGCTGGAACGGCACGTCGGCATAGTGTGCCCATTCGTAAGGCGCCCCATAACCCAGCGCCTCGTAATAACTCCGGATCCGCTGCAGGTAAGGGATGGGCGCATCGTGCGCTGCGGCGAAGCCGAATTTACTGCGGAGCTCACGCGTCATGGTCGCTCCTCCCTCATCACTTCGTTCGCAACTTCGTCTCCTGAATCAAAACGGGGCACGGCAACCCAGCCACCGCCCCCTTCCTTCTCTTCCGGAGCGAATCGGCGGGCTTCGCACGCGATTCGCCCTTGATCAGCTCCACTGCGACCGCCGCGCAGTGATTTTTCCCATGGGGTCGCTGCGCGAGCTCGCGACCCCATCTAGCTTATTTGCTAA
>Ga0207691_10006004_pt1 | contig 11726 bp, 18 predicted proteins | sample KBSM13metaG_FD_184327 | JGI IMG/M metagenome (GOLD analysis project Ga0207691, IMG submission 184327) | Miscanthus rhizosphere microbial communities from Kellogg Biological Station, Michigan, USA - KBS M1-3 metaG (SPAdes) (version 2) | ecosystem: Host-associated > Plants > Roots > Rhizosphere >...
CTCACTGTGGCCCTGGTCCTGTACGGGTTTCTTGCGCTGGCCTTCGGGCTCAAGTTCTTCGTGCAGCCAGCAGCCGTGGTCGAGCAGGACAACTGAGCCACGATGCGCGCCCGCGCCGAGCGGCCTGATCCGCGGATGGGTACTCTTACGTAATGCGACCCCTTCGGTACTCCATCAACATCACGTTGGATGGGTGCTGCGATCATCGTGCAATGGTCCCGGACGAAGGCTTGCATCGTCACTCGGCCGAGATCATTGCCCGGGCCGATGCCCTCCTCTTCGGCCGAGTGACCTACGAAATGATGGAGGCCGCGTGGCGGTCGCCGCGGACGGGAGCGATGCCTGATTGGACGGAACCCTTCGCCCGGACGATCGACGCGGCAAAGAAGTACGTCGTGTCGAGCACCCTGGACCGGGTCGATTGGAACGCGGAGCTCCTGCGAGGGAACCTGGGGAAGGCCGTTCAGGAGCTCAAGCAGCAGTCGGGTAAGGGACTGTACGTGGGAGGCGTGACCCTCCCGCTGGCCTTGGCGGAGCTGGGATTGATCGACGAGTACGAGTTCGTGGTGCATCCCAGGCTCGCGGGCCACGGGCCGACGTTGTTCGCCGGGCTATCGAAGCCTATCGACTTGAAGCTCGTGAGCCGGCTGGAGCTCGGCTCGGGCGCGGTGGCGATGCGGTATGAGCCGAGAAGGTAGCCATCGGTCGGAGCGCTGTCCCGGAACTGTTTGGTGGGTCAAGGTCAGGAACGACGCTGGACGCGGTCCCGACCGATGGCAATCATCCTCGTGTCAGTATTTCCCGGCTTGTCCCGTGGCTGGAAACGACAGTGATCTTGAGTAACGCGAATGCGGCCGCCTGACCCGCGGGTGCAGCGGCCTCGCCACCCGTTCGGCGGATGAGAGGCGTCGACGATGCGACGCCGGCCGCCGGGCGCCTGGAGTTCGTCGATTCCCTTCGAGGGTTTGCCCTCTTTGGCGTGTTCTGGGCGAACCTGCAGATCTTTTCGGGGATCGAGTACCTGACGGAGCAACAGCGAGCCGCGGTGTTCCGCGGTCGGCTCGACACCATCGCCTATTTCTTCGAGCGGTTCTTCATCGAGAACAAGTTCATGGGCCTCTTCTCGCTTCTGTTCGGCATCAGCTTCTGGCTGTTCTTGAGCCGAGTGGGCGGTCGAGGTGTATCGGCGACCGCACTGTTCTATCGGAGGCTCTTCTGGCTGTTCGCGATCGGGGCAGTCCACGGATGGCTCCTCTGGTGCTTCGACATTCTGCGCTTTTATGCCCTCTGGGCCGTACTGCTTCCACTGTTCGTGCGAACCGCGCCCAGGCGTCTGCTCGGAATCGCGCTGGCGACTGGCGTGCTGCTCCCGGCGCTCGTGGCGGCCGCGAATGCGGGACTGAGCCACCCGGTCGCGGCAACGACCGACTACGACGCGATGGCTCTCGCCGCATTCCGCGGTGGGAGCTACAGCGAGGTCCTGAAGGCGAACTGGCGGTATGACTGGTATCTGACCCTTTCCATCGGTCAGATCGCATATCAAGTGGCCGTGTTCGGGCGGCTGCTTCTCGGGCTCTATGTTGCCCGGACGCTGGACCTGGCGAATCTCGGCGGACATCGCGTCCTGCTTCGAAAGGTCTTTCTGGTCGGCGGACTCGTCGGTATCGTCGGAAGCAGCATTTTCGCCGGGAAGCTGTTGACCGGCGCTCCTGGGGATCCGTGGCTGGCATTCATTCGGCGGCTGCTCGTGGAGGGAGGTCAGCTCGGGCTGACACTGGCCTACGCGTCCGCGTTGGCTCTGGCGTTTCTCGTCGTGCGCTGGCGGCGCTTGTTGAGCTTGCTCGCCCCCATGGGCCGGATGGCCCTGACGTGGTACCTGGTCCAGACCCTCTTTGGGATCTGGATGTTCTACGGGTTCGCACACGGGCCTGCGCTCATGGGAAAGGCGGGACCGGCGGGACTCGCGGCCGTCGCCGTCGCAGGCTACGTGGTGCAGGTTGTGCTGGCGCGAGCCTGGATGGCGCGATTCCGTTTTGGGCCTGCAGAATGGTGCTGGCGGAGTCTCACGTACGGCAAGGTCCAATCCTTCCGCCGAGCCACGCCACCAGGCGTGGCGTCCTCTCGGGGCTGAGCCGCCAGGGCGGCGTCAGCGAGAATGCGGACGGGCGGAAGCGGCATGAACCAGCCACAGAAAGTGAGGACGCGGTTCCCGGTCGAGTCCGATCTCCAGGCGGGCCGCATCCAGCGGCTCACGGCCCTGATCAACGAGGTGTATGACGACGCGGAAGCCGGGATGTGGAAGCGGAAGGGCACTCGGAGCGACCCTTCCGAGGTCGAGCGCCTTCTTCGCGATCGAGCCCTGATCGTGGCCGAGATCGACGGCGCGCTCGTCGGGACCGTGAACGTCAAGCTCATGGGCGAAGGCGTCGGAGAGTTCGGGATGCTCGTGGCGGACATCCGCCGCCGCGGAAATGGGATCGGTTCCGCGCTGGTCGAGCGCGCCGAGAGCTGGGCGCGGGACATGGGATGTCACACGATGCGGCTCGAGCTCCTGACACCCCGCAATTGGACTCACCCGAGCAAGGAGTTTCTGAAGCTGTGGTACACGAGGATTGGATACAGGCCGCAGGCAACGGAACCCTTCGAGAGGCTGCATCCGGAGTTGGTCTCCGAGCTGGCGACGGAATGCGACTTCACCGTGTGGCACAAGCCACTGGCCTGACCGACAGATCCGCCAGGCGGCTGCACGGCGGTTCCGCGATGGGACAATCTTCCTCGGCCATGTCCGCAGGTTCTGAAGTTCCCTCGCTGCGACTTTCGGATCCAGGCCGCCGGAGGTGATGCGTGGCTCTTGATCCGATATCCCAGAAGGCTTTTCGCACTCCACTGTTCGTCGCGGGGATCTTGATGCTGATCGTTGGCCTGACCCCGGTCGCTGTCGCTCTGATTTCGGGCTGGAACCGGATTGCCGACCTCGCTTTTCTTACGGCTTTCGCCCCCATCGGTGCAATTCTGATGGCTGTGGCGAGGTCGAAAGCATCCAGTGAGTGGAGGCAGGGAAGATGACCTCCAACAGCCGGGCGCCCGCGTCGGCACCCGAGGTGAAATGACGTGACGCGCAGGAGGCACTTCGTGAACAACTTCTTCCGCTCTGTGACGATTCTCGCGTCGGCCATGATTGCGACGTCTCCGGCCCGTGCCGCAACCCCAGGTCCCGACGAGGCCGAGATCCGCGAGGTGGCGATGCGTCAAGGAGAGACGTGGAGCCGGCATGACGCGAAGGCCTATGCAGCGTTATTCACCGAAGATTGCGACGTGGTCAATGTCGTCGGCTGGTGGTGGAAAGGGCGCGCGGAGCTGGAGCGCAAGCTCACCGCAGCGTTCCGCTTCGTGTTCCAGGAGAGCACGCTCTCGATCGGCGAGGTGGAGGTCCGATTCCTGTCTCCGGAAATCGCCCTGGCTCATGTGCGATGGACGATGGTCGGCGCGCGGACACCCACGGGCATTCCAGAACCTCGCGAGGGCATTCAAACGCTCGTCCTCACGAAACGCACAGGACACTGGTTGATCTCGGGGTTTCAGAATACGCACAGCCTTCCGGAACAACCGTTCCCGGCGGGACCCGGAGCCCCGCCAGCGGCGACACCATAGAGTGTGACGGACGGGGCTCACTCTTCAGTCAACACACGGAGAGAAGCATGGGCGCAAAACGCGCAGCCAGGGGAGCGACCGGCAAAGGCGGGCGCTCCACCGCAACCCGGAGCAAGGGTCACTTCCGGGCCGCGAAGCCGGCCCTCCTCGCAGGCGGCAATCCTCAGATTGCAAAGGCCGGCGGCGACGCGCCCGTACAGGCATACATCGCGGCGATGCCGGGCTGGAAAAGCGACATTGGGCGGCGGCTCGACACACTCGTCGCGCGCACAGTCCCCGGCGTGCGCAAGGCGGTCAAATGGAACTCGCCCTTCTATGGCATCGAGGGCCAGGGCTGGTTCCTCAGCTTCCATACGTTCACGAACTACGTGAAGGTGACCTTCTTCCAGGGTACGTCGCTGCGACCCGCTCCACCGGGAGGCAAGGCCAGGGAGGCACGCTGGATTGACATCCGCGAGGACGATCTTGACGAGGCGAGGATGGCGACGTGGATCCGACAGGCGGCCGCCCTGCCCGGCTGGGGGAAGTCGTAGGGCGCACGTCCTGTCCGCGGCATTCTCGATAACCCTCGGCCTCACAAATACTTCTACCCGAGCCACGACCGCACTTCCTGATGATCCGGAGTCCGTGCGAGGCCCGGCCGCGGCGGAACGGCTCGCGAACGGTTTCGACGGGGAGTTTCCGCAACAGGGACTATGCCGGCTGTGGAAGGGCTATATTGGACATGACGCCGCCAGGAGTCCGTCCTGCGGCGAACGTGGTCGAGAACTCGAGATGATTCTTCACAGAATTCGTTGAGTTATGCGACTCCCGCAAACAGCAGCCGCTAATGCCGGACATGAGCACCGCATGAGGGCGCGACGGCTGGCCGGTTTCCGCATCTGGGCCCTGCTCGGCCTGGTCCTGGCGGTGGCAGGCGCCCTCCTGGTGTACTACCAGCCGACCATCGAGCTCGCGTACTTCGATCTCCCCGACGACGCGTCCGTCGATATCCCGGACGGAGCCGAGCAGGTGGTATCCGGGTGGTGGATTCTGCTCGTCGTGCTGCCGCACAGGCCGAGGGTGGTGCGCAGGGCGGCAACCAAATTGACCGAATACAGAATCGCATTGACGGACGTCCTCGATTTGAGGAGGTCACGGCGGCAGGATATCCGGGACATCGAGTCGGTGTGTCTTGCTCTGGGCCCCTATAGGAATCTGACAACCCTGACAGCCTCGACGCTCTTTTTGCATCCGAACTGTCAGGTCCTCAACCATGCCGGAAAGCGGATCTATGGCAACGCCCAGGTCGACTTCCTGCAGGACTACAGCCAGAACAAGATGGATCGGTTCCTGCAGTTTGCCGTTCAAATCTCCGCGGCAGGCCTCAGAGGCGACATGGGCGGTTCGATCACCCGCTCGCACGCATTCGATCCTAGATACAGGACAAAAGAAATCTTCGGGCAGGGCGGCGTAGAGGCGCGCAAGGAATGCATCAGGAGCCTGTTCTGGAAAGAATCCCTTCGCACCTCGACAATCATCCGCGAAAGGCGGGTCGATCTCGGCGCCATTTTTGAGACAGAGCCGAGGCTGCGATTCCTGTTGCCGATCCGGAACCCCATCGACTGCGCACTGTCGAACCTCAAGACCGGTCACGTCGGGCGCTTTCCGGGCCTCAGCAGGAGCACTCCCACGCCGCAGGTGGTCCAGGCGATTCTTGATGAGATCTTCTGGTTTGCCAGTCTCCGAAGGCAGTATCCGGACCGCTTTCACTACTTCTTTGAATACGCCATCTCGCCCACCATGCTGGCTGACCTGGCCCGGTTTCTGCGCTTACCTCCCGACGAGACATGGATTGCGAACGCGCTTGCCGCGATGAAGATCAATCCTGGCTATGAGCACGACAAGACGCTGGTCGGGTTCTATCGAGATTATGTAGATCGCAAGGGCGCCACTTTCCCGGAGCTGGCCGAGGGGCTCCACGCTTTCAGTACGTGAGGAGCCGCTGACCCGCCGCCCGCTCGGCGGCGGAAGATCGCGCAAGTGGTTCGGCGGCCTCGTGCTCGTCACGATTGCGGCTGCGGGGTGCACCTCCCCGACCTCAGCGAACTCAGCGACGCCAGCGAAGTCAGCGACGCCAGAGGTGGCGCGGGCGAAGTCGAGCTTTGGCCAGAGCTTGAGCCTCGCCGTGGCATTGGAAAGCGCGCTGGCGGTCGGCGACACGTCGGTGACAGCAACGTTCACTCTCACGAACAACGGATCGGCGGTGTTCGAGGGGTGCTTTGGACCGGCGTGGGGCGTCAGCGTGATCGTGGCCGGACACGACGCCGGCCACCTCGTTCGCGTCGAGCACCCGACTTGCGATGAACGGTTCACGCTCTTGCCGCGCCAGACGATTGTGTGGTCCAAGAAGGTCCCGCTCAGCGATCTGCGGGCCGGCACGGCGAAAGTGACTGGCTGGGTGAAAGTCGTCGATCCCGCCAGGTGCGATCCGCGCTACGGTTGCCACGAGGTATCGGTGGCGTCTCCGCTGATGACGGTCGCGGTCGGCGCGAGGTAGCCGGCGCCGTTTCCTCTCCGCGGGTGCCGCGAAGCCGCTCCCGGGCTTTTCCCAAGGACTTGCCGGGACCGACCGAGTTACGCTCTCGCCATCCTGGCCAACTCGGGGGGACCAATGAACGAGAAACCCGCGTTTCCCTACGCCACTCACCTCGACATCAGGTTTCCCGCTCTGTCGCTCGTCGACGTCCCATCGCTCGTCGCAGCCTGCACGGACAAGTGGTACAACCAGACTCTCTGCAAGGTCAACGATTCCGTCATCCGCCTTGGCGTCATGCAGGGCGAGTATCACTGGCACAAGCACGACAATGACGACGAGTTCTTCTTCGTGCTCGAGGGCCACTTCATCGTCGATCTCGAAGAGAAGTCCGTCGACCTGCAGCCGCGCGAAGGCCTGGTTGTCCCGAAGGGCGTCCTGCATCGCACGCGAGCGCCGGAGAGGGCCGTCATTCTCATGGTCGAGACGGCGGCGATCGTCCCGACGGGCGACGCCTGATACGCGCGCGCCGCGGACTCGATGGTCTTCAAGGAGATCGTCTTTGGAATGGCGGAATACCGGCTCGAGTGCGCCCTGCGCCATGCCGTTCTGCGCAAGCCCCTGGGCCTCTCGTTCACAGCCGAGGAGCTGGCGAAGGAGAAGGACCAATTGCATTTCGGGTTGTTCGAACCGGAGGACAACCTGGTCGCTTGCGTCGTTGCCGTCCGGCTCTCGCCAACCGATGCGAGGATCCGCCAGATGGCGGTGTCTCCCGCTCATCAGCGTCGAGGGTTGGGAACGAGGATCATGAATGAACTGGAGACGCATCTGCGGTCGCGCGGCGTTACGAATCTCGTGTTGCACGCGCGGGCGTCGGCCGTCGGGTTCTACGAGAAGCTGGGATACGTCGTCGTTGGCGATGCGTTCACCGATGTCACTGTCGCCCACTTTCGAATGGTGAAGGTGGTCTAGCTTCCGGATTCTGGAAGGAACCGGGGAGTGGTCGGGAGACGGCGGACACCTCCTGTAACGATGCATTCGGTCTGCCGCGTTGGGTTATCGTCCTTCTGCTCGTGCTACCCAATCGGGAAGTCCTGGCGTCCGAGAGCCCGGTCAAACGCTGGCTGTTGGAGTCTGACCCTTCGATCCGCTGGCAGGTCATGCGCGATCTGACGGATGCGCCGGCGGATGAGGTCGCGGCGGAGCGGGCCAGGGTCGCGACCGAGGGGGAGGGCGCGAGGCTGCTGGCCCTGCAGGCGCCCGACGGGCGGTGGGGCGGTGCGGCGTGGAACCGCGGGTGGGACTCCACGATGCACGTCCTCTGGCTCCTGCGGGAGATGGGACTCGATCCCGCCAGCGACGCGGCCCAGCGCGCCGTGGGCCTCGTGCGCGACCGTGTGACCTGGCGAGGATGCGGTCCGCAGGAAGCGGATGACAACCCCTTCTTCGCCGGCGAGGTCGAGCCCTGCATCAACGGGCAGGTCGGGGCGGTCGGCGCCTACTTCGGCCAGGACGTCCGGGGCATCGTCGACCGGCTGCTCACCGAGCAGCTGCACGACGGCGGGTGGAACTGCGAGGCCGAGAACGGCTCGACGCGGTCGTCGTTCAACACCACGATCTGCGTGCTCGAGGCTCTGCTCGAATACGAGCGCGCGTTCGGAGCCAGCCCGGAGGTGAACGGGGCCCGTCTCCGCGGACAGGAGTACCTCCTCGAGCGCCGCCTCTTCCGCCGGAGGTCGACCGGCGAGGCGATCGAACAGGATCGCAAGGGCGACGCGGTGTGGACGCGTTTCGCCTTCCCGACGTGGTGGCATTACGACGTGCTTCGGGGGCTCGAATACCTGCGTCGCGCCGGCGTCGCGCCCGACGAGCGCGTCGCCGAGGCGATCGCACTGGTGGCGTCGAAGTGCGACGACGACAGCCGGTGGCCGCTCGAAGCCCGGTACCCCGGCAAGATGCCGATCGAGACGGACGAGGGCGAGGGCCGACCGAGCCGGTGGAATACCCTGCGCGCGCTACGCGTGCTGGACTGGTTTTCGGCACGAGGCTGGACTGGATCCGGTCCGGCATAGGAGGACCTGGTGATCAGAGCGCTTCTCATCGTCGGCTCGAGCATTTCCGTGTTGCTGGGGGCCATCCATGGAGTGCTCACCCTTACGGATCTTGGCCATCCGCGCAGCTTCACGCCGGTGGATGCGACGCTGCGTATCGCGATGCAGCAATCCTCGATCGCACTTCACCCCAGAATCAATCTGTGGCAGGCCTGGCTGGGATTCAACCTGAGCCATAGCCTCGGGCTTTTGATGTTTGGCGGCGCCTTCCTTTACATCGGCATCCGCCATTCGTCGCTGTTCTCGCAATCCGTACTCCTGCAGGGATGCGCGATTCTGATATCGGCCGCCTATCTGGTGATGTCGCTACAGTTCTGGTACTCGAGGCCGGCGATCGGCTGGGGTATCGCTACGGCGTGCTTTGTCCTGGCGGCGGCGTTGTCGCATGCCTGAAGTCACGTACATCGCCCCGGTATTTCAGGTCGCCGACCTGGCCCGGTCGCTCGCGTTCTACCGTGACCAGCTCGGTTTCGAAGTCGCGTTCGTCTATGAAGGGTCCTACGCGGATGTCTGCCGCGACGGTTGTCACATCCACCTCAATTGCGCTCCGCCCGCGCCGCGTGACCAGGCCGCGTTCGAGCATGCCGAACACATAGACGCGTGCGTTGTCGTCAAGGACGCGCAAAGGCTTTCGGCCCGCTTTGAGTCTTCGGGAGTGCCGGTGGTTGTGGCGCTGCGCCAGGTGCCCTACGGTACCGAGTTCTACGTCCGAGATCCGGATGCCTACGTCCTCGGCTTTGTTCAGCCAGCGCTCGAGGACCGAAACACCTAAACCGAGGATGAAGCGGACTCGCGCCTGCGCCGGCGCGGGTTGGTATAGCGTGATCCGGATGCGGGAAGGAGATCGCGTGCGTACCGTCATGAGAGCGTCCGTCCTGTCGCTGTTCGCCATCCTGGGGCCGTTGACGCTTCTTTCGTTGAGTGCTGCTCCCAACCCGGCCAATGACGAAGCCGCAATCGAGCAACTCGAGCGCGACCGACAGGATGCCTTCGTCCGGGGTGATATTGGCGCTCTCGACCGCGACACCGCCGGTGACTACACGACCATCAATGGCGTCGGCAAACTGTCCACGAAGCCGCAGATGATGGAGAACCTTCGGCAGGGGAAAACCAAGGTCCTGTCTGTAAAGCTGGACAATCTCAAGGCGCGGATCTACGGCGACACGGCCGTTCTGACCGGCGACTATCGCGACGTCAACGTGCGAGACGGAGTCCAGCGCGAAACACATGCTCTCTTCACGCGTGTGTTCGTAAAGAAAGACGGCCGCTGGCAGGCCGTGGCCTACCAGCAAACGCCGGTCGTGAATCAGTGACGGAAACGCATCACCGCGGAGGCGCCGAAGGCTTGGCTTCTTCCAGTCTCCAGCCGCTGCGGATGTTTCCGGCGTTGCAATAGTTGGACTCGCAGGCGTTGCCGTTCAGACAGCTCAGGACGGCCTGGCACGTCTGCTTCGGCGTCGCGCCCGCCTTCATCGGGACCGTCTGCCGGCACCAGCCGGAGTAACCCGGGTTGCTGAAGGCGCAATCGGCCTTGGGTGCGGCAGAGCTCGGCGGCGGCGATCCCGCTGCCCGGGTCGTCGCGAAGAGGAACAGCGCCAGCGCCATCAGGCCGAGCATCCAGGTCGTGACCCGTAGATGGTTCTTCAAGCGTTCCTCCGTCTTCTGGTGCGCCCGGGGCTTCGGGTGTCGACTGACGTGATTTTCTCACGCCCCTCACTGGCGTGAATCGGAATTCGGACCCGACCGGGCGCCGGGAGCTCGGCGGCGGCAGAAGATGCGGGGTAGTCTTCGCGTTGTTTCCGATGTTTCAGGGCTGCCGCTGCCGCCGCACCGCATGAGCGCGCCTCAGGAAAAAGAGTTGCGCCGCCTGACGGAGGCTCTTCGCCTCATGACGGGCCTGGCCAGGCAGCCGGAGCAAGTCGAAGCTCTCCGCAAGGGGGCCGCGGCTCTCGGCCTGGTATTCACGAAGGGCTTGTGGAAAGAGCTCGAAGAGCTGAATGGGCCCCTGACCGACGAGATGAGGCAGCATCTTCGCGAGATGGGGCTCGACCCGGAACGGAAGCAATCGTGACCTTCGTGTCTCGATCGAGAGAGTGGCGTGGCCGCGAACACTTCTGAGAGGAGTCGATATGCCAGGAGCAAAAGTCATGGTTCTCTATCCTGCCCCGCGTGATCGGAGCAAGTTCGAGCGGGAGTACAGCCAGGATCACGTGCCGATGGTCAATCCTCAGAATTTCCCGGGGATTCAGAAATTCGTCGCGTCCCGTGTCGTGGGCACTCCCGACGGAAGCGCACCGCCTTTCCACACGCTCGCGGAGCTGTATTTCCCGTCGATGGCGGCGCTGCAGGCGGCTGTGGCGTCTCCGTCGGCGCAGAGGGTCGTCGCTCATGCGGTCGCAATCTCGACTGGCGGCCTGCCGATTGTCCTCGTCGCGGAAGAAGAGACGAAGACCTTCTGACGGCCGCTCGCCGCCTGCGAGGCTGACGAACAAACATGCGCGTGGAAATCGGACAGGTGGAAGCGATCTTCCGGTATCCCGTGAAATCGATGGGCGGCGAACGCCTCGACGCCGCCAATCTGGGCTGGCACGGCCTCGATGGCGACAGGCGCCTGGCCCTGCGGCGCATGGAAGACCGCGGCGCGTTCCCGTGGCTCTCCGCCAGCAAGCTTCCCGACCTCGTCCTGTTTACTCCGCTCCGCCGCGAGGACAGTGCCGGGGGGCACCTTCCCACGCACGTGCGCACGCCGGATGGCGAAGAGATGGATGTCTTCGGTGCGGACCTGGCCGCCGAGATCGGACGTCGGCACGGAGCTCCCGTGCAGATGATGCAGCTGAAGCACGGGATCTTCGATGAGGCGAGCATCTCCGTGATCGCGCTCGATACGGTCAGTGAAATCGGGCACCTCGCAGGAGTGAGCCCGGACATGCGACGATTTCGCCCGAACATTGTCGTTCGTTCAGTGCGATCCGTTCCCTTCCAGGAGGACGAGTGGGTGGGCGGCGTGCTCTCGTTCGGCGAGGGGAGCGACGTTCCCGCGGTCGCGGTCACCATGCGCGACGAGCGCTGCTCGATGATCAACATCGATCCCGACTCGGCAAGCCGTGCGCCAGAGATGATGAAGGCGGTCGTTCGGGCGAACCAGAACTGCGCCGGAATCTACGGAACCGTGACCCGCATCGGCCGAGTGGCGGTCGGTCAGACCATTTTTCTTCGTCCGGCCACCGAGGACCGGCGATGAGCTCATTGTGGCGGTCGCGGTACTTCGTGGCAGGCGCGCTTCTGCTCCTGATCGGCACGGGGCCGCTGTTCACCGTGATCCTGTTGGCAAGGCTCGGTCTGACCAGGGATCCGAACCCGAATCCCGTGGGGCTCGGAATTCTGGCGTTTCTGACCTTCCTGCCGAGTGTCCTTTTGATGGTCCTGGGTTTCCTGACTTGGAGACGCCG
>Ga0207691_10006005_pt1 | contig 11726 bp, 10 predicted proteins | sample KBSM13metaG_FD_184327 | JGI IMG/M metagenome (GOLD analysis project Ga0207691, IMG submission 184327) | Miscanthus rhizosphere microbial communities from Kellogg Biological Station, Michigan, USA - KBS M1-3 metaG (SPAdes) (version 2) | ecosystem: Host-associated > Plants > Roots > Rhizosphere >...
AAGGCGCCGGCCATGAACGGGTTGTCGTCCACGGCGTTGCAGAACACCACCAGCTTGGCGCAGCCGATGCCGTCGCGGTCGGCCGTCCGGGCCGCCGTGTCGCGAATGATCTCGCCCAGGTACGCCACGGCGTCCATGTTGATGCCGGCCCTGGTCGTGCCCACGTTGACCGACGAGCAGACCCGCTCGGTCGTCGCCAGCGCCTCGGGAATCGACCGCAGGAGCGCCTGGTCGCCGGCCGTCGCACCCTTGTGCACGAGCGCCGAAAACCCGCCGATGAAGTTGACGCCCACTTCGGTGGCCGCCCGATCCATCGCGCGGGCCACGGCCACGTAGTCGCCGGCGTCGGCGCTTTCAGCCACCAGCGCGATCGGCGTCACCGAAATGCGCTTGTTGATGATCGGCACGCCGTAGTCGCGCTCGATTTCCTCGCCCACCGCCACGAGCCGGCTCGCCCGGCGGCAGATCTTGTCGTAGACCTTCGTCGCGACGACCGACAGATCCGGGTGAGCGCAGTCTCGAAGGCTGATGCCCAGCGTGATGGTGCGGATGTCGAGGTTCTCCATCTGCACCATGCGGATGGTCTCGATGATCTCCTGCGCGGAGAACTGCATCGGCATGGTGGACGGTCCCCTACCCTTCTCTAGACCCGGTGCATGTAGTTGAAGACAGCTTCGTGCTGGGCGTCGATGCGCAGGCCCATCTCCTCGCCCTTGGCGTTGAGGCGCCGCTTGATCTCGGCAAACGGCTGCGAGGCGTGCTCCAGGTCGGCCATCATGATCATGGCGAAGAACTCCTGGAGCGTCGTCTGCGAGATGTCCACGATGTTGGCCTGGGATTCGGCCAGCACCGCGGACACCGCGGCGATGATGCCCACCTGATCCCGGCCGATGACGGTGACGATGATGCGGTTGCTGCTGGGCGGCATGTCCCGCCATCGTACCGTAGGCGGACCTGAAGGTCCGCCTCTACGTACTACTCAGTCAGACGTGGTGGAGAGCCAGGGGTAGACCGAGAGCATCCACGCGGCGCCGACGAAGACGACCACACGCCGGCGTGCGAACAGCTCCACCTCACGATTCAACTGCGACAGCCGGAAGCCGCCCTGCGCCTCGAGCGAGACGGGGAGGTTCAGGTGTCGCGCCAGGTGCGCCGTAAAGCCGGCGTGCTCACCGGTGGCGGTGAGGTTCTCGTTCTTGTACTGGTAGATCTGCAGGTTGCTGTCGCCGATGACCAGCAGCGGAGAGTCGTCGACGTCCTCGTACATCTTGCCCGACGTGGTGAGCACTTGCGTCATCTCGCTGACGCCACGGTCGCCGCTGATCTTGTTCGGTCTGGTGGTGTAGCGCTTGGGCTGGGCGGCCGCGGCTTGCGCGAAGCCGTAGCGGCGCAGGCGGTCGGCCACCACGGACGCCGCCAGTTCGAGCTCCACGTTGTTCCAATGGTCGTCGCGCTTCAATCCAAGGCGGTAGCCGGCGCGCGCCGCCTGCAACGGCCGCAGCAGGTCCACCACCTCGACGTCGCGCTCGAGCAACCGCAGCATCAGGTGCCGCATGGCCGGCTGCACCGTAAGGTCCGCCGGCGGCGCGTTGAGCCACTCCTCTGGATACACCTCTTCGATCGACGGGATCGGCACCCAGATGAAATCGGTGCGCTCCTTCTTCATGCGGCTGTCGAAGCCGGCAAGAGATTCGAGCGGGCGCGTGTCTTTGACCCCAGCCTCGAGATCCTCATCCACCAGGTAGTCGAGCGCGTTCTTGTTGAAGATGTAGCCGTTGTGCCCCTTCAACGTACCGGCGGCCACCACCTTCCACTCCGCGCGTAGCGGCGCGAGCCGCTGCACCCAGCGGTCCCACGACCCGGCTCCGGACTTGGCGAGTTCGGCGCGGAGCGCCGCCGCCTGCGCGGCGATCGCCATCTGACGTTGACGCCCCTCGGCCTGTGCATCCGCCGGCGGACCGGTCTGCTGCCGCACCGGCGCCTGCATCAGCGCGGCGAGCGCGAACGCGAACTGTCGTCGGGACAACGTGTGGCTCACTGACGGGTCTCCTCCAAGGTCCAATAGGTTGGCAGGTCGGAGCCTTCGATGTCGTCCGATCGCTGCAGGCTGCGGATGTCGCGCCCGGCGCGGCTGAACGGCACCAGCCGCAGGCGGAACCGGTCGCCGCGCACGTAGCGTGCGGCGGGCAGCAGCGTCCGGTTGCGCATCACAAAGAATCCGGCCACCAGTTCGCGTCCAGCGAACTCGCCGCTGATCACGCGGTCCACCGCAATCTTCATCATTCCGACAGACGACGCGTACGGCGCCGTGGCCGGGTCTGGCACTTCCGACGTCTGGACGATGGTACCCTCGATTTCGATCGCGGACGTGCTGGACGGGACTGCCGGCGCAGGCGCGGAGTCCACCGGCACGCGCACCACCGGCCAGTGTTGTCCGGCGAGATCGCGCATGGCGAACTGGTAGATCACGAGCCGCTTGCCCGCGAGCCGGCTCCGGTTTTCGACTCGCGCCAGACTCTGTCGCAGCGCCGCCGCCCCGCCGCCGTTCTCGGCCAGCACGTCGAGCGGACGCCCGAGCGCCAGCGACACGTGCTCGGCGAATCCGGCGCTGTCGCCCCACCCCATGCCGCCGTCGGAATAGATGTTGGTGAAACTGTCGCCGAGCAGCAGCACATCCGCGGACGACTGCGGTGCCCACGGGGCGCCGTCCGCTGATACCACGCGTGAGATCTCCACGGACTGCGCGGGGAAGAGCGCCTGGCCCGGGGGCAGCCGCAGCATGTCAACCAGATCGCCCACCCGTGTGACCGTCGCCGGTACGGTCTGCAGCGGCGGATCCGCAGGCGGGTCTAAAGACCCGCCTGCACGTACGGCTGCGGCCAGGGCTTGCGCGACCTCCTGCATGTAGCGAGGCGTCCAGTGCGTGTCCTGTGCCAGATAGGCCGGCCCGTCGCCCGACGGCGGCGGCACGTCGAACACCTCGAGCCCGGCCGCGCGCATCTCCTCGGCAAAGCGCGGCCAGTCTGGATTGGTCACCGCACGGGTCGTGGTGTCAGACGCGCGCGCGAGATGGCGCCCTTCCACCGCCGCCTTGTCCGGCACCGGCACGAGCACCAGCCGGATGCCCGCGCGGGCCAGATCGTCATGAAGGGCGCGGAGTGCCGGCCGCGGATCGGGCTGGGCATCCTCCACGCGGTCGCGATCGAGCATCCGCGCGGCGCGAAGGCGCAGCAACGCCGGGTCGAGAAAGCCGGGCCCGGTCACGTAGTCGATGCCGGGCTGATAGAAGAGCCATCCGCCGTCGCCGGGAACGGCGCGGTCGTTGCCCACCGCAGCGGTGGCGGTGAGCAGTTCCTGGAGCCGCGGCTGTACCGCCTGCTTCACCGCCGAGCGGCTCTCGAGCGCCTGCTCGAAGGCGTGCAGCGACGCCCGTGTCGGCCGGCGCGTGAAGACGTCGAGCGCCTGCACCCAGCCATCGGCCCGGAGCTCGATCGCGGCCTGGGTCATCGGGACAAGAACGACGAGCGCCACAAAGGCCAGCGACATCGCCCGCGCCACGCGCGGCGAGACCTCGGTGGAGGCCAGCTCGCGCTGACTGCGCTCCTCGCTTTCGTTCAACCGCGCGGCCCGGGTCTCCATCAGAACTGGTAGTAGAGAAACGGGTTGACGGTCTGCGTCCACATCATCAGCAGCGACGCCGCCAGTACGGCCAGACACAACGCCGCCCGCGGGGCGGTGAGGCGCTGCGTCAGCTCCCACGCCTGCGGTGCGCCCCACACCAGCACGGCGCACAGGGCGAAGGTGAGCACGTGGTACGGCGTATAGAGCGTGGCGCCCGCCAGATCCGCGCCCGGAGACAGCGGGATGGCGCCCACGAGCGCCCGCAGGTAGCTCACGGCGCGGCCCAGTGTGTCCGCGCGGAAGAACACCCACGCCAGGCACGTGAGGCCGAACGTCAGCCCAATCCGCAGCGGCCGCGGCAGACCGCGGTAAGGCGCCGCCCGGCCCCCTGCCCGTTCTGCGGCGAGCAGCGTGCCGTGGATCGCGCCCCAGACCACGAACGTCCACGAGGCGCCGTGCCACAGGCCGCCGAGCAGCATCACCACCAGCAGGTTCACGTAGGTCCGCGACGGACCGAGGCGATTGCCGCCGAGCGGAACGTAGAGATAGTCGCGCAGCCAGGTGGAGAGCGAGATGTGCCAGCGGCGCCACAGGTCGCTGATGCTTTCGGCGCGGTACGGATCGTCGAAGTTCTTGATCAGGCGGAAGCCGAGCATCAGTCCGAGCCCGACGGCCATGTCCGAGTAAGCCGAGAAGTCGAAGTAGATCTGGAACGCGTACGCCACCAGTCCGAACCAACCGTCGTGCCACGGGAGCACGTCGGCGCCGAAGGCGCGGTCGGCCACGTAGGCCATCGGGTTGGCGAGCAGGATCTTCTTGCCCATCCCCAGCGAAAAGAACGCCGTGCCCCGCGCGAAGAACGCCCACGAGAAGGTGCGGGCCCGGAGCTGTTCGGCCAGGGTGGCGTAGCGCAGGATCGGCCCGGCGACCAGGTGCGGGAAGAGCGACACGAAGCAGAGGAAATCGATCGGGTTGCGCAGTGGCCGCGCGTCGCCGCGGTAGACGTCGATGCCGTAGCTCATGGACTGGAACGTGTAGAACGAGATGCCGATCGGCAGCGCGACGTGCAGCGTGGAGACGATGGGCGGCGCCAGACCAAGGTTGGTGGCGAGCGCATTCAGGCTGGCCGCGCCGAAGTCGAAGTACTTGAAGAACGCCAGCAGCCCGAGGTTCGTGACCATCGACACCGCCAGCGCCGCGCGCTGGGCTGTGTTGCGGCGTCCACCCCGCGGCAGGATCGGCAGCTCGCGCCCCTCGTCGGGCAGCCCCGAGAAAAACACGAGCGCCCGCCCGCACACGTAGTCCACCGACGCGCTGAAGACCAGCAGCCCCAGCCACACCGGATTTGCCCACCCGTAGAAGAGGAAATTGACGCACATCAGCGCGAACGACAGCCACCGGAACGGCAGCGTGTAGTTCAGCACCAGGACGAGCGGCAGGAAGTAGAACAGGAACAGGTGGCTGCTGAAAACCATGGAGGACGGAACTAAGGTCGCAGTTTCGGCACCTTCAGCCCCTCAGAATTCCGGCCGAAAAGGCTGCTTCATCAGGCAGAACATGACGTTTCAGGCGGGAAACACCGCGCCAGACGGGCACACGCCGCGCCTGGTCGCCGTGGCATTTCTTGTGAATAGTCACCTCCTGGACATATTGCCGTGGACGCCGTTGACCTGCACCCGCTGACCGTCTCCCCCATCGACGCTGCTCTCGGCAGCGACGCCGACGCCTGGTTCATGGCCCTCGACGGACGGGTCGTCCGCGTGGGCAGCGACACCGGCATTCTTCGGGTCGAGGGCATTCATGCCCGGGGAGCCACCTTGTGGATCCAGGTGTCGCTGTTCGACGACACCGTGCCGGGCGTGGTGCTGCAGGTCGAAGCCTGCCACAGCCAGCACGACGTGTTCGAGGCGCTGCGGCACTACGAGCTGACCGGCGTCCCGCTCGAGATCATCAAGGTCGACGCGGCCTAGAACCCGACCCGCACTTCGCCCACCACCTGGCGGCGCAGCACGTCGCCGAAAATGTGCTGCTGCACTTCTGAATTGCCGATGTTCATGATCTTGAGGCTGGTCACCACCTTCTCGCCAGCCCACCGCACGCCGAACGCCCCGTTCACCAGCGTGTAGGCGTCGGTGGTGCCCGCGAAGCGCAGGTCGAACACGTCCTGCCAGTAGGCCGAGCCGCTGTAGTTGACGTCGAGATTTCCCAGGTAGCGGCCGTGGCTGAAGCTGAACCCGGCATTGAACCGGTTGTTCGCCGGAGCATTGGCCTCGCGCGGATCGAAACCTTCGATCACCGGATCGGCCTGATAGGAGTAGTTGGCGAACACGTTCACGTCGCGGGTGGCCCTGGCCTCGACGCCGAGCTCGACGCCCTTGTCCTTTACCTTGCCCAGATTCCGATAGCTGAACGTCGACGGCAGCCCCGGGGGCGGAATGAGCCCGATGACGAACGTCGGAATGACCGCCGGCCACGTGAACGGCGGATTCGCCGGGCTGTAGCTGCCCACCTGCGTGAAGTAGATGCCGTCCTTCGTGACGTTCCAGTAGACCGAGGCCGTCACCGTCGCGCGCGATCGCAGGCTGCCCGTGTAGCCGATTTCGTAGGCGGTCAGCGTCTCTTGCTTGAGGTCCGGGTTGCCGTTGGCCGCCACCGGGAGCGGGAAGCGCGCCAGCGCCGGTGAAATAGCGCTCAGATTCACTTCCTGGAACACGCCGGTCTGCAGGTTGTTGTTGATGAACGACGGCGCGCGGAACGCCCGGTTGAACGAGACGCGAACGCCATGGTTGGCGGCCGGCTTGAACAGGAGCGTCGTGCGCGGTGAGAACACCGCATCGTCGATCGAGGAAAACTTGTCCACCCGGCCGCCGACCACCCAACGAACGTACTGGCCCAGGAACACTTCGTCCTGCACGAACGCGCCGCCCTCGTTGCGATCGTCGCCGTTCGGGGCCAGCGTGACGTCGAACGTGTTGTGGCGGAAGTTGCCGCCGAACGTGAGCGCGTTGTGGGTACCGATCGCCTTCGAGTCGCCGGCCTCCACGTCGAACGTCTTGGTGTCGAACCCCAGCGGGATGAACTGGCCGTTGAGACCGCGTGACAGCAGGTTCGTGGAGTCGGCCGTCAGGATGTTGGTGAAGAACGCCACGCGACGGGCGCCCTTCTGATACTTCGCGGAGAAGTACGACAGGTAGGAGCCGCGGTCGATGTCGAACGGACCGATCCCGGTGTGGATGATCCCTTCGGTGCCGGAGACGCCGCCGTTGAACGTGAGCGTCGCGCTGTCGGCGAGCGAGTAGTCCACACGGGCGTCGAACTTCGGCTGGCTGGTGCCCTCGTTGGTGTAGTCCGGATACGGGGTGTTGAAGCTGTTGGGGATGTTGCCGACCGGGCGCGGCAGCGCGTCCTGGGTGAAGTAGCCGGCCGAGACCTTGTAGGCCACCTTGTCGTTCACCGCCTGGGCGTGCGAGCCGTTGATGTAGAAGAGGCTGCCGGCGTCGCGGTCCACCCCCTGCGCGCTGCGCTGAAAGCCGCCCACGCCGATCGTCAGCGACGAGCCGGCCTCGGCCGCCAGCTCGCGCGGCGTCTTGGTGATCACGTTCACCACGCCGCTCATGGCGTTGGCTCCCCAGACCGCGGAGGCCGGTCCGCGAATCACCTCGATGCGCTTGATTTCGCGCGGGTTGCTGGGGATGAAGTCCCACATCACCATGCCGTAGAAATCGAGGTAGATGGAGCGGCCGTCCACGAGCGCCAGCTGCGACGTGGACAGGGTGGAGGTGGCGCCGCGCGTGTTGATGTTGACGTCGCGGGCGCTCACCTGCGTGACGTTGACGCCCGGCACGGCGCGCAGCAGGTCGCCGATGTTGGTCGCTGGCGAGTTCTGGATCGTCGAGCTGTCGATGACGCTGACGGCCGCCGGCGCGTTGACGAGCTGCTCTTCGACGCGAGAGGCGGTCACCACCACCTGTTCCTCGAAGGCGGGTGGCTGGTCGGTCTGCGGTGCCGGCGGCTGCTGGCTTTGCGCCTGGCCCCCCTGCCCCGCTCCGGCAGAACTGGCCACGAACAGACCGACGGTCCCAATCGCAAGCACGAGCCCACGCACTCGCTGCGTCATGAAGGCGTCTCCTTTGGGCGGACCCAACCGGCCCGGCCGAGCGGCTATTCTCGGCGCCAACCCCCATCAACGCAAGGTGATATGATGCTTTTTCGTGCGCCCGTAGCTCAGTTGGATAGAGCGCCGGACTTCGAATCCGTAGGTCGCAGGTTCGAGTCCTGCCGGGCGCGCCAATGCCGCGTCTCGCCTCACGGCTCGACGCGAGCGGGACCGAATCCTTCAAGTAAGCGCCCGTAGCTCAGCTGGATAGAGCGTTGGTCTCCGAAGCCAAAGGTCGCAAGTTCGACTCTTGCCGGGCGCGCCACCCTTCCGTAGACAGGTCAGTTCGGTTGCTGGGTGCCCCTGGCGGTACCGACGCTGGGAATGGTTTCGATCAGGCTCTTCCAGCCTTGAATGGCGCTGGTCCGGTTGGGCAGCAGTGAACCGCCGTACCACAGGTTGGGTGAGCCCAACGCCGCGCGGGCCCAGACGCGGCGCACGTTCACGCCGACGCCCATCATCGGCACCTTCACCGTGAAGTAGGGCGGCAGCGCCACACGCTTGTCGCGCACCATCTCGATGCGCACGCCCTCGATGCTGACGTCCAGGATATGGGCCGGCACGCCGTTCACCGTCGCGGCCAGCCCGTTCACCAGCCGGCGCTCCGATCGGCGCAGTGGGCTGCCCTCCAGGATCGCCATGTTGACGTAACAGCGCAGGACGGCGCGTTCGAGGGGGCGGGCCAGATACATCGGCTGGCTGGTCACCGTCTCGCCACGCTGCGGAGCGTGGTTGCCAATCAGGATGGCCGGCGTGCCCGCCCGGCGGAGGCGCCCTTCGGCGCGGAGCGGCGGGCGGCCGTTCGTGCTGGCGTCGGCGATGAGCACGTCGTAGCTGTGGCTGCGCATCTCTTCCACCGCGGTCTGCGGCGTGGGACGACGGACCGGCTCGAAGCCGTCGTCCGCCAACCAATCCGACAGGACGGCCGATTCTGCACGATCCGACAGCGCGATGATGATTCGGGGGCGCTCGCTCACGATGTCCGCGGGCGTCCCAGTGCAGCGGACGTGCCAGTAGCGGCGCGCTGGATCGGCCTTCTTACGGGCCTGCCGCGTGAAAACGCGGTGTTGAATCCGGAGAAAAGCGTAACGACCTGACAGTCTCGTCGCTCAGCTTCCTCGGCCCGAGGCTATTCCCGGGTGCGCACCACCTGCAGCAGTTGCGAGAACTGCTGCCGCTGCGATGGCGTGAGAGTCTGATACATACGCCAGAGCATCAACGTATGGCCCTTGCCGGCGGCCTGGGCAAAGATGTCGTCGAGCGCCTGCACCTGCTGGGGGGTGAGGCGCAGGCGCTCCTGAATCTCCTTGTCGTGCCACCACGTCGCGCGATGGTCGGCGTCGCCGACGGCGGCGTTGCCACTCAGGAACGCGACCAGCAGGGCCGCCTGGGACGTCAACGGATGACTCCCCTCCTTACGGCGTAGAGCACGATTTCCGCCGCGCTGTGGAGATCGAGCTTCTCCATGATGCGCGCCCGGTGCGTTTCCACGGTGCTCGGGCTGATGAAGAGCAGCGCCGCCATCTCCTTGTTGGTCTTCCCCTCGGCCACGAGCTGAAAGATCTCGCGCTCACGCTCCGACAGCGACTCGTAGCGGTCCACGGCGTTTTCGCCGCGCTGGTGCGCGTAGTCGTCGGACATCAACCGCGCCACCGCCGGGCTGAAGAACGACTTGCCCTGCGACACGGCCTGCACCGCCTGCACCAGATCGACGTCGGCCGAGTCCTTCAGCAGATACCCGGTGGCGCCGGCCTTCAGCATCTGCGTGACGTAGGCCTCGTCGGAATACATGCTCAGCACGAGCACCTTGGTCTGCGGCGCTCGCTTGGTGATCTGGCGCGTGGCCTCGATGCCGTTCAGGAGCGGCATCGCCACGTCCACGACGGCCACGTCGGGCCGGTGCTGCTCGGCCAGCCGCACGGCCTCGCGGCCGTCGCCGGCTTCGGCCACGACCTGCCAGTCGGGGCGTTCCTCCAGCACCTTGCGGAGCCCCTGGCGCACCACCGTGTGATCGTCGGCAAGAAGAATGCGAAGCGCCGCCATCACACCGCCTGCCGTTCGGGTTCCTCGGACGTCTCGGGCGCCGCGACCTGCAGCGGCAGCGTCACCGAGATGCGCGTCCCTCCCGTAGCCGCGTTCTCGATCAGGAACGTGCCGCCGAGCGCCTGCGCGCGTTCGCGCATGCCGATGAGGCCGAGCCCCTGGCGCACGCCGGCCGGCCGAGGGAACGGCCCGAGGCCGCGCCCGTTGTCCTCGATGACCAGCCGCAGCGAGCCGGCGCCGGCGCTGAGCGCCACGGTGCACGCCGTGGCGCCGCTATGCTGCACGATGTTGTTGAACGCCTCCTGCACGATGCGGTAGACGCCCACCTCGATCGACGGCAGCAGGCGGTCCTCGATCGTCTCGGCGAGCTGCGCCCGGATGCCGGTCCGCTGCGAGAAGCTGCGCAGATACGTGGTGAGCGTGGTTGGCAGGCCGAAGTCGTCGAGCATCGACGGATGCAGCAGCTGCGACAGGTCGCGTACCCCGCGCAGCGTCGTCTCGGCGAGCTCGCTCGCTTCCTCGAGCGCGTCCTTCACGCGCACGCGGTTGTCCGATCGCAGCGCGATGCCGATATCCATCTTCACGGCGGTGAGGGCCTGCCCCACCTCGTCGTGGAGCTCGCGCGCCAGCTTGCGGCGCTCGTCCTCCTGCGCGTCCACGAGCCGGGCCGACAGGCGCTCGAGATCCTGGCGATTCTGCTGCTCGCCCGCTCGCTGACGCTCGATCTCGCGCTGCAGGCGGCTCACATGGCGCGACGCCATCACCGCCACGATGAGGGCGGCCAGGAGCGTGGCGCCGCCCATCGACATCAGGCGGAAGCGCACCTGTGAATAGAGCGCGTTGGCCTCCTGCTGGCGCCGAAGGTTGGCTTCGGCCTGCAGCGCCGCGAGCTGATCGAGCACCCCGAGAATCGTCTCGCGGCGCGGCACCACACGCGTCCGCAGCAGCACCGCCGCCTGCCCCGGCGACAGCGGCAGCGTATTGTCGGTCAGCGCCAGATCGCGTGACGCCCAGAATTCACCGAGTTCGGACTGCAGCCGGGCCCAGTGCTCACGCTCGGCCGCCGACTCGACCTCCGGCACATAGGCCGTCATCGCCTGCTCGTTTGCCGCGCGCAGGCGGGCCAGCTCGCCGCGGTAGCCGGCGCGGTTCTCGGGCGCGCTGTCGATCAGCGCGTCGCGGAGATAGATCGATCCGAGGAGTACGTTGGTACGGACCTTCGACAGCGCCTGCTCGCCGCGCACGTACTGCTCGTGCACCGATGCCACGCTCCGCTCGATGTTCTGCAGGCTGCGTCCCAGCTGATAGCCCCAGAGCAGCCAGAGGGAGAAGACGATCGCGAACCCGGTGGCGAGGGCGACGCGCGTGCTGGACGCACGGCGGTCTGACAGGCCGCGGCCCTGAGCAGTCCAGAGTTGACGCATCCAGCGAGTATCCCTCCGGATCTTCACTGCGGGGACGAGGCGCGGCTATAGGGCCCAGACTGTATTTTCCGTGCTCGAGCTAGGGCGCCTATACCGTGGCGACCAGATTCTGCCCTTCCACGCAACGGTACGCGCGTCCGGCCGCGACGTTCTTGAACTCGTCGCTGCGCCCACTCGGCCAGGTGATGACCAACCGCTCCACCTGGTCGCGCCGCCCGACGCCGAAGGTGACCGGCAGCTCGGATTGCGACAGGTAGCTGGAACCGCTGCGCACCATCCGCGACTGCGAAATGCCCCCGTGGAACACCCGCACCACGGCGCCGATGGCGTCGCGGTTCGACTTGGTGCCCTGAAGCGTGAGCCTGATGCTGCGGTTGCCCGCCGGAGCGTCGGTGCGAAACAGCACGGCGGCGCCGTTGTTGGTGGTCATCAGCAGATCGACATCCCCGTCGCGATCGAAATCGCCGTACGCCAGCCCGCGG
>Ga0207691_10006006_pt1 | contig 11725 bp, 9 predicted proteins | sample KBSM13metaG_FD_184327 | JGI IMG/M metagenome (GOLD analysis project Ga0207691, IMG submission 184327) | Miscanthus rhizosphere microbial communities from Kellogg Biological Station, Michigan, USA - KBS M1-3 metaG (SPAdes) (version 2) | ecosystem: Host-associated > Plants > Roots > Rhizosphere >...
CGGACCGCCGCAGCTCCGGCGATGCGCGCAGGAGCAGCGACAAACAAGGTCGAGCGATCAGGCACGAAGAGGCCCGTCCGGGCGCCGGGTGCAGTCGTGACCTGCTCGATCACTTCGTAGCGGTCCGGATCGCGCTGACGGATGACGGCGACCTTGCCTTCGCCGCAGATGGCGTAGAGCTGCTTTCGCGCGCTGTCGAAGAAGAGATCGTCCGTGTCGCCGCAGATCGGCAGCTCGCTCACGCGCTTGCCGCTCTCCGTGTCGTAGGCGAGCAGCAACGGCGGCCGGCGAGTGGCGACGAAGAGCCGGCCAGACGAAGCATCGATCGCCATGGCGAAATTGGCCGAAGCTCTCGTGACGGGCCAGGTCGCGGCCAACCGGTCGCTGCGACGGTCCACGACGGCGATCTGCGAGGCGGTGGGGACGTTGACATACACGTAGTGCCCGGTGGGCTCGACGACAAAGGCTTCTGGATGGCCCGCAAGCGTCCACTGTCTGGTGGCTTGCAACGTGCGAGGGTCGACTTGCGCCAGCGCACGTCCGTATCCGAGAAACAGGTGGTTCGCCGCGGCATCGAATCGGAGGTTGTCGGCGTCTTCGACGTGGAGGAGGCTTGCCGCCGCGGCGGAACCGATCGCGTCGTAGGCGTCGACGCGGCCACTGCTCCCGCTCGCGACGACGAGCCGGTGCGATCCCGCCAGATAGGCAACGCCTTGAGGCTCCCCGAGACGCTCGATGCGGGCGACGCGCTTGTCCCCGACCAGGTCAATGACCTCGAGCGAACCGGCACCGAGTGCGGCGACGAACAACCGGTTGCCCTCGAGATCCATGGCGAGGTGATCGAGCCTTCCACGGACGTCGGGCAGCTCGATGCTTCGCTCCAGAAGGAGCGATTGCGCAGGGATCGGCGCTGCAAGTGAGCACCCGAGAGCGCAGGCGAGGGTGACGAAGGCGACGCGAATCATTTCGAGCGGCTCCTGGACAGATCGTCCAGCGGCGTGTGACATACTCTACACCGATGTAAGATATACGACATGACCACGGTCGAAACAGACTGGCTTCTCCTCGTGATCTCGCTGCCAACCTCGAGCGGAACCCCTCGGATGCGGATCTGGCGCGCGTTGAAGAGCCTCGGCTGCGTTGCCCTTCGCGACGGGGCCTATTTGCTGCCGAGCAGGTCTGATCACCGCGAAGCCCTTCACGAGCTGGGCGACGAGTGCATTCGCGAGGGCGGCAGCGCATGGCTGGTGGGCGTCGTTCCGGCCTCGAAGGAAGAGGAGGGTTCCTTCCGCCAGCTGTTCGACCGCTCCGAGCAATACGCGGAGTTGCGTACCGAGTGGAAGGCAGCGCATCGAACGCTGTCTTCCTTGCCGCTCCCGGAGCTGGCGCGGCTGAAGCATCGGCTGCAGCGCGATTTCGAGGCACTCCGGTCGATCGACTTCTTCCCCGCGGAGTCAAGCGCTGAGGCCGAAGCGGCTTGGACCGAGTTCGGCAAGCGCATCGACGGCTTTCTCTCACCCGACGAACCGCACCAGACCGCCGGGCGGGTGCCGCGCCTCGACGCCGCCAAATACCTTGGCCGGACCTGGGCCACGCGCCGTCGTCTCTGGGTCGATCGCGTGGCGAGCGCCTGGTTGATCCGTCGGTTCATCGACCCAGAAGCCAAGTTCCGGTGGCTGGCCAAGCCTTCTGAGTGTCCGAAGAGCGCGCTCGGCTTCGATTTCGACGGTGCGACCTTCACCCACGTCGGCGACCGCGTCACCTTCGAGACGCTGGTGGCGAGCTTCGGCCTGGATAGCGACCCGGCCCTCGTTCGGCTCGGATCCATGGTCCACGCGCTCGACGTCGGCGGGGAGCAAGTCCCCGAGGCGGCGGGATTCGAGGCCGTCATGGCCGGAGCACGTGAACGAAGCGCGGATGACGATGCCTTGCTGTCGGACATGACCGCGGTCCTCGACTCGCTCTACGTGCACTTTCAGCGCGACGGTGCGCGCGGCAAGAGCAGGAAAGCCGCCGAATGAACGATCAACCCATGGAGGCGCCTTCCCGGCGACCCTCGTCGTGTTGCCGATCGTGCGCAGGCTGACCGCGGCGCTCGTCGAGGCTCCACGCTGACACGTAGCGAGCAACCTCACGTGAGCGCCGAAATCCGGGACGGCGCGGCCGAGCACGGGCGCTACAGCCTGTGGCAGCTCGTCCGCTACATGCTGGCCCTCGGCACTTGGGGCTTCGGCGGGCCGGTGGCGCTCGTCGGCTACATGTATCGCGACCTGGTCGAGAAGCGCTCCTGGATCGCGGAGAGCGACTACAAGGAAGGCCTGGCCCTGTCGCAGCTCATGCCGGGGCCTCTCGCGGCGCAGCTGGCGATCTATCTCGGCTACGTCCACTACCGGATTCGTGGTGCCACTCTCGTCGGGCTGGCCTTCGTGCTGCCGTCGTTTGCGATGGTGGTGGCCATCGGCGCCGCGTATGCCCGCTATGGCGGGATCGGCTGGATGCAGTCGGTCTTCTACGGCGTGGGCGCAGCGGTGATCGGCATCATCGCCATGAGCGCGTACAAGCTGACGACGAAGAACATCGGCAAGGACCGGCTGCTCTGGGCGATCTTCGTCATCAGCGCCGCGGTCACCGTGATCACGAAGTCCGAGATGGTCTGGATCTTCCTCGGCGCCGGCGTGCTCGTCTGGCTCGTGCGCGCTCCACCAAAGTTCTTCCGCGGAGCGATGCATTCGTTCGCGCCCTTGCTCGCCTTCGTCGGGCTCGACGCCGTCGATGGCCACAAGCTCGGCCAGATCGCCGCCTACTTCGCATATGCCGGCAGCTTCGTCTTCGGCAGCGGCCTGGCGATCGTCCCGTTCCTTTATGGCGGCGTCGTCCAGGAATACCACTGGCTCACCGATCGACAGTTCGTCGATGCTGTCGCGGTCGCAATGATCACTCCAGGTCCGGTGGTCATCACGACCGGGTTCATAGGCTACCTGGTCGCCGGCTTCTGGGGCGCGGTGGTCGCCGCGCTCGCGACCTTCGTGCCGTGCTACCTGTTCACGATCCTGCCGGCGCCGTACTTCAAGAAATACGGCAGACGGCCCGGCATCGTCGCCTTCGTCGACGGCGTGACGGCAGCGGCGATCGGCGCGATCACGGGCGCAGTGGTCGTCATCGGCCAACGCTCGATCACCGACTGGGTCACCGCAGGGCTCGCGCTCGTCACGGTCGCCTTGCTGTGGCGCTTCAAGAAGCTGCCGGAGCCGCTGATCGTGGTGGGGGCCGCCGTGATCGGCCTCGCCGTCTACCCGCTCATGAAGTCGGCATGAGCCCTCGAAAGGAAGCCGCAATGGAACTTGTGCCACGCCCCTTGACCTTTCCGGCCGGCCAGCTCAACGGCATGTCCGAGCGACTGCTCGCAAGTCACCATGCCAACAATTACAGCGGCGCCGTGAAGCGGCTGAACGCGATCCGGTCGCAGCTCGCCGCGCTCGATTTCGCCGGCGCGCCAGGTTTCCAACTGAACGGGCTCAAGCGCGAGGAGCTCATCGCGACCAACTCGATGCTGCTGCACGAGCTCTACTTCGCCTCGCTCGGCGGAGACGGTCAGACGATGGCGCCGGCCATGAGGTTGGCGCTCGACGCCAACTTCGGCAGCGTCGATCGCTGGCGCGCCGAGTTCGTCGCGATGGGCAAGGCCCTGGCCGGCGGCTCCGGCTGGGTGGTGCTGAGCTTCCTGCCACGCGAGGGCACACTGGTGAATCAGTGGGCTGCCGACCACACCGACGCGCTCGCCGGTGCCGTGCCGGTCCTCGCGCTCGACATGTATGAGCACGCGTACCACATCGACTTCGGCGCCGCTGCCGCCGCGTATGTCGACGCCTTCATGGCCAACATCGATTGGGCGCCGGTGTACGAGCGCTACCAGCTCGCCGTTCACGGTGCCAGCGAGCCGTTCGGGGCCGGCCTGGACGAGCTCTCCGCTGCCGAGGTGCTCGACGTCCGTCGCGCGGGGATGTTCGAGAAGGCCGAAGCGTTGATCCCGGGTGCACGCTGGCGCGACCCCGCCGCGGTCGCCGCCTGGGCCCCAGACGTCCCAAGGGACAAGGAAATCGTGGTCTATTGCATCTACGGTCACGAGGTGGGGCGCGCGACCGCACTGCGCTTGCGAGCGCAGGGTTTCAACGCTCGCTTCCTGCGCGGCGGATTCGACGCCTGGCAAGCGGCGGGACGGGCCGTCGAGCCCAAGGAAAAATCGTCGTGAACGGGGTGGGTTGTTCGGGGGTCGATGATGAAACGCGGGGTGTTGTGCGCCGCACTGTGGGGGTTGATGGTCAACGCCATGGCTGAGACGAAGACGTTCGAAGCCGACGCCATCGGCCAGCCGCCGTCGGGTTGGTCGTGCGGCGCGACGGGGCGCGGCGATCCGAAATGGACGATCGAGGCGGACCCGAGCGCCCCGAGCAAGGCCAAGGTGCTCCGTCAGTCGGGGACGGCGACGTTCCCCTGGTGCGTCAGGACGGACACGAAGCTCAGCGACGGCTGGGTCGAAGTCAAGTTCAAGCCCATCTCCGGCAAGGAAGACCAGGCCGGCGGCGTCGTTTGGCGCTGGCAGGACGGCGACAACTACTACGTCGCCCGCGCCAACGCGCTCGAGAACAACGTCTCGCTGTATTACACCGCACGGGGCATCCGGAAAACTCTCAAATATGTCGATGCGCCGGTGGCGCGAGGCCAGTGGCACACGCTGCACGTCGACTTCGCCGGGAGCAAGATCGGCGTTTCGCTCGACGGCAAGCGCTACATCGAGTTCGACGACAGCCACATCACTGGATCGGGTGCTGTCGGCGTCTGGACCAAAGCCGACAGCGTCACCGCCTTCGATGAGTTCGGCTTCGGAACGGGGCCGCGTTGATGACTCACGATGCGCTCGCGTGACGGCGCGCGAAGGTCGCTACGACAAACCAATGGGAGAGGGAACCACGCCGAAAGGCACTCTGACGAACAGCTCGACAAAGGAAGATCTCATGTTCCGCCCCTCCATCGCCCTCCTGGCGCTCGGCCTCTCCGGTTCGCTCGCGCACGCGGCCGACCCGGTGCTCGACACCAAGCGCATCGAATCGATCGCCGGAATGACCGGGACGTACAACCAGGCCGAGAACGTGTTCAAGGTCAGCAAGCCGCGAACCGACATCAAGCCGACCGTGGACCGCTGGTCGCTCCCGCCCTTCATGGGGATCACTTCCTATGCCGCCTTCAAGCCGATCAGCTCGGGCGCGATGGTCATGGGTGACACGGTGCTGCTCGAGGACGAGGTGAACCCGGCGATGAGTGCCGCTCTCGACGCCGGCCTCGAGGTGACGGCGCTTCACAACCACTTCTTCTTCGACCAGCCGAAGATCTATTTCATGCACATCGGCGGAATGGGCGACACGGCGAAGATGGCCAGCGCGGTGAAGGCGGTCTACGACCGGATCGCCCAAGTGCGATCTGCGCAAGTCGCGCCGTCAATCGCGTTCCCGGGCGACATCCCGGCCACGAGCAGCATCTCTGCTGCACCGATTGAGCAAGTCTTCGGCGCGAAATCGCAGAGCAGCAACGGCATGGTCAAGGTCGTCATCGGACGCAAGGCGACCATGCACGGCGTCGAGGTCGGCAACGAGATGGGCGTCAACACCTGGGCGGCCTTTGCCGGCAGCGACGACAACGCCGTCGTGGACGGCGACTTCGCGATGCTCGAAGGCGAGCTGCAAACGGTTCTCAAGACGATGCGCGGCGACGGCATCAACATCGTCGCAATCCACCAGCACATGACCGAGGAATCGCCGCGGTACCTGTTCCTCCACTATTGGGGCAAGGGCAGGGCAGTCGATCTCGCCAAGGCGGTCAAGCACGCGGTCGACACGCAGCACCTCGAGAAGTGACCGCGCGATGCGCCTGTCCGTCTGGCGAATGAACCGGCGCGGCACTGGCGCTGGCCGCAGCCGTCCGGGTACTCGCCGGCTGGCTCGTCCTCGACGCCTGCTTGGAGAACTCTTCGCCGACCAGTCTCGACGACTTCGCTCCCGTACCGAATACCAATGAAGGTCTCCGAGTGGCCGGCAATGCGTGGCGCGGGTCTTGCCTTGCTGGCGGCGGCGCTGTTCGGCGTCAGCACTCCGCTTGTGCAGCGTGCTGGCGAAGGCGTGGGTGCGTTCTCGACGGCGGCGCTCCTGTACGCCGGCGCCGCGTTCGTCGGCGCCCTGTTGCGCCGACCCGTCGAACGGGAAGCCGCGTTGCGAGCCACCGACTTGCGACGGGTCGTGTGCATGGCTCTGTTCGGCGCGGCGATTGGTCCCGCGGCGCTGGCATGGGGTCTGCAGCGCACGAGTGCGACCAGCGCATCGCTGCTGCTCACGCTCGAGGCCTTGTTCACCGTTGTGCTGGCACGACTGCTGTACGGCGAGCAGATGGATCGCCGTGTCTGGCTCGCAATGCTTTTGCTGCTGGCCGGCGGGGCTGTGCTCGTCCATGACCAAGGCTCGGTCGGCGAGGTTCAGCTCGTCGGATTGCTGGCAGTGCTCGGCGCGACGGCGGCCTGGGGCGTCGACAACACGCTCTCGCGCGGTCTGGTCGAACGCGACCCTGGTCAGGTCGTTCTGGCGAAGGCGGCGTTGGGTGCGCTGTTCACGGCTGCCCTGGCGTTGGCGCTGCGCGAGCCGGTGCCAGGCGTCGGGCGGGCAGTGGCGCTGGTCGCGATCGGCGCCAGCGGCTACGGGCTCAGCCTTCGCTTGTATCTCCTCGCGCAGCGCGCATTTGGCGCGGCACGAACCGGTTCCGTGTTCGCCTTCGCTCCATTCATCGGTGCGCTGCTCGCGATCTCGATGGGCGACCGATCTTCACGCATGGGGGTGGCCGCCGGCGGCGCTCTGATGCTGGCCGGCGTCGCACTACATCTGGCGGAATCGCATGCCCATGACCATGTGCACGAGGTCACGGAGCACGAGCATTCGCATACACACGACGATGGCCATCACAACCACCCACACGAACCGATGCCGGCGGGCGTGCACAGTCACACGCATTCGCACGAGCCGCTGCGTCACAGCCATGCGCATGTGCCCGACGTGCATCACTTGCATCGGCACTGATCAGTCGCGCTCTTGCTCCGTGGCCCTCGTGCGTCGTCTCCGAAATGGCTGGCGCAGTTGGCGGGCTGACCTCGCCCGCCGCGCGAGTGCCTACGGACTCTGCTGCCAGGCAGCACCTGGTCGAGGCTGCGGCGCTGAATCGAGCGCGCACGCAGCCCCTCGCGGGGCGAGGACCTTGACCAGCCGCACCGAATCGGCGTTCGATCCGGCAGCGTCGGCGGTGAAGCCGGCATCCGCCGCCAGCTTGCGCATTGCCTGGTTCTCGCGCAGGACCTGACCGACCATCCGCTGCGTGCCGCGCGATCCGAGATAGTCGATCAGCCTGGTCAGGAGCAGGTGACCGAGGCCGCGGCCCTTCAGGTCGGAGCGAACGATGATCGCGAACTCGGCCTCGACGTTGTCGGGATCGCTGATGGCGCGAGCGACACCGATCGTCTCCTCGTCTTGCGCGGCCTCGCGGCGCACGGCGATGAACGCCATCTCGCGCGCATAGTCGATCTGGGTCAGACGCGCGAGCTCGCTGCGCGGCAGGTCGCGTCGGGCATAGAAGAAGCGGAGGCGCAGGTCGTTCGGGTCGAGCCGCTCGACGAACGCGCGGTGCTGCGGCTCGTCTTCCGGTCGGATGGGTCGCACGACGATCTGCTCGCCGCGCCAATCGACGGTCTCGCAGAGGTCGACCGGATACGGAGCGATCGCGAACCGGGCTGCGCCCGCCGGCTCGCCCGCGTCGAGACGGATGCGTGCATCGAGCGCGAGCACGCCCTCGGCGTCGGCCCAAAGCGGGTTGATGTCGAGCTCGGCGATCTGCGGCAGGTCGGCGAGCATCTGCGAGACGGCGATGAGCACGTCGTGGATGGCTTGGAGCCTCGCCTCGGGATGGTTGCGGTACCCGCCGAGCAGCTTCGAGACGCGCGTGCGAGAGACCAGGTCGGCGGCGAGGATGCGGTTCAACGGCGGCAGCGCGACGGCGCGGTCGGCGATCACCTCGACCGCTGTGCCGCCCTGACCGAACAGGAGCACCGGTCCGAACAGCGGGTCGACGGATGCACCGACGATCAGCTCGACGGCAAACGGCCGGCGCACCATCTGCTGCACCGTGAATCCGGTGATGCGCGCGTCGGGTCGCGCCCTCGCGATCCGTCCCAGCATTTCGTCGCTGGCGCTGCGAACCGCAGGTGCGTCGGCAAGATCGAGGGCCACGCCGCCGGCGTCGGACTTGTGGCTGATCTCCGGCGAGAGGATCTTGATCGCGACGGGGTAGCCGATCTGCCCGGCGGCCCGCACAGCGGCCTCGGGCAGCGGCTCGACGGCGACCGTCGGCACGATCGGGATGCGGTACGCCCGAAGCATCTCCTTGGCCTCGAGCTCGTCGAGCATGCTGCGGCGCGCTGCGAGAGCGCGGGCGACGATGGCCTGCGCTGCAGCGACGTCAGGCGCAGCGTACTCCGTTGCCGTGGGGGTCTCGAGGAGGAGCTCCTGGTTGCGACGGAACGTCGCGAGCATCGCGCACGCGCGCACCGCCTCCTCCGGCGTCGAATAGTCGGCGGCTCCCGCTGCGACGAACACCGCGCGCGCCTCGGCAACGGCGGCATCGCCCAGCCAGCACGCCATGACGCGGCCCGGTGCAGCGCGCACGAGCGGGGCGCAAGCGCGCGCAATCTCGATGCTGGGCACGATCGCCGTCGGCGCGTGCATGAACAGGACCGCGCCGTTCGCCGGATCGGCAATGAGCGTCTCGAGCGTGTCGACGTACCGGTGCACCGGCGCATCGCCGATGATGTCGACCGGATTGCCGCCAGACCACGTCGGCGGCAGCGTGGCTTCGAGCCGTGCCAGTGTGCTCGCTGCCAAATCCGGCAACGGAACGCCTGCGAGCGCCGCGGCGTCGGCTGCCATGACGCCCGCACCGCCGCCGTTCGTCATGACCAGCAGGACGTTGTCGCGGTCCGTGCGCAGGTGCGCGAGCGTCTCGGCCGCGACGAACAGGTCCTGCAGAGTGTCGACCCGCAGCGTGCCTGCGCGCCGGAGTGCGGCGTCGAAGACGATGTCGGAGCCGGCCAGCGCGCCGGTATGCGACGCCGCCGCGCGGACGCCCTGGCCGGCCCGCCCTGCCTTGACGACGATGACCGGCTTGTTGCGTGCCGCCGCGCGTGCCGCGGACATGAACTTGCGCGGCGCCTCGATCGATTCGATGTAGAGCAGGATCGAGCGGGTGGCGGCGTCGCTCGCGAGGTGATCGAGCAGATCGCCGAAGTCGACGTCGGCACGATCGCCGACCGAGACCATCGTCGAGAAGCCGATCCGCCGCGACTTGGCCCAGTCGAGCACAGCGGTCACGATCGCGCCCGACTGCGACACGAACGCGATGCTGCCGGGCAGCGCATCGGTGTGGGCGAAGCTCGCATTCAAGCCGAGCCGCGGCGTCAGGAGGCCGATGCAGTTCGGGCCGAGGAGGCGCAGGGTATGGGGGCGCGCCGCAGCCAGCATCGCTTGCTTCTGGTCCGGGCGAATGCCGGCCGTCATGACGATCGCGGCCTTGACGCCGAACGTGCCCAGCTCGTCGACGATCGGCGCCACGGTCTCCGGCGGCGTGCAGACGATGGCGAGGTCCGGAGCGACCGGCAGCTCCTGCGCCGCGGCGAAGCAGCGGACGCCCTCGAGCGCGCTGTGCCTGGGATTGACGGGGTAGAGCGCGCCGGCGAAGTTGCCGCCGCGCAGATTGCGCCAGACGGTCGCACCGACACTGCCCGGCCGATCGGACGCACCGATCACTGCAATCGACGACGGCTCGAGAAGGCGATCGAGGTTGCGGACGCTCATGACGCAGCCTCGGATTGTGGATCGGTCGGCGAGCTCCGGAGGTCAGCGGCGGTTTCGCTCAATGGGACAGCAGCGTCGGCACCGTCATGCGCTGGAGCAGATCGCGCGTCACGCCGCCAAGTGTCCATTCGCGCAGGCGCGAGTGACCGTAGCCGCCTGCGACGATCAGGTCGGCTTCGAGCTCCGCTGCAAGCGTCAGCAGCCGGTCGCCGACTGCGTCGCGACTCGGATCGCGGCGCCGGCGCACGGCCAAGCCATGCGACACGAGCCATGCCGCGGCCGCGTCGTACGTCGGCTCGTCGCTGCCGTGGCTTCTTTCCTCGCCGAACTCGGCCAGCGTCACATCGAGCGCACCGTCGAGCAACGGCAGCGCGGCACGCACTGCACGCGCCGCCTCCTGGGTGTTCTTCCACGCCACGAGGACCCTGCGACCCGGAGGCGCGACCTCGCCGGCGTAAGGCACGACGAGCACCGGGACACCGGCATGCAGGAGAACCTGTTGCGGCAGGTCGAAGGGGACGCCGTCGACGAGCGCCGAGCCGTCGGTTTGGCCGACCACGGCCAGATCGCTGCAGCGCCCGCGCACGACCATCGCGTCGATCGCAGGCTCGATCGCGAGCTGGCTCTCGGCGCGCGCGAGTCCCGCCGCTCTGCAGCGCAGCTCGAAGGCCCGCGCCGCCGCCTCGGCCTGTTCGCGCAGTGCGTGTGCGCTGAGCGCCGCCATGGAGAGAACATCCGCGATGTCGGTGTCGAGCGGGATCGTCACGTCGGGCAGGCCGGTGGGCGCGATGCCGACAAGGCGGCCGTCGAAGCGCCGGGCGAGCTCGATGGCGATGTCGACTCGCACGGCACAGCGAGTGCTGCCGTCGAGGTGGACAGCGATCGTCTTGAAAGGCATGGGCGACTTCCCGGTCGATCAGCAGACTACGGGTGGAGTGGCCGCGCCGGTTGACCCAAGTCAAGTCGAGCGACGCCTGCGGTGCCTAGATTGACGGCGTCGTCCACACAGAGGAGCAGCACCGTGTACCGACACATCCTGGTGCCGATCGACGGCAGCAATGTCTCCCAGCTCGGCCTCGAGCGCGCCATCGAGATCGCTCGGCTCAGCGGCGCGCAGATCCGCGTCCTCCATGTCCTCGACGAGCTGGTCTTCGCGACCGGGTACGAGTCGGGAAAGACCTATTCGCGTGACGTGCTGCCGCACCTGCGCCGCGAAGCCGAACGACTGCTCGGCGAAGCGAGCGCGCAGGTCGTCGCAGCCGGCGTCGTCGCCGACTCGGTCGTCATGGAATGCTTCGCTCGCAGGACGGCCGACGTCATCCTCGACGCCGCCCAGGCCTGGCCGGCCGACCTCATCGTCATCGGCACGCACGGCAGGCGGGGGCCGAGTCGATGGTTTCTCGGCAGTGACGCGGAAGAAGTCCTGCGTGGCGCGACGGTGCCCGTGCTGCTGGTTCGCGGCAGCGACGGCGTCAAGACACCGGCGCAGGCGACGAAGGTCGCCGAGGCCGCCTGATTCGAGAGCTTCGCCGAGGTCAGGCGCGCCGTCGCTCGAACGCTCGCTGCAGCAGGCAGAACACCAGCAGCAGCGCACCGATCACGATGCGGGTCCACCACGAGCTGAGCGAGCCGTCGAACGAGATCATCGTCTGCACGATGCCGAGGATCAGCACGCCGACGAGCGTGCCGGCGACGTAGCCGACGCCGCCGCTCAGCAGCGTGCCGCCGATCACGACGGCGGCGATCGCGTCGAGCTCGAGGCCGACCGCGTGCAGGCCGTAGCCCGAGAG
>Ga0207691_10006007_pt1 | contig 11724 bp, 12 predicted proteins | sample KBSM13metaG_FD_184327 | JGI IMG/M metagenome (GOLD analysis project Ga0207691, IMG submission 184327) | Miscanthus rhizosphere microbial communities from Kellogg Biological Station, Michigan, USA - KBS M1-3 metaG (SPAdes) (version 2) | ecosystem: Host-associated > Plants > Roots > Rhizosphere >...
CCGGGCTGATCGCGCGTGCCGTAGACGGTGACGCTCTTGAGGTCGGTCAGCGGATCGAAGCCCGTCTGCTTGCGGATCTGCTTGCCGCTGACGAGCCGAGCGGGATCGCACCCGCAGGATCTGCCACAGGTTGAACCTTCGGCACGGGAGTGTAAGGAGTCGGGAAACCAGCTGGAGTGGAGGCTCAGGTTCCTCGCAGTTACGGCACCCGGAAATCGGAACGATCCAACCCGTCACGGATGCGAACGGCCATTTCGAGAGCATCCGCCTGATCGTCACAGATCGCGTTCCACTGCGTTGCCTCAAAGAGTCTGTAGAAGCCTCCATCGTAGTCCGTAATTCTCCCATCCTGGCGAGTAGCCGCTCGCTTCGCGCAAACGTTGAGACTGGGCCGCAACAGAACAAAATGCAGGGGAAGGTCCTTTGCGATCTTGCGTGCTGTGTCAACGAAATCCGGCGGAATTGAAAAATCAACAATCACCTGGTAGCCCTCTTTTGCCAGCGGCACGGCAGCCGCGGTCATGGATCTCATCATGTACCGAAACTGTTCACGCCGAGTGTGTGTGTCGCGCGTTGAAAAAAGACCAAAACGTATCCCCCTCAATATAGAAGACCGGCGGAGGCAGCAAGGTGATCAATTGGCGCGCAACTGCTGTCTTGCCCGACCCAATGGGGCCAGAGAGGAGGATGACGCTCATCGCTGCGATCTTAACACGACGTTTAGAGCCGCAGCCTTGTGGAGCAGCGGGCGTATTGTCGGCAATCCGGGAAGGTGACTCGATGGCTTCTCTTGTTTTCTGTCGCAGGTCGGAGTCCGCTGGAATCATTCCGACGAAGAGTGAAGTCTCGGAGGACGGCACCGGCCGGGGCAAATAATATGAGTGACCAGCAGCGAACGGGACGCGGCCTCGCGTCCATCAAGTTGGAATGAAAGCCATTCCTGCGGCAAGCTTGGAGGAGGCGACGCCAAGTAAAGAATCGGCAGGAGAGGGACATCTTCGACTAGCGAGACAGGGCGGCATTGACTCTCGCATACTAGCGAGAGTCGTATTCAACGCTGATCCGATAGAGTCGTACCCGAAAAGATAGAGGAACTAGTGACGAGTCGTCTTAACTGATTGAAACCGCAAAGCGTGGCGGGCCATGGACCTGGCCCGCGAGTTGCCTCATGCGAGCGTTATGCTGATTTGGGTCGGAAGCCATTTGAGAACGTCATTGCGTGAAGAGCTTGTCTGCCGGCCTGGCTGCCACGATAGTCTTGTTGCTTCCTTTTCGACTTGGTGCCTGGAACAAGGCCGTACATCCGCCTGGCCGGACGATATCAAGAATGACCATGGTTCTCTGGCGCAGACCTTCCGCCAACTGCAGCCTGGATTCAGTACAGCGACGAGCGATTCTTTGTCTAAAGCGTCTCTGAAAACGGAAACATTCAGGGACAAAGCGATCCCCAGACCAAACCAGCGGTGAATACGAAATTGTTACCCTTCCAGCGCCGCATTGGCAGCTTCACCGGCTTCACCGATTGGTATGTACGAAGGATTTAGTTGTGCAATGTAGCGTTCAAACTTCAACAAAGTTCACACTTTGCTGATGGTTTGCTCACTTTACCAAGGGGCCTCCGCTGAAAGCTCTTTTGCCCCCTTTAAAGGTGCGCCATTAGTTCTTAATCTGTGCGAGAGAGTCCGCAATTTGAGGAATGCGCAATCAAACGTAGCACGCAGTTCACACAAAACTTGGAGGCTTTCTGATGAAGTTGAAGAGCGTTGTAATTTTCGGGAGCGTTCTGGGTGTCGTGGTCGTCGTTTCTGTCGTCTTGTTTCTTACTGCCATTTGGTCGAGTCAGGGAAGTTCCTATGTTCCGAACGAGGTTAGGGATTCGAAGTCGTGTGTTGCCGGCGGTAATCGGGGCGTAACCTTCGAGAATGAGAAAAGGCGGACGATAACTGTGGCGGCGTGGATCCTTGGCGTTCGCGAAGGCTTGTATGCGAGCTGGGTGAAGCAAGTCCGCGATGGCACGAAAGACGTCGATGCAGCAGGTATGAAGGAGTGGCTTGATTTTTCCCGAGGGCGGGCTGCCGCCGCAGATGAGTCCGCAGCGCGCATGGCTCAAACCCTTCGCGTCGATAGGCCGATGCCGTTCTCACCTACATCGCTTCTGGCCGGACTAAATGAATTCAGGACGTCCGTTGAGAGCGAAACACAGCCTACAGCTCAAGGCCTCGCCGCAGCCTATAGTCCGGAGATTTGCGAGGTCTACAAGATGGGCATGTATTGGGGCTTTTCCATACCGTTTCGTATGGCGGCTCCGAACGATTCTAATGCCTTTGCTCCTGAGATTGGCTATTACGCGGACAAGGTTGGTCTACCACCTCAGTTACGGCAGGCGTTGACTGAACCAAGTTTGACCGACGCGAGCCCTGAGCAGGCTTTCGAAAACTCGGAGCAGCTCTCACGTCGAATAGCGGAATTTTGGAATATGCAATGAGAGGTTTTACCACCCCACGTGCAATCCGTGCTTCTTAGGCTTCCCGGCCTAATACTCTTGCTGCTGCTTATCGCGGGAGTCCTGACGTACCCGCTGGCGTTCTTGTTGCTTTGGTTCTATCGGTGTGCAATCAAGGCCAGGATGGGACGGATTTCTGTGCCGACCGCCGCAGCACTGCCTGATCCGCCGTTGCTCGACAACATTAAATCGGCGCAACAGCGGTCAGCCGCGTTGCACGCATTAGTCGGCTGTCTCATCGCCGTCTATCTGGCATGGTTAACCATGGCGGGGTCTGTCATAGATGGTACCCTCGCGCAATTTGTTGTCGTTACTGCAACGTTGGCCTGGCCGGCAGTTCTGTCCGTTGTGCTCGCCGCAGGGTTATCGCGGCGCCAGCGATGGCTAATGCTCGTTGGTGCGGCGGCCGGCTATACATTGCTATTTGTGCTTTTGAGCGTTGGGCTTACAGGCGAAGCACTAGCAAACGCTGGCGTTTTGTGGCTGGGGATGAATCTGCCGGTGACACTTTTCCTTGCGACTTTTCTCACCCGTCGAATACGCGCCGTCGGACCGATAGTTCTGCTGATTAACTTTATTACTGTCGGCGGTATTGGAGCGGTAGTTCTTCTGCCGGCCTCAGCACCTGAAATAACAGAGAGCTTAGGCCGAGTTCTGTTCCGAACTCTTCATCCATTAGTTGTGATTGCGGCTTCCCTGGTGATCGGGGCTGGCGTCGCCGTCGTGATCGGCATTTGGCTCTTGCACAAATTGGCTGATCTATACGCGAGAAATCACATAGGGGATGAAGGCATCATACTCTCCGCGCTATGGCTGGTTTACATTGTGTTTTTGAGTAGCTTTGACCTCCTGTTTGCCGGGCCGGGTTATGCTGCGCTGGGCTTGGGCGCGTTTCCCCTGTACTTGCTGTTGACACGAGCCGGGCGACATCTTTTCTTGACACCCGGTATCGAACCTCCGCCAACTCTGCTACTTCTCCGGGTCTTTGCACAGCGGGGCCCAACCGCAGACTTGTTTCACACACTCAGCCGACATTGGAGGCAGGTGGGACCCATGACAATGATTGGCGGTGCGGATCTCGCGGAGGCAGCTATTGAGCCCCATGAAGTAATGTTGTTTCTGCGAGGCGAGATTAGCGACATCTTCGTCAAGGATGCACACTCAGCTATTGAACGCCTTGCCGCATCGCCCACAGAATGTGACCCGGACGGGCGTTATCGCTGTCGGCAGATATTTTGCTTCGACGATACGTGGTTCACACTGGCGGAAAATTTAATCGCGAAGAGTTCTGTAATATTGATGGACCTCAGGCTGTTCACCACTGAACGCACAGGAGTTTTAAAGGAACTCAGGGCCATTGCGGCTCACAGTGCTCAGCCCAAAACCGTGATACTCCACGATAATCGCGGCCTAGTAGAGGCCACTCTCAGGCACTCTGATATCGACCTTGCCACGGTGAAACTTCTGCATCTGAGCGGTAAAGAATCCCAAGATGTCCCAATACTGCTACGCTGTTTGGCCGACGTTGCACAAAAAGCGTAAATAAGATCGTTGTTAAGGGACTCCTTATCGCCGCGAGGTCAATCCCAGGGTCTGTTTTCGAATCACGGTGGGGGCCCCTGGCCAGAAGTACAAGGCTACACCCGTCTATCCCTAAGAGATATTCATGACTTCCCAGCGGTACCGCGGATGCACGCTGGACAAGTCCGTATTCCCAGAAGATATTGAGTGTCGGGAGTTATGAAGCTAAACTTCCCGCCTAAGTTAGGAGGGGGGCTTGGAACACCCGCAGTTCCTGGATTTCAGCAGCACCCCGACCCGCCGCTGGATCCGGAATTCGTCACCACCCAATTTGGCGCCTGTGCCTGCAGGTAGTTTTGAGTGCAGAGTTGAAGCTTTTCGCGGATTCTCATTGCTCGCATTCGTAGGGTGCTTGGCCCAATTCCAAATAGTTCCGAGAGCATCTTACGGGTCTTGATTTTTTCGCTCTTATCGCCCTCGTAATAATTCAGGATAAGGAAACGATCGTCGTGGGAGAGTTCCTCCAGACTGAGCCTGAGGGCTTCGACGCGATGTTCCAGGTCGCTTCCGACTGCGGGCCAACCGCAAGGCTCCAGTGTTTCGTCCAAAGAGCATGCTTGCCGGGACGAGTCGCGGCGCATTTCCCTCAGAAGCATACGGGCAACTCCGATCGAATACCCGGCGAGATCGCGGATTTCCTCTCCTTGCGCGATCTTCCTGGCGCACCGGTTCATCGTTTCATCGGCGTAGTCGTCCGGCGTATGACAACCTCGCCATCCGAACAGACGAACGAGATCCCGCCGGATCCGAAGATACCGGTCTGCGGCGATGTCGCGGTCGGAATCCAGGCATGCCAAAAGCCCGTCGAAGGCTGTCTGCGTCAGGGGCCATTTCTGCCTGCCTGCATGTGCTGCTTCTCGGTTGTTCTCTCGTTTTTCAGCGATGAACGTTTGCGCTTTCATTGAGTAAGCCTTTCTCTTTCGAACAGATAACGAAGACGCACTCGTCCCGTGCACTGTAGACACGCCGTCTACAGCAACATCAGTTCAGCGGGTTGGACCGCTGCTAGTGATAGAAATACGGGTCGAGAATGCTAACGTGCGTTATGCGATCTACGGGAAGGTTGTTCCGTTTGGATGCTCGCCGAATGGCTTCAGGCGACGGCGCGTCGCAGATGCAGTAGCTTTTCTTTCCATCATCACTTACGTATGAGTGGATCCACGTCACGCGCTCCTCATCATTATTCAGTGCGATCATCCGACAAATCGCTGCGCCTTCATGGTTGACCGAAATCTTTAGACCGTCTGGAAAGCTACGTTCGACCAGATAGCGCCGCATAACCGTTCCTCCCGTGCTTTGTCTTTCCTGCTTAACTTGCCGGGAATATAAAGCGACCGGGGCTGGCCGCGCATGGGTTGTATTGCCTAATTTGGAGCCGACCTTTACCTATTTTGTTGGATCAGGCCTGATTGGAAAGCATGGGAAACGGCTTCAGCTCGCGTACGGACGTCGAGCTTCGCCAGTATCGTAGAAACATGATGATCAATAGTTCTTGTGGATGTGAAGAGGCGCTCGGCGATTTCCGTGTTTGCCAATCCCTGGGCCATCAATACAAGCACTTCCATCTGCCGAGTTGTGAGTCCAGCGGGATTGTGTTTTGTGCTAGGCCTCGGTCCCCGTGGGATGCCGCGGACGCCCGTTGCGCGCAACGCCTGACGTAACCGTTCAGCTGCGGGGCCCGCTCCAAGTCTCTCGAAGATGGCAAGTGCGGAGCGTTGCGCGGTTTCGTTCCCGTCAGCAAGGGCGATCGCCTCTTCGTACGGACATCCGATTTCTTTCCAGGCTTCAGCAGCAGCGCGCCAGTTGCCCGACATATGGAGAGCGTACGGCGCAGCAAGTTTTTCACTCGTTTCTATGGCGCCGCCGGCGCGCCAGAGCCAGAATGCAAACTCTCCGTGAAGCCAGGGGTCATCGTTTCCCTTTGCCATCTCGAGGACAAAGCGCGCCTCGCTCATAACCTGTTCAAGGTCGCCCGTAAGCCAGGCCGACTCAACTCGCGCCGAAGCAACGGGGACCACGCGTTGAAGCTCGCGAGTCTGCATCGCCAATTCACGAGCCTCACTCAAAACGCGCTCGGCATGAGGGTCGCCCCGACGGACTCGCAAATGCCCCAGCACAGCAAGGGCCGAAATTTTCGTGATTGGCGATACTCGATAAGCGCTGAGTACCGAATCCGCATCATCAGCCGCTTTGTCCCACTCGCCTTGTTCGAAATGTGCACGCGCCCGCCACGCCCTCATGTAAAGCTTCGCCCAAAGAAGGTCGTGCTCAGTCGTGTAAGAAATGCAACTATCAAGGTAGCGCATCGCCAATTTATAGTTGCGTGATCTTAAAGCGGTAGCAGCAAGATTGGTGAAAGCGCGAGCCGCATGTTCTTGAAAATTGTTCGCCAGCGCCAAGTGCAAACTCTCTTCGAGCTTCACGCGCCCTTCGTCGTTGCCGCCGTGGTATTCCGCAGTCCCGACATTGTTCAACGCGTGAACGAGTATTTCAGGCGCGCCCAGAGATCTGGCCAACTCGATTGCGCGCGAGCCCCATAGGACCGCCTTCTCCCTCTCGTCTGCGAGCATATGTAACTGCGCCCGATTGCTATAAGCCATGGCCAGTTCTGGGCCTGGCGTCAACTTCTCAAGAACTTTCACGGCTTCATTGCCAAATATTTCCGCCTCCATTCTGCGGCCAAGAGACCAATGGATTCGTGACATCCATCGGAGGTTGTCGCCTTCCCGGCAATGATTGCCCAGCTGCTTCCAGATTTCGAGCGCCTCCCGACGGGCCTGCAACGCCATCTCGCCCTGATCGGTGAGAAAGCATTCATACGAACGGTGTTCAAACAGCTTGGCGCGTTCTTCCTGCGCGAGCTCGCCGGCATATTGAAGGGCGATCTGATAATGCGATGCGGATTCACGATGCGCGCTGAGCGCGGCCGCTTGTCTTGCCGCAACCGGGGCGTATTTGAGCACGGCCGCACTATCGCCGGCTTGCGCTGCGTGATGAACGATCCGCGCCAACGGTGCGTCGGAACCACGGTTGACCAGGGCTTTCAGCACCAATGTGTGCAAGCTTTGTCGTCGATGCACGGAAAGTGAATCTTCTATCGCTCGCCGAGCAAGCTCGTGTCGAAATGCAATCGCATCGGCTTCGTATCGCAGGATTCCGCTGCTGACGCATTCTTCAAGCAAAGCCGCATCCGGGCGGATGGTGCCGTTGAGCAACCACATTTGAGTTCTCGCGGGAACGACTGATACGACTTCCAACACTGCGCGAGAAGCAGGAGAGAGCCGCACCGCACGCGATAAGACCGCATCTCGGACAGTAGATGGGATGCCTGCCTCTTTACTTGCCAGTGCCTCCGTCACAAAAAATGGATTACCCCCCGTTACCTCATAAAGATCCTCCATCTGTCGGCCCGCGCGGTCGGCCAGCGTATTTACGCCGGCTTCGGAGAGCGGCAGCAATCGGAGCCGCGCGACTAGCCGATGAGGCAGATCGCCCAACACGAGTCTGAGGGGATGATCCGGGCCTACTTCGTCGTCGCGATAGGTGATGATGAGCATCGACTTGATTCGACTGATCCTTCGACCGAGAAATTTCAGCAGATCGAGCGTCGCTTCATCAGCCCAGTGAACGTCCTCTATGACTGTTATGGATGGAGCCTTCGTCTTCTGTATCTCATCGACAACTGCAGAGAAGATGGAAGCACGGGGAGCTTGTTCTTCGAGCAGCGTAAGGAGCCCCCCCTGGGTTTGAGGAGCAATGTCGTACAACGGACCGAGCGGGCGCGGCGTAAATAACGCATCGCATGCGCCCCAGTGTATTGGCCCTGTTGTGCTATGCCTCTCTGCAAATCTTTCGACAAGTGTGGTCTTTCCAATCCCCGCCTCGCCACTAACAAGAACGACGCGTCCGTTCCCAGTGGCTACTCCCTTGAGTATGGCCTCTAACTCAGTAAAGAATTCTTCGCGCTCAAGCAATTCCATGAATTCTCTAACACGATGCGAAATCAGTGGTGGATGGGCTTAAACCGGCCCACCCGGTGAACTCCATAATAAATCTGTAATTACAATTTGATGAAATCAACCGACTTTATCATTGCGTGGGCACTAGCAATCTGCCGACTGTGACATTTTGTTGATTCTTGCCAGTACCGTTTGAAAGCAACGATAACGCTACTCAAAAAAGGAGACAGGTCATGGCAAAACAACTTGATGTTCACAGCAGAGACAATTCCGGCGCGACCGCGCGCCAGGAGGCAAGCCGCAAAACAGAGACGGTCGTTCAAGGCGACGGGAGCAGTTCGAATGGACGTTTCAACCCATTCGAGCCACGCTTGTATGTCGTGAGTCAAGGCAAGCGGTACCCGGTTAGCGACACTCGGTCATTCCGTGAAGCCGGCTTCGACCCGTTCGCCGTCAAGGTAATCTCGGATGCGGAACTGGAGAAGATACCGGTTGTGCAGAAGGTGGGACTGGTATCGGGAGAGCAGATCGTTTTAGATCTTGACTCGTTCCTCGGATCGGGCCACTACATGACAACATGGGGCGTATTGCGGAAGACCGAATCAGGTGCGCACATCGACGCCACGACGCGGACCCGCACCATCACGATGTTCGGCGGCTTCCACGGCGGTGTGAACATCGTATATTCGGATGCGCAAGGCTTCCCAGTCGGCATGAGCGAAACGCAGACGTTCGGCGTCGACGGCACCTGGATCGGTCGCAGCGACCGGACCGATTACTGGAGTCAGGACCTGCCGCAGGACTGGGCAACCCGGACCACGAAAATCACCATCAACCAGTTCTGGAACCCCTGGGCTCTCCAGGATGGGGTCCGCAAGCTCGTCGATCTCGCAAGACCGATCATCGAGATCGCACAGGCCGTCATCAATATGGGTGGGAAAACAAAGACGTCGTGAGTATGGCCTGGCGTCGCTACCACCGCCAAGGCCCGCTGTCCTGCTCGACCCCAGACGCAACCGCTGAAGGAGGTCGAGCAGGACTTCAGAAAAATGGGCCGCGAGATCCTTCCACAGCTTCCGACCGAAACATTTGATTTCGTTGTCACGGCCCGCCTTTACCTCACGAATTTCTCCGCCGGTGGAAATGTGCAGGGTACCGACCAGTAAGCCTCATCGTATTAGTAAGGACACCTGGCGCCGGCTAGTTCACCCGCTCTCAGCACGAGCAGGCGTACTTGCTTGCGAAAGGACGTCCTCAAAAGCCGGACGGCCCTATCAGCGACGTCGTTGAACGGCATCAGACTTCTCCACTACTCCATCCCAATCAAAAACCGCTCGGTGCGATTTCAAAACTCGTCTGTACGTACTCCCGACAAGACGCACTAATCCTGGGCTCCTTCTGCCGCAGCGGCACCACTCTCGTCGCAGCGCGGCGCTTCCAATCGGCGCGCAGTCGGAATTGAAATTGAGGAATGCTTCTGCAAATGGGAGGCGTGCGCTTGACGCAAGGCAAATTTGACTTCGCGAACATATTCTCGCCACAACAATTGCCGTTAACTGCAGGCTTTCCTAAATCGGGCGACGCGATTTAGGTATGCACAATGCCAACTGACTCCCACTTTCATGATCGCGGTATCTCGGTAACTGAAGGCCCGGACAGAGTCCGGCCGCCTTCGGCTCAGGTAATTGGTTCGATACCAATCCGAGTGTTCACTTCTTCACGAAACTTTTGTTTGTATCCCAGGTGGTGCCCTGTCGTTTTGTAAGGACACGTGCCCGAGCAAAAATTGAATTTGCTCCAATTCGCCGCCGGCAACTACCTCTTCTGTAATCGGACCGCGAAAGACCAACTGTAACCCTCAAGATCAACGTAGCTCACATAGGAACCACGGATCTACTGGTCCATTCGAGCCTGGCTCTGCGAATAGCGGCTCGTTGAGGTTGGGATTGCGACGCCACTGGCAGAGTTCCAGAGATGGGCCGAAGTATTCGGCTGCGGCGGTTGGCATGGCCGTTAGGTAGCGCCGGACGTCGTCATCAGGGCCGGCGTATTGATCGACGACGATCTTGAAGATCACCTCGGGACTGACGAACTCTGCCTGGAAGAACGCGAACATATGCTGTGCATAACCGCACAGATGTGCGTCTCTGTCTGCGCTAGTCTTGTTTTCAAAAAGGAGCTTGAAACATGAATAAGAGAACACTCTGCCGGATAGCGTTATTGTGCGCAGTCGTATTCGCTGTGGCCACGGTTGGCTGGGCAAAAAATTACCATATGAGCGCTACCAAAATAGTACCGGGCGCGGCGGCTGAGGTTAACGTTGAGAAGGAAAAAAATGGCAACGTTCAGGTTGAGGTAAACGTTAAGCATCTGGCGAAACCGGGCTTACTCACTCCTCCGGCGAATAGCTATGTTGTCTGGTTCCAGCAACAAGGTTCGCCAGCGCAAAATCAGGGGGAGTTGAGGATAGGAAACGACCTTAAAGGTGAGCTAAAGTCGACAACGTCTCTGAACAATTTCAATGTGTTTATCACCGGGGAGACGGACGCGCAGACGAAAACTCCTTCAGACCAATTGGTACTGCAAGCGACAGTGCAGCAGTAAGAGGATCGGCCCGGATGCGCTCTGGGCCGCGCCCGTCAGAGGTTATCTTGCGTCGGACTTGCGGTCGGAACGCTGTCCGACTTGACAAGAAAAACACCGGAATCGTTAGAACTGCTCATCAAGGCGCCGGAATAAACTCGAACGCTACCCAGCGTCTGCAAATCACCACAGAAGTTTTCTGGCGGCTCGTCTTCCGAATCTCCTCTCGCGCAAGCGAGCTGAATGACATAGCTCTGGCGTGGCGGTCTTCCTGACAGGTCTGACGAGCAAAGATAGATGCAGGCTTCCAGGTCGCGCCGGAGTTCCTCATCGCTGACTCTGGCGAGTCGCTCGCGTTTCCGTTCGGTGTCGGCTTCGGTTCAGGTCGAGCTTGTGAAGGTGTGCATGGAGTTACTTAACGTCACGAAGAGCAATTCAGACAACTGTTAGAAGAGGCCGTTACAAAGCCTGGTTCGATGGATGCGCCATTGATCACGACATCCTTGAGGCGGTCGTCGGAGCCCGTGCCAGGATCTTTATCCGGTAGGAATCGCCGGGATCACCGTTCATCGGCCTACTCGTGGCGCAGCGAGTCGATTGGACTCAGCCTGGAGGCACGCAGCGCTGGAGCGGTACCAGGAGACGATCCGGCTGTCGGCCGAGGTCGGGACGACGTGGACGTTGGTCTACGGGTTGCCCGGGCTGGCGACCGTCGCCGCGCACCGCGGGCAGATGGAGGAGGCTGCGGTGCTCTTCGCGGCGGGGGCGACGACCAGCGACGCGTCGTCACTGGTCGTCGCCTTCCCGCCGGACCTTGCTTTCGCGCAGCAGGCGCTCTCCGCGGTGCGGGCCGAGCTCGGCGAGGTGGCCTTCCAGGCGGCCTGGGAGCGCGGTCGGGACCTCCCCACGGCTGAGCTGCCCGCATGGGCGGACCGGGTCAGGCCTCGCCGCGCACCGAGCTGACATACCGGCGGTAGCGCCACGCGCCATAGGTGCGCATCAGGAGCCGAACCGGGGCCGGCAGGATCGCGATCATGGCTTCGCGCTCCTCCGGCGTGGCGTCCTCGAGGACCATGCCGAACATTAACGGCAGCTGCG